>Ga0102934_1000245_pt1 | contig 34403 bp, 32 predicted proteins | sample SalPonR2_A_D1_MG_FD_78175 | JGI IMG/M metagenome (GOLD analysis project Ga0102934, IMG submission 78175) | Salt pond soil microbial communities from South San Francisco under conditions of wetland restoration - Salt Pond MetaG R2_A_D1_MG | ecosystem: Environmental > Aquatic > Marine > Intertidal... | reverse complement strand
TTATATTCAGTTTTCATATAGACTTTATTATCATTCATTACCCGTGCTGAGATACAATTATCGCAAGGTTTATTATCTCCCCAAAAATCATAACAAAAATACATGGATTCTAAACCTTTGATTTTTTTATCATAGCCCTTGATAAATTTTGTATCTAAAACTTTTTTAGTAAAGGGCTCAACTATTCTAATAATATCATAAAGATTTTCTATGATATTATTCTTTTCTAAAAATAATTCAACTTTATTCATCTTTGTTATTTTGTATATTAAACTCCAAATATACTTTCCTTTCTATTGATTTATTAAATGATAAAAATACCGTATGTTATTAAATAGTAATTTTTATTTTTGTATGTTAATATTTTATAGTAATCTTATAATAATTACAAAAGAATAAATATCAATATATCTTTCATATCAGTTAGTGTATTGTAATACAAACTATTTTTTGATATAATTATAACTAATAAAACTCCGACCTTCGTCACCTAAGGATTCTATGGGGCGCAGGCGATGGGTTTGTTTGGAAACGAACAAGCCTCCCGAATGGAAAGGAGATACTTTATCTATTCTGGGAGGGATAGATTTTTTTATGTTAAAAGTTAGGAGATAATTATGTTCACTAGAAAGCAAATACTATTATCAACTATCCTCTTTATTATGTTTTTATTTCAGGGATGCAGCTCAGAGGACTTATCGGAAGTAGGGCCTGCAAGTATAATAAGTAGCCATGAAAACATACATATAATGGATTCAAAAGATGAAGAGCTAAGGCTTTCTAAGATAATAGACATATCTTCCCGAAAGATTATTATGACATATAATGGAGGATACTATCCCTTAGACATAGATGGTAAATTAGAAGTAGGAAAAGAAGGGATAAATTTTAAAAACCTAGATGGTAAGATAATATATGAAAATGTAGTGGGAATAATTGAAAATCCTCCCCAAATATCTATAATGGATGTTTATTATAAGTCGAAAGAGTTTTTAGATGAAGATGAAAAGGTTATGCTAATTTTTATAGATGGTTTTGGATGGCATCAATATGAATATTTGAAAGATAATAATAGTGATTTATATATTATGAAACTAAAGGGCTTCGAAAAGGCGTTGAGTGTATTTAAGCCTGTAACTAATAGTGGATATGCGGCTATGATAACAGGAGAACCTCCATATATAAATGGAATATTAAATAGAGACTACAGAGAGGTAAAGGTAGATACTATATTTAGTTTTGTAAAAAGTGTAGATAAAGAAGCTGTGCTTATAGAAGGAAACTCGAATATTATTACTACAGGAATTGATCCCATTTTAAACTTAGATTTGAACGGAAATGGATATAACGATGATGAGGTACACCAATCAGCATTAAATAATATAGATAATAAAGATTATATTTTCATACATTTTCATGGGTTTGATGATTCAGGACATAGTTATGGGCCCTACGGGGATAAAACTGTGGACAAGTTTATAGAAATAGATAAATATGTTGAAGAGCTAGTTAGCAAATGGCAGGGAAAGGTTATAATAACAGCAGATCATGGAATGCACAAGACCGAAGATGGCGGAAGTCATGGAGAATTTAGATACGAGGACATGATTGTGCCCTTTGGAATATTTGAAGGAGGTAAGAAATAATGAAGGTTTTTTCTGTTTATGGTTATAGTAAATCCGGAAAAACAACAATAGTTGAAAGTTTGGTAAGAGAATTAAAAAAGAAAAATTTTGATATAGGAACTATAAAAGAGATTCACTATGAAGAATTCAAAATGGATGCGAAAGGAACAAACACCGACAGACATAGAAAACAAGGTGCAGAACCGGTAACGGCTAGAGGTAACAAAGAGACTGATATTATGTATGGTAAAAAATTGACTCTTCCTGAGATATTGAGACACTATAATCAGGACTATGTTATTTGTGAGGGTTTGACGGACTATAACTTACCTAGAATTATAGTAGGAAAATCTATTGAAGAGTTAGAAGAAAGATGGGAAAGTGGAATCTTTGCTGTATCTGGAAAAGTTGCTGAAATCTTAGGTGACGAATATAAAGGTGTGCCTGTTATAAATATATTGGAAGAGCCAGAAAAAATGGCTAATTTAGTTATAAAAAAAGTATTTGAAATTCTTCCAGATGTAGACAAAAATTGCTGTAATGCTTGTGGATACGGATGTAGAGGATTGACAGATAAGATAATTAAAGGTGAAGCAAAAAGAGAAGATTGTATTCAAAAAACAAGCTCAGTTAAACTATTCATAGATGGTAAAGAAATTGGAATGGTGCCTTTTGTAGAAGAAATAATTAGAAATGTAACGAGAGGGGCTGTTTCCGGATTAAAAGGATACAAAAAAAATAGTGAAATTGTTGTTAAGCTAGACGATAGAGGTCTCTATGAAAAAAAATAATTTGCTGAAAAATTTCTCGGTATTTGAATTAATAACTATAGCTTTAACAGCCTCATTAGGTTTAGCATCAAAGCCTATAATAACTCCTTTAACACATTTAATAACGGGACCTCTATTTATACCGGGAGGAGCAGTTGCAGGGGGATTTTATATGATGTGGATTGTCCTTGGTGCTGCTTTGATAAAAAAAAGAGGAAGTGCAACACTAATTGCATTAACTCAGGGCATTATAGTTATGGTGACAGGAAGCTTTGGAACTCATGGTATTTTAAGCATTTTAACCTATGGCTTACCAGGATTTGCAGTTGATTTGGGTTTTTTATTATTCAACAGAAGGTTTGAAAATTCTTTAGATTTTTTTGCTGCAGGCATGATTGCTAATTTAGGAGGAACATATTTATCAAATCTAGTTTTTTTTAGATTACCTATACTTCCTTTAATAATTAGTTTATCAATTGGAGCTTTATCAGGTGGACTGGGAGGTTTGCTAGCATACTTGATATATAATAAGGTAAGAATAGTGTACACTGGAAAGGAAGAAATATGACTAAGAATATTAAAATAATACTTACAGTAATAATAATTTTAATATTAGTTTCAACTATTGGTCTATACTTAAACAAAGATAATATTGAGGTCAACAGAGAACTTAACGAAGATGCTGTTTTTTTGATTTTAGTAGAAGGTGAAAAAGTAGCTTCTTTTACTATGACTGAAATCCAGGAGCTGGAAGAAGAAACATTTACTGCTACACTAGATACGAGTAGTACTGATCCTAAAAAATATAACTATACTGGAGTTTTACTTAAGGATATATTTCATAAAGCTGAAGTGGATTTGGAAGATAAAAAAATAGTTGCTGTAACAGGAGCAGACAGCTATACAGTTGGTTTATCTATAGATAAGCTATTAGAAGATGATAATGTGTATCTTACTTACAAAAGAGAGGGACTTGCTCTAGGTACTAGGGAAGATGGAGGCAGTGGACCATATCAATTAATTATAAGAAAGGATCAATTCAGTCAAAACTGGTGTAAATATGCGGTAAAAGCTGATATTAGATAGACTATGAATGATATTCTATTACAAGGTAAAAACATATATTTTAAATACGGGGAAAAAGATTCTCAGATACTTGAAAATATTAATATTGATTTGCAGTCTGGGAAAATAATAGGAATAATGGGTTTAAGCGGCTCCGGTAAAACTACTCTTATACAAATTTTAAACGGTCTCATACCTAAAAGGGTTCCGGGTTCCTATAAGGGTAAGGTCCTAATAAAAGGTGATGATATTTCAAAAATAGAAGTTGAAAAGATTTCCAGAGAAATAGGCACCGTATATCAAGACCCTGATACTCAGATAATCTTTTCCTGTGTTGAGGATGAATTGGCTTTTGGTCCGGAAAATTTATGTATAAAAAAAGAAAAAATCTTAAAAAAAATAGAAGAAGTACTCAAATTATTAAACATGGAACATTTAAGGTACAGAAATCCGAACAAATTATCAGGAGGAGAAAAGCAGCTTGTAGTTATAGCATCAGTGCTGACTCTTGATGTAGACATTGTAATATTGGATGAATCTATGTCTCAAATTGATGATAAAGGTAAAATTTTAATCAAAAAAGGAATAGAAAGATTAAGAGACTCAGGAAAAGGAATAATTATGGTAGAACATGATATTGATAATTTAAGTATAGCTGATGACATATTTATTCTCCAAGGAGGAGAATTAAAAAGATTTGAAGGAAATTTATTATGAAAGATTTCATTGTAATTAAAGGTTTAGATTTTTATTTAGACAGTAAGGCTATCCTTAAAAACATAAATCTAACTATAGATAGCAGACAATTCATCTCTATTAGGGGAGCAAATGGATGTGGAAAAACTACTTTAAGCAAGTTAATAATGGGAATTTATCCCTACAGCAAAGGGAGTATAAAAATAGAAGATAGGGAAGTTTCCGAAATGTCTTTATCTGAAATAGGGCGTAAAATCGGATATTTATTTCAAAATCCTGAAAAACAAATATTTACCTCTACTGTATTAGAAGAGCTTTCTTTTATATACAAGTATAGAGAGGATATAGATAAAAGCAGAAAAGAAAAGGAAATCGATGAAATTTTAGATACCTTTGATATTAGAAATTTAAAGAATAAAAGCACATTTTTTCTTAGCCAGGGAGAAAAACAAAGAGTTGCATTAGCTTCGGTACTTTTAAATAAACCAAAATATTTAATTTTAGATGAACCTACCACTGGATTGGATTATAAAAGAAAAGAAATGCTAAGTGAAATATTAGATAAATACAAAAATAAGATCGGAGTATTACTAATAAGTCACGATTATAACTTTGTAAAGAAACATTCTCAAAAGATTATAAGCTTAGAAGGAGGATGTATAGTCTATGAATAATACTATAGATCCTAGGACGAAACTTTTTCTAGTTCTTTGTATTTCTACAATAGGACTTATATCTAGGGATGTATTAATCTTGTTTTCTATTACCATAGTTGGTATCATTATATCAAAAATATTTGGAGGGAATTTTTTTGTTCTTATAAAAAGGATAAAAAAGTTACTATATGTATTTTTCTTTATAATTATCATCCAAAGTATTTTTACTAGGCAAGGCAATCCAGTGATTGTTATAGGAGGATTTGAAATAGTTACCGATTTAGGATTGAATAGAGCATTAGGATATATGTTTAGGGTTTTGATTATTATAATTTCTGGGGTTATAATATCTACTAGTAGTGAACGAAATACAATTCAGGGAATAGTACAGTTGGGATTGCCCTATGAATTTGCTTTTATGACTGCGGTAGGTATTAAATTTCTACCTCTTCTAATAGAAGAATTTAAAGATACATATATGGCAATTCAACTTAGAGGAATAAACATAATGAAATTGCCTATATGGGAGAGGTTTAAAATAACTTCCTATATATTTATTCCTGTAGTAGCAAGCACTTTAAATAAAGCTAAAAAATTATCTATATCAGTTGAAAGTAGGGCTTTTAGAGCTTACGATAGAAGAACAAGTATAACTTCTCTAAAGTTAAAATACAAGGATTATTTAATAATCTTGATTTCATTAACAACAGCTTTTGCACTTATATATTTAAAATGGATTTGATGGAGAAAAAATGGAAATAATAAAAAAGTTTAAATCAAAAAAGAACAGTGTATTCTTAATTAATAATGAGGGACAGTTTAAAATATTAAAAAAATTCACCAGTATAAATGTATATAATAAAGAAAAAAACTTTTATAAAATACTTCATGGAGAGAATTTAATGTTACCTATTATTCTAGAAGAAAATATAATGGAAAAAAGCATAGTATATGAGTACTTGGGAGATAGGAACGGAGTAGATACTATCGAAGGCTATGAAGAGCAGAATAATGAAGAAGAATGTAGTGAGTTTCTTATAAAAATTTATAAATGGCTTAAGGATTTTCACTCAGTTCCCTACATTAAAGAAAATGAACTTTGTTTTTTCGACTTAAGTTTTAGAAATTTCCTACTTTATAGAGATAGAATATATGGAATAGATTTAGAATCAATTACAGAAGGAAACTTATCTTTAGATGTTGGGAGAATGATGGCTATGTACTTGTATTATGACGAAGTAAAATCCGACTTTAAATTAAGTGTTTTTGAGAGGACTAAAGATTATATAATAGGGGATGGTGAAATTAGAGAAAATGATCTGTCTTATGCAATTAGAAGAGAAGAAGAAATGATTAAAATTAGAAGAGATAGAAGAATTTAATTTGTTTTATAAAAAAGTTAATTATAATAATTATAATAAAATCCGAGTTTTCTATTCTAAGGAAATATTTCTATGAATTTTAAACCGTTAAGGTATTTTTCGAAAGGAAATGCCCTCCACTTTGAGAAGGACTTATAGTTTTTATTAAATTCCTTTCTTAAGGGGACCGGATTTTTTAATATTTAAGGAGGAAAACATGAAAAAAACAATTGTATTAACTATTATCTTAACAATGCTGCTTACTTTTACAGCATATGCTAGCGGTGATTCAGGGGATAAACCCCTGAACATAGACATATCTATTCCAGAGGATGGTGCTAGTGAAATTCCTGTGGATAAAGAAATCCAGTTAGATTTCTCTAATAATGTAGCAAATGAAAAAGTAAGAGAAATCAATATGGAAAATATTAAGCTTATTGATGGTAGTGGTAATGAAGTTGAAGTCAATATAGAAATTGCAGACGATCAGCTTTATCCGGATTTAAAAAGAACTATCAAGTTAATACCAGTAGAAAATTTAAAAGAGGGTACTACTTATCAGGTTGTTATTGGACCGGAAGTTCAAGCAAAAAATGGAAATGCAATCGGTGAAGAAATTACTCTTTCATTTACAACAGTTGGAGGAAGTACCAACACTATTCTTTATGCAGGATTAGGACTAATATTGATTGCTTTTGTTGTATATTTTATTAAAAGAAAAAAGTAGAATGATTAGAAAAAGAAAAATACTGGTATTTGGTCTATTAATACTACCAATATCTATTTTAACCTTCTCCTTATTTGTAGGTAGATATCCGACTAGTTTTGATTTGGTTATAGATGTGCTGCTATTTAAAATTTTTGGTATTGAAACTGATACTACATTAATAGAACAGGCATTGGTATGGGATGTAAGGTTGTCAAGGGCATTATCAGGATTAATTGTAGGAGGAGCACTTTCTGTAAGTGGTGCTTCTCTTCAAAGTTTATTCAAAAATCCGCTAGTTGATTCTGGTATCCTGGGCGTGAGTTCAGGAGCAGGATTTGGTGCTATATTGTCTATTATAATATTTAATCAGGTAAGCCTTTATACTATAATTTTTGCATTTTTCTTTGGACTTTTAGCAGTTTTTTTAAGTACATTGATTTCGAAAGTATATAAAACTAATCCTATGATTATGCTTGTATTAGGTGGAGTTATAGTTTCTTCAGTATTTTCATCTTTAATTTCCTTGGGGAAATATGTTGCAGATCCATTTAATGAACTTCCAGCTATTACATTTTGGCTTATGGGGAGTCTGGCAAGTAGTAACTATAGTGATTTCAGAGTAGCATTAATTCCTATCCTTATAGGTATCACAGGAATGTTCCTTATGAGATGGAGAATAAACGTCCTCTCTATGGGTGAAAGAGATGCTAAAACCTTAGGTATAAATACAGGATTAAATAGAGCTTTAATAATAATTTTTACAACTCTTGCTACTGCTGGGGCTGTATCCATAGCGGGAACTATTGGTTGGATAGGTCTTGTTATACCCCACTTAGGGAGAATGCTTGTAGGAAATGATAATAGAAAATTGATCCCAGTAAGTCTATCTTTAGGAAGTTTTTTCTTAGTGTTTATTGATATTATAAGCAGAACTATAACAGGGGGAGAGATACCTCTAGGCATACTTACATCACTTATAGGAGCACCATTTTATGTTTACATACTAAAGATTACAAAAGGAAGCGGTTGGTAGTATGATAAAAATTAAAAAATTATCATTTTCTTATGAAGATAAAAAAGTATTGGACAATGTAAACTTAGAATTAAAGAGAGGCCAGGTACTTTGTATAATAGGTCCAAACGGTAGTGGTAAAACAACTTTAACAAACTGCATTTTAGGAATAAATCATTACAAAAAAGGATTAATAACCTACAATAATAGAGATTTAAATGAATTTAATTATAAAGAGAGAGCTAAGCTCTTTAGTTATGTTCCACAGGAAAAAGGAAATGTATTTCCCTACAGAGTTTTTGAAATGGTACTTATGGGTAGAGCACCGTATCAGAGCGTATTTTCTCAACCTAATAGAAGAGATAGAGAAATTTCATTAGAAAGTTTAAAAAAAATAGGGATAGAAAGCTTTAAAGATAGGTTGTTTACAAAATTAAGTGGTGGTGAAAAACAGCTAGTTATTTTAGCTAGAGCTTTAGCCCAGGAATCTGAAGTTATAGTAATGGATGAGCCTACTTCATCACTGGATTACAAAAATGAATTTATGTTCTTAGACATAATAAAAGAGCTAAGTGTAAATAACAAAAAAACAATTATTATGACAACTCATTTTCCAAACCATGCATTTTTCTTTGAAAATAGTGGTGTAGATACTGTAATAGCTACTCTTTCAAATAAAAAGATTAATAATTTTGGAAGACCTAAAGAAGTACTAACAGAAAGAAATATTTCTAAGATATACAGTATTAAATCAAAAGTAGTAAATTACGACAAAAATAAAAAACACATCATACCTATAGGAGGTATAAATAATGAAGAAAAATAGAATACTAATAGTATTTATATCAATTTTAATATTTTTAACTTCCTGTGCACCTATAGAAAATCAGGAAGCTGCTAGGGTTGAAGAAAGCGAAGATACCGTTATTGACTTTGCCGGGAGACTTGTTGAAATCCCTGAAGAGATAGATAGCATAGCTGCTTTATATACAGTAGTAGGGCATGTGATAATAATGCTTGATGAAGGAGATAAGATTACAGCTTCAAGCAATGGACTTAAAAGAGATAAATTAATATTAAATATGGAACCTCACATAGAGGACATATATTTACCTAAAAGTGGTGGAGTAGTAAATATAGAAGAGCTTCTCAACTCAGAACCTGATATGATATTTGTAGATATGCCTATATATTGGAATAAAGATGAGCTGGAAAAAATTGAAAAAATTGGTGTTCCATACTACGTATTGGAGTTTAATTCTATGGAAGAGCAAAAAGACCTAGTAAGAGATGTAGGAAAAATACTGAATAGAAAAGAAGAAGCCGATGAATATATTGACTTATATGATGAAATAATAGAACTAACTCAAAAAACTGTAGATAATATACCTGAAGATGAGAGAATAAGGGTATATCACTCTATAAATGAAGCCGTAAGGACTTCAGCGGAAGGGACAATTACTAACCAATGGTTGGAAATGTCTGGATTAGTAAATGTTGCCCAAGAAGATGATTTAAGACAAGATGAAGATAAATATTTAACATCCTTAGAAGATATACTAAAATGGAATCCAGAGGTAATTTTAACCAATGAACCTGCTACATATGATTATATAAAAGTACAGGATAACTTCCAAAGTTTAGATGCAGTTATAAATGATAAAGTTCATCTTTTACCTACAGGTATATCCAGATGGGGACACTCTACTTCTATAGAGACACCTTTAGCTATGCTTTGGGTTTTAAAAAATATTTACCCAGAGTATTCAGAAGATGTAGATTTGATAGGTTATACAAGAAGATTTTACAGGGAACTTTTCGATTATGAACTCACGGACGAACAAATAAACAATATTTTAGCTGGAGTAGATATGAGAAAAGCTAAGGATCTGGAGGAATAAATGAAGTATTACATTGGAATAGATGATACAGATAACTTGGAAAGCATAGGCACAGGAGAAATTGCTGAAAATTTAAGCAAAGAATTAGAAAGCCTTAATTTTGGTGGGTCAACACCGGTAAGCAGGCATCAATTGTATTTTCATGATGCAATCGCCTATACTTCTCACAATAGTTCTATGTGTTTTGAACTTATGGATTGCAGTAAGAATATTGACGATTTGATTAGTATATGTTCACAATATCTTGAGTTAAACTGCGCTGAAGGCTCAGACCCAGGGTTATGTATAGTTAAAGAAGATTTATATGACAAAAATAAAATCATAGCTTTTGGAAAACGTGCTAAGGTAGAAATTATTACAAAGGAAGAGACTTACATCCTTGCTGAAAGGCTTCATATTCATCTATCAGAACACGGTGGTGATGGAATTGGAGTTATAGGGGCCTTAGCTGGAGTAGGTCTTAGAATTGATGGTAATGATGGAAGATATAAGGGAAAAATAAAAATATCTAAAAACCAGGACAATATGCTGGTAAGAGATATTCTACAGAATCCTAAGATCCAAGAAGTAAGGGATGAAAATGGCTATTTATTAGGTGACAATGAAGAGGTATTTATCACTGAAAGAGTAAAGACTGTTAGGCTTAATAATAAATCAGTACTTCTCGTGGAAAAAGTTATTATTAATGATAAAGAGTATTGGAAAAATATTGACAAAAAATATCTGAAGAGATATTAGTTAATTAACTATTATCTCTTCTATATGTTTAATCCATCTTTGACTAAAAGGATCTCTTCTTATTACTATTCTAAATGGACCTGTACCATTATTTTTTTTCGGTTTTAACTTTTCTCCGTCTATCTCATACACAAGATATACATTTTTAGGTTCTAATATTTCTACGACGTTTACAGCTATTTGATATCCATCGGATGCAATAAAAGTTATTTTATTTGAATTTGTTAAATCAACATTTTGGGATTTCAGAAATTCTGCTAATTCTATACCTTTAAATTCCACAGATACAGGTTTTTCTCCACTGCTTCTAATAACAGAAGGGAAAGTCAGAGAATTTTCGTATGAGTATATATACTCTGATTCTATTTTTCGAGAATTTTCACCCTCAGTTATTATGATATTTGGATCATCATTATTAAGCAATATAACGAGTATTATAACTAAGGCTATTATGGATACAGGGATTATTTTCTTCATAGACTACTCCTGTTCTTTATATTCTAATGATTGACTTACGGCACTTTTTACTGCAGAAAAGAAAGCTTTGCTACTTGCTGTAGCTCCGCTAACAGCATCAATATTTAAACTTTGACTTTCTATTATTTCTCTTGATTTCATCTTAAAAACTTCTTCATAGTATCCAGTGCTTTCTCTATGACTTAGCACTTCTATAGTTTTTATTTCCCCATCATTAATCCTTAGTTCAATCCTTATAGGTCCACCAAAACCTAGTCCAGTTCCTATATAGCTACCATCTTTAAGGGTAGTAAAGTCCGACATTTCCTGACTAGCAGCAGAGGGATTTATTAAAGGGAAAAAAGCATAGATGCTTATGAAAATCAAGAGAGAAAGTGCTATATAGCTTTTCTTACTTATTCTTCTATTAAATATATTTATAGAATATGAATAATCACCTCTTATACAACTTCTATCCATACATTTTAAGCAGCTTATACACTCTGGAGATACCTCCCCAGATTCGTAAGGATTCTTTATATCAACTGGACATTCTTTAAGGCAGTAGCTACAGCTTTTACAACTGGAGCTGCTTTTTATTTTTAGAAATCCTACAGCATACATCAAACTTTGGAATGCCCCTAAAGGACAAAGGTATCTGCAGAATATTCTAGGTATAGTTAGAGAAAAAAGCAGTATAGCAATCAAAATAAATGTACCAGGAGTTAAAGTAAATCCCATACTTATATTTAAAAAAGCAAGCCAAGGTGAATATGGAGAAACTAAACTTCCTAATCCTAATATGCTTAATACTAGACCAGCTATGAACACAAAGTATTTTAAAATAATTAGTTTTGAATTTATATTATTTTTAATATTTATTTTTTTAATATTTAATTTACTTCCAATGAATGTAAAAAAATCCTGAAGAGCTCCTATAGGGCACATGAAGCCGCAGAAAAATCTACCCCCAAATAGGGAGCTTACAAGAATTGAAGCAGTTAATGCAGTAGATTTAGATATGCCTCTAAATCTGTAGCTAACATCTATAAAAGCTGATTTCAACTCACTCCAACCTCCGTAAGGATTTAAATCACCAAATGATAGAAATTTAAAATTGATTAAATCCTTTAAGTAGAGGGAATATGTTAAAGTAACTAATATTGTAAATAAAAATATTGTTATTTGTATAGTACTTTTTTTCTTAAGATTCATATTTTTCTATTCTTAACAAGCCTTTCATTATTTGATTGTTTTCTAAGTAAAGTAAAACTTCGTTTTGAGTTTTTACTATGTAGGACTTTTGAATGTCTTCTAAAGATAAATCATATGTATTTCCATCTTCAGATACAGCAGTAAACTTAGGATTATCATCCCATCGCATACCTGCTGTAAGTAAAACATCCTCTATAAGTAAAGCTTCCAGTTCTCCTATTTTTTTAGTTCTAACTACTTCCTTCATTATTTCAGGAAATATTACAGAGTCTTTTGTAGTTGAAAAATGGGTCATATGTTTTACGTTCATTCCCAATCTAAAATTTGGTGCAATATTCATAGGAGCATTTTCTCCTTCAGATTTTATGAAATATCTCTGTCTTACTAAGGAAATAGTTTCGTTTTTTATAAGTCCGTCAGATGCAGCCATAGTAAAAAATCCTTTTTTATCTACTAAATCAAATTTTGCTAAGATTTTTCCTACTTCTATAGACTTGTCCTTGTTTCCATAATACTCGTAGTAGTATGGTTCAATATCTTTGGTTAGTGGGTCGAACATGTGAACTTTGCTGATATCTTTTGGACTTATTTCATCATAAAGATCTATGACAGAAACCATTTTTACCCAGTAAGGTCCTAAATGGTTTGGCATAGCTATTCTTACTGGTTTTTCACTTTCATCTATAGGTTTTCCATTAACTTCCCAAGATAGTATAACTTCATCTACTTTAAGAATGTCCTTATCCATCATAGTATAGTAACCATCTCTTCCAGTAATACCTATGCCTGCGTATTCTTCTAAATCTATGCCTTCTTTTTCAAGTAAAGCTCTGAGTGTTGGGCCTTTAACATTCATTTCTGTCTCAGTTCCCGTTGTATTGATTAGTGTAACCTTTTTTTCTACCTGAGGATATTGTTTTATTTCTTCTATATCTATCCTTAAGCTTTCATTTTTATAGTTTATAGCAAAGCTGTTATCGTCTTTTTGCCAAATTTCTTGAGGAACTACATCCGGCACACTGGACATTTCTATACCACTATTAAGATATTTATAGGCACCAATTGATGCATTTACTGCATTTAATACAGCTTTGGAACTTATAGTAGCTCCTGTAACCTGTATAATATCTTCAGGATTTTCTTTATCAAGTACTACTAGATTTAAAAACTTATTTCCTGAAATGTTCAAAAATCTTTCTAAAAACCAATCAGATTCGATATGTTCAGCATAATCTAAAGTTTCTTCATGTTGGAGAATTTTAATTCTTTTTATTTCTCCACTACTATTCAAAGCTGTAAAAACATCTACAGGACCGTTGTATCCAACACAGGTAGATATAAAAGCTTTAACTTCTCCATCTATTTCGTAGGCTCTTAAAACTCCAGGAAAATTTAAAGAAATAAACATATTGTCACTTATATCTTCAATTAGTTTAACTTCACTTGCTTCAGGATAGTGTTCTTTTACCATCAATTCTTCTTCTGAAATAGAATTATTAAGAGTGAAAAGCACTGCTACTAAAATTAAGGTTAAGATGATAAATCCTATATAATATTTTTTCTTTTTCATAATCAACCTACTCCGCAATTATTTTATCAATATTTCTAACCCACTGAGGTTTGTTTACGTCTCCCGGCTCTTTTTGACCAATTACTAGCTTGTAGGGAGGACCTTCTTCAGGATTGTATTCTTCACCATTCTCTTCCCAAGCTATTATTACAGGGAGTTTTAAATCTTGATTTGTTTCATCTATATAATCATCTCTTTTAATTTCCTGAATTGTGAATTCTATACTGTATCCATCCAAAGCTATTACTTTTATTGTAGAAGCTTCCTCTGAGATAAGAGCTTTCTCATTTAAAAGACTCCACAACTTAACTCCCTTAAAGTCTGTGTATTCCGTTGTACCAAAGCTGTTTAGAGAGTAGAAAGTACCTGAATAAATCAAGTCTTCCATAGTTTTTAAATCATCTAAACTTAAAAATAGATTATTTGTCACACTGCCTTCTATTTTTAGGATATTTGTTTGTTCTTGCTTAGTTTCTTCAGAATCATTTTCTTGACTAATATCTTCAGATTCACCAGATGACATTTCTTCATTGCTTGTATCATCAGAAGATAAATCTTCACTCTCTGAATCCTCTTCGCTTATTTCTTCTGCATTTCCATCAAGGTTATTACTTTCATCATCTGATTCTATTGATTCATCAGTATTTTCACTTGTAATATATTCCTTTGTCTGTTCTTTATCAGTATTAGTTTCATCATCTTTAGACTCATCTAATTCTTCATTACTTATTTCATCATTTTCTTGATTATCATCTGCATTTATTTCATTGTTTTCAGTATCATATTTATCTGAAGGTGTTTCTTCTTCCTGATTCTCAGGATCATTTTTCTCAGTTTCCGGAGAGCATCCTGTTAAAGAAAGAGAAAAAATAAGCATTAAAATTAGTAGTAGACTAAAAAGTTTATAAGTCTTCATCTTGTATTACCTCCAAAGGAGGGCTAAGCCCTCCTGTTATTAATTGTTGAAAAATCTTAAAAGCATCACAGCTGATTGTGCTCTAGTGGCATTGGTACTTCCTTTAAAACTTCCATCTGGAAAACCTTCAATTAGCCCAGATTTTACAGCTTGAGCAACATAGGTTTTAGCCCAAGTAGATACTTCATCTCTAAATTGACCTATTATTTTTTCCTCATCTTCTTCTGATAAGTCAATATTGATAATATTTGATAATATAGAGGATATTTCTTCTCTGCTAATAGGATTATCTGCTTTGAAAGTATCATCATCGTATCCTTTTATAATTCCTTCTGAGACTGCTGATGCTATATAAGGTGCAAACCAGTCATCAGAAGAGACATCCTTAAAGGATGTTTCATAACTATCGGTTTCTAAAGCTAATATTCTAACTATTAAGGATACAAATTCTCCTCTTGTTATAGAATCGTCAGGTCTAAATTTGCTGTCACTTCCCTTTATGTATCCTAAAGTTGTCATTTTTTCAATTTCCTTTTCTGCCCAGTGGGATTTTACATCTTTAAAGCTAGATTTATCCGACTGAACAGCTGCTCCTCCGTTAGTGCCTATCATAAGGTTGTCCTCAGATAAATCTATAAAATAAGCATTGTTCCACTGATTGGAATTAAATGTTGTGTTTCCCTTGTATTTCTCAGTGATGTTTCCTATTCCTTCTGATTTTATTACACCGCTTCTTAAGGTAGCCATATAGAAGGTATCCTTATTATTTTTATCTGCTAAAAGAAGTCTTATATCATCATCTTCTGTTATTTCCGGATACAAATCTTGAGCCTTATATATTGTCCTTTTACCTTCATAAATATAGTCGATTTCTCCACGACCAAAGCCTGGAGCATTTCCTGACCTTACTATCCAAACTCCACCTTCAGAATCTATAGAGATACTTCTTACCCAGTTCACATTAAAGTTAGTATGGTCAAAACCTTCGTAAGTATCTATAGAACCGTCTGAATGTAGATGCTGATAACCTCCTATATAGGAAGTAGTACCATCAGAGTTTTCTACCATATCAGGATAATATCCTAGCCATAGGCCACCTTGACCGTCAGGCTCTAATGCATCTACAGAATAAGGCAAAAGTCCTTCTTCTTCGGTGTATAGAGTCCAATTTTCCTCAGAATCAATATATACTGCACCGTTTTTGCCCCCTATCCAAAGACCGCCATTTCCATCTAGTTCAAGTTCCTGTACAAAACAGGATGGTAGGTCGGAATTATCAGTAGTGTACTGAGACCAATCATTTCCATCTTTAACTAAAATACCTTTTGCTTCTGTGGGGCTTCCTAAGGTCATCCAAAGCTGGCCATTTTCTCTTTGGACTATAGCATAGGAGGTGTCTACATCTACTGTTTCTCCTGTTGAAAGTGTTACCTCTTTTATGTGGGTCCATTTACCTTCAGGACTTCTAACAGATACACCACCATTATTTGTTCCTATCCAAAGATTTCCTTCATTATCGTATTCCATAGATCTAACACTTGCTTCTGTCATTTCTTTCCCGGTGTTGTTTTTAAAATCAAGCCATAATTTTTCTGACTTTTCTTTAGATTGTTCACCTTCAGGTGATGGGAGGTCTGGAAGGTCCATTTCAACTACATCTTCCATTCTTGCTTCCTCATAATCTCCCGTACCTACAACTATGCAGTCTACCCATTTAACCCACATGGATTTACTTTCTTCAACCATAAGTCTTAATGGTCCGTAGGCATTATTATTTGAATATCCTATGCTGCTTTCATTTGCTACTAAAGGATATCCTTCTCTTGCATAGGCAAGGATAATAGCTTTAGTTTCACCTTTAGAATTTACAACACCTTTTGATACTTGATCGAAGCTTCTAAGAATTTGATTGTAGTTAGCACCGGAAAAGATTCTTATGCTAGGTACTTCTACATCGTCTTTTAGCTCAACTACTTGAGAAATTAATTCCCATAAAACTATACCTTCATATTCATTTATGCCATCCCCAGAATAAATATCTCTCACTGAATGGTCGAGCATTGACTCTATCTGTCTTAATGTAAAGGTCATGGGTTCTTTAACCTGAGATCCTGTTACTCTTAATACTGGTTGATCTAAATATTCTTTATACACTCCCTGGTTGTGGTTCCAGGTTGTACTTTCATCTACGATTTGAGAAGTCTTATCTCCTTCTCCAGATTCTTCAACTTCTCCGGTATATACCGATTCGCCGCCTCCAATTATTATTTCTTTTAGAAACTGAACTTGATTCGAACCGTTTGTATCGTTGTAATTAGTTTTACCGAAGATTACTCTTAAAGGGCCACCGTCATTTCCCAGGCCAGGATTGAAACCTTCATCGCTAGGTCTTATTACATATGGATAACCGTTGAATCCATAGGCTACTAAAGGAGGCATATCTGCATGTAATGGTTCTACATTTTTTCCATTAAAGTTCCCATCACCTAAATCAGCCGGATCTTTTTCATAATATCCGTACAAGGAACTATCTTTAATTTCTCCTAGAGTTAATGGTTGAAAATTATAATTATCTGCTGCTATGAATTGTATACTGGTATCATCATCCATATTTGAGTCTAATCCTGCTTCTAAAAGTAAATCCCAAAGAGTAACACCTTTATATGTGTTGTAGTACCAGAAATATTCGCTGTTGGATAAAGAGTACTCATCTTCGTATTTTATATTATCCATAGCTTCAATTTCATCTACAGTATATCTTACTTCTCCGTCAAATTCATCACCATGGATTATAATTTCATAGTCTGTATATTTAGGGTCGTTGTAAGGAGAATAAGTATGTTCATATATATTTTTTGCATCCTTTTCTTCAAGGTACATATATGCAACATTAGAAAACTCTAAAGCTTCATCATTGGTCTGCTGATAAACCAGTTTAAAACATCCGTTGTCGTTATATTTATTGGCTTTGTACCCCACATCGGAATCCAGATATACCAGAGGTAACTTGTTTATACCGTAGGCTACCTTATAATTTTCAACCTCTCCAAAAGGTACTTCTAAGATTTTTTGCCTTGATTTATCTCTAAAGATTATATTTCCTGGACTAGTGTTTATATCTACATAATTATCTATTAAGTATTTAGCATTTATACCTTCATAGGTGTTTTCTAATACTTCATCATTTATTTTTTCATAGTAGCTGTCTACACTTTGTCCTTCTATATCTTCTTCTATCTGTCTCAAAGATATAGCTCTATAACCTTCTAATGCAGGACCTTCTATGGTGAATGTTGCTCCAGATATTGCATCAACATTGTAAGGTGCTCCATCATAACTGATATGTTTGTAAGTTGAATCTGTACCTGCTTCTTCACTTTCAACTTCTTCACCTATGATTATTTTTACAACTTCTTTACCCCATTTAGAAAGGTTCATATCATCTATATGGTTTTGTCCAAATACAAGCTTAGGAAAATCTGCATCTAGATTCTCTTCAGTTATAGATTTGTCTTCCCAGTTAATAGGGGGATTAAAACTATCTTTTGGATAGTCTGCCAGGACAAGTGAGTATTTTGCCAACATAGGTCTTGATGATACTTTACTATTTTCTGTAAAGTCGCTGAAAAAATATAAGTTTTTCAATTCTTCAACAGTTTTAGTAAATTGAAAACCATCGGAGCAAATAAAGAGCATTTCGTAGTTTTGGTCGATTTTCAGATTATTTTCACCGATTAATTCAAACAAATCGTAACCCTTTGTTTTTATAATTTTATGAAAATTTAAACTGTTATTGGCTGAATATGTTTTTTCAATCATATCATAAGTATCCCAATCTTCAGCTGTCACACTCACTTCTTCATTAACTCCAGTTCCAGTTATTAAAAGCTCTACTTCAGCAGCTTCTACATGGTTGGGAAGAAAAATAAGCTGGGATATCAAAAGAGCTAAGGTTAAAACAAAAGTAAATACCTTAGTACTTTTTTTATTTCTAATAAAACTCATAAATACCTCCTATAAAATATAAAGAGCGAAAGCATATGCCGTCGCCCTTTACAGAAATTCATATAAATACTATTCTTGAAGTAAAGTTTTGTAAACAACGACAGCAGCTTGTGCTCTGTCTACATCTACAGTAGGTTCGAAATTTTCTACAGCAAAATCTTCAAAAATACCTTGTGCTTCAAGCCAAGCAACTTCATTTGCAGCCCACTCAGGCACTGAATCCTTGTCTAAATAAGCAGATTTTTCCATTACAAATTTATCAAGTTTTCCTTGAGATACTAGCTCAGCAGTTACGGCTCCTCTTCCTGCTACAGCAGCTATTTCCTGTCTGGAAATAACATTATCAGATCTAAAAGTACCGTCTGGATATCCATCAAAGATTCCTGCATCTACTGCAGCTTGTACATAATTAGCTTCCCAGTCTTCGGCAGACACATCACTAAAGCCACCTTGATACTCTACAGGTTCGTATCCTAAAGAAAGAACCATTATTTTAGCAAATTGAGCTCTTGTAAAAAAATCTTCAGGTGCATATTTATTATCACCTACTCCATCTACTATACCTTTTTCTGCTAAGGCATTAATAGCCTCTTCTGCATAGGTGAATTCTTCCGTAATATCTGTAAAATTAACTGCTACTATTTCTTCAGATTCTTCTTCAGTATTTTCATCTTCTTCTACAGCTTCTTCCTCAATTGGTCCACTTACATTTATATCAACAATCATCTTGTAAACAGTACCAAATTCTCCTTCTTCTTTAACCTTTCTATAAACTATAATTTCGTCATTGTCAGGATTTTCATCTTCGTCAATCGTAGCTCCATCTACTTGGTAAGCTAGTACGTATTTTAGTTCTTCATCCATAAGGTCGGTAAGAGGTTGTGGGTCTATAGGCCAGTCGTCAGATGCTGTAAAAGTAACTTCAGCTTCACCTTCCAGGACGCCTGCTTCTTGTAGCAAATAAGCTAAGCTTATACCTTTTACCATTACGGACTTTTGGCCACCCTTGCTGTTATAAATGTACTCTTCGTCTATTTGAGCTTCTTCAGGCATAGCCATAAGTTCATCTAAGCTAAGGCTTAATTCAGTTTCAACACCCTCTCCTGTGATAGTTACAACAGGCTCTACATCCTCTGCAAATACCACACTTTGTGATAAAATTAAAATCATTGATAGTGCGATGGTTAATACTTTTGTTCTTTTCAACATACTTTTCCTCCATTTTTAGATTTTTTATGAATACTTTTTTCTGCATAAAAATAACAACATCCCCAATGGAATGCTGTTCGTTAATAGTTTCTCCTTTCCACTGGGAGGCTAAAATGTTTCCAATTTAACCCTATCGGCAAAGAAACCATAATTATAATCTTAGGTTACAATGCTCGGAGATTTATTCATTTCTTGACTATTATTTTAACATTTACTTACCTTAATGTAAAGATTATAGTAAACATTGATTTAACAATGAATAATTAAGACATATATATATTATTTAAACAAAATATTAGGTTTATGCTAATAATTATGATAAAATATTTATACCTTTTTAAGTAGTATTAAAATTAAAGGAGGGAAAAATGTCAAACTATATAAGAGAAGAAAACAATAGATGTCTACAATGTAAAAAACCTCTTTGTGAATTGGGATGCCCTGTAAATACAGAAATAAAAAAAGTTATAGCTTTGCTTAAAGAAAATAAGATTAATGAAGCAGGAAAAATACTTTTCGATAATAATCCACTGTCTGTAATAACAGGATTAGTTTGTCCTCATGATGAATTTTGTGAAGGACACTGTGTATTAAATAATAAAGGAAATCCTATACAATTTGGTGCAATAGAACATTATGTGTCAGATTATTATCTAAATAATTTAAGTTTTGAAACTGAAATCAATCCGGATAAAAAAGTAGCAATTATAGGTTCTGGACCTGCTGGCTTGACTCTAGCTATAATATTAGCTAAAAAAGGATATGATATAACAATTTTTGAAGCTCACGAAAAAATAGGTGGAGTTTTAAGATACGGAATACCAGATTTTAGATTACCTAAAACTATCTTGGATAGATATCACGATTTGCTTATTAGCATGGGAGTAAAGATAAGACCTAATACATTGATAGGTCCGGTTATTTCTTTAGATAATCTTTTTAGAGATGGATATAAAAGTGTATTTGTTGCGACTGGAACTTGGAAACCTAGAAAGCTTGATATAAAAGGTGAGAGTTTGGGAAATGTATACTATGCTATTGATTACCTTAGAAGTCCTGAAACACATAACATAGGAGAAAAGGTTTGTATAATAGGTGGAGGAAATGTAGCCTTAGATTCTGCTAGAAGTGCATTAAGAAGTGGTGCTAAAGAAGTTACAGTATTTTACAGAAGAAGTGAAGAAGAAATGCCTTCAAGCAAACACGAAATAGAATATGCAAGGTTTGATGGTGTAAAATTCGAATTTAATAAATCTCCTAAGGAGATTAGAGATAATTGTGTGTATTTTATAGATACAAAAAATATAGAAAAAGAAGATGGAAGCAAAAAAATAGAAATGATTAATGGTACAGAAAGCTGTTATGAAGCGGATTCTACCATAATATCTATTAGTCAAGGGCCTAAGTCTAATATTGTTGACTCGACAAAAGGGATAAAATTAAATAAACTTGGATTGGTTTTAATAGATAGTAGCGGAAAAACTTCAAGAGAGGGAGTTTTTGCTTCAGGAGATGTAGTAACAGGAGCAAAGACCGTTGTTGAAGCTGTATCAGCCGCTAAAGTGGTTGCAGAAACCATAGATAATTATATAAAAGAAAAATATAGAATATAATATTTTAAAAAGATTTATCCATAATTAAGGCTATATATTCAATAAGGAGAGTATTTAATATGGATAAATTTCAAGATATAGGGTATATATTGTTTACAAATAGATTTATTGATTTATCAATATAAAAAGGAGAGAGAAATGAAAATATTTATATCCTATGGATTTTTATTTTTGTTATTTGTAATCACATTTCTTATAGCAAAAAAAAGAGACAAACATGACTATATAGATATATTATGGGGTTTGGGATTTGTAGCAACAGCATTAATATCATTTATAATCACAGATAATAGATCAACAGCAGGTCTTATTATGACTAGCCTAGTTACAATTTGGGGACTTAGATTGGGTTACCATTTATATAAGAGAAACGTAGGAAAACCAGAAGATTCTAGATACGTTGATTTTAAAAAGAAATACAGAAAAGAGTACGATGGTATTTATTTTGACCTATACTTTTTTTATAGGATGTATCTTTTACAATTCATTTTAAATACTACTATTTCCTTTCCAGTTATTTATGTTAACATTATAGGTAAAGTTCCATTTAATGTAATAAGCTTTATAGGATTAGGAATTTGGATATTTGGATTTTATTTTGAGGCAGTAGGAGATGCACAACTAAAAGAATTTTTATCAGACCATAACAATAGGGGAAAACTTATGACTGAAGGATTATGGAAGTATACAAGACATCCAAACTATTTTGGTGAAGCAAGCCAGTGGTGGGGTATATATATTATATCCATTGCAGGTCTATCTAATTTATGGCTAATTTTTAGTCCTATAGTTATTACTGTTCTAGTACGTTATGTTTCTGGTGTACCACTTCTAGAAAAGAAATATGATAAAAAAGGAAAAGATGGTTGGGAAGAATATAAGAGAGTCACTTCCATATTTATCCCAATGCCGCCTAAAAATTAATTTATAAAACCCTTGTTAAATTAAACTTTAATAAGGGTTTTATTTTTATATATACAGATTCAAATTGCATCTTTCTTAATTTAACAAAAGATTGTATTTTATGATATAATTGAAAAAATATCTTTGAAAAGGATACTTTGTTTCTTATAATTTTATTGATATTTGTTTATAATGAATAGGTGTGGGTATTATAATAAGTATATAAGGAATAAAAAATATAAAGAATTAGTTAAATTTTAAAGGAGGAATAATTTGAGACTTATTTCATGGAATATTGATTCATTAAATGCTGCATTAACAAGCGATTCTAATAGGGCAGTCTTATCAAGAAAAGTAATTGATACAATTATGGATAAGGAGCCAGATGTAATTGCCTTACAGGAAACTAAGCTGCCATACAGTGGATTAAGTAAGAAGCACGTGAAGAAATTAGAAGAATATTTTAAAGGATACTCCTACGTATGGAGAACTTCTAAGGAACCAGCTAGAAAAAGTTATGCAGGGACTATGTTTTTATATAAAGACAGGTATTCTCCCCAAGTATTTTGCCCTGAGATTCAGGCTCCGGATACTATGGATTTAGAAGGAAGAATTATTACTTTAGACTTTGGAGAATTTTACATTTCACAGGTATATACCCCTAATGCAGGAAATGGATTAAAAAGATTGGAAGAAAGACAAGTTTGGGACGAAAAGTACGGTGAATACCTGCAAAGCCTAGATAAGGAAAAGGTAGTTTTAGCAACGGGAGATTATAATGTAGCACATAAAGAAATAGATTTAGCACATCCAGAAAACAATCGAAGGTCAGCAGGATTTACAGATGAAGAGCGCCAAGGCTTTACTAACATATTAAATAAAGGATTTACAGATACTTTCAGATATATTCATGGAGATGTAAGTGGTGCTTATTCCTGGTGGGCACAAAGGGTTAAAACTAGTAAAATCAACAATTCGGGCTGGAGGATTGACTATTGGCTGGTAAGTGATAGGATAGCAGATAAGGTTTTAAAATCCGAAATGTTAGATTCTGGTGAAAGACAAGACCATACTCCAATTATGTTGGAAATAGACTTATAGAAAAAATGTTGGGGTTTAAATTTCATTGTTGCTTCACTAGAATTTATAAATTTTAATAGTAAAAAAATGTTATTTGAAGAGATATTAGATATTTATTAAAATATCTCTTCTTTTTTAGCTATTATTAGAGAAATACTTATTTTTTAAGATTATCCAAAGTTTTCCTGTATGCATTAATTAAAAATGATGCATCCATACTTAAGGCTATACCTTGATAACCTTCTTGTATTAATTCTGCAGCCCCTTCTTCAGTACCGGTGTAAATAAAGCATGGCTTGTTAGCTTTTTGGCAGGCATTTTGAATTTTAATCAAAGAATCTTTGAATTTATGTGAAGTAAAATCTGCAGGAGAACCTAAAGCTGTGGATAAGTCGTAAGGACCTATGAATATCCCGTCTATTCCTTCTAAGGAAACTATTTCTTCTATATTTTCCAGACATCCTAGGGTTTCACATTGAGGTATAAGCATAGTTTCTTCATTACTCACTTTGAAATATTCGTCGATATTACCCGCTAGGCTTTCATATCCGAAACCAGAGGTTCTTCCTAAAAACACCCCTCTTTTTCCTAGAGGATGATATTTACCCCATTCTACAAGTTTTTTAGCTTCTTCTACAGTTTCTAGATTTGGAACTATAAGGCCCTTAGCTCCTAGATCAAGATTTTTAAGTATTGAGGGCCGGGTTATATCCTTCACTCTCACAAAAGACGTTAGACTTGATAATTCAGCAGTCCTTACGTATTCAAGAGTGCTTTCAGTATCGAAAGGACCGTGTTCACAGTCAATTATCATAAAATCGATTCCGGAAACAGCAAGAGCCTCTACTGTTTGGCAGCTACCCAGCTCAAAAAAAGTACCTATAACGGTTTCTTTCTTTTTTAATTTTTCTTTCACATAGTTTTTCATAAAAACCTCCAATTTACTAGTTTATAATACCGGCTTTATGTGCTTTTAGGAAAAGTTCTGTTACTTTTGAATAATTAACAATTCCTTCCGGTTGATTGTTTGCTTTTAAAAAGGTATCATTTACCTTATTATGAACTTCATTTACTTTTTCTTTAATATGTGTATTCCAGAAATTAACCCTATTTTTAATATCATTTAATACACTCTCACTCCTTAAAGAAGATATTTCTCTATATAATTCATGATCATTTTTGTAAAGTGAATTACCTACATAAACCATCATTGCTTGATAGGCAGAGTATTTAAAATATGAATCATAATGATAATAGCAAGCTAAGAATCCCATAAAATTTGCATCATCTTCACTAGCGAATCCTTTTTGATGTGCTATTTCATGACTTGCTATAAATGGTTTTGAAAATCTTGGCACCATCTCATTGATATTAGCTTCTGAAAAAAAAGGAAGGTAAATTCCTGTATAGCCGCTGGCTGAAAAGAATTTTGATATCATTAAAGGTTTAACTATGACTTTGCTATCATCTATAAAAGAATATTCATCATTCAATTTTTCATACCCTTTATAAGTATTGGTATAGATATATTTATCATCTATATAATTCAAACTGTTATTATCTAAAATATCCTTTAGTCGGTTAGTTTCTTCAACTAAATACCTGTAGCTATATTCTAAGTCTTCAAGAGTGACATCTACATCCTTTATTTCAAAAATTTCTTCTATATCTTGCCTGTAGTTGTTAAGTCCCCAAGCTAATTGATAGTAGCTTAGATTAAAAAGGAGTATGAATACTATTAAAAGAATCGATATTGTGGATTTTTTACCTTTTTTTATAATTAAAGAATATGCAAAATAAACTAGTAAAGATGCTAAAATAATAAGGGTTATACCTATTGTTATTTCCCCTAAAGAAAAACTAAAGTAGCTGTTTATATATGATAGGGGTTTATTTATGTATAAAAATAGCCCTCTAGAATAAAAATTTTCTATAAGATTAGTTGAGTTTTTTGCAATTAAAAGGATTAATACATTAAATAATATTAAAAAAATATTTATATATAGTATTAAGAAAATAGTTTTTTTAGGAGAGCTATTCATTTTATCACCAATTTATTGAGATTTATTAACATTTTATCATTTTATAGCAAATTTCTCTATACAAATATAAAGTAAATACATCCTATGATATAATTAATTTAAAAAGTGGAGGAAAATAATGAAAAGATGTAAATGGGTTGGAGAGGATCCTTTATATATTAAATATCACGACCAAGAATGGGGCAAAGCAAATCATGATGACAGAAAACATTTTGAATTTCTAGTTTTGGAATCAGCACAGGCAGGTCTTAGCTGGATTACAATTCTAAGAAAAAGAGAAAATTACAGAAAACACTATGAAAACTTTGATCCCGTCAAGGTAGCAAAATTCGATGAGGATAAAATAGAAGAAATGCTTGAAGATCCTGGAATTATAAGATATAGAAGGAAAATTGAAGCTTCTATAAACAATGCTAGAAGCTTTTTAAAGGTACAGGAAGAATTCGGTTCTTTTGATAAGTATATATGGTCTTTTGTGGATAATAAGCCAATAGTAAATAATTGGGAGACTATAAAGGAAGTTCCAGCAAAGACAAAACTTTCCGATAGGGTCAGTAAGGATTTAAAAAAGAGAGGTTTTAAATTTATAGGTTCAACAATAATCTACTCATACCTTCAAGCTATGGGCTTAATCAACGACCACACTAGATACTGTGACTTCAAATAAAAAATATAAAAGTGAAAAAATTTGTTCTTACATTTAAGTAAAAAGTATAAAATTATTCAAATGTGGTAAATATATAATAAGATATTTATAAATATACTACTAAGAGGTGGGAAAAATGAAAAAAATACTTATCCCTGTTGAAAATCAACAAAGAATAGAAGAACCATTGAAATTAGCTGTGGAAATAGCAAAAAAATTCAACTCAAAGATAACTATTTTTCATGCTGTAGATTTTCATAAAATACCTAATGAAGTTAAATATGGAGCCTATATAGAAAAAATTTACGAGACAGCTAATAAGAATAATTTTATGGATAAGGTAGTAAAACTTTATGAAAATGAAGGAATAGAAACTGATTCCAAGGTTATTGAAGGAGACCCTGCATCAGAAATAATTGACGAAGCTGATAAGGGAAATTACGACTTAGTTATTATGGAGACTCACAGTATGAAAGAGCATAAGAGATTTATGCTTGGAAGTGTTACAAATAAGGTAGTTCATCATATTAATGTACCTATACTAGTTGTAAGATAAGGCTATAATACAAACATATTTACATGAATGAGTCCCTAACTTAGTTGGGGGTTTGTTTTTTTTACAGATTAATATTATATTGTAATATGTTATAATAGAAAAAGAGGTGATTAGAATGGATGATAAAAAAGAAATTATTAAAAATTTTAAGCTTTTTATTAGGTCAGCTTTTGATTTTAAAGAGAACTCTATGCACCATATAAAAAAGGAAGCCTACGATGAAATGGATAACTTTATGCTTCTTTGCTTTGGTGATATGTTAGGAATTCCGGTACCAACTTCCTACTATATGTTGGAGTTGCTTCCATATCTAGCTGAAGATTTTGAAGGATGGGAAAGAAGAATTATGGCTAGAAAAAGCGTTTACGGAGATAGATGGGGAGATTTTTGCTGTTAGGAGGATAATATGAATAAACTTGTATTTTTTGGTGGAAAAGGTGGAGTAGGTAAAACTACATCATCATCAGCCTATGCATACTACTGCGCTGAAAAGGGAGAAAAAACCCTTCTGGTATCAACAGATCCAGCCCACTCACTCTGTGATATATTTGAAAGAAAAATAGGATCAAAAGTTATAGAATTAAAGGAGAATTTATTTTCTCTTGAAATAGATCCGGAAGAAGAAAGCCAGGCTTACATTAGTAGTATCAAGAAAAACATGAAGGACATAGTAAGCCCAGTTATAGTGAAAGAAATTGAACGTCAGCTAGATGCTGCAGCGGTATCTCCAGGTTCTGATGAGTCGGCAGTATTTGATAAATTAATGGAAATAATCATCGACTACCAAAAAGATTACGATAAAATAGTAATAGATACTGCCCCTACGGGACATACTTTAAGACTTTTATCCCTGCCGGAGCTTTTAGGTGGTTGGATGGACAGACTTATTGAAAAAAGACTCAAAGCTATGGAACTTTATGAAATGGCTACAAGAGAAGATAAAAAGATGAAAAACATAATAGAAAATGATCCTGTCCTTTCAAAATTAAATGAAAGAAAAAGAAAAATGGAGCAAGCTAGAGAAATTCTTACTGACGGAGATTTAGTATCCTTTGTTTTTGTATTAAATCCAGAAAAATTGCCAATAGAAGAAACTAAAAAAGCAGTAGATACTTTGGAAAAATATAAAATATATGTAAATACCTTAATAATAAATAGAATACTACCTGAAAATGTTGAAGGTAAATTTTGGAAAAACAGAAAGAAATTAGAAGATAAATATTTAAAAGAAATAGAAGAATATTTTTATAATAAAAAACTGATAAAGATTCCTTTAATAGACGAAGATGTTAAGGTAGATAATTTAAAACATATAAGCAAATATTTTGGAGAGTAAGAGATAGAGATTGAACTAATAATAGGTTAGGAGATAATATGAAAAAACAACCTGCAAGTATATTTAATGATGTAATCGGCCCTGTAATGAGAGGTCCATCCAGCTCACACACTGCAGCTGCTTCAAGGATTGGATTATTAGCTAATCAGATGATTGAAGGAAGGCTAAAAAAAGTTGTAGTTGAATTTCATCCTGAAGGTTCACTGGCAACTACTTACCAAGGACAAGGCTCAGATATTGGATTAGTGGGAGGGTTGCTTGGCTATAATCCGGAAGATGAAAGATTGGTCAATTCTATCAATATATCAAAAAAAGTAGGGTTAGATGTAATTTTCAATATTGTAGAATATGAAGCAAACCATCCAAATACCTATCGGTTAAAGATTTTAGGCCAAAAGGAAGAAGTATCAGCTACAGCAATATCTACCGGTGGAGGAATGATTAAATATGAAGATATTAATGGATTTCCTGTAGAAATATCAGGAGATTTTTATGAAACTTTAATTTTTTGCAGTACAAATAAAGTAGCTCAAGATATAGAAATGATAATAGAGAAAGAAAATCTTAATTTGGAGTATATTCAAAAATCTTCAAAGGAAAAAGAAATTTTATTAAACTTAAAAACGCTGAAAGGGATAGATGAATCATTTTGTAATAGACTTAAAAAGATGGGTGGAGTATTTTCCCTTATTAACTTATCTCCAGTTTTGCCTGTGATGTCATCTAAAGATTGTCAGGTTCCATTTTTGACAGCCAGTGAGATGCTTGAAAAATTCGGCAATGATAAATCTCTTTATGAACTAGCTTTGTTGTATGAAAGTAAAAGAGGTAAAATTTCTGAAGATGAAGTTTACAATAAAATGAAGAAAATTATAGAAATAATGAATGATTCAGTTAAAAAGGGACTTTTAGGAACGGAGTATGAAGATAGAATTCTAGGATCTCAATCTCATTTAATACAAGAAGCCATGAAAGATAAAAAACTAATTCCTGGGGATTTAATGAACACAGTTATTAGTTATATTACATCAATGATGGAAGTTAAAAGTTCTATGGGGGTAATAGTAGCAGCTCCTACAGCAGGTTCCTGTGGAGGATTACCTGGTACAATTATTGGTGCATGTGATGTAATGGAATTATCAATAGACCATATGGTTAAAGGAATGCTGGCATCTGGCATGATAGGACTATTTATTGCCCAAAGTGCTACCTTTGCTGCAGAAGTAGGAGGATGCCAGGTAGAATGCGGAGCTGGTTCTTCAATGGCGGCAGCAGGATTAGTTCAACTTATGGATGGGAGTGCTAATCAGGCAGTAGATGCAGCTTCTATGGCTCTTCAAAATGTAATGGGAATGGTTTGTGATCCTGTAGGAGACAGAGTAGAGGTACCATGTTTAGGAAAAAATGTTATGGCAGGAACTAATGCCATTGCCTGTGCTAATATGGCTTTAGCAGGATTTGATAAAGTTATACCCCTTGATGAAACAATAGAATCAATGTATAAAGTAGGTCATATGCTTCCCCATGAACTTAGATGCACTGGAAAAGGTGGATTATCGGTTACACCGACGGGGATAAAGATATTAGAAGAAATGAGAAAATAGGAATTTCCAAAAATATTTTTTACTATCAAGACTATATTACTATACCTATATCTATATTCATATTCATAATTAAAGTATACAAGTGGAGGCTAAATGAAAGAACATAAACAATACTGCACAGGATGCAGTCATAAAGAAAGTATAAATAAAAACATAAGCAGGTGTCCTAAATGTGGGGAACCTATGGAAGTAGAGTTGATAAAAGAAGGAAAAATTAACTACTCAACTAATAAAGGACAAACAATACTGGAGAGATATGCTGATTTTTTTCCTTATCTAGATATAAGTAGAGAGGATTCACTGGGAGAAGGATTCACTCCCCTTACTAAACTACAAAACCTTGCCAGTGATTTAGGGTTGAAGGGGCTTTATCTTAAAAATGAAAGTCAAAATCCTACATGGTCTTTTAAGGATAGAGGCACATTATTAGGAATTCTTCATGCTGAGAAACTTGGATATAAAAAGATAGGAACTGTGTCAACTGGGAATATGGCTCCTTCTGTTGCTGCTTATGCATCTAAATTCAATTTAAAAAGTTATATATTTGTAAAAGAAACTATAGCTGAAGAAAAATTAAATCCTATACTTATATATAATCCCAAGCTTTTCAAGGTGAAAGGAGACTACGGAAGTCTTTATTACAAGACTTTGGAATTAGGAGAAGAGAAAGATATATATTTCATTAATTCGGATGTACCCTTAAGGGTAGAAGGATCTAAAACTATAGCCTTTGAAATTTGCGAACAGTTGAATTTTAATATACCCGACTATGTAATTGTTCCTAGCAGTGCTGGAGGGAATATAAGAGGGATAGAAAAAGGCTTCAGAGAATTTAAAGAGGCTGGAATAATAGATAAAATTCCTAAAATAATTTGTGCTCAAAGTTCAGGGTGTTCACCAATAGACAAGGCCTTTAATGAAAATAAGGATAAGATAGAAAGATTTGGAAATCCTAATACAATTGCCCATGCTATAGAAAATCCACTACCACCAAGCGGAAATCAAGTGATTAGGATGCTTAAGAGAAACGGTGGATTTACAGTTTCTGTAGAAGATAAGGAAATAATAGAGGCACAGAAAAATTTAGCTAATAATGGATTGTTTTTACAGCCGGCATCCTGCGTTCCATTAGCTGCACTTAAAAAACTAAGAAAAGAAGATAAAATAGAAGAAGATGCTAAGGTTGTTTTAATAGGAACAGGGGGAGGACTTAAATATACATCGGTATTTGAAAAATATGATTTTAGATACAATGAAATCAATTTGGAAGATATTAAAACTATATAGAACAAAAAATATAAATCTCTTGGGATATACATCCTAAGAGATTTTTTTATGCAAGATAAATTGCTCTTTATAGCTAGGAGAAAAATAAATTTGAAATAACTAATAAATAGTAATATAATTATATACAATAGATTAAGTTTATAATTTGTTTTATTGTGGAGGTAATTATATGGGTGAAGTAGGTAATACAATTCGATTATTAACTATACTTCAAAGTAAAGGCCAAGCGAAAGGTGATTATTTAGCAGATAGAATTGAGGTGTCTAAGAGACAGATATACAGATACATTGGGCAATTACAGAAATCAGGAATAGATATTAAATCAAAAAGAGGAAGGTACGGAGGATTTTATTTAGATAGAAATCAATTTTTAAACTTTAACTCTATAAACAAAGAAGATATAGAACTCATGGAATTAGCCTGTCAAAATTTAAAAGGTACTAATTTTCCTCATACTAAAGAAATCAAAAATATAATTGAAAAATTAAAATCTTCAACATCTTTGCCATACTCACAATACAGTAGCAATATTAAATCTACGGATTACTATATTGTAAAAGAAAATTCATCTAATGTTAATACCACATATGCAAAAAAACTCTTTGATGACATGAGAGCATCAATAAACACGAGGGAAAAAATAAGAATTCTCTATAAGTCAAACTCTTCAGGAGAATCATATAGGAATGTACATCCTTACGGTATTTTTTCAAATCAGGGAGAAATGTACCTAGTAGCTTATTGTGAAAAAAGAAAAGATATTAGAAGTTTTAAAACAAATAGAATTATAGATTATGAAATTCTAGAAGAAAAAAGATATAAAATCAAAGAAAATTTTAGTATGAAAGAATATACTGATTTGAGTTTCGGTGTTTTTAAAGATAAAAAAATCTACTTTAAGTTGAAAATAACTCACCCTTTTTCCACAATAATTAAAGAAAGAGAGCATATAAAAAATGAAAAAATTGTAGAAGTAGATGAAAATACAATAACCTATGAAGCAGAAGCAATGGGAAAAACAGAAATTATCAGCTGGATAATTAGTATGAAAACCTATTGTGAAGTATTAGAACCTAAAAATTTCAGGAAAGAAGTCAAGGAAATATTACAAAACATGCTCAGAGTTTATGAATAAAATAAATTTTTCAATGTGCTCTTATATGTCAGGAATGAGTGATATGATAATTTTAAGGAGGTGAAGAAGATGAAAGTATTTGAGATATCATTATTAGTTTTTTTGATAAACAATATAAATCTAGATAAATCATACAGTAAAATAGGAAATTTTATTGACTCAGCAATGATAAAAAATCCAAAATTTAAAAAATTGCATGAAAAAAATACATATAAGAATTATTGTTTTTGCTCATTTTACCCTTTAGAAAAAAGTAGAATATATAGAAAAAAAAGTAATTATACTATTAAAATTAGAACTATAGATAAAGAAATAGCTAATTTTTTTAATGAAAAATTGCTAAATCACTACGATAACAATATAAAAGCTTTAACGTCTAGCATAAGAATAATTAATAAAAAACCTATTGAAAAAATTTATTCAATTACTCCAACAATAATAAAGACTGAAGAAGGTTATTGGAAAAATAATACTACTTTGGAAGAGTTTGAAAGAAGATTGAAAGAAAATTTGATAAAAAAATATAATCTTATTAATGATACTAATATAAATGAAAAGTTTACACTTTACAGTACAATTGAGTTTAAAAACAGAAAGCCGATTGCCATTGTATATAAAAACAATAAAATACTAGGAGACAAAATTTCTATAAATATTACTGGTAATAAAATAGCACAAGAATTAGCATACATGAGTCTTGGAACAGGGATATTAGAAATGAATGCGAGGGGTGCTGGATATGTTAATGCTAAAATTATTTAGAAAGAGGTGAGAACATGCTTAACCAAATGGTTGAAGTATTTAAGAATGAATATGATAAATTAGGAGATGATTTAATTTTAGATTCTTATATTCCGAGTGATGGGACATATGTAATAGTAGAACCTAAAAAAGATAAATTTGAAATAGTAGATACAATAGACATTAGAATTGATAAAAAAACAAACACTATTGATAGGACTAGTAGTAAATATTTTGGATTTATCCTATTTGCTGATTATTACAGCCAATTGATATCTATGAATAAGTCAATATTACCCGGGAAAGGTAAAATCATACAAGGAAATAATTATCTGTCATTTATTATTAAAAAAGAAAGTTTAAGTAATAATAAGTTGTCTAATGAAATAATAGATGAATTCTATGATGCATTAGAAAATACAGAAACCAAATATAAAAAAAAGAAAAAAACTTTAGAACTTTATAAAAAGGTTGAAAAAAAAGTAGGTAAAGTCAACAAAGAGAGATTAAATAGCATTAGATTTTGGATTAAAAAAATTATATTCGAAGAGTTTAACAATTATAAAGGAAATGAATATTTAAAAATATTCTTTCATTATCCCAGAGATGACTATATTAAGGAAAGTGAAAGATATTATGTACCTAAAATATATAATCAAAATAAATATAACGTAAAGATTGGAAATGAAATATATGGACTACATAACAACAATATGGGAATGAATACAAAAAAACCTTACTTAGAAAATAAAACAAGAAAAATTGAAGTGCCTTATTTAATAAACCAAGAAGATGTATTATACCAAAAAAAGCTTTTCGATTTTCTAAAAAATAATGTTCTAGCGGGCAGACACAATATTTATATAGGAGATAAAATTAGATCTATTAAAAGAGGTGAGTTTTTAGAAGATAGTTTTGATGGTATGTTTGTTAGATTAAAAAAAGGTAAAGAGGTAGAAATTATTGACTTTGATATAGTGACTCATTATAATCCAAAATTAACAAAAATATTTGAATTTAATAATATATTAGGAGTAGACTTTAATAGTTTAACAACTGAATATGGTAAAATTAAAACTTTGAAGAATTTAAACCACAAAATGAATGAAATTTTATTCAACAAATACCTAAACCAAAATTTCTTTACAGAACCAGGGGATATTTCCTTAAATGACAGTGTTTTAAAGTCGAACTTGTTAATGTGCAGAACTTGTTTATTTAACTGGTTTTATAAAGGTAATAAACAAAATGTTTGGGAATTAGTTAATAAATCTTCAAGGAGTCTTATTAAAGGCTCTATTATTAATGGATATGGTAAAAAAGCATCTGATCAATTCAATTTTTGGCAGTCATTAAAAGAATATTTTAAAGGAGGGAATAAGATGGGAGATATTATACTTGATTCAAAAGATACATTAAGAAAAAAAATATCGGAAAAAGAAACGGGATTTATAGAGAATGATAGTGAATACTTTTTTGCAGTAGGGCAGTTGGTAAATTACTTCATATCAAAAAGCAAAGGAAATAAGAAACCGCTTTCTCTTGCTAATCCATTT
>Ga0102934_1000244_pt1 | contig 34425 bp, 37 predicted proteins | sample SalPonR2_A_D1_MG_FD_78175 | JGI IMG/M metagenome (GOLD analysis project Ga0102934, IMG submission 78175) | Salt pond soil microbial communities from South San Francisco under conditions of wetland restoration - Salt Pond MetaG R2_A_D1_MG | ecosystem: Environmental > Aquatic > Marine > Intertidal... | reverse complement strand
GGGCAGAGCTATTCTGATAGACAGGGTGATTTCGGTGGGCAGAGGGGCAAAAAAGGGTTAGCATAGACCCAAGGAGTATGCAGATGGAGCCTTCAGATAATTACAAAAACTGTACTCTCTGTCCCCGCCGATGCCGGGTGGACCGGACCAACGGACAGATCGGCTTTTGCCGTCAAAGCGATCGGATGGTCCTGGCCTGCGCCACCCGCCATTTCGGCGAGGAGCCCCCTCTGGTTGGCCAAGGCGGTTCGGGGGCCCTCTTTTTCAGCGGCTGTACCCTGCGCTGCGGCTTCTGCCAGAACCGGCAGCTCAGCCGCAGTGAGGTTGGCCGGGGTATTTCCCGGGAGGAGTTTGTTCGGATCTGCCTCGAACTGCAGGAAGGGGGAGCTGAAAATATAAACCTGGTTTCGGCCACTCCCTTTATTCCCTCCTTAGAGGCAGGAATTAGCGAGGCCCGCCGGAAGGGGCTGCATCTGCCGGTGGTCTGGAACTCTTCCGGGTATGAACTGCCCGAAACGGTGGACCGCCTGGCCGAATTTGTGGATGTGTTTCTCCCGGATCTCAAATTGCTGGACCCTGAACTATCGGGTCGCCTTTTTGCTGCTGGTGATTATCCTGAGAGGGCTGCGGCGGCACTAAAGCGAATGGCCGAGCATAAGGTTGGTCGTAAACCGAACACCATTGTGCGCCATTTGGTTCTGCCCGGATTACTGCAGGAAACCCGCCGGGTGCTGGAATGGTTTGCCCGGGAACTAGGCGATCGGGCATTGTTTTCTTTAATGGTACAGTTTGCAGTACCGGAAGAGGGACTTTCGAACGGCGGGGGCCCGCAGGAAAGTGGCTCGCAGCACGGGAGTCTGCAGCATGAGGGCCCGCAGAAGGAGCCAAAAAAAATCGGTAGTTGGCGTCGCGGGGTGGGTGCCCTGGAAAACAGGCCCCTTACCCCCAAAGAGTACGATATGCTGCTGCAATGGCTGGATGAGCTGGAGATAGAGGAGGGCTTTATTCAGGAACCGGGGGAGGATGGGCTGTGGTGGCCGGATTTCAACCGGACAAACCCCTTCCCGTCGGAGTATTCAAGGGTAGTCTGGAGCTGTAGAGAGGGCTTTGCTGCGCACTAAGGTCCGATCACGGAACCGACAAACTCCCGGTCGTACAGAATATTTAACATATTGTCAATATCTCCGCCGGCCGCCGATACGACCCGCAGACCGATTTCCGAACCTCGGCGGGCGGCAACAGGATCGAAGGGCAGATTTTTTCCCGGTGTCCATTCATCACCGACCATTTCGCGGAACTCCTTCCAGCTGATGTGGTCGATCGGCTTGGCGTTGGGGTCAATCTTTGGATCGGCGGTGTAAATCTTGGCTATGTTGGATAAATTGATGACCGTATCAGCCCCAAACTTTTCCGCCAATAGTACCGCATCGTTATCGGTGGAAAAACCGGGTTTCCAGCCGGCGGCCACCAGCACCTGGCCCTTTATTTCGGTTACAACAGTGGGGTCCGTCACCACCTCGTTCTCACATTGTTCTGAAAATACCGCTTTCAGTAATCGGGCGTTCAGGCGGGTGGCGGCAATGCCGATCCAGTCTTGCTCGTCGCTATTGTGGTTCTCAACTATTTCCCGGTACGCCTTCTGATACAGCCGGGCGGGCATTCCGCCGCCGCTTACCATAATGAGCTTTCGTTGAAGGTCCTCCGCCAGATACTCGCTGATCGCTCTATAAAATCCTTTGAGGAAGTCGCTGTCTACTCCCTCCGGAGCAATAATAGATCCCCCGACTGAGAGTACTTTTACCTTATTCGATTGCATGTCATGTTCCCGCCTTTTAAATAGTCTTTTCTTTTTTTCACGATGTAATCAATAAAAATATAGATTCCATAAGGAATCAAAGCCATCAGCCAATAGCCGATGGTCTGAAAAATAAGAAAGTAGTCTCCAATTTTATAATTTGAAAAGGGCATATTCATAACTCGCCATGAATACACATTCAGGTTGAGGGCTTCGGTCAAAAAACCTACAGGTGTTACCACTATCAGCATGCTCAGAAAAAACGCACTTGTTTGATGGAGACGTACCTTTTGAAATAGTTCTATTCCGATCAACAAACTGACCATATGGTAAAGCAGAGCGATGGCCCACTCAAGTAAGTATTTACGCAGATCATCACTGCTGTCGTAATGGGGATATTCCCAGTACTCAAGGTACATCCCAATATGATCGATCAGTACGCAGCTTATCAGCAGGACAAAGGAAAAAATTATTAGATCCCGCCCCCGCCAATTGGCGAATAAGCTTGTCGCGGCTATCGCATTGTAGAGCGCCAGCAGGATTACAAACATTCCTAAAGAAAAAAGCGCATAAAAATAGGGAAGATCAAGAACGATGTTCTGATATAAGGCGATGGTAAGAGTGAATATTCCCATAATGAGAAAAACACTGCGTGTACGCGATTCATCGCTTTTTATCCGATTCATATCTATAATCTATACTAGCACTGCATATCAGACAAGGGTTGTAAAATTTGAATCCCCTGGTGGACGTAAGGCCGTCGGCTGCGTATACTTATCGATACATATGTTACGCTGGATAATGAGCAGACTGGGGCGAAAAAAGCCGGAAGAGGGAGACCTTCGTGAAGAAAAATGGAAGTCGAACTTTTCCATTTTAAAGAAAAAACGTTTCATTGAAGAGAATACGGACTCTTTTAAGGCGGTGCACTCTCATAACGCCTTTCGTGTGGAATTGAAGCGAAGTAATCTGTTTGCCTGGGCCCTCTTTTCGCCCTTTCAGTATAAAAATTTTGTAGTTGAGACTGACATCACGATCGACCCCGGCAATGGGCATTCCGCCGCGGGACTCCAGTTTCGCTATAAAGATGAAGAAAATCACTATTACGCACTTATCTCCAACAAAGGGTTTTTTCGTTTTGATGTGGTATTCAACGGTAATCCCTCCCCATTAATTCCCTGGTTGGAAATTCCCTCTCCTAAGGGCCATTCTTCCTTCAGATTTCGGCTTATTGCACATAACGACTCATTTTCCTTTTATCTTAATGATCAATGGATTGCGGAAATTAGTGATGAAACCTTTGATACCGGACTGCTGACCTTCGCGGCCCAGAATTACGACGATAAAGAGCATGCTTCCTATGAACTTGCACGGATGATGCTTGAGTCCCGACCGGTGGAAGTTGAGGTGTGGTACTACCGCTGGACTAAAGTAATACCGGCAGAGCCTCAGCGGCGGGTGGCCCTTGCCCGGCGTCTGTACGGTCAGGGGCATTTTACCGCAGCCTTGGTACAGCTCAGAAGGGCTTTTCACACCGCTGAACCGGACGGGGACGAGCTGTTTTTGCTGGCAGAGACGTATTTGGGCCTGGGTATGTACCCGGAAGCTCTCGATCACATTGAAGAGAGCCTTCAAAGGGACCCACACCCTCCGGAGGCGCAACACGAAAAGGCCAACATTCTGTATTTGCAGAACCGGTTCCTTGAAGCACGGGATTATATTGAAGGAATTATAAACTCTTTTCCAGAAAATGCCGCTCTTTGGAACCTATATGGAAATTCTGAATATGCCCTGGGGAGGTGGTCGGCGGCAACTGAAAAATATTTGAAGGCGGTTGAACTGGATAATGGGCTGCCTATCTTTCAACTGAATGCGGCCCGTGCTTTAGACAGAAGTGGAGACGTCGACCGGGGGGCTGGGTATTACGCGGAAGCCGCCCGACTGTTCTTTAGACAGGGGGCTTTTGAAGAGCTTCCCTTCATTCTGGAGCAGATAAAAAGGATTGATCCGGAAAACCCCTTGGCCGCTGCTGTTCGGGCTAAACTGCTGTTTCAGGAAAGTGATTTCGAAGCTGCGGAGGAAATATTTCTTTGGTTGATTGATCGGGGAGAGGCGGAAAGTGAAATAGAGTTCCTGCAGGGGCTCATCCATATGCGGCGGGCTGAATATGCCGATGGGGTGCGTTGTTTTAATCGAGCCATTGATAAAGCACCTGATTTTTATCTGTACTGGCTAAAACGGGCAGAGTGTGAATATCTGATGGGCGAGGATTCCGTCGAGGCTCTTTCAAAGGCTCAAGCCCTTCAGCCGGAAAACGGATGGGTGCATAATTTAGCCGGGCTTATACGGCTGGAGAAGGGCGAATATAAAGAAGCCGAGGGCCTTCTTGCGGAAGCCCATACGCTTCTGCCTGAAGAAACCGAGGTAACAATCAATTATTCAGCGGTTTTATTTGAGCTAAAAGGGCTTGAATCGGCGCTTGAGATCTTAACTGGGGAGGATGGACCCACTTACAATCAAAGGGGGAACCTCTATGCGGAATCCGGATTACTGGAAGATGCAAGCGAGGCTTATCGGATAGCGGTGCAACTTCAGCCTGAAGATACGGTGTTTCGTGAAAATTACGCGGCAGCCCTGTGGGACGGGGGGTACATAAACGGGGCGGAGGAACAGTTGGCGAAGCTGCTGGAGGTTGGTCCGACCTCCAGGGCGTATGAGTTGGTGACAAAAATCGCTATGGAGAAGGGGGAATACCAGAGGGCCCTTGCCGCGGGTAAAGCCGGCCTTGAGATTGAACCAGAATCCCTAAAGTTAAAGCTGTTGCACGCCCAAAGTGCAATGCATTCCGGAGAAATGGAGGCCGCACGAATTGAGGCGGAGCAGCTGCTGGGAACCATCTTAGAGTCTGAAGCGTATGAAATACTGAATCGAATTCGAGATATCAGGGAAGAACGGTTTGAGTGTGCGGAATGCGGACGGGAATGGTGGGTCCCCCGGGATATACCCGAACAAAATTTGGTAAGATTGTACGGTGAGCCGCCGGGGGAGATGCCTGCGGGAAAGTGTCCGAGCTGCGGTCGGGTCTATTGTGTGGCTTGTGCAACCGAGCACATGGAAAACCGGCGTTTTGTGTGCCCGGAGTGTGGTGAAGCCTTGAAGCTTTCGGAAAACGGTTTAAAATATCTGGCCCTGCACTATGTAGGTTTGTCAAATAGTCAATAAATTTTTTGGGGTGCTGGATGTGCCTCTATCCAGCCTGTATCTAACCTGTATCCGGCTTGTATCCGGTCTATATCCTTGACAAAGCCCCCTCATTGAGTATGATGAAAAAGATGAAAAAGAGAACTATTTACTTGTGCGTACTCGTCTTGTCGGCAACGATAATGCCGGCGTCTTTGTTTTCCCAGGACATACTCACCGCCGAACAGTATTTTAACGCGGTTTCAGAGCATTACGGTACGATTGAAGACTATCAGGCTGAAATCACAATTACAAAGGGTGAAGAGGTTCTTAAGGGAAAAATATTCTATAAAACCCCGAATTTGCTTCGAATTGACTTTACCAAACCGGAGGACCAAGTTCTGGTGGTTGATGGTATCCAGATGATTCTGTATTTACCCCTACACCATGTAACTATGCGCCAGGAAATAACCCGCCATTCGCAAAACTCTTTGGAAACGATGGTAAGCGAGCAGGGTTTGAAGTTGCTGGAGCAAAATTACAGTGTTGCTTTTCTGGACGGCCCTGAGGCCGTACCGATTGATGAAGGTTCGGACGAGATGGTACGGAAGTTGAAGCTGGCATGGCGTACCCCCGGAGAAGGGTTTAGGCAGATAGAGATGTCGGTGAATAAGAATATGATGATACGGAGGATGGTGGGTATTACGGATAATTATGAAACCTTCCAGTTTGATCTTGTAAATATTCAGGTCAATCAGGATATTCCCAACACCCGTTTTCGTTTTGATGATCCGCCGTCGGCGTATCAGATCGATAATTTTTTGTTTGAACCGGAAAATTAGTATATGGAATCTATTGGTGAAAAGTTAAAAACAGCTCGAGAAGAAAAGGGATATTCTCCCGATCAGGTTGCCCGGGATACGAATATTGCCCGTCGTTTCATTTTGGCGATGGAACAGGAGGATTTCTCCGCTTTTCCCGGGGACACCTACCTCCTTGGCTTTCTACGGAATTATGCCGATTATCTGGGGCTTGATTCAGAGCGGCTGGTAACTCTTTATCGGAATATGAAGATCCAGGAACAGCCGGTCCCGATGGAAGAACTTATCCAGGGGAAAAAGCGCAGCCCCGGGGTCGGAATGATTATTGGAATTGTCCTTGGAATAGCGGTCCTGGCCGGGGGCGGCTACGGGGGATATGTGTATTTCACCGGTGAAACCGATGACGGCAAAGTGGTCGAAGAACAAGGGGAACCCCAAAATAGCCAGGATGTTGAAGATGCCGGCGAGCGCTACGAGATGGATGAAGAAATTGTTGAACGTCGCTTTCGGGAGGGGCAAGTATTACGGCTCGTTCTGAACGATCAAAGGATAGATATTCGTGTTACAGAGGTGGGTGAGGGCATAACCCTTACAACCCCCTCCGGTGTTGAAACTGCTGAACTTGGACAGGAACTGTTGTTGGACCTCACCCAGGACAAGCAGAAGGACCTTCGAATTCTGGTCCAAGATATAGATTCCCAGGGGGGGACAGCAGTACTTCGTTTTGATAGGGGCCTTGGTAGAACAGCAGAAACCTCCTCGGATGAAGAAAGTAATGGAGAGGGCGGTGCGGAAGGAACTGACAGGGTCGAACTCGGCACGGCAGCGGTAGAATCGCGGTCCCAAAAACCGGTCACCATCCTCAGTGCCGATCAACCGGAGCCCTTTCGCCTTGATGTGAACTTCCGCGGGTATTCTCTGGTTCGTTATCTGAAGGACGGAGAAATTCGGGAAGAGAGGTTTTTTAACAGGGACGATGGATTTCGTCTGAATGTCGACCGGGAAGTAATGCTGTGGATCTCAAACGCGGGGTCTTTTCAGGCCAAAATCGGCGGAGAGGAAGTAGATTTTGGAGATCCGGGTGAAGTTTCTACCAAATTGCTGCGTTGGGAACCGGATGGGGAATCCGACCGCTATAATTTGAGGATGCTCCCTGTCTACTAGGGCAGTCACGAATAATGCAGTCGCAAAACAAGAATAAATTCTATATTGAAAGCCTCGGCTGTGCGAAAAACCAAGTTGATTCCGAGGTAATCTACCACAATCTGGAACAAAAGGGCTGGGGATATGTGGAGAATGCTGAGCAGGCGGACCTTATTATTGTAAACTCCTGCGGCTTTATACAACCGGCGAAAGAGGAGACTATCGAAACGGTGCTTTCCCTTCGCAAGGCCTATCCTGATAAAAAGGTGTTGTTGGCAGGCTGTTTTGCCCAGCGTTATGGAAAGGATTTGCTCACTCAGCTTCCGGAGATTGACGGGGTTTTCGGTAACCATGATCTGGGGCAGGTTGAAACTGTCTCCCGCCAGGTGATGGAGGGTGAACGGCCGGTGATTTTGCCGAATCGGAAGTATTCACCGGCATATCGCAGTCGTTTATTTTCATTTCCCCGCTCATCCTACGTAAAAATCTCCGAGGGGTGTAATCACCGCTGCAGTTTTTGTGCGATTCCCCTCATTCGGGGGCCCCTAAACAGCAATCCCATTGATGAAATAGTGAGACAAATACGGGAGCTCCTGGGGCAGGGTATAGTCGAGATCAATCTGATTGCCCAGGACCTTGCCGCCTACGGTGGTGATCGCGGCGCCTCTGAGTTTCCCCTTTTATTGCGGAGGATTAGTGAGATCTCCGGTGATTTCTGGATACGGCTCTTGTATATCCACCCTGACAATTTCCCCATTGAAATTTTGTCTATAATGAAGGATGACCCTCGGATTCTCCCCTATTTTGATATTCCCTTTCAACACGGATCTCGCCGGGTATTGCGCCGAATGGGACGGAGCGGAACGGCCTCGGAGTATCTCCATCTTATTGAGAAAATCCGTGATGAGCTCCCCGATACGATTATACGCTCTACCCTCATGGTCGGCTTCCCCGGGGAGGGACGCCGTGAGTTTAAGGAGCTTCAGCAGTTTCAAAGGGATGCTCAGTTTGACTGGGCGGGGGTTTTTGTATTCTCCCGGGAAGAGGGGACCCCTGCGTTTTCGATGCGTTCGGGGCTTGGAGACAGGCTGTCCGCCGGAAGGGCCCGAAAAAGAAAAGAAACCCTGGAGGCTGCACAGAGGGAAATTTCCGCCCTGCGGACGGACCGCTTTGTGGACCGTACTGTCCGAGTGCTGGTTGAGGAAGAGGTTCCCGGCGAAGCCCTGTCCCTCGGCCGGGCTTATATGCATGCTCCGGAGGTAGATGGAAGCGCGATTATACTGAGTGACAGCGTAAAACCCGGCGACTGGGTTGATATGAAGGTAGTAAAACGCAACAACTTCGATATTGAGGTGGTACCGCGGCATGAGCTCGTCTGAGTCTGATTATCTACAGGTATTAAATAAAGAGCAAAAACAGGCGGTTTTACACGAAGGAAGGTCCCTCCTGATTCTTGCGGGGGCCGGTTCCGGAAAAACCCGTGTTATCACCACAAAAATTGCGTATCTTATAGATCAGCTCGGTTTTGATCCCCGTTCTATTTTGGCGGTTACCTTTACCAACAGGGCCGCCGACGAGATGCATGGACGGGTGCTTGCAATGGCCCCGAATGCCTATGGAGTAATGGTGCGGACCTTCCACTCCTTCGGGGCCTGGCTGTTGCGCAGGAACGCCCATCTGCTGGGTTTGAACAGTAATTTTTCTATTTACGATGATGAAGATGCCCTCACCCTCCTCCACAGCCTGTATCCCTCGTTCAAGCGGAGGGAATTGGCGGTATATACTCGGATGATCAGCCGGGCTAAGGACTATGCCCTCGGGCCGGAGGATAATGTATCCCAAATAAGCACAAATCCTATGTTCCAGGAGATGTACGAACGCTACGAAGAACGGGTGCGAGAAATCGGCAATGCGGACTTCGGCGACCTCATACTGAGGCCGGTAGAGTTGCTGAGTTCCGAACCCGAGGTACAGCGGCGCATGCACTCCCGTTTTAAAGTTATCCTGGTAGATGAGTATCAGGACTCAAATGTAGCACAGTATGAACTTCTGAAACTCCTGTACGGCCCGAAGACCTATCTGTGCGTAGTCGGCGACGACGATCAGTCGATTTATCGCTTCCGGGGGGCTGAAGTTCGTAACATCATCACCTTTCCTGATGAGTTTAAGAACACCGATATTATTCGATTAGAGCAAAATTACAGGTCAACTGAAAGAATTCTCTCCATCGCCTCTCATGTGGTACACAAAAACAAGCAGCGTCTCGGTAAAACTCTCTGGACCAGTGGCGGTCAGGGGGCAAAGGCAAAGATTACTTTTCTGCGTGATCATGATGAAGAGGCGGAATACTGCGCCCGCGTGCTGGGTGAGGGAAACCTGGCGGGTACGGCGATTCTTTATCGAACAAACGCCCAGTCGCGAAGCTTAGAAACATGTTTTGTAAAAAAGGGGATCCCCTATAAAATTGTAGGGTCCCTCCGGTTTTACGATCGTGAAGAGGTAAAGGACTCGCTTGCGCTGCTGAGCTTTTTTGTAAATCCGATGGATGAGGTTGCGTTTCGGCGAATTGTAAATAAGCCGGCCCGAGGAATCGGGGCAAAAACCGTGGTAAAAATAGTTGATGAGGCGCTGAGTGGGGACGGCAACTTGGTCGGAGCAATGGAGCGCCTGGCCCCGGGATTTCCCGCCCGCAGCCGTAAGGGGCTGGAAGAGGTGCTCGGATTTTTGGAAGAGCTCAAGAAAAGTGTTGCCGAACTGCCGCTTTCAGAGTTTATCAATCTAGGGGTCCGGAGGTCCGGGATACTGGAGTACCATCGCAGACAGGATGAAATAGCCCTCACTCAAAAGGTTTCGAACCTGGAGGAGCTTGTGAACGCCGCCTCCGAGTATTCTGGAGGAATGGAGGGGCTTAGCCAATTTCTTGAAGACCTGGAACTGGACCATTCGAGAATTGCCAAGGAAGACCCGGCGGCTATGCCCGGGGTTACCCTGATTACCATGCACAATACAAAGGGGCTGGAGTTCGACAGAGTTATTATTACCGGAATGGAGGAGGGACTGTTCCCCAGCCGTCCGGATGAAAAGGATGATGACCTAGAAGAGGAACGGCGTATTTTTTATGTAAGTATCACCCGGGCCCGCTACGAACTCTATTTTACTTCCTGCCGACAGCGGGTTATCTGGGGACAAAGCAATTATCAGAGGCCCTCTCGCTTTCTCAATGAACTGCCCGAGGCTGAGGTTGAGCTGGATTCCCGTTACTCCCTTCCCGCAGGGAACCTAGGTGGAAAAGCTGAGCCCGAAGAGTCCGGTGAATGGCAAAAGGGGACCAGGGTGTACCATGATGATTACGGGGCCGGGGTAGTGTGGAAGACAAGCCACAACGGGAGTCATATGGTGGTTTCAGTGCGATTTGAAACCGGACAGACCGCCCAGTTTATACCCGAATACGCGTCACTTGAAAGAATTGCGGAAGATTTTTAATTGAATAAGGACACATATATGCCGAATATAAAACGGGCCCGCGGTTATCGAGTGTACGGTTTCGACGGGGCCCGCTATATTGATTTCTACTTGAACGGCGGCCGGGCTCTTACTGGACACCGTCCGGCGGGGGTACTGAAAGCCCTCAAATCGGGGGGCGAACGGGGACTCTGGGCTGAATATCCCGGCAGTGGCCGCCGGCGGTCCACTCGTCTTCTAATGCGTCTTTTTCCGGAAGTCGACCGGGTTTCATATTTTCCAACTCTCGAGAGTGCTCTTTTGTCTCTGAGTGAAGCTGCCGGTGTGTCCGTCGGCCTCGCAGATACCCCCTTCAGGTTTCAGAATACTCAGGTGCCTCTGGAAAATTTAGAAAAGGGTGCGTGGGTGGTGTATCGGCGTCCGTGGGCACTCACCTCTAAGCAGGAAAAAAAGCTCACAGAAGGCGGATACGGCCGGTTCTTTATACCCCTTATACCCTTTCCGGGGCGGCTTCTGCCGGTCCCGGTGTGCAGAGTTCGATCTTCAGCAGAGATGCCGAGGGAGAGCCGGGAGATAAGTCCGGTCCTGTTTGAAGTATTGATAAAGTGCATGGTGGAGCTGCAGAAACTCCGGCAGGATGACTATTCTCACATGTGGATGCGCTTTGATCTGCCGGGAATTGAGCGGGTCGGCCCCTATCTACAGTTTCAAATGGACCCTCAAAGTTATTACCGGTGGTATGAGGCCCTTTTAGAAGAGGGAGTCCTTCTGCCTCCGGAACAGAGCATACCGGCGGTTGTACCTTGTGAGTTTACTGAAGGTGAGGTTTTGCCGTTAATTAAAGGGTGTAAGGAGAGAACATGGAAACGGTAGATCTTATCGGCATAATTGTACGTCTGGCCACCGGAGCGATAGCCACTTTTTTGGCAATACTTTTGTGGGCTAAAACCCGCGACACCGCCTGGATGCTTATCATTATGGGGGTAATTGTAGAATATGGTGAGATCATTTATTCTACTTTAAAGCTCTTTGGTGTGGTGCCTTCCCAGGTGTTTATTTATCCCGAGCTTGTGAGGGTGGAGGTGGTATTGCGGAATTTGCCGCTTCTCTTTTTCAGTATAGGATTTCTGGTTATGCTTTTGCGTAATAAGTCTTGACGTAGAGGTGAATATGAATATTATAGGAAAGAGTAAAAAAATAAGGAGAAGCATATGACGGCACTGATTGTAGGTATAGTGATTTTATTTTTTACTGTATATTCCGTGCTTCCTTTTGAATGGGCTTTGCAATGGTGGCCCTATGTGTTAGATTTTCTGAAAGGTGGAATTCCGGTAGTGGCGCTGTTTATTGGTCTAGTAGCAGTACTAATCGGAATTGCAGACATTCGAGATAGAATAGAAGAGAAGAAGGAGAAGACCGACGAAGATACCGAGGCAAATGAAAGCCCCGTATCTAGCGACAAGGAAGAGAAATAAGAATAGAGGCCGAACCCACCCGTCCTTTCCCCTCGGCCTTGACATTCAAAGTGAAATATGAAAAGATGCTCAACACTTGTCTACGTCTTACGATAGCAATATACGCGCAAAGTTTATGATAGAGGAATGGGTATGAAGACAATTTTTGTGAAACCAGAAAAAATTGAACGCAAATGGTATGTAGTCGATGTTGCCGGTCTGCGGCTTGGTCGTGCAGCGGTAAAAATCGCATCCGTGTTGCGGGGAAAAAACAAGCCGGAATATATGAATCACCAGGAAATGGGTGATTATGTAATTGTGGTAAATGCCGACAAGGTCGATGTGTCCGGTCGAAAGGCACGGCAGAAGATGTATTACCGACACTCGGGTTATCCCGGCGGTATCACCGGTGAAAGTTTTGAAAAGATGATCGTAAAAAAGCCTGTATATCCGATGGAACGGGCTGTATGGGGAATGCTGCCGAAGGGGCCCCTTGGACGAAAACTTTACAAGAATCTGAAGGTATATGCAGGACCGAATCACCCGCATTCCGCTCAGATGCCGGAAAAACTGGAAATATAAGGAAGGGGAGATAAACGTGGATAGTACAACGAATCTTGCATTAGGAACAGGAAGAAGAAAAACCTCTGTTGCACGGGTGTTTCTCCGTGAAGGCAGCGGAAAAATTTCAGTCAATGGGAAAGAGGTTGATGAATACTTTAAGAATCCGGGGCTTACCTATGTGGTAAAACAGCCTCTGGATGTAACTGATTCATTAAATAAGTTTGATGTAATGGTAAACGTGAAGGGCGGCGGTCCTACCGGTCAAGCCGGCGCGACCCGTCACGGAATTGCCCGGGCGTTAGTATCATATGATGCGAGTAATCAGAGTCCTCTCAAGGCAAACGGCTTTATGACTCGAGACCCGCGTATGGTTGAACGTAAGAAATATGGACAGCGTGGTGCACGCAGAAAGTTCCAGTTCTCAAAACGTTAATCCAACTATTACCGCATTCAAAGAGGGAGCTTCGGGGGAGTCTATACAAGTACTTCTTTCCGACAGCTCCTCTTTTTTTGTCCCACCCTCTGCGCTTGTTGATTTTCAGCTTAGTATTGATCTGGAGGTCGATGAGCAGCTTAGAGAGCGTCTGGAGGCTGCCCACGAGCTTCTGAGGGCAACCCAGAAAGCTGCCGAACTCTTGGCAAGGCGTGAACATTCCCGGTTTGAGCTTTCTAACAAGCTCAGGCAACGGCAGTTTCGAAACAGCATTATTCGAAAAACCCTTGATGAGTTTCAGCGGCTGGATGTGCTTAACGATTACAGATTCGCGGAAATGTGGGTGCGGAACCGAATACGGAGAAAGTCGGAGGGCCTCACTAAATTGAGGGCAGCCCTTAAGAATAAGGGGGTCGAAGATGCAATAATTGAGGAGGTTCTTAATCGCGAATATAATTCCGAAGCACAACAACAGGCTTTAAAACAGGCTACGGAAAAAATTCTCATGAAATCGAAGGGGGACCGTGATAAGTTTGTTAGGATGCTGTTGAACCGCGGTTTTTCGTGGAAACAGATAAATAGTTTCAGTATACACAAATTTTTTCAATATTATGACGATTTACGTTGACATATTGGATATTTTTGGTACAATAAATGATACCTCATAGATGTTAAAAAAGAGAGGACATAAAATGGCAAAAAATGGCAAAAAGGTACGAATTTTCTCCGCTCTGGAAGTTGCAAATATCTGCGGAGTGGTGAATCAAACTGCAATTAACTGGATCAAGAACAATCATCTCAAGGCTTTTACAACCCCCGGCGGACAGTACCGCATTTATGCTGAGGACCTGCTTGAGTTTCTGGAAAGTCGCGGTATGCGAGTTCCTGATGAACTGCTTGAGATCACAGGGCAGAAAAGCAGGAAGATCCTTATCATTGATGATGATCAGGACCTGAATGAGATGCTAAAAAATATCCTGGTAAAAAAGTTTGAAAATCACAAAGTCTATCAGGCTTTTGACGGGTTTGAAGCGGGACGACTCATAACTGAAGAAAAACCGTCGGTAATTATCCTCGATATAGACCTTCCGGGCATCGATGGTCACTCTTTATGCAAAAAGATAAAGGGCGATACAAATCTCGGCTCACCGCTTATTGTATCAATCAGCGGCTTGGATGAAGAGAGTGAAGGCGAAAAGATCCTTTCCGAAGGAGCAGATGCATTTTTTCCGAAACCCCTTGATTTTGATAACCTGACAAAGACTGTACAGGACCTTTTATCTGTGCGAGGAGTTTAATGTCGGAGAAACCGGACAAGTATGTACTGATTGTAGAGGATGAGGATGCAATTCGGCTTACATTGAGAGATTATCTGCAAAACAGGGGGTTTCCTGTCCTAGTTGCTTCAGATGGGGTAGGGGCAATTAAACAGCTTTTGGACCACAATGTAGAGGTAATAATTTCCGACTACCGTATGGATGTGTTCGGGGGCGAGTATTGGGTCAAATTTCTGCATAAGTACTGTCATACAAAAAAGATCATCATAACAAGCGGTTTTCTTCGACCCGAATTTTCCATACCCTTTGAAGTCCTTTACAAGCCCTTTGATTATCACGAATTAGCGGGGAGAATCGAAGAGCTTTTTCCATTGAGTTAGACTATGGAGACGGAGAAAGACAGAAAAGCAGCGTGTAAAATACATATTGAAGGGAGAGTTCAGGGAGTAGGATTTCGCTACTCAGCGATGAAATCAGCCCGGCGGTACGGTGTGTACGGCTGGGTAAAAAATGAGTATGACGGTTCGGTGTCCCTTTTTTGTGAGGGAGAACAAAGCCGGGTCGATATGTTTATAGAATGGTGTAAGCAAGGCCCGCCGAGCGCCCATATTGTGAACGTTGATGTACAATCCTTATCTTATACCGGGAAGTACAACAGTTTTTCCGTGGCGTATTGAATATTTTTGAAAGCGCCTCAGATAAATAAAACATGATAAAAAAAAGGCTGCCCGATACGTCAGGCAGCCTTTTATGTGTGCGCCCCGCAGGGCCCACCTGGAAAAAGTTGGCCAAAATGCCGTGGGCATTTTGGCTATCGGGCAACAGGCATGTGTTACTTATTCACCTTGTTGATTGAATAAAAGGCCTTTTTTCCAGGGTATTCGGCAACACTTTCAAGATAGTCTTCAATTCTCATGAGCTGATTGTATTTAGCAAGCCGGTCGGAACGTGAAAGAGAACCGGTTTTGATTTGTCCGGTCTCCAGTGCAACAACCAGGTCTGCAATAAAATTATCTTCGGTTTCACCGGAACGATGGCTTACTATGGCGGTGTAACCGGCACGCTTTGCCATCTCAACGGCTTCAAAGGTTTCGGTAAGAGTACCGATCTGGTTTACTTTAATGAGAATTGAGTTGGCAATTCCCTTGTCGATACCATCTTTCAGACGTTTGGTGTTGGTCACAAACAGGTCGTCCCCTACCAGCTGGCAGTGGTCTCCAACCTTATCGGTAAGCAGTTTCCATCCGTCCCAATCGTCTTCAGCCATACCGTCTTCGATCGAAATAATCGGATATTTAGCTGCCCAGTCGGCCCAATACGAGGCCATTTCTTCGGAGCTTAATTCGCGTCCGTCGGAACTCTTGAAGACGTATTTCTTTTTATCTTCATCGTAGAATTCCGAAGCCGCCGGGTCCAGGGCGATTGCAATTTGTTCACCGGGCTTGTAGCCGGCTTTTTGTATTGCCTTTACAATTACTTCTACTGCTTCGTCGTTTGATTTAAGATTCGGTGCAAAACCGCCTTCATCACCGACGGCGGTGCTGTATCCCTGTTCTTTGAGTATGCTCTTTAAGTTGTGAAAAACCTCCGTGATCATACGTACACCCTCTCGCAGGGATTCTGCGCCGATGGGCATAACCATGAACTCCTGAAAATCGACGGAATTGTCCGCATGCTCACCACCGTTGATGATGTTGGCCATCGGTACCGGCAGCTGATTGGCATGATAGGCACCCAGGTATTTGAAAAGGGGCAAGCCGAGGAAGTCCGCCGCCGCCCGGGCTGTTGCCATCGAGACCCCTAATAGTGCGTTTGCACCGAGTTTGCTCTTGTTTTCGGTCCCGTCAAGTTCGATCATAGTACGGTCTATATCCACCTGATCAAGGGCGTCTAAGCCGACGAGTTCGGGGGCGATGATGTTGTTTACATTTTCAACAGCTTTCAGTACGCCCTTGCCCATAAAACGGCCTTTGTCTTCGTCACGAAGTTCAACCGCCTCGTGCACACCGGTAGATGCGCCTGAAGGAACTGCTGCGCGGCCCATAGAGCCGTCCTCAAGAAATACATCTACTTCAACGGTGGGATTACCCCGTGAATCAAGTATTTCGCGAGCTTCAATAAATTCAATTGTACTCATAATTACCTCTCCTCAAGATATTGTTAATTCTTTATCTTAATTAAGACTACTATCTTATGTATTGAAAATAAGGTCAAGCCGGGAATATCGAATTCAGAGATTCTCACTTTGATTTTTTTTTGAAAATTTCAAAGTGAGAAGGCCCGAATTTGAAGGGTTTTATGAAACCCCTGGGGCCTAGGCTCTTATAGGAGCTTGACCCCACATATTGTGCAAAGTATTATGAGGATAATATGAAATATACTCAGTTGTTCGGCAAAACGTTACGCGTTGTTCATCACGGGGTAAAGAGTAAGGGATTTGCGCTTTTACTTAGAGGTGGCTTTATTCGTTCCCACGGCAACGGTCTTTTTTCTTATCTGCCCCTGGGAAACAGGGTCGTTCGCAATATAAAACGGATTATCCGAGAGGAAATGGAAGAGCTTGGGGGGCAGGAGGTTACTGTTCCCTTAGTTAATCCCGCTGAAATGTGGCAAAAGAGCGGCCGTGACAGGCTTGTTGGAAAGGATATGGTCCGATTTAAAGACCGTACAGGACGAAATATGGTCTTGGCTCCGAGTCATGAAGAAGCTTTTGTTGATTTAGTCAGAATCGGTTTGCGCTCCTACCGGGACCTGCCCGCTTTTTTATATCAGTTTCAAACCAAATTTCGTGATGAGGAGCGTACAAGAAACGGCTTAATTCGTACAAAGGAATTTATTATGAAGGATGCCTATTCCTTTCATCGATCGGCCTCCGATTTGAATATTTTCTTTCCAAAAGTATTTTCCGCGTACCAGCGTATTTTTAAGCGCTGTGGTCTGGATGTGCTGCCCGCTGAATCAGGGGTTGGTTATATGGGGGGAGAGAAGGCCTTTGAGTTTATGGTGAGCTGTGATATTGGTGACGACATCCTGGTAGAATGTCCGCAATGCGGTTACCGGGCCAATAAGAGTGTGGCCATGGGATTGAAGGATTTTCATACGGGTACCCCCAAAGAGTTGGAGTATGTCGATACCCCGGAATGTACGTCCATGGAGGATCTTTCGGAGTTTTTAGGGTTAGAAAAGCACCATTTGGCTAAAACAATGATCTTTAAAACATTGAGCGGCCTGGTAATGGCCGTTGTGAGGGGAGATCATGAGGTTAGTCAGGAAAAGCTAACCAGATATCTTGGTGAACCGGTATTGAAAAAGGCAGAACAGCGGGAGGTGGAAAAACTTGGTTTTATACCCGGATACTTATCTCCCATCGGGGTAAACGGCACCATACCACTTGTGGTTGACGGAACAGTTGCAAAATCAGCGAACCTAGTGGTAGGGGGGAACAAAGAGGGGGTGCACCTACGAAATGCGAATTTTGGTCGCGATTTTGAATCGTCGAATGTTGCCGATATATCAATGATAAAGCCTGAAAATAAGTGTCTCCAATGCGGGGGGGCGCTCAAGGAGGTCCCTGCCCTTGAGCTTGGAAATATTTTCAAATTGGGTGATTTCTATACCCGTTCTATGGGGCTCTATTTTCAGGAGGAGAATGGGAAAAAGGTGTACCCCTTTATGGGTTCTTATGGTATAGGAATAGGCCGGCTTATGGGGGCAATTGCCGAAAAGCTCCATGATAAGCGGGGTATGATGTGGCCGACTGAAATTGCACCTTTTCGCTTTTTTCTTATGGGTATCGGCAAGAGTGATTCCGTACGGCAGAAAGTTGATAGGATATATGAAAAGTTTTACGCTGATACCTTGTTGGACGATCGTAAAGAATCCCCCGGAGTGAAGTTTCAGGACGCCGAAATCCTGGGAATTCCCTACAGGATTGTAGTCTCCTCTAAGCGGAATAGCGAGGACTCGGTAGAATTCTATGACCGCTACACACGCCGGAGTTATCTGGTGAAAATTGATAATATTGAAACAACAATGAAACAGCTGCAGGAGGAAGAGGTCCTTCCAAATTAGAATTACTTGAAGCGAATAGGCCTAAGAGAGAAGGTCTTCCCGAAGAAGGAGTACTTTGTATATGTCGGAACATAATGAAATCCGCCCGAAGGAGTTAACCGAAGAGGTGGTAGACCAAATTATATTTGGAATGGAGAACCAGCAGGCGGAATATCTGTTTGATCTGCAGGAAGGAGAGCTTATCCCCTGTGATGACCCGGAAATCGCTGCCGCCGGGGAAGAGGCTGAAAATCGGTTTGTCGATTTGCCCGAATGGAGACCGGTGGATGGTTTTCACCTGATGGAGCGGTTTGTGGCCTTTAATAAAAATCCAATCTATCGGCAGGAACTGAGGGACGCCCTTAATGGGGGAAGGGGGGTCTTTCGCCGTTTCAAGGATGTGCTGAAACGATACGAACCCCTTGAACGGCAGTGGTTTGCCTTTAAAGAGAGGGAAATGCGGCAGGTAGTGAAGGATTGGTATGCAACGGTTACCGATTCCATCGCTCTAAGCCGTCTTGGGGAAGAACCCGAGGAGACCGAAGAGCTAGTACTAAGTGACTTTATCATTCAAAGCGGGACCGGACGGTGGAAGGAAAAAATTTCTGAAGCCGCCGTACAGGCGAAGAATGAATCTGTTCAGGACATCTCCTTGGCCTTGAGGGATTACTTGCTCGATACCGAGGCTGTCGGTTGTAAAGAGAACGAGCATAAGGAGATCCTCTACGCGGAGACCCCTGTAGGCGAGTTTGCGGGTTGTATCATGGGGGTATATGTGCCCTCGGAATACAGTACCGTTCTGGATCTGAGGTTTATCTATGTCGAACCTCAATTTCGCGGACTAGGCCTCTCGCGACTTTTCATTGATAGGGCAACGGAACTGGCGGCGAAAAACGGTGTAAGCCAGATAGTAATAGAACTTCTTGGGAAAACCCTTTTTTTGCAGAAAGACTTAGAAGAGCGGGGGTTTCACGAATTCGGCCGTCGTTATTCGATGAGTGTAGAACGGGAATCCCAAGAGGGGAGTGAATAGCGTAAGGTCTATATTTTATGTGTAAGCTTATTTTTATATTGAGAAAAATTGATGACAATACTCTTGCCCTTAAACTCCACTGGGGCTTCAGACTTGTCTTTGGACTGCTGGCTGTGATTATTTTATCCAGCATGCTGGTGACCTCTTCAGAGGAGGGGGGCTCGCTGGTGATGGTGGTACTGATAGCCCTGTTTGTACTGATAGCCCTGTATAACGAAAGCTGGTACTTCTCCCTTCCCGAAGGAGATACCGATAGAGAATCGGCTCCTGGTGGGAGCAAACCTAAAGGGCTGGTGCGGCATTTTCACGGCCTTGTGATGTTAGCCGCACACAGCAGCTTTTCAATTGAAGATATAGAAAGCATAGAAGTAAAGGCCTTTCGTAAGGGGAGCGTGCCCGGTGCTGAAAGTGAAAAGAAGCGATTTTTCCAACGGGATCTTTTGACCCTCAGCTTGATTTTTACAAAGGGGGGCAAAAAAGACATAGAAATTACAGAAGCAAAAAATAAGACGGCCCTTCAAAGAAAGGCCGCCGCAATTTCAGATTTTACGGGTATTTCCTACCATTCGGAGGTTTGACTTACTCAAACCCGGTTTTTTGCTGCTTCAACCCAGATTTTAGCTGTTCTCCGGTTACTCCAGCCGGGCCATCTGCTCCTGAGTGTAATAGAGATAACAGGCAACCTTGTGATCGGTATCTGCATCGATCAATTCAGGAATATGGTTTTTGCATACATCCATACGGTTGGGACAGCGATCGTAGAAATAGCAGCCGAAGCGTTCCTGGTCGGGCGAGGGAACGTCTCCTTCCAGTACTATCCGTTTGCGTTCCCGCTCGATCTTAGGGTCGGGTATAGGGGCTGCCGAGAAAAGCGCCTTGGTGTAGGGATGCAGGGGCTTCTTATAGAGACTTCGGCTATCTGAAATCTCCACAACCTTTCCCAGGTACATAACAGCCACCCGATTACTCACATATTCAATAACCGACAGGTCATGGGCGATAAACATATAGGTCAAGTCAAACTCGTCCTGCAGCTCTATAAACAAATTGAGTATCTGGGCTTGGATCGAAACGTCAAGAGCACTGACCGGCTCGTCCGCCAGAATTACCTTCGGGTTTAAGGCCAAAGCCCGGGCAATACCTATACGCTGCCGCTGACCGCCGGAGAACTCGTGGGGATAGCGGTTCTTGAAGTAACGCGAAAGCCCCACCCGTTCCATCAGGTCTTCAACCCGGGCTTCCATTTCTTTGCGGTCCATTTGCAATAGTCTGCGGGAACGATAAATATCCAGGGGCTCGCGGATAACATCGTTTACAATCATACGCGGATTGAGGGAGGCGTAGGGGTCCTGAAATACCATCTGTATTTCACGGCGGGTTTTCAGCAGCTCGAACTGTGTCAGCTTGGTGAGGTCGGTTCCTTCGAATAATACCTCGCCGTCGGTCGGTTCGTACAGCTGGGCAATAGCCCGGGCGGTGGTTGATTTTCCGCAGCCCGATTCACCCACTATTCCGAGGGTTTCACCCTTTCTTAAGGTAAGGTCTACCCCGTCTACGGCACGAATTGCGCCGACCTTCCGCTTAAATATAATCCCGTCTTCAATCGGGAAATGCATTTTAAGATCTTTTGTCTCTAGTAAAACATCATGTTTCATGTATTCAAACTCCTCACGAATAAAGCCAGCAGCTAACTCTGCGGGTACTGCCTGAACTGCCTTCGGATTCTTTCTGTGTCGGGTATTTGGTTTTACAAATATCCATTGTATGGGGACAACGTGGATAAAAGGGGCAGCAGTCCGGCAAATCAATAAGGTTTGGAGGCTGTCCTGGTATTGATGAGAGCTTCTGACCTGTTTTTTTATCCAGACGGGGAACTGAGTTGATGAGTCCCTGGGTATAGGGGTGCTTCGGGTCTCCGAACAGGTCGTCGGCATTGGCCTCTTCGACTATTCGCCCGGCATACATAACTGCAATCCGGTCACACATTCCGGCCACGACTCCCAGGTCGTGGGTAATCATTATCAGTGAGGTGCCGAGACGATCGGACAGCTCCTGCATAATTTCCAGTATTTGCGCTTGGATGGTTACATCCAGTGCGGTAGTGGGCTCGTCGGCAATCAGTACCTGCGGGTTGCAGCTGAGGGCCATGGCAATCATAACCCGCTGGCGCATCCCCCCTGAAAACTGGTGGGGATAACTGTCGATACGTTTTTCCGGTTTCGGAATACCCACCATCCGCAGCATCTCGATGGAGCGCTGCCGGGCATCATCCTTATTCTCATGCTGGTGCAGCATGATTGTTTCTATCATTTGGGTGGAAATTTTGAGAAAGGGGTTCAAACTGGTCATTGGGTCCTGAAAAATCATAGAGACCTTATTGCCCCGTATGGTCCGCAGTTTCGATTTGGGCAGTTTTAGAATATCAACGCCCTCCAGTTTTACGCTTCCCCCGACTATCTTTCCCGGGGGCGAGGGAATCAGGCGCAGCAGGGATTGGTTTGTGACCGATTTGCCGGATCCCGACTCTCCAACGATTCCCAGGGATTCCTTCCTCTTCAAAGAGAAGGAGACGCCGTCGACCGCTTTTACGGTACCCTCATCGGTTTTAAAGTATGTTTTCAAGTCCTCGACTTGCAGTATATTTTCTTCATTCATTTAGCAGCTTCCTCTCTTGAAACTTACAGTTTATTTTTACTCTGCGGATCAAAGGCGTCCCGCAGGCCGTCACCGAGAAAGTTCATGGCAAACAGAAATATTGTCATGGCGACCGCCGGAAAAAAGAGTCTCCAGGGGTAGGCGCGCATTCCCTCAACCGCATCTCCAATAAGCGAACCCCAGGAGGCATAGGGGGCGGAAATTCCGAGCCCCAGAAAGGATAAAAAGGCCTCCATTTGGATAAATACCGGGATTCTCAGGGTAGTGTACACAATAATGATCCCAAAGGTGTTCGGAACCAGGTGGCGGAAAATTATCCGGGCAGAGCCGGCACCCATTGATCTGGCCGCTTCAACGTACTCGGAGTTTTTCAGTGAAATAATCTGTCCGCGTACAACCCGGGCTACCGTCAGCCAGCTTACCAGGGAGAGGGCTAAAAACATCAGGATAATACTACGGCCAAAAAGGGCCATTAAAATAATTACCAGCATCATATAGGGCATACTGTACATGATGTCTACAATACGCATGATGATGTAATCGGTTTTTCCTCCGACGTACCCGGCGATGGCACCGAAAAACAGTCCGATAAACACCGAGGTAATTCCGCCGATTAAACCGATGGCGATGGACATCTGACCACCCCATATAGTTCTGGCCACCATATCGCGACCGAGATAGTCGGTCCCGAAAAGGTATGTACGCTCGTGTATTTTTTCCTCTTCTCCGTCGATTATCTCGGTTTCGTTGGCTATACGTTCCCTGAGGGCTTCAAGTTCTGCCTTTTCTTCCTCGTTGAGGTTGACTCGGCCCTCTTGTACCGCAATATCCCGGCGTTCCCGGGTGATTTGCCGTTCAACATCGGCTATTGCATCCTTCTCTTTACGGGTAAGGCTTTCACCTCCTGCGGAGGAAGGATCGGTAAACTTCTCACGGGCCTCTTCAACTGCCTGCTCAATGTGCTGCTCATCTTCTTTGGTCCATTCGACCCGGCCCTCTTTTGCCGCCAGAGTGGTAAGCTCCGTTATTTTACGCTCCATCATTTGTTCTCCCGCGGTTTGTCCGAAGGAGGGTGGCAGGTGAATGTGGTCCATCTGCTGTTCTTTGTAGGAGTAGATCGGCAGAATTGGCGCAAAAAGCGAAAGAAGACTGTATATAATTACAATCACCAGACCGGCGATGGCCATTTTGTTCTTTTTTAAGCGGCGCCACGCGTCTTTATATAAACTGGTTCCTTTGACAGGTTGATTGAACTCATTGGTAGCTTGCAGCCCCTCTTGCAGGCGGCTTTTTTTATTGGTTTCATTGTTACTCACGGTTCAGCTCCCTATTTATATGTAATCCGCGGATCGAGGAACGAGTAGATTATATCGACGATAAAGTTCATCAACACCAATATAACCGAATATACAATGACCGTTCCCATAATCAGGGTGTAATCACGGTTTAGTGCGGACTGTACAAAGAACCTTCCCAATCCCGGTACTCTGAAAATCTGTTCTACCACCACCGATCCGGTTACAATGGAGGCGAATGCCGGGCCGACGTAGCTGACTACCGGCAGCAGTGAACCCTTGAGCACGTGCCTTCTGATGATAACCGAATCCCTGAGGCCCTTCGATTGGGCCGTCCGAATAAAATCGCTGCGCAGCATTTCGAGCATGCTGGCCCGGGAAAGCCGGGCTATAGTGGCAAAGGGCTGCATAGCCAGGGTGACCGCGGGCATAATAATGGTAACCCAGCCGTATCTCCCGGTAATCCAGCCTGAGGTCGGTAATATGTCCCACCTCAACGCGAAAAAGTACATCAGCACTGGACCTATAACAAACAGCGGTACCGTTATTCCGATAATCGCAATCGCCATCGCCACATAATCTATCCAGCTGTTTTGATTAAGGGCGGAAACAATTCCCGCGTTTACTCCAAGAAGTAGGGCCATGCCTAGAGCTATAAAGCCCAATAAAAGTGAGTTTGGTAAACTATTGGCAATATAGTAGTTTACATCGTGGTCCTGGTAGCGGAAAGAGGGTCCCAGGTCTCCGCGGACAATATCACCCATGTAACGGAGATACTGAACATGCAGGGGATCGTCTAAATGAAACTTTGCTTGAATGTTTTTCATAACCTGTTCAGGAGGGCGTCGTTCAGCATCGAAGGGACCGCCTGGTGCAATTCGAATAAGAAAAAAGCTGATAGTCACAACAATAAAGAGTGTGGGAATCAATCCTATCAGGCGTCTTATAATATATTTCGTCATGGTTTTCTCCAAACTCCACATGGCGCAGGTAATGTGTAAGGATACCGTTGCCTAATAAATTCTGTATAAAAGAGAAGGCCGGCAGCGAACTGCCGGCTTTTAGAATAATTGTTGCTATTTTTTATAGATATCTTTGGGAGGATGATAGTCCATGGTGTTCACATACCAGCCACCCCATTCACTAAGGTCGATCATGTTATTAGTGGTGTAGTGATAAATAGGTATTACACCCTGGTCTTTCTCGATAAAAATGCTCTCGGCTTCTTGCAGTACTTCGAACCGCTCTTCACCGGCGGGCATGGTAGCCGCCTTGCGAATAAGTTCATCGTAGCGGTCGTTCTCGTAGTCACCACCGTTCATGGCGGCGCCGCTGAGGAACATATCGAGGAAGGTGTTGGGGTCCTGATAGTCTCCGATCCATCCTGCCCGTGCGACCTGGAAGTCGCCCTGACGGCGGTTGGATAGGTAGGTAGACCATTCCTGGTTTACCAGTTCACACTCTATATTGAGGTTTTCCGCCCACTGTTCCTGCATATATTCAGCAACTTTCTTGTGAGCTTCACTGGTGTTGTAAAGAATCTCGAATTGGGGGAAACCTTCGCCGTCGGGATAACCGGCCTCGGCAAGCAGTTCTTGTGCTTTTTCAATATTCTTGCCGTTGCCTTCAATGCCCGGGTAACCGGCCATGTCGGGGACCATAGAGGTAGCCGGAACCTGTCCGCCCTTAGTTATTTTTTCAACCAGGGTTTCCCGGTCGAAGGTCATAGCCAGTGCTTTACGTACCTTCGGGTCGTCAAAGGGTTCTTTCTGGTTCTGGATAGTGTAGTAGTAGGTACCAAGATAAGGTGCATTGTGATAATCGTCGCGAAGTTTGGCCGAATCCATCATATCCAAGGGTACGGTGGTCATCCAGTCGGCTTCGCCGTTGAGGTACATATTGTAGCCGGTGTTGTTGTCGTCGATCGGCAGATATACTACGCGGTCGAGGCTTACAACGTCGGCATCCCAGTAGGTGTCATTGGGAACAACGGAAATCTTCTGCTGGGGCTGCCACTCTTCAAGGGTGAAGGGGCCGTTTCCAACAAAGTTGCCGGGGTTGGTCCATTCCTTGCCGTGCTCCTCGATAATGTGCATGGGAACAACTGCGAAAGAATAGTGGGGCAATGCGCCCAGTACGTAGGGAAGCGGACCGACCAGCTCAAGGCGGAAGGTGTAGTCGTCTACTGCTTCAATTCCAACTGCATCAGCACCGGCGTCGCCGGAGTTGTAGTCTGCAGCGCCCTTGATAAACATGTTGGGAAACCATGCATAGGGAGCAGCAGTTTCGGGGGCCAGCATGCGCAGCCATGAATCCACAACGGTCTGTGCGGTTATAGGTACGCCGTCGCTCCAGGTGGTCTCACGCAGGTGAAAGGTGTAAACCGTTCCATCTTCGCTTACGTCCCAGCTTTTGGCCAATCCGGGTACCGGTTCGGCTGTTTCCGGATCGTAGGTTGTGAGGCCTTCGAAAATCGACATGTAGATACGATGCTCAGGTACACCTGAGATGAGGTGCGGATCGAGGGTTTCGGGTTCCGCTCCATTCACAATAATAAATTCGGCAGGCTCTTCTTGAGCTGCTTCGGCTGTCTGGCCTTCTTCCTGTTGTCCGCCTGCGAAAGCAGTAACGGCAAGAGAGACCATGAGTAGGAAAACAAGTAGTTTTCTCATCTCTTCTTACTCCTTTTTGTAAGTTTAATAAAATAGAGTAAAGTAAAAACGGTGATTTTTCAAGGATAAAATGTTCAGATAGTGGTATAGGGCTGGAATTTAATGTGCCGGCTTTGTTTGCATATTTATTTAAAATAAAAGAAATTATTTGATAAATATGCATCCTTTGAACTGTGTTCGTCCTTTTGACCGTGGTGTTCCCTCAGCTAAGGGTGTATTTATACATTATGAAAATTCATAATTCTTTTAGATCTTTTTCCGCCTCTACCCAGGCCTTCGCCTGCTGTATGACCAGTGAACGACCTTTTTCGCTTTGAATACGGCGGAATACTTTTAACAAGGCCGATTCTTCGGGAGTCACAAGTACTCGTTCAAAGGGGGCGAAGCTTTGGTTTTCTGCACTGTAAGAGGGCTGGGAGGTCTCCCTTTGGGCTTTCGGCAGCAGATCAACAACAGGTGTATGCAGGATCCGTGAAATCTCGAGCAGACGTTCCACAGTGACGCGGCTTTGACCGTACTCGTATTTCTGAAGCTGCTGAAAGGAGATGCTTAGCTCATCGGCGAGAAGTTGTTGAGATAAGCCCGCTTCTTCCCGGAATTTTCGAATATTCCGTCCTAACTGCTTCGCGTCCATAGAGTCCCATTATCTTGTGAAAATCTTCGATATACCACTAACTGAGAGTGGTAAAATATGTGGAAAAGTCACAATGCTAAGTAGTGCGATTCGACCTGCCCCATAGCTGGTTTAGAAATTCAGTTCAAAAAGCGTTTGACAAGAACCTGCAGAGTCTCAATACTTATGGGTATGAATGCGAAAAAGAAATCCTTTATGCAGATGCAGCCGCCCATGTTAAAGGTAGTGTATGCTCTAATACCTCTGGTCTTGGCGGCTATATTCTACTTCGGGTGGCGGTTCCTCCTTGTGCTTGCCCTGGTGAACGCGGTCGGTACTCTTACCGAGTACCTCATGGCGCGAACATATTCAATGAAGGTGACTTCCTCGATTTTAGTTACCAACTTTTTGTTCGCCCTTTCTCTTCCTCCTACAATTCCCCTTTGGATTGCGGTGGTTGGAATTATTTTCGGTGTGGTATTCGGCAAGATGGTTTTCGGCGGGTTCGGAAAGAACGTGTTTAATCCCGCAATTTCCGGACGGGCTTTTATTTATATCAGCTTCGGAGTTCCCTTGACCGGTCGCTTTGTTGAGCCGGTTGCGGGGTCCTCCCTGCGCGGGTTCGCGGCTTGGTCTCCATCGATAGATACTGTGACAAGTGTAACACCCCTGGTCCAGCAAGCCCAGGGAACAGAGTTTGCCCTGTCCGACCTCTTTTTGGGCAATATGACCGGTTCGTTTGGTGAAACCAGCGCATTGCTGATAATTCTCGGCGGTGCATATATAGTATGGAAGAAGAGTGCGAACTGGCATTTCATTGCCTCATCGGTGATTTCCTTTTTAGTGCTCTATGCGGCACTCTTCTACAGTGGAATTCAGGGTGCCATTGATCCTGTGTATGCCCTTTTCAGCGGCAGTTTTCTATTTGCGGCAGTTTTTATGGTCACTGATCCGGTGTCCGCTTCCCAGACAACTAATCTTGGACGGTGGATGTACGGAACAATTTTTGGAGTTATGACCGTACTTATTCGAGTATACGCGGGATGGCCGGAGGGAGTAACCTTTGCACTGTTGTTTGCGAATATGTTTGCTCCGTTGATCGATCATCTTATTAAAGAGCAAAAAAAGAAGAGCAAGGAAAAGGCGGCGGCGGCATGAAACAGGAAAGTGTGTTTTCTACTCGGGTATATCCGGTCCTGTTTATGGTAATTCTCACTGTGGTGTTTATCAGTGTGGTGTCCGGTATATACCTTACTACGAAAGAGCGGGTGCTTCTGAATGAATCACTCTTTCAGAAAAAAGCGGTGTTGTATGCTGCCGGAATAGATTTTCCTGAAAATCAACCCCAGGAAGTTCAATCGATTTACGAAGATAGGGTTACTGAGGTCGATAGTGAAGGTGGTCAGCCCGCCTATTTCAAAATACAATTGCCCTCCGGTACTACCGGATACGCCGTATATGTCCGCGGCGCGGGCCTGTGGGGGGAGATAGTTTCCATATTTGGGTTTCAGCCCGACCTGAAGACCTTTACAGGTGTAGAGTTTGTTGAACAGAACGAAACCCCGGGGCTTGGAGCCCGTATCACCGAACAGTGGTACAAAGAGCAGTTCCGCGGGAAAAGCGGTCCCTTTGAATTGGTAGAAGAGGGAGCCTCGGAGGAGAGCAATGAACTCGATGCAATCACAGGAGCAACCCGAACTTCAGAGGCGGTCTTGAAAATAGCCAACAAAGCTGCAGAAACCGCCCGGGACAAAGTAGAAAAGGGGGGCAAATAGTATGGCGGCGCCTGGAAAAATAAAAAAGACCTTTACCGATCCGATTGGAAAAAATAACCCGGTATTTGTGCAAATACTGGGAATCTGCTCTACCCTGGCGGTAACCAATAAACTCGAGAATACAGTCATTATGAGTCTGGGGGTAATTTTTACTACCACCTTGTCCGGAGTAACTATCTCGGCCCTCCGGAAATTTATCCCCGCGCGGGTGAGAATGATGGCGGAAACACTAATCATCGCCAGTTTTGTAATTATTGTCGACATCACCCTGCGGGCCTATATGCCGGAGGTGTGGAAGCAGTTGGGCCCCTATGTCGGTTTGATTATAACAAACTGCATCATTATGGGGCGGGCCGAGGCATTTGCATTGAATAACCCCGCCGGCCTCTCGCTTATAGACGGGCTCTCTTCAGGAATAGGGTATTCTTATGTATTGATAGTCATCGCCTTCTTCAGGGAGCTCCTTGGGACCGGAGAATTGTGGGGAATTACGATCCTCGGCGAATGGTGGACCAACTGGGCCATCATGGTGATGCCCCCCGGAGCGTTCTTCATGCTGGCGATTTTTGTCTGGATTGTGAAGGGTGTGGTAATGAAAGAAGAGGAGGCAGCCAAATGAGTGAAAGTGCGTATCCGATAGCCATATTTTTTGCCGCTGTTTTTACTAATAATATACTGCTTTCAAACTATCTCGGTATGTGCTCCTTTCTATCCGTATCGCGGGAGCTCAAAACCTCCTTCGGACTGGGGGTGGCGGTTATTTTCGTCATGACCAGTACCAGCATGCTGAACTGGGTGGTGTATTATAAAGTATTGCAGCCTCTTGGTTTGGAGTATCTGCGGTTCATTGTTTTTATAATTGTTATTGCGGCTTTTGTTCAGCTGGTAGAAATGATCATCGAACGGGTGTCGGAAGTCCTGTATGCGGCCCTGGGGATTTTTCTTCCCCTCATTACGGTAAACTGCGCCATTCTTGGGGTAAGTCTTTTTATGGTCATTCGTGAATATACCTTTGTTGAATCAATTACCTTTGGTCTGGGCAGCGGAATCGGCTGGTTTTTGGCTATTCTTGCTATGGCCGGTATTCGTCAAAAGCTGAAACGCGCACGCATTCCCCACGGTCTTGAGGGGGCGGGAATTACGCTCATAATTACCGGGATGATGGCCCTTGCCTTTATGGGCTTCTCCGGCATGTTACAGATAGGATAGGAGGAATCATGTTTTCCGCTTTAATGATAAGTGTTGGTGCGGTCACGGGGATATCCGCTCTCCTGGCGGTCCTGATGGTAATTGCCGACGCAACTATAGGGAACTACGGTGAAGTAAAAATCACCATAAATGGTGATCATGAATATGAAGTGAAGGGGGGGAAACCCCTTCTTGGCACTCTTATGGAGCAGGAGATTTTCATTCCCTCCGCCTGCGGCGGCCGGGGGTCCTGCGGCTTGTGTAAGGTTAAGGTAAAAGAGGGGGCGGGGCAGTTTCTGCCGACGGAACTTCCGTGGTTATCGGATGAGGAAAAAGAGAATAACATCCGGCTTTCCTGCCAGCTTAAAGTAAAGAACGATATGTCGATTGAGATCCCCGAAGAGCTTTTCAATGTAAAGGAATTTCAGGCGAAAATCGCAAAGGTCCGGGACCTTACCCATGATATTAAAGAAGTTACAATGGAGCTGGCCGATCCTCCTGAAATAAATATGGTCGCCGGGCAGTTTGTGCAGCTGCGCATACCCGAGTATGAGTTGACCGATGAGCCGGTATACCGCGCCTATTCGGTGGCCTCCAACCCAAGTGATACAAAGCATGTGGAGCTTGAAATTCGGCTGGTTCCTAATGGAATCGCCACTACGTATGTGCACAACTACCTTAAAGAAGGGGACGACATTATTTTTAACGGCCCCTACGGCGATTTTTTTCTTCGTGATACCGAGCGGGAAATTATTTGTATAGCCGGTGGTTCGGGAATGGCGCCGATCAAATCTATTCTGCTGAATATGGCCGAGAGGGGGATTGACCGCCGGGTCCGCTATTTCTTTGGTGCTCGTTCAAAGAAGGACCTCTTTTTAGTGGATGAAATGCGCCGCTTAGAACAGGAATTGCCGAATTTTAAATTTATACCGGCCCTCAGTAATCCTGAAGAAGAGGATGAGTGGGAAGGTGAAACAGGACTTATCACCGATATAGTCGCCAGCCACATGGAAACCGGTGACAACACTGAGGCGTACTTGTGCGGAAGCCCCGGCATGATTGATGCATGTGTAAAAGTTCTTTCGGAAAAAGGGGTTCCCGATGAACTAATCTATTACGATAAGTTCGGTTAGGAGATGTTGGAATGAAACAATCACCGCAATTACAACAGGTCCAGGAAAATATGCGGCCCGGAGTCCTTACGTTGCACGGATTTCTGGGCAGCGATAAAAGGGACCTTATAGAGATTCTTGAAGAGGATGAGGCGGAGGTGCGTCGAATGGGGACAAGCCACCGGGCAATCGCGGACAAAATGGCCTATCTTCGGGACCGGGGAAAGGACGGTCTGGGTGAGTTTATTGATGTGGACCCCCATTTTGAGGTGCGTGTTGATTCGGTCCGCGGTGGAATTCCCAGCCCCTTCGGCGGTCCGGGACTTATTCCGAAGACCAACACCACGGTTCGGAATACTGCACTTCAAAGGGAAATTGTGTATACCGACATAAATATACATCTAATTGGAGAACACGGTTTTTATGAAGGTAAAGGGTCTCTTTTCAGGATGGAACCCCACGAGCTGGTAGAAATTCTGGAAGTAGAAACGGAACAGCAGCAGACCGAACTTCCGTCAAACAGATAAGAGTCCCGGCTGCTGCGAGGTCGGGGGTATCTCCTTTAGAAAGTGTGTTCAAAGAATCTTTGGCAACTGGAGAATCCTGCTTGTCTTTTTCAACTTTTCCTCATACAATAATTGTTTGTATGGGGAAAAATGAACGTCTGATGCAGCTTGAACTTATACTCCTCTCACATCCGGAAGGTATGCGCCGTGCTGAAATAGCTCGACGTTTAGGGGTTCACCGGTCTACAATCGGACGCTATGTAGAAGAATTAAAAAAGAAAATCGATATCTGGGAGGACGATTACGCGGTCGGTGTGTCCCAGGATGAATCAATGAACATGATGAAGCTCAGTGTGTATGAAAGTTTGGCCTTTCACTTATCCGCTGAGCTCCTGGCAAAGCATACTGAATATCATAATCCTCATATGTCCTCGGGTTTACGAAAACTGGCGGAAAACCTCCGTAACTATGCCCCGACGATGAGTGAAAATATCAACGCAGTCGCAGAATCTATTGAATTAGGGGCAAATAAACAGGACCCCGCCTATATTAGGGTATTGGAAACACTTACTGATTCCTGGGTTTCAGGTAAAATCGTAAGAATACGACACATAGATAAACAGAGTGCCCTGGAGGAAGAAACCGAGTTTGCCCCCTATTTTATAGGTTTTAGTGAACAAGCCAACGGGCGGAGGCCAATAAGTGTCACCGGACGCCTGCGTCATACCTCCGAAATACAGACTATTGATATTAACGATATCAAGGAAGCCGAAATTCTCGACCAGACCTATACTATTCCGGATAATCTTAAGGCATTCAGACGGGTGAGTGACGATGGGCCCGTTGAGAGTCGTGATTTAATTCCGCTAAAACTGAGGATGCGAGAACGGTCTGTACTAAACGTATTTCGTTACCTCTATTACCGCAACCTTGAAACTAGTGCGCCCGACGATTATGGAAATATTATCTGCAGTGTCGAAGTGGAAAATTCAATTGAATTGTTCCTGCGTTTAGTACAGTGCGGGACCTCTGTTGAAGTTCTTGAACCTTCCTCTTATCGCCGTCAAATTCGCGATCAGATCAACAAGATCGCTGAAATGTACAACCAGGATATATAATCTGGAAGGCGGGGGCTCTTTACCGGGTACCGGAGGACTTACCGGACTGGGTATCGGTATTTTTTATCGTTATGGTACACCGGTGTTTTCCTGGCTTGGCTTATAAAACTTGCAGAATTAATTTGATTTTCAATTACCTGTTGATTATGCTTTTTCACGTAAGTAAATTTTAATAGAGAAAGAAAGGAAAGGAGTTAGGATGAAAGACCTAAAGGGATCCCAAACTGAAAAAAACTTGCTTGCCGCTTTTGCCGGAGAATCGCAAGCTAGAAATAGGTATACCTATTTTGCATCCCAGGCAAAAAAAGACGGGTATGTGCAGATTTCTCAGGTGTTTGAGGAAACGGCGAACCAGGAAAAGGAGCATGCAAAGCGTTTCTTTAAATTTTTGCAGGGGGGAGAAGTAGAGATACAGGCTGCTTTTCCTGCAGGGGTAATAGGATCAACCGCTGAGAACTTAAAAGAGGCAGCGGGAGGTGAAAATTATGAGTGGACCGAGATGTATCCTTCCTTTGCTGCGAAGGCCCGTGAAGAGGGATTTACCGAAATTGCGGCGGTTTTCGATGCGGTATCCGTAGCTGAAAAGCAGCATGAGAAGCGGTATAACGATCTTAGAGCAAATATTGAAGCACAAAGAGTTTTTAAGCGGGATACGCCGGTGACTTGGCGTTGTATCAATTGCGGTTACCTGTTTGAAGGCAAAGAGCCTCCGCAAAAATGCCCTGCCTGTGCACATCCCCAAAGTTATTTTGAATTACTTGGTGAAAACTGGTAATAAAAATTAAAAGTGTAAGGAGGATTTATGTCTACTACAATGAATGGAATTTACAAGTGTGAGATCTGTGGTAATATTGTAGAAGTGTTACACACGGGGCAAGGAGATTTGGTGTGCTGTGGTCAGAACATGACACTGCTTGATGAAAAAACAGCGGATTCAACGACCGAAAAGCATGTACCCCTTATTGAAAAGACGTCGGATGGCTACAAGGTCACCGTCGGAAGCACCCTTCACCCGATGAAGGAGGAACACTACATCGAATGGATTGAACTTATCGCCGACGGAAAGTCGTACCGCACGTTTCTAAAGCCCGGGGATGATCCGGTGGCCGAGTTTTGTATCCAGGCCTCGAAAGTATCCGCCCGTGAGCATTGTAATGTACACGGCTTATGGCGAGCGGATTAAGATAACCCTCACTAGAAAAGGAGTGAAATATGCAGAAGTACGTATGTAATGTATGTGGCTACATCTATGACCCGGAAGAAGGAGATCCTGATAACGGGGTAGATGCCGGAACATCTTTCGATGATCTTCCCGATGACTGGGTGTGTCCGCTTTGCGGAGCCGCTAAGGATGATTTTTCTCCTGTAGATTGATACAATTTATGGAGAAACGACCCGCCCTGCACTAGATGTGTAAACGATAAGCGTATACACTAGGTGTATGAGGCGGGTTTTTTAGCAGCGATTCTAAATCTAAAAATTTTTGTAAAATTTTTAGATTTAGAATGCTCACATTTTGTTTAAGATAAGTAACTTATCTTAAGGGTTTTGAGGTTATTCTACTTATGGAAGTCATAAGACTTCCATAAGTAGAATTCCTGGTTTTTTAGTGTAGTAGTTTGAAAATTATATCGAAAAGTAGTCTGCCTGAGGATTGAAACAGACAAAGGCCGCAGTAGTAAACTCCGGTACCATCTGATCATCCTCGGTAAAGCTGATCCCCATTTTTTCCGCATGAAGAAGCTCGGCTATGGTGCGATTTGCCTTTAGGTCCGGGCAACAGGGATACCCAAAGGAATAACGTTTTGCCGGTTCCCACATTTCTTCTGAACCAGTTTTTCCGTCGTTCTTGAGTTGATGGTGCGGGCTTTGTAAGGTGGATTGCATGCGGGCTTGAACGTAGTCTGCTGCAGCTTCGGTAAGTTCTACCGCCAGGCCGTGGAGATGCAGATAATCACGGTAGTTATCCTGATTAAATAGGCGAGTGATCTCATGTTGAATCCCGCTGCCGAGGGTTACAATCTGAAGTCCGATGAGGTCCCTGCGATTGGATTCTATAGGGAGAAAGTAGTCCGCCACCGACCGGTAGGGTGGATGGCCCTGCCGGTCAAAGGAAAACTCTCTAGGCGTATCTATCTGCCCAGACCCTGAAGCAGGCTTAGGGTGAGTTTGTGGCTGAGGGTGAGTCTGTGGCTGAGGGGCAAAAACTTTCACCCCCCCTTCTGAACTGTTGCACGGCAGTAAGCGAAACGCGGAAGTCGGACCGGCTATATTCGACT
>Ga0102934_1000237_pt1 | contig 34580 bp, 17 predicted proteins | sample SalPonR2_A_D1_MG_FD_78175 | JGI IMG/M metagenome (GOLD analysis project Ga0102934, IMG submission 78175) | Salt pond soil microbial communities from South San Francisco under conditions of wetland restoration - Salt Pond MetaG R2_A_D1_MG | ecosystem: Environmental > Aquatic > Marine > Intertidal... | reverse complement strand
TGGTGGGGGGAAAGCCTTGGGGGGGGGGGAGAACAAAAAAACCCCGCGGTGGGGGGGGGGGGAAAAAAGATGGGAAGGGGGCGGGGGGCGGGCATGGGGGGGGGGGGAAGGAAGGGGGGGGGGGGGGGGGGGGGGGGGAGGGAAACGTATGGCTCGTGCCGGGAATGGTGTCGTTTCTATGGAAATAGATGAGAAGGCCGAAAGTATGTGCAGAGGTGAAGGGGGCGGGGGCATTGGAAAAGGGAAAACAAAGTAAAACAATGATAGGGCAACAGGTCACTAGGTTACCATGTATACATACTTAGAAGTATCTGCCGAAGAAATGAAATGTCAAAGAGCAGTCAGAAGGTGAATGCGGCTCCGTGCCTGACTCATTCATTCTGTTGGCAAATTATAATTCTACCAAACATCTTCCACTTTCCGCATCAACTTTTCCATGGATTTACTTGAAATGAAATTTCTCAAATCAGTGTGCTCCTGTATGGGGGCACAGATTCGAAAGAATTATGAAATTACGGAAGCAGGCGGGAGAATTGTCTCACACTAATGCCGCTTGCCTCAGATGCATTCATGAAAGATGATGTCAATATCAGTCATCCGTGCTTGCTCTACATTCATATCTCTGATTTTTTTCACACAGCCCGATTCTTTGCACCCGGAGCCTTTCGATTGGAAGAGTTGATCATTCACCGACTAATGAGCCGATGATGCTCTCCCTCGCCGAGTTTCCCTGTGATCCCGTACCAGGCACAAAACGATGGTCTAATAAAATACATTGCAGTAACTCCCTCCCGCCTCTTCGACACATCGTTTCTGCCGCCAAAATCATGACTGAGAGGTACAGCCGAATCTATTCAAGCACAAAATGAAACAATCTCAAAAAGAACTACCTAATCTGTGCCTGTTCCAGTACACGAAATTTCCCCTCATGTCCAAGTGGACCCATGGACATCGTAGTCGGATATTTAGAGCCACAAAGGAGTATTACTGAGAATATTGTAGAAGTCTTTCGGCAAATTTGTCGTCGTTTCAAGACCTTACAAGCAAAAAGATCACAAAGCATTCTTGCTGATTCCTATGAAAGTATGTCCTTATCGACATGGGAATATAGACATGTACATTTAAGATCCAAATGTTCACAAAGACTTTCCTCCTGGCTCAACCATCAAACATATTTGATGGTTCTGATATCAATTATGCCCATTTGCACTCCCTACTAAGTCCTCCCCTCCCGGCATCGGGGTGTGCCAGACTTCCTCGCAGCCATACGCCTGCGGCGTCAATTGTATGACGGTGTGCAACGGTATCGGTAGATCTGGACATTCCTCCGGCTGCTTGCCAGTCAGGTATCCATACAAGATTCGCAAAATCGCCTGATGGCCCACAACCAGCAGAGGGCCCGTGTGCCGCAGCATTTCAAACAATAAAGGCTCGAGCCGCAGGAACAGGTCCTGGTAAGACTCTCCTCGCGGGTAGCGATAATTGTACTTATCTTCCTTGCGCTTTCGGTATTCTTCCGGGAATTGGGCCGCCACCTCATTGTAGGTAAGGCCGTCGCACATGCCCGCGTCGATCTCGTCCAGACACCGCCATTTGATCACCTCCCAACTCTGATTCAGCCCTGCCACCGTCATTCCCGTTCGTAGCATCGTCGAAGTCCACACAGTCAGGTTCGGGTTGGCGCGGTCCGCGGGGTCGTCGGGACGATAGACAGAGTGCACGAATTCTTCCAGCTTCTGCGCATACAGGATGCCACGGGCGCTCAAGGGGGAGTCTCCTCCTATTCTACCTTGGCTGTTGAATACAGATTCTCCGTGACGCGAGAACCAGATGGGCCGAGGTTTCGTGTGGATGTTGGCCAAAAGCAAAAGGAGGCGCCCCGGGATGTAGCCATTGATCCGGTACGACACAATCTTCTGTCCCGCATCCACTTGCTTCAGGAAGGGCACATCCTCCTCCTCCTCCAAGGTCTCATAGATCGACAGGTAATGTTGGTTCTTCCGCTCAAAGTCCGCCATCGCCTCCGCGTCCGACAAATCGCGGTACTCGGGCGAGCGGAGGATGGTCTGGTGGACGTTGGAGGCAATGATCTCAGGGATGGTGCAGATGGACTCGATAAAAATAACCGTGGCGTACAACCCCGACTCCCGCACTTTCTCTTGGATCCAACGTCGTCGAGCTTGAGTGCAGTTGGCCGCGTCCAGCACCGCAATGTCGACGTCAGATTTCAAGGCGCTGAGCACGTCCCGCAGGACCACGGTGGCGATGTCTTTACGGCACTGCCATGCCTCCGCGTCTGTGGGGTCAAAGAAATCCGACGAGATCTTCCTGGTGCCCACCGACTTGCGGCGGTACTCCCCTGAATTGAAGTAGCCAACGCGCATCCCCATCCATTCCAAATGCCGCCGGATGGCCCGCGCCATGTGCGTCTTGCCCCGCCCAGGAAGACCCACCGTGGCGAGGATCATCTTGCCCTCCCGCCGGACCGACGACTTGACCTGACAGGAACCCACTGCCGCGCAGCACGCGGCCTGTCGCTTCTGCAGTGCGCGGAGCGTGGTCGCCTGCAAGTCCCTATGACGTCCGGGGCGGGGCAAGCCTCCTCCCTGCGGTGGTCCGGCTTGGCCCAAGAAGGAAGATGTGCCACACCGATACTCCCCCCCCATCAAGTCCAGGTCCGAGAGGCTCCTCGATCGTGTGAGGCGGAGACCTGCTCCCCCGTTGCCCAGAAAAGACGCCGCCAGGTAGGAGCCACGACGAGAAAGATTCCTCTGCACCGGCAAGGGAGCAAGGCTATCATCGCCCGCTTCCAGGGAAGATTGATGGGATTCGTGGGCGAAATTGGACGGTGGGTGCGCACAGGAAGGGAAGTCGGTGCCGAGAGGACAGGCCGGGGCGCTGGAGAGGTCATGCTGAATCTGCAGCTCCCTCTCCTCCGCTCGGATCAGGGCATTCTCGACTGGGGCGTTGGCCCGGCACTGGAAGGGTTTTTGGTTGAGGGAGCCGGCGGCGGCCTGACAGGAATCGCCTTGTGTGGGGGATAGAGGGTCATCACAAGCCACCTCCGCTAAGGATTCGGTCCCTGCCCTGGCCTCGGCGGAGGCAAAACTGGTCAAAGAGGCGGACTTCCACAAGGCTGGTGTGCTCTCCGTCCCGGAAGTCTTCAAGCCGTACTCTTGCAGGCCTTGCTTTATCTGCTGCCGCTCGTGGGAGGATAAGGCGTCGATGACGACGTCGATGGAGTCGCTGCGTTGAAGCCTCTGACGCTCCATGGCGCGCGAGGCGTGCAGCCACTTACGACGCGCCTGGTCGCCTGACATGGTCGTCCAAGGCACGGTCGGTTCGCTCGCATGCCGAGGATCCACTACCCGCGGCCTGCGCAGCGCCTGCTGGTGGTGGTGGTGCTTGTCGTCCAGCAGCCTGTCTTCCTCCTCCTCCTCCGGCGTCGTCACGCCTTCCTCTTCCTCCTCTCCCTCCATCTTTCCCCGGACCTCGAGCTCCTGGGCCTCAGCGCCCCGTACCTCCACCACATTGTTGATATTTCCAAACTCGTCGGCTTCGAAGGCGCACAGCGGATCGTACTGCCAGGCCCCGTCGACAATGAATTTGTAATGGTGCCACCCCACGGGGAGGGCGACCATGCGGGAAAAGAGATGGCCGCGGTTGAAGGCGTCGGCAGTTCGCTCCAAGTCTAAGGGCTTCCCCCATCTGTAGGGGCAGCAAGGGTTAGGAGCAGGCATGTGAAAGTAAGGTACTGGGAGAGCATATTTGGGATCGGGCCGTGCGTACACGTACTCCGACCATGTCGGCCCTCACGTCACGTACCCATTCCAGCTCCCAACGACTCTCACGTCCTGGCCCGGCTTGATCCAGCGGAAGAGAACGTGTGATTGGAAACGCTTGGAATCAAGAGAGTCTTCATGGGAATGCTTGTCCGTTGAAGATGACGAGTCGGAGAAGCAGGTGGTGGAAGAGGGCAGGTGGCTTGGATATGCCGGTCCAGAGGACACAGGGGCTGTTACAGTGCTCATGATAAAACAGAAAAAATTGTCTCGCTGCCCCTTCAAGCGCAGCGCATAGAATGAAACACGTGCGTCGTTTTGCTTGCTTAGCTTTTGTAAATCCTCTGCGGTATGAAAATTAAAGGAAAAGGAAGAAAGTTCCACTAGGGTGTTGGGTGGGTGCGTTCTTGGTGTACGACGCATTCCATGCAAGCTCCCCGCTGTTTTCTGCTGTCCTCCACAACACAAATTGAAAGAAGTGCAACGCTTATCTGTGCTCCCCTTTCAGTGTTTTAGAAACCAGTGGCACATTCTTTTCCTCTCACCGGACGGACAAAAATCGTGTGGGAGTGCAAGTCGTAAAGTTCAATTTCCTCTTCGACCTTGCAAGGGCAGTTTTGCAAGCGCGTAAAAGCACCACTACCCACACCTGCCAGCCCTTCTTTTACGCGGCACGACCAGAACACTTCGCGTCACGCCCAAATCCGTCCTCCAAACATCTGCCGTGCGGGCGGCGGCCCACGTGCTGCATTCCGACGCCCACAGAACTTCTCGCTAGGGGGGAAGCAGATGACGTGCCCGTCAAACGTTAGGAAAAGGCGAGGCTTAAGTGTAAAATGACCCGATCAACGAGGGTGCAACAGGGGCCAGGTCCCAAGCGTGTCACAGAGCGTGTCTGGCGTGTTTGATCGGATGGGTGGCTCGAGAATGTTGTCGGGGTCATGAGTGGAAGTGTGGAGGGATTGTGCTTTGTGTGGCCACCCCCCCTTAGCTACGCCGTCGAGTCCATGTCTGAGGTACGGACTAAGGGGCCTTGCGCGGATGCGTGGATGCGTCGCACGCCCCTTCTTTTTCGTCGTCAAGCCCTGAAACCACTCAAGTTGTGATTCATCGCGATGTGTATCCATGTTGCATTTTATTATATCTCACTCTACCGGCGTGCTACCACGCTCCTTTACCCTCAACCAAAGGGATCATTGCAGGAGGCAGGAGGCTAGAGGGCGTACAAGGTGACGACAAAACATCCACCAACACTGCACGCAATTTGAGCGCCACCACGAAGATGATCGTGATAACAGAAAAGGAACTCACCCTTCTTGCGGGTGCGGGCGGTCTGGCATTGTACGCGGGGAAGCAAGGGCCAAAGTGCCCCTTTCACCGCATGCTGTTCGCGGCCTCCAACCTGGTGCTGCTGGGCGGGGGAGTCTACGTTCTGTGGCGTTCCTGGTCGCAGTCTCCACCGGCATTTTGGTGCTCTTTGCAAACAGTCCGGAAGAAGAGCAGAGAGCGGCTACGCGGGGGAAAAAAGGCTCGGGGAGAGGATGCAAAGCATCAGGACGCCCGGGTGGCGGCAGTTCTCGACTTGGTGCGACCTAACATTTGGGAACTAGAGCCGTATCGATGCGCGCGGGACGACTACAGCGAAGGAATTTTGCTGGACGCGAACGAGAACTCGTTTGGATCGGCCCTGCCGCCCGAAGACCGTGTCTTGGAATTGGAGCGGTATCCTGACCCCTACCAGCAGCCTTTGAAAGAGAAGATAGCGGTGTTTCGAAACGTCCGTCCGGAGCAAATTTTCGTCGGGGTGGGGAGCGACGAGGCCATCGACTTGATCATGCGCGTTTTTTGTGAGCCCGGGAGGGATCAGATTCTCGTCACACCCCCCACGTACGGCATGTACAAGGTGTCCGCCAAGACCAACGACGTGGGCATCGTCGCCGTGCCCCTGACACCGGAATTTGCCGTCCGCGTGCCCGAGGTCCTTCAGGCGGTCGCTGTCTCTCCGCGCGTCAAGGTCATTTTCCTCTGCTCGCCGGGCAATCCAACAGCCAAGCTCGTGCCCTTAGAGGTGGTGGAGCAAGTGCTGCAAGGCGCCTCGGGCTGCATGGTGGTCGTGGATGAGGCCTACGTTGATTTTGCGAACGCGAATGCGGTGAGTGCCTGTCAACTTGTGGAGAAATACCCGAACTGCCTCGTCCTGCAGACCCTTTCCAAGGCCTTCGGTCTGGCAGGCATCCGGTGCGGCATGGCCATAGGACACCCGGCGGTCATTCAGGTTCTGAACAACGTCAAGGCGCCTTACAACGTGAGCCAGCTCACCTCCCACATGGCCCACAAGGTTTTCACTGCTGAGAACCTGGCGGTGCTCCAGCAGAACGTGAGTGACATACTCAAGGAGAAAACGCGGGTGGTGGAGGCCCTGCAAGGCCTGCCTGCAGTGAAGAAGATCCATTCTTCTGATACAAATTTTATTCTCTTTGAAGTGCCGCGGGCTCAGGAAATCTATCGAGACATGGCTGAGGCAGGGGTCGTTGCGCGGTTTCGGGGCCACGAATTGCATTGCAAGGATTGCATTCGTCTGACCATCGGCCAGGCCCACGAGAACGACACATTTTTGGACCTTTTCAAAAAAACCACAGAGAAATACCTTGGCAAGTACACATAAGAGTGAGTAGTGCGACGGGTCATCTACTAAACAAGAGGACACTTGAGACACGTACCCCACCAATTGCAGCCCGACCAGTAGGGCCTTCTTGCTTTTTTATTTCGGTCTTTCAAGTGCTCGATCGTTATTTCTTTTTGTTTAAAATCTATCTTGGACCGAAATTGGGTCGGTGTGATGCGATTCAGCCTGGATAACGTGGTGAAGGGGGCCGAGAAGAACTGCAACAGATCGAGTTGAAAGCACGCCCATCGTGCGCCTAATTGAAAGCCACAGGCAATCACACGTAGACTGTGAGCGGCAGTTTTTGGGTTTCATGCTGACGTGACCACGTTATGTTTGCATGGGTATACACGTGTGTTGTCATGTCCTTCATAGGGAGCGAATGATTTTTGCGATTACTGGGCTGTTGCCTTGCCTTCATAGGGGACTCCCCGGAGGAGCGGCAAGAGGCGTCATCTTTCCGTCAACTCTTCCCCACTGATGCCCCCTGCACAGGCGTTTCTGTCGTAGCTGAAATCATGGGCAACCGAAACACATATCCTGCAGAGCACCACAGTGTGAGTCACTGGGGGGTGATCTCTGGGCGAAGAGATATTCAATAAAAGGGTGGTTAGAAGGAGCTTCCTCCTCCTGATGCCAGCGTGTGACTCCCTCCTGACCCTGTACAATATTGTCCATTGAAACATTTTGAATAGTCGACAAGGAGCACAAGGTCTGCTTCACCATCATCTACGGCAGCTGAATCGCAGGGCAGCGGCAGGAGAAGTAGTGGGGAACGGCCAAATGGCAATTTTTTATACCAATCTACCAGCGCGGCGGGCACCTCTTCTCCGTCGCATCAAACAATGTGCCCTCAATGTCAACGAGTACTCCTAATCCCACCAAATGCGCCCTTGTTTCGGTGTCCTTGCGGCGTTTTGTTCCGGACAGAGACATTGGATCCCCATCGGAGCTTCGAACGACCTACGAGTGGCCTTCTGGGAGCTACCGGTTTGATGGGCCGCTCTGTTATTTGCCGACGCTGCCGTCGACTTTCGATGCTACCGCAAGATGGTTCCAGTGATGGCATTGCTATATGTCCATGCGGCTGTCCAGCTTTGCCGCTGAATGACATGGTCATGTCCTTGCTGGCCGAGGGTGAACTGGGCTTGTTGGGACGTGGGCGACACGGGCGCCGGAGGGCTTTATTTCGGCAAGGAGACGTGGAAGGAGCCTCAGAGGACTTGATAGACTTGCTACCGACCTGCACGTTTTCGGCAGAGGCAGCGGCGCGGGCAGCGACTGCCCGCTTGGGGGGGAAATCTCCGGCGCCCCCCGGGGTCCAGGCTTCTGTGCTGGACGAGGGAGCGGGGAAGAATTGTTGCGGGGAGAGGAAAAAGACGTGTCACGTACCGCCCGAGGATTTCCATATGCTCAAAGCAGGATCGATCAAAGCGGCAGAGGTGCCCGGGTCCACGCCTCCTTTGAAAAAGGTAGATTCGCATGACGATGACGTTTCGTGTCGCATATGTTTGGAAGACTACGCCGAGGGAGACCGGTTGCGGGTTCTCCCCTGCTTCCACCGATTTCACGCGGAGTGCTCTTCCGACTGGTTGAAGCGGAGAAAGACGTGTCCCTTGTGCACAACCTGCATTGATGTGATCATGCGGCGGCCGGAGGACTGGAGCGAGGAAGGCGTCTCCGGATGAGGGCCTAGAGTTTCGGCCCCATAGAGGACCATGATGGGGTTCGACGTTGTTTTATGCTGTTGAAGCGAAGAATAGTGTAAAAAAGCGATGACCGGACAGTAATGTAAATAGATGGATCTCTCCCCTTCTGCCCCGATTTTCTATAGAGGGAAATCAGGCATTATCGGCTTTAAGACTTGAACGACATGTGATAATAATAGAAAGAAGACGGCCTTTTCGCAAGAAGATGGGAATCTCCAGTCGAGGGCATCAGGCGCTACTTTTGTTTCGACTACTTTGCGGGAGTCCTGGTCTTGCCGCACAGTACACGCATGCTTTCGGGTCATTTTCTGCAAAAGACGACAACGTCATCGTCTATCCCGTTGTCATCGATGACCCAATTTCTTCTCCTGCCTTTACACATGATCACTTTTCCACTACCCCACGCTCTAGCCGTAAGCCACCCACCGGCGCTTCCCTCCTTCCCCAACGCCTAATTTGCTCCGTTCGTCCTCAAGTACTCGCGTAACTGCCCCGAAGCGGCTAAGATGAGGCCCAGGAAAGGAGGGGATGGCTCCAAGGGCCTTGACTGAAACTCAGGATGATACTGGGTCCCGAGGAAGAAGGGATGCTTCTCCCGGTCCAGCTCTACGATCTCCATCCGCGCCCCCGTTTTGTCCTTCCCCACAAAGTGCAGCCCAGCTTCTTCCAGCCTGCCCAACAGCTCCGGATTGACCTCGTACCGGTGTCGATGCCGCTCCCAGACCTCGTCCCGCTGCTTGTAGAGCTGTCCGGCCAAGGTGGGTTTCTGCTGGCGGTCTCTGAGCAGCACGTCAGTGGGCCTTGCCCCTAACCGCATGGTCCCTCCCATCACGGCGGGGTCGATCTCCGGCATGAATACCACCGCATACGTCTCTTCCTCCCTGTCTCCTTTCTTCGCACCCTCCGCCTGGTCCTTGTCTTGCGTGGCGAACTCCTGGCTGGTGGCCGTGAGCAAGCCCAGCACGTTCCGACAGTGCTCGATCACCATTACCTGCATCCCCAGGCAGACGCCCAAGATTGGTTTCCCCGTCCTCCGCGCGTACTCCACAGTCAAGACCTTACCCTCCACCCCCCGGCTCCCAAAGCCGCCCGGGACCACGATACCGTCCACTTCCTTAATTACTTTCCAGGCCGCCGCGTGCTTCTCCTCCTCCGTCTTCTGAGTTTCCGGCTCCAGGTCCGAGGCCTCCACCCAACAGATCTCCAAGGCCCGCTTTGCCGCAATCGACGCGTGCTTGAGCGCCTTGAGGACCGACAGGTAGGAGTCCGAGAGGCCGGTGTACTTGCCTACGATCGCGATTTTCACCTGCTCCTCAAAGATGTCGACCGAAGTCGCCAGCTCCGTCCATCGGACCAAATCGGGCTCGGGCGTCATGATCCTCTCCAGCTTCAAATGATCACGGAGTATGCCGTGCAGGTTCTGCTCGGCTAAAATGATGGGCACATGATAAATGTTGCTGACGTCATGGACGGAAAGGACGTGGGAGGGAGGACAGTGGCAGAAGACGGATATTTTCTCCCGCGTCGAGAGTTCCACCCGGTTAGAGGAGCGGCAAATGATCACGTCCGGGCTCAGGCCCACCGAACGAAGCTCCTTGACCCCATGCTGAGTAGGCTTGGTTTTCTGCTCCCCCACCGAGCCCAAGACGGGGACCAGGGACACGAAAATGAGGCAGAAATTCTCACGGCCAACCCGAAATTGAAACTGGCGCAAGGCTTCCAGAAAGACGCTGCTTTCGATGTCACCGACCGTCCCACCCACCTCCACCAGGCATATCTCTGGCGCTTCTTGGCTCCCATCCACAGGCAGCACGGCTACGCGCTCGATCCAGTCTTGGATTTCGTTCGTCACGTGGGGTACCACCTGGACCGTCTTCCCGAGGTAGTCTCCGCGGCGCTCCCGGAGAATCACCTCGTTGTAAACCTTCCCCGTGGTGATGTTGTGGTCCTTACCCAGGGTGAGGGAAAGGAATCTTTCGTAGTTTCCAAGGTCCAAGTCCACCTCCCCCCCGTCATCAAGTACGAAGACTTCGCCGTGCTCGAAGGGCGACATGGTGCCCGCGTCTGTGTTCAAGTACGGATCGATCTTAATGGACGTGACGCGGAGGCCACTTTGCTTGAGAAGGCGGCCGATAGAGCTGATGGTAATGCCTGAGGGGGACGGATGGTGTGATTAGACGGACAAGAACGATGGATACGCTTCTAGACAGTGGTTGGGACGAAAAGATGGAAGTGAATGACGGGGCTTTGATGAAAAAAAAGGTAAAGGGTCCGTTTAGTAGCCATAAATTTGCAGTATAGCGACAGGTACGGCAGGTAGAAGGGATAGTGTGCCTGGTGGAGTACAGTCTGTTATCGTACCTTTTCCTAGGCCGCTCACAACGCCACCCGTCACACAGACATACTTCATTTTTTGGGCATCGCTCCTCATACGAGAGTTTCCGCTGGCACTGCTACTGTTGCTGCGGCAGCCGTCCATTGGCACTTGTGTCCAGAAATGAAAATGGAGGGGGAGATAAAGTGAGTGGAATTGGTGGGGTGATAAGAGGATAGTGGTGAGACAGAATGCATTCTCATTTTCAAATGCAGGTTTCCAGTCTATCGGTCAAAGATACCGCCGCAAACAATTTTTTCCCCATGCGACACCATTGATATCCAAAGCTCAAACTTGGGTTCATTTTGACGAGTCTCAGTCTACTGGAGATAGGGGCGGGAAATCGAGTGGGGACGGGGGGGTGCTGGAAGCCACAATTTGGCGCCAAAAGCGGCGACAATTGATCAGGCCGTTCCAATTATTCGATCCGCTCCCACGCTTTCAAAAAGACTAGCTTGCTCTGCTGTTTGGCCATGCTGTAAAATAGCAATATTGGACGCATCACTTAGGCGAGTTAAGTTAACAAAAACTCAAACAAATATATACGAACTTAACTAGGGCATGTTTCCATTTTTCATTGTTTTAGCTTTTCTTGTCTAATGCGTAAAAATACATTTTTCGACGATAAATTATGCATATTAGGTGAATCATCAAATTTTCCTATCTCATCGGATTCAAAAAGGCTCACATCTAGTCCAAAGGTATTGTCGTCCTTGCTTGACGATGCGTGTTAAAGTGTACAATGGTCATCTTGCTCAGAGCGTCAACCCGTAACGTATGCGTTAATAATGAAGGAGACAGTTAGGGGACGTCAAAAAGAAATGCTGAAAATGCAACACTGTTTGCATTTACATTTCTAAAGCGCTCCGTAAGTGCACCTGATGTACGCAAAGGCTAATCGTTTGCCGACAGATTTTTCAAGATTCCACAATGCTCTTACATGTTACACAAAACCTATTGGAGGGGTTCACAAATTTCTTCCTCTCATTCGCAGGTATGGCAGAAATTCCCTTCCAGCCTCAAACAGATGCAATGAATTAATGATTTTTCCGGTTCCTGGCTAGACACGCCTGTTTTAAACCATAAAATCAAAGTCGCGAAATCGTGTCGCCAAAGTTCAACAACTCGAGGATGGAGGAATTGAGATCGTTTCCCATTTCACACGCATCCGAGACTTTGAATTCTTGAGGCCATGAAACTTGAAGGCATCCCAGGCCCAAAACACGGAAGAGGGGTGTTTACAGTGGACACGGTCGAGGCGCAGAGCTGATAAGGCGATCCTTTGTCCTGTTCAGTAACGGCTCAGGCACATTTAAGATTGAAGCGACTCAAAGAGCGAGGAGCGCAGGAGCATCGAACAGAGGTGTGTCTCATGTGAGCACAGAGGGCGCTCGTGCCAGCGAGCAAATCACCTTGGAAGCCCAAAATTATGCTGCGAATAAGGCTACTCATACATGAGACAAAGAATTTAATGGCAAATTGTTCCAAAATAATTTACATTTGACAATTATCTCATTCCCCTTCACACCACACCAGTCGAACAAGACCTTGGTCCTGATCTGGGACCCTCTCTTCCCTCTTGGATTTAAACTTCTACATAGTTGCCGCGACCTGCATAATGCGATGCCTTTGGTTCGAAACAATGTTGGGTTTAGCTCTTGCACAGTCGACAGCAACGTCAAACCTCCGACTCCGAAGGAGCATCGTGGTAAAGGTATCCTGCCGCTCGTTCATCCTGCATCTCCATCATTATTACAACCAGTGTAATCACAGGGGCACATTTCCACATACTAACATCCCAGGATTCCTTTCACCGAAGTTACGGTTCAAAGGTGGAGTCAGCTACGAGTTTCTCGGGGCTCTCCTTGTCCAAGATCAGTGCAGGCGTCGATCAACCAAAGAACGCTCCTCTTATTATGGAGACTTTAGGCACAACCATTATAACAGTCACTGCTGGTCTACTTGGAAAAGCTGATATGTCACCAGGATTGAAGGCTCTTGGCGTAGCGGCTGTTCTTATGCCTCTGATTCATGCGGGAGCCCGAGTCAGCGGCGCGAACTACAACCCAAGCATTTCAGTGGCTTTGCTTCTCCTTGGGAAGATGCCTCCCGCACAATGTCTTTTTTATATCAGCTGTCAGCTTGTTGGTGCTCTAATAGGAGGGGTTTTGACCAAAGTATTGCTCCCTCAAGGTGCCATGGACCCATCCTCGGTCGGAACCATAGCCACCTGTGTACCGGAAGCGCTCTTTTCCTTCGCCCTGATCCTAACCGCACTACAGACTACAGTATCAAAATCACAATCACGAAACAGTTTTTTTGGCTCCGCTATTTCTATTGTCGTATTTTTGGGTGTAGCATTTGGTGCAGGGATGAATCCTGCTGTTGCAGGAGGTCTATTTGCTGGTGCCGGGCATCAGAAAGGCCTTCTCGCTCGTACAATCCTTCCCTTGATTATGACATTTCCTGCTGCCTTCTTCTTCCGGCTGACAGACATTGATGAAACTTATGCAAGGGAAATGGGACTCGTTCCGTCCGTATCAGCAGCTTTTGTGCGGGCATACGGCCCGTACTTGATCGAGTTGGTGGGAAGCTTTCTCCTGACAACAACCATAGGCTTGGCATTGGTCACAAAGAACCTTCCGATCCCATTGGCTGCTGGACTTGCCCTTACATTTTTAGCCTTTGGATCCGGGTACGTGAGCGGCGCCCATCTCAACCCTGCCGTGAGTCTGGGCGTGTATCTACGCAACGCAAGACGCATTAGGATGCAGAAGCTCGCAGGCTATGCAAGTATCCAGGTTTTGGGCGCCCTTGCTTCCGGAGCAATGCTTCGGTATGTTGTGGGTGCTGGAGCTCTTGAAGGCAGGTATTCTGTTCCTCGAGCGGTAATTTCCTGCGGACAGGCCTTTGCTGTCGAGGCACTCTTTACCTGTATGATGGTCTCTACGATCCTGCACATAAATGCGTCCACAGGATACCAAGGCAATCAGTGTAATGGGTTGGTCGTTGGGCTTGCACTAATGGGTGGTCTTCTTATAACAGATGTGGTGGGGGGGGGGTTGCTGAACCCTGCAGCGGTACTTGGCCTATCTGTGAGCAACGTAGCATTTGAGAGGCACGCACGACGCAGAGTGGCGATTTTCATAGGAGCTCCTTTTGTGGGTGCGATTTTGGGAAACTTGACTGTCATGCTGACTTCGCCACCCGAAATAGGGAAGAAGTGAGAAAAAGAGCATTCGAGAATCATGGTATCGTGGCAGGTCTAGCAGTGCATAAGGGTAAATCGTCGAATGGTCGACGATAACGAAGGAAAGTTGGAGGATGTAAAGTGCAAAGTAGATTAAATAGATGATGGTAAAGCTCAAAAATGACTATAACAGGTTGGGAAAGAGGATAAGCAAGAAAATGGAATGAAATTATAAGGGTTTAAAGTGAAGAAGCACTGTATTACAACTGGAAATGCGAACAAAGGTACACGAGACAGAAAAATATCAAAAGAGGATTCAGCACGTGGAGGAAAATGAAAATAGGAAATGAATTTCAAGAGATCTATGAAGGCATTGAAATAAACGCTTTATGCTTTAGAGTAATTTTACAATTCCTTTCTACTTTTGAGTGTTCACACACCTACTTCAAAATCGTTTTCTCGTCGACAATCCGTAATTGTCAAATTGTGATGTGGATCCTCATTCTCATCGATAACACAGGCCTTCAACTAGTACCAAGACGTTTGGTTTTGCTATTGGGGGCAAGGTCGTGCGGCAGTCGTCGAGGTTCAGCCCCGAACCTCGAGATTCGGGGTATCTCGGGTAATGCCGTCTTAAAAATAAGCGAGGGGGCGGAAGGCCCATAATGTGATATTCAAAGAATGAGCGCCTTCCCATGCAGATTGAATCACTGTGAAGGCCGTCTTGTATCGTGGTCTCGACTTTATGTTGTGTGTGATCACGGGAATATATATAGTCTCCAATTAAACGGCGCGCTTCTGCCCCATACCAGGCGCAAAAGGCAGCCGGCTCCTTTATGAGTCTTACATGAAACGACATAACGTGATCGCATTCGCTTACTCCTTCTTCGCAATTTTAAGGACCTGAGGGAGTGTACACCAACTAGGTATAGACCACGACACTGGATACAGTAATGCCAGGGCGTTGGGAACTTGTGCTGAGCAAAATTGCTCATTTCATTCTTTAAAGTACCATCCTGAACAACGAGCAATCAATATAACTAATCCTGCCAAGACGACACCTTTTTCAAACAGTTCTCTTATTTGCCACAAGATCGTAACAAAAATATGAAAAGAACATCGATCATACTTGTTGCAGTCACTCTAGTGGCTCTGCCTTGGGCCACCAGCGCTTCTAACGTATCTGATGCAAATCCTCTCGCGGCTGGCCAAAAAGTTTGCAGCAAAAGGCAACTCAAGAGCTTTTTAGGGTGCGCTTATGCCGAGAAAGGTAGCGCAAGCATTTGGCCCAGTCTCTCGCCTTGTGAAGGGCAACTGGGAAAGTGTCGAGGATGGGCTTATGATGGACTTGACGCGCAAATTGTGACAAACGAGGACGAGCCTTTCCTTGGAGTCGCAGGGCTTTCGAAAAACGCAAGGTACTTTGGCTACTATGCGTATGGTGATCAGGACCCCAAGAAATGTAAGTACGTGCTTTTAAATTTCCCATGCTATTTTCTCGAACGCGGCAGGAGAACTTACCTTATCTACCCTTTCAAATCAGACGTGCCATTCAATTGCAATTACGTATCCAAGCTCTTCCAAAAGGTACGTCGTGCAGAGACTCTGCATCATGTCCTATTTGAAGTGGCATGAGAATCTTCTTCGATTCTCATCTCAATCCTGGCTTTTGCAACTTTTTAAATGAATCTCAGGTGGGGCGTTGTATTTTGGGTAAAACAACGACAGCAAGCCAGGGTTCTTTGTTTTTTGAGAGAGTGGTGGTCGAATGCATTAGGTCTGTTTTGGACCCTGCGGAGCAGTCGTTCGTCTTCACTCAGACCGATTATACTAGGAGTGCCCCGATGGAGCCTGGGCTTGTAACTTATTTTTACATAAGCCCCTTCTTGTTGCTGGCTAATAAAGAAGCTACGGAAGATTGCCCAGTTGTTGAGGGCTATTTCAAAAAAAATGGATCTCCATCTGTTCGTATCCTTAAAGCTGGTGCGAAATTGACCTATCAGGAATAAAACTATACACTTTGATTTAAATGCGCGGCCGAGGCATGTCCCGTATAGAGACAGAGACACATGCCATGAAGATGTCATTGACCGAACGATTGGAGGTCTGGCTTACTGCGTGGTATGTCTGTGGTATGTGAGGAGCGGTAGTGGAAATTGTGGCGATTTAAATGACGGGTTGTGTTGCTGAGGTGTCGGGGGGGGGGAGATACACAAGATGCAGCAGCTAATACTATCCATTCAGTGTTTTAATGATGACTGAGGGCCATGGTCGACCGTGCGTTAAAATTTTGTATGGCTTTCATCCGCCATGATAGTGAAAGTGTGGCATGATTCCGGATCTAAACCGGACAATAAGTTAACCACGGACCGTTTTTTGAATCCAACTGTCGCGTGGAAGAGGATTGGCTTAGCAGCAAGGGAACGAGAAAATGAAATTATGGAGGATAAGAACACAAAAAAAGGAAAGTAAGGAAGAAAATGTTTACATGGCGTGAAAGCTTTTGTGCGCTTACTCTTTTCAATTCCATCTCACGAGAGGTCGATGCCGCATTACAACTAAAAGGAGAAAAGTGAGAAATACGCTAACGCTGCGTGTCAGATGGTGTTTTGGTCAAATTCATCTCTTCTGAAAACTAACCTCCCCTTCTAAGCAGAACAAAGTGACTACCCGGAGGACAACGAATCATCGAGATCGTGGACCCTTCATTCGCAAATTGACTGACAAATCTGTAATGATACTTTGCTTGCACACGTACATACCATGCACAGGGCCTCTGCTGACTTGAGGAACCCGGTGTATATTTGGAGCGGTGAGTCTGAGTTTTCGGGTAATGTTTAAGTACGGATCAGATGGAGCCAGGGGAACGCGTGATGTGCGCGAGGACTGAAAACGTTTTGAGCGGGCATCGTGGCATTTAGCTCATTCTTACGCGTCAGTCTATTTGAAATTTTGTTGAGCTGTACCTTAAAGTCATGCCAGGTGCATCGAAGTCGTTTGCTTGGTGTGAGACAAATCCTCTTCTCTTTTTATTCACTGACACGCAGCACTTCCTTTCCCTATATTAACGCCGCTTTTTAATGCGAAGATGGAGCTCCCTGCGCCATCGACCAAGCGGCTCGACGCACCACGGAGGGATACTGGAAATATGAGGGTGGCTGTAGAGAACGTGGAGGAGCAGCCTGTGCACATGCCTCTTGGCTCAGCCACGCATTTCGAAAATGCGATCAGTACCGCCAAGTCTATTATGGCAGGTAGGTTGACGTGGCGAATAATGATGCACGATGTCATTGTGCGTCATAGAATGTATTTGTAGATAAAGGAAAAAAACTTATTTGGTGATTGAACGCGAATGGAAATCGGATATACATGCTAGCTTTCGCAGTGTCTCTAAAGATCGCTCCTGGAGGAGAGCCTTCTCTCACACCCCATCCGCCTACTTGGTCTGATTTCCCAATATACAGGAGGACTGGCAGGCATGGTGGCGAAAAGTGTTGTGGCACCAGTGGACCGGATCAAAATTTTGTTTCAAGTTTCTTCTGAGGAATTTTGTCTGCGGAAAGTCCTCTTTATAATGAGGCGGATATACCATGAGGAGGGCTTCGGAGGGCTATGGAAGGGGAACAGCGCAACTATGCTACGAGTGTTCCCCTATGCCGGGATTCAATTCATGACTTTCGACACCGTGAAGGCGTACATTTTGAAGCTGAACGGGGAGGTTGAAGGTGGGCAGCTGACGAACTTGGAGAGCCTGTTCGCTGGGTCTTTTGCGGGGTTCGTTTCTTGTACTTGTACCTATCCTTTGGATTTCGCAAGAGCTCGGCTGGCCGTGGAGGGTGCACAAGGGGCCCAGTACCTTCGGAGAAACATGCCGGCTGGTGGCAGAGGAGTGGGGGTCGAAAGAGCCTCCACGTCGTCAGTATCACATGCAGTTCAGGATGGGGAAAAGACTGGAGGAAAGCTGGGAAGTAAGGGGGTTCTCGCGAATGGTGCTGGTCGCGCCCATCACACCGTCCTGGATGTGTTCAAGGCTGCCTACCGAGAAGGAGGGATCCTCTCTCTGTACAGAGGCGTCACCCCTACCTTACTGGGCATTTTGCCTTACGCCGGCATAGCCTTCACAATAAATGACAAGGCGAATCATCAGATCCATCGTTTGACCGGGGAGGAGCCAAGCACTCTGCAAAAGCTCGGGTGCGGTGCCTTTGCGGGGCTCGCCGCCCAGTCGGCCACCTACCCGCTGGACGTGGTCCGGAGACGGATGCAGACGGCTGGAGTGAAGTCTCCGGAAATGCCTGTGCAGAGAGGGGATGTAGAAGGGAGGGAAAAAGGATATGCAGCTGTAGGAGCAGGGGAACCCCGGCGTGGCCATGTGCCCCTCCGAGCAACACCGTCTAGTGGGTACGACCCGCTGTCAGCAAGCATGCGGGCGGTACTTCGGGAAGTATACACACAGGAAGGAGTCAAAGGCTTGTTCAAGGGCTTGTCGATGAATTGGATAAAGGGGCCTGTGGCTTTGGGGATAAGCTTCACAACTTTTGATTTCTTAAAACGTCTTCTCAACGTGCAACAGCCGGGAAAGAAGGCACCGATATAGTATGATTGGGGCCGGCGGAGGAGGAGTACGGGAGACAAGGTTTTTAAAGCAGCGGCTTTGAAACAGTAAATGACAAAATCAAATATTATCGCCATGTACTTGAGATGTTGTGTCAGTAAGATGAAAAATTGATTGACGACGAAAACTCGCCTCGTCTATCGCCTTGCCACGACGCTCTGTTTACCTCTCTTCTCACGCTTTGAGTGTCCTTCTTGAAGACTTTCTTGTACCCTGCGAACTTCTTCTCCCAAACTCGCATTTCCATTTCAATTTTGTCCTCGTTCGCCAATTAAATCTTGGGAGGGAGCGCTTTTGCCAGCCAACCCCCCACATTTTCCCACGTCCATTTTTCGCGCCTTTTCCCGTTCAAAGTTTTAAATTTCGCCTTCCTCCACTCCCAACCCTGCTCGTCACATTGCCCCTACACCTGCCGGGTGCGAAGCATGTAGCTTATCAGGCCGCACAGTGACCAGTTTCTTCATCTTAGTATGGCCGTGTGTTTGAAGTGAGGGCGCGTCCATGGAAACGCGACTTTGGTGAAGCCTGGTGAGCATCGTCTTTTGACAGCACCATTTAACGACCACTTCTCCCTGGCATAGACGACATCCATCCAATTGAACGCATAATTCGAAGATTTCTCTCCTTCTCTCCACGTGCGATAGGATAGAATGCCACAAATGACTTGGGAAGAGACGCGGAGCATCATGTCCGAGGTCCAAGAGCTCTTTGCAGGGCGTGAGGTAAGGTGGACTTCACCTACCGGGGCAAGGAAAATGTGATAAAATAAAGATGCCCTAGATGCTCCCTCTCGCGCTCTCTCTCTCTTAAACGATGTCCCCATATTTTTTCTTTCATTCAAAGGGGACTGGCTCGACAATCACTTGTTTTTCCGTGTCTCTTTGTCGTCATTCACTATGATGTGAAAATTATTGACGTATGTTCTAACTGCGCGATGTTCCAGGACACGAATACAATCGAAGAGATCCGGGAATTGCAAAGAGAGATCAAGGAGACCGTACAGTCACGTGAAGCTGGAGCTGCGACTTGCATCCGGGGTTTGACTGCAGAAGTCAACGTTTCGCAAGCTGCGGTTGACGCTCTGCCGGCTGCGGAAGAGGCAGACAAATCCCGAAAAGTGGCATTGGAAGGAGAGAAAGGAGAGACGGAGGAAGCACTAGTTGCGATGAACAAAAAGATCGCAGATACGCGACAAAATGTTGAGTGTATGACAGTTGAGGCGGAAGAAGTGGAGGAGAAGGCGAAAGGAATTGAGCATGCCAGCCAAGACCAAGCGCCGCGTGTCTTGCACGCTCTAAGCCTGTACGCCAACATCACTGGGATTCGATGGAAATACGACGACGGCGAGAAGAGTCACTTGATCCGAGGATGTAAGTTTCGAGGAGGAAACGCAGTGGGAGCGGAAACGGAGAGGGTTTCGTGGATTGAGTGGTCGCCTTTTCACGATACTGAGGGGGCGGGTCGCGCCTCTCCTGTGGCCCTCGTTTGCCGCCGGTTGATTTAAATGTGTCGCGCTCCGATCTCTACTACCCTTTGTCATACTCGTGTCGATATCGTATCACTTACATTAGCCTTTTCACGAGATCTCTAGGTTTTATTCTCCTGTTCCAGCGCCGCCACTCATTTTACCACTCTCTCCATGCCCTTTCCAGTCGTCTCTTTGCCTGACAAAGAAGAGGTGCGGGAGTTCACCCTGGACTGTCACAAAGAGAGCAGCTTCAAGATAGCCAATTCCATATGGAACATGATCGACCCCTGATCCTATTTGATGCCGCTTTCGAAGCCCAAGAGGGGAAGAGAATAGGAGTTATGCCGCAGTAGGTGATGTGCACGGCGTGCGAAGAACTAAACTGTCAAAGCGTACGAATATGAGTCGGAAAAGTAAGCAACCGGCGTCGGATGCCGGTTTCCTATCTGGTCAAGATTTCCGAAGAGATATGCCTAGCTGCTCGCTTTTTGCGAGCAAATGAACTTTATGCGTCTTGTGCTCACGTTGGGGTTGAGATGTGGCGGCCCTGCTAATCAAAGAAGCGGGTCGAATACGTTGCAGTTGAGGCGAATGTGACTGAGCGGCTGCATCGTTCTGTAAAAAAAACAAATTACACCTAAGTTTCAGGCACTGACGCATTGTCTTCTTTCCTAGAAATTTCTAAAATGTCCTCAAGCGCAACCTCCTTTAAGCTTTTCGGCCCGTGATGAAGACGAGCCGATCCGGGAAGGAAATAGGCGGGTCGTTCCTCTCTTCACAACGCAGCGCTTCCCCCTTGTGATCACCTTGCTCTCGATGTGTTGTCGAAGATGCACTTTGAGAGTCCCCCAGAAATCGCGCTTTAATTTCCTTCAAGCCCTCCGCCATCTCCGCGTCCGAAAATCCATGCAAGGTCGACCAGAAGCGACTCTCCACCATGCTCAGCCATCGAGAGAGAGGCATGGTCACCGTGTAATCCGCATGGTCTACAGAGACGTCAAAGCCTGCGGTTCTTAATTCCTGAGCATAGATGGTCTCATCTTGCTGCACCGCTTTCCATGTCTGATGTGCTGCGTGGAAAAAGGGGTAGTGGGTTGAGTCATGCGGGCGCGTCATGACAACGAGCCGACCTCCCGGGCGCAGTTGCTGGAAAGTACCCGCAAATACGACGCCCAGTTCGTCTCGTGGAAAGTGATGCACGACCTCCTTGAATAGAATACGGTCGTATGCTTGGTTGTAGGCTGTCATGCCTACGAAGGATAAACCGTCGGCCAATAAAGGCTCCACTTCAGATACATGTCTCTGCGCCTGCGCCAGTAGCGCCCTGGAGGGATCCACGCACAGAACAGGCTCCTCTAATTCACATTCCCTGTAGAAGGCGGCACTGAAATTGCCCGTGCCTCCACCCATGTCGACTACACGGCTGTCGGGTGCAGCCTGTAAGCGAGTTTGTAAGCTTCGCACTAGCCACCGTTGGTAGTCTGTGCCGTCCTCGTAAAACCATGCCTTATTGTATTCCTTGGCAACATCGTCATAGTGTGCTTCTTGGTTTGACACCATCGCCTGTTCTTCGCATGGATGGGATGGTGAGCCGTTGTCCTGCATTTGTCAGCGGTCGCTGTGTTGAGGTGGAATGGGCCATAGACCTCGCTGCTATCCGTTGTCACGTAGCAGGTGGTTGCATCCCGATGAGGCCTCGACACGGCGCACGAGATGGATGGCACGACAGGAATAAAGCCATACTTCTTTGCTATTTACAACGCACAGGATATCTACCATGCAGTAAACGCTTTTGCGTGGCTGGAAGGTCATGGTCGACGAGCAACCACCTGCACCTCGCGCTCCCCTGTCATCATCAGCGTCATCAACATCCCCAGGGCCCCAAATTCTGCCTCCACCGCCTCCTTCACCCTCTTTTGCCCGCTCCAGAGATGCAACACGCATCCATAATCCGGTCAGAACCCATTCCTTCTCCATTCAGCGGACTATACCAGACAAAATGGCTGGAGATCCCTCAAAACATCAGAAAGAGCCGCATCAGCAGCAAGCATTCTGGGGAAACTTGAGAATCGAGGTGGCTGTATTCCATCCAATTTTTCCTACCGAATTCATAACATTGATGGGTGTATATTCTTAATGCGAAACACCCTTTTGTTCCTTTCAAAACGCGCCTTGACTTCATTTCACTGCAACGATTTCGACTCACGATGTTTTTTTCGCATCCTTCCAGATCGAGCCTCCATACCAAGGCAAACCACCAGAATGGCATACAGAGCAAAGTGATTCAACTTCTATTCCGGCATACCTGTCCGAGTCGCCCTCCGAGACTGACCTTTCCCAGATCGAAGGAGGTGATGAGGCTTTTCCAAGCCGGGGACCCGAGCCCCCGGCGGTCCGAATGGTTACGACATGCATTTCGAGTGCCCTCCTTGCGACTGGCGGGGCTCAATCTTCCTTACAAATCGCCATGTTCATTCAGCTCCATTTCATTTCTTCCTGGTGGAGTGGCGCCTTTTCAGCGCTCATTGGAGCGGTAGGTCTGTCCAGCCGATGGGAGTGCCCACGCATGGCCTTCCGCATACTCACATTTGTGGGCGTCCTCCTCAACGCTGTGGCAGCCGTGATCGACGCACGAATCGCCCACGTCCTGCGTGGATCAGAAGTGTTTTGCGGCCCGCCGTCGAAAGCCACGGGCGGTGCAAGCAGCGTCAGCCTCCAAGACTGGTGCGCCCTCGAGCCCGAAGATCTCGCCGTCTTGAGCTGCGCGTGCATCATCCCCGGCGAGAGTCCCGGGTCATCCAAAGCCTGCCTGGCATTCCATGGGCGGGCGCCCGAGGCAGGATCCCAATGCTATGCGTCGGCATCCCTTCTACAACGCTTTTTGAGCGCAAGCACGGGCCTGTGCTGGGCCCTGGCGACGATCTGTCTGTGCGCCTACCTGTTTCGCCTCGCCCTTACCTGCCGCTACTGCCTGATTTTGGTTCTTTCCAGGTCTTCGTCTTTTCGACTGGTGCCCAAGCGTTGGAGGGCTAAGTCTGCTAAGTCTGCCGATCGCAAGGTGGTTGCAGGCAGCGAGACTGGGGCAGAAGGTAAGAAGAGGGAAGACCCAAACCACCCGCAAATTACGTACGAGAAAATGGAGGAAGGAGAGAGACCCCCACTAAGAGCGGCCGGGCGAGATGGTGGAAATCTGGCTAGGCATGGATCAAGAGGACAACGGGATGTGCGGGATGCTCACTATCTGCGAGATGCGCCCATGCCCTGTCGGTGACGTGCTAGGAGCCGCTCTTAGCGATGACGCCTGGCTTCCTTGTCGTAAGTTGTAAATGACATGTCGTGTCGGATATTTTAAGAGCGTTTTGCGATAGGAAGGTACCGGGGCATGATGTTATTTCTGCGGGAAGAACGCTTTTGCAAAGACCACAAGTAAACATGTGCCTGCATTCCATTCCAAAGAAAATAAAGGAAGTACTTTCGCGTGCTAGTTATTCATCTGATCGACTTGAACCTTGACGAAATTTATTTTTCATATTTTGAAGGTGAGAGGCGTCTTCAAGCAAGCCATTCCCGGATATGATCATGTACATATGTAACTTCCGCTTACAACGTTTACTGTCTGGGGTCCACGCCTGGGTGTTCCGTCTCCTCCAGACACTTATTTACAACACCCAACAAGTGAGCATTCTCCAGAGCTGCTGCCACTCGCTCTTTGTCATTGAGTTGCTTGTTCACTGCAGCTTCTGATGCGTGCGCCCCCGGACTTACCTCTACGCGCACCTTAAAGCGCTGTGGTAATGACCGCAACAACTTTACACGTATACATAAGCCAATAAGGGTCGCCATGGAGCAATGAGGAATAGTCGGTGTAAATCGGATACTGATCGTGGAGCGGGAGTCGTCCACGCGCACATTTTCGAGCGTGGCTACCTTCAGCTGCTCTAGAGTCAACGGGTGCTCGGGATCGTTCAAATTTCGGATTAGTTCGAACACCTCCTCCGCTGTAAAGGCGTCTCGAGCATCCTCGTCCCAATTTGTTTCCACGTGGCTGCTTATCGGGTGATCCTGTGACCAAATATTGCCAAGGATTGAGGCCTGAGGGCGGAAGGGAAGGAAAGACACACCGATACGAAAGAGACAAACAGCACGTACTTACCCTGCGCTTACGCTCCACGGCATAGATAGTAGGGTTAGCGTTTTCCTTCATAATCAACCTAGAATCAAGAGTGCATGCGCGTGGGACAGTAAGGAGAGCTTTGGGTGAAATGAGATTGAAAAATTTATGCCTGGTTCTATGTGGCTCTAGGCGGGGGGGGAGAGGGAGTTAGGGAGGAGGTTATGTACTGGGCGCCAGCTTGTTGGAGGATTTGGGGTGCCATTTTCGAAAATTCACCATTTTAAATGTCACAATTGGATACGACAGACGTGGCAGACGATGCGTCTTATGTCAAGGCTTTTCATGCTATTGTTTTCGCAGCAGCTTCTTAGCAGTAGCCGACTTGTCGCATTGACTGCCACACGAAGCATCAGGAGAGGAGGTCGACATCTCTTTAAAGGGCAGCAACACAGGTACGATAGCGAGAGACAATCTGACGTATGTTTTATGCTGTATATTTTTTTGCTCGTTTTCTTAAGATGTACGCATGCTCCCGAAAGCACTGCTATAATATGTCGAGGTGCAACCGTATTTTTATCATTAACGATCGCCTGTCGACACTTCCTTTTTCAAGCCACCCACAGCTCGGATTTCTGCACATCAGGGCAGGCTTTTGGCCTATCCCCCCGCCAAGTATGTCCTCATCGTCGTTTTATCCCTCTTGTAAAGGAATTTTTTCTTTCTCCTCTTCCGGTTCCTCTCCACCGCACAAGCGCTCTCGTACCGTCCAACTGTCCGCTACGACGACGCCCTCCGAACACTTACCATCCATTCTCGAAGCAAGCAACTACCGACGTGCGCTCACATATCAAGTCCGTGATTCTTTACGTGAGGCTTTTGGGCCTGACGCGGACGGTGCCGACCCAATGGTGACACCGGCAACGCGTCCTGAGTTCGGGGATTATCAGTGCAACGCCGCCTTAGCCCTTGCCAAACGGCTGAAAGCGAAGCCACGAGACGTGGCGGAGAAACTGAAAGACGCACTAGAAAGTCGGACGCAAACATGGTGCGAGCCGTTGGAAATCGCAGGACCAGGTTTTATTAACGTGCGGATGACGCCTGCGTTCGTGGAGAGCCGCCTGAACGCGATGCTGTCCGACCAGACAGGTCGCCTGGGCGTTCCCAGACCCGCGCGAGCACAACGTGTGGTGGTGGACTTTTCCAGTCCCAACATCGCTAAGGAAATGCACGTGGGACATTTGCGAAGCACGGTGATTGGGGACACGCTGGCACGGGTCTTGGAATTCTTGGGCCATGGGGTGCTTCGGCTCAATCACGTGGGCGACTGGGGCACCCAGTTCGGGATGCTGATTACGCATTTGAAAGACCGGCACCCACATGTATTGGCCGAGGACGAGGCGGCGGCGCAGACGGATCTGGGGGACCTGGTTGAGTTCTACAAGACAGCCAAGCAGCGCTTCGACGTGGAAGAGACGTTCAAAGCGCGCAGCAGGCAGGAAGTAGTGAACCTTCAGCGTGGAGAGCCGGCCACACTACAGGCCTGGCGCACGCTTTGTCAACTCTCCCGGGTCGAGTTTCAAAAGATCTACGACGCCCTGGGAGTGCGTCTGGAGGAGCGGGGGGAGTCGTTCTACAACCCATTGCTGGCCCAAGTGCTTTCCGATTTGGACGCTTCGGGCCTGCTCAAGGAGAGCGAGGGCGCTCGGGTCGTTTATCTAGAAGGGTACCAGACCCGTGAGGGGGAGGCGCAGCCCTTCATCGTCCAGAAGTCGGACGGGGGTTTTTTGTACGCAACGACCGACCTAGCGGCGGCGCGTCACCGGGCTCTGGAGGAGAAGGCAGAACGTATATTGTACGTGACCGACGCGGGGCAGGCCTCGCATTTCGACCAGGTCTTTCAAGTCGCCCGCCAGGCTTCTTTGGTGCCTCCAGAGGTGCAGTTGAAGCACGTGCCTTTTGGGCTGGTCCAAGGGGAGGATGGGAAGAAATTCAAGACACGGGCCGGGGAGACGGTTAGGCTGAAGGATTTACTGGACGAAGCCGTGCGTATTGCACGTGATGATTTGTTAAAGCGGGCGGAAGAGGGCACTCAGCCTCTGCCTGAAGATTTGGAGAGAAGCGCGAGGATAATCGGCCTGGGCGCGGTCAAATATGCTGACCTTTCTCTAAATAGGGAATCAGATTACAAGTTTTCCTACAAAAAGATGCTCTCGCTCAGTGGAAATACGGCACCCTACATGTTGTACGCCTACGCCCGAATTCAAAGTATACTTCGTAAAGGCAACAACGGTGAAAATGAGGATAGGCTTTCTCAGGGGAGCACGCCGCCAGTCGTGCTTGCAGAGCCGGTGGAGATGAATTTGGCCCGACAACTCATCAAGCTTACCGAGCTCTTGCAGCGGGTTGAGGCTGAATTATACCCGCACATACTCTGTGAGTACATGTACGATTTATGTCAGAAATTCAACCAGTTTTACGAGGCCTGCCAGGTGAACAACGCACCGACCCCTGATCTGGTTCGTTCACGGCGCGCCCTCTGCGTTCTCACAGCTCAAGTGCTACGTCTATGTCTAGATTTGCTCGGAATCGAGGTACTAGAACGAATGTAATGCCATCTTAAAATTCACGAAGGAAATGGAGAATAAAACTGAAACAGACCGTCAAAGGCTCGTAAATGATGTTACATTGCTTTACCTCCCGAGCCGTCGTTTGGATTTTTAAGCTTTCTCAATCCTTTATGAACATTTCTCATATATATTACTATGTAGATACGTATATATATTTATATATTTTTAGTGATTAACTTTGCTACATATTAAGGTATACATACGAAAGTAACAAGCGTACATCTCTTCTCCGGCACATGCCTGAAAGCTACTAGTATCGGTAGTCAACCCTTCAACCGGTGAAAGTTATCCACCCGTCATAGACTGCAGCCATTCACTACAACATTCCCAATTTTCCATGTCAGGAGTTCCGTATGGTTGATTTCAATGATTTAAAGAAAATCTCTCTTCCATCTTTTTCCTGGATCGAAACCAGCAAGACGCCATCAGTAGGTGGGTAGAGTCCTCTGGGGTGGGTGGGGGTGTGTCCTTTTGCCTTACAACACGAGAGAGTCATGATCACACCTGCATAGAATGTCACGCGCCTTCTACTGCAACTTGCACACAGAATTACATAGCTTAAGCACTGACGAATTGCATGAAATTTTAAGTTTTCGAATGCATTCCATCTTTTGAGACATGCGAAAAAGATCCGTCCCACAGCAGGCGAGTGACTCGCCGGACCTGCCTCAGCTCACCTCAGGCGCGACCTGAGGCTTGACTAGAACAATGAAAAAGAGCCTCGAGGGGGCCTTCGTAAGCTCAAATACGTAGGGCTCTATTGATCTCTGATGCTTCCAATGCCAAAAGCATGACCCGGAACACGGGCATTGTTAATATAGCAGCCAGCGCGCTAGGATAGTACGTATCATGACGCTCGAGCCATCACAGTCTCACCTTGCCCAAAGTATTGCGATCTCATCCGCTCAATTCCTACACATAAATACAACCCCACTGGCGTATAGTTGAACCACAGAAAATGAACTTTGTGGTGGCCTGTTGTTTTTCTATGTAGCAGAGACTTCAGATTTGTCCAACCAACATGAATGTCGACAATCCTCTGGGACTTCCCGGCGGCACCACGCCTCGAGGTCCCGGCTACATCGATCTGGCAAGCCTGAGTGAGTTGGAGCGGCGAATGGCCACAGAATTGTCCACGGCGCTGGCTACGACTACTTACGAGATACGGGACAAACTATCCGAAGTCATGCCGGGCCTCTTTCTTTCCAATGGATTAATCGCTCAAGACCTGCCCGCCCTCCGTGCAAAACGCATCTCTCACATCCTGAATTTGGCTCCGCTGGAGGTGCCCACAACAGCCAACTTTTACGCAGCAGATCATATCGAGTTCAAAGCTATATCAGCAAAGGATGAATTCGATTACGACATGATGCAGCACTGGTCCGAGTCGCGCGAGTACCTCGATCGTGCCTTGAAGCAAGACAGAGGCCGTGTGCTCGTCCATTGTCAAGCCGGCATCAACCGGTCCGGGGCTATCGCTGTGGCGTACATGATGGTCACCAGACGACGCATGTTGATTGAGGCGGCCAAGTCTGTAAAGCGGAAACGGTACCAACTAATCACCAATTCTAATTTTCAATTGTCGTTGGTGAAATTTGCTACCTCGGAGAATTTGCTCGGCAAGCCAGCTCCGCCTCGTCGCAGACTGTCTCCCAACCCTTACCCCGCCGCTTCAGTGCCGACGGACGAGTTTGCGGCGACACGATGGCCTTTTGGTGGGAAGGGAAAACCGGCCGTGCTGTTCTTGCACGGGACTTTCGCCCCCGTGCACAAGGGCCACCTGGCGGCGCTGGACTCCTCTTTGGCGTTTATCCGCTCGCAACTCCCAGAACTCCAGCTTGCCGGCGCCTTTTTTAGCCCCTGTCACCAGGTGGACGCCCTCTCCCGCATGACCCCGGACGAGGTCGTGTCGTTGGAGGACCGTCTGGGCATGCTCAGACTCGCCTGTCCGCAGGCAACGGCCTTGGCAGAGATCCCCGTCGGCGTCGACACCTGGGAGTGCACACAGATCGCTCCCCCTCCCTTGTCGACCTCCGTCCGCTCCTTTGCGCGCCGGGCCACCGCGGCCGCCATCCGGCGGGGGGTGGACAGCCTGCCCGTGGTGGTGTGGGTGGTGGGGGCATCGGGGCTGCACTGGGACACGGCCAAGGACGGCATGGACGTCGACCCCTCCCTGGTCGCTGTCTGCGTGATGGTGGACGAGGGCCAGGAGGAGGAAAGGCAGGCGTTGCACAGGGAGTTAAAGGACGGGCCCCTCCGCGACAAGGTCTTGTGGGTGCACGCCCGCGGACCCAGCTATTCCTCCCAGCGGGTACGGGAGGGAAGCCTGCCCGTGGGGATTCCGCCGGTGGAGAAATACGCAAAGGAGCACTTGTTGTGGAACACGCCGTCCGCGGAAGAGATGCGCTTGGCGGCGCTCATCCACCAAGGCCTGCTCAGGGAGGGCCTGGTCGGATGGGGGGAGGAGAAAGCCATGGCCGCGATCCAGGAGGACGACGCGACAGTGGCGCGGGTGGAGGAGGTGGGGAACATCTGGGCCTGCCCGCTTGAGCAGCCTCGGGTCTGGCGGTGCTTTTACAAGCCGCCCCCTCGCCCGCTCTGCACCCCGGCTGAGACCCCTCGAAGCCTCTTCAATCTGTCCTCCTCCTCCCTGGCGGACATGGACTCGGAGAGCGAGAGCGGCCCTTCGCAAGCCCCGTGTTTGCACCAACCGACACGGAGCCAGCCGCAGGGAGTGCCGCCTTTGCCGCCCTCGCAGGGGACCGTCGAACCCCCGCCTCGTCTCCCCTCCCCTGTCCCCATCCTCTCCCCCGGGCCCCTGACGCCCAGCTTGTCCGACTTTCCCTCCGCCGCGTCCCTGGCCGCCCGCCTGACTGCGCAGGACTCGAGACCCGTCCGGAGACTCGTGGTCAAGGTCTTCTCCGCCGAGGAGTGGGAAGAACTCCGGGTCGAGGAGGAGGCCTACCGGCGCCTGGAGTTTGTCCGCCTCCAGCATGTAGCCGCCCTGGCCCTGCCCTCCCTGGTGGGGGTGGCCCGCCACCCGCACCGGCGGGAAGGGGCTCTCATCTTCGAAGATGCGGTGGCTCAGGGCTGGGAGATGGTCGGTGATCCCGAGGGATCGGCGCTTTACGGCCCCGTGAAAGAAGACAGCCCGCTTTTTCCCCCGTCCGCCCTGCCCGGAAAGCCCGTGCTTCCTGCCTCGCCTGCCACCCTTTCCAGCACGTCCCTGGGCCCTATCTCCGGGTCGTGCCTTGTTAGCGCGAGCGCGGTCGAGAAGGTCCTGAAGGCCGTGGTGGCGCTGGCCTGGCTGCACGCCAAGCACTGGGGCATCTTGGAGAGGGCGGCATGGGACGGGGTGGTCGACGCCTGCGTGCGCCCCGGGGGCTTGAAGGTGCTTCGAGGCAGCAGCTACAGCACCCTTAGCACTGGGAGCAGCCAAGACGGAGGGAAGGAGGGGGGGGGGGAAGCGCGGGGCGAGAGCCTGGAGGAGTTGGACGGGCTCCCCTTCCTGTGGGCGGGCGAGCACGTCCGGAGGCGACGCCGGCGCCTGTGCGAGGCCTGGGAGCGTCTGAGGAACCGGGCGGGCTTGTCCCTGTCTCAGGATGCCACGGCAAGGCTAGAGCGTCTGGTAGAGGAACCGGGTCTGTTGGAGGCGCTGTACCGGCCCGTGTTGACCAAGGACGAGGCGGTGCCCCAGGGCCTGCCAGGGTGGGTGGAGACGAACGAGGACGACGCAGTGGCGGTGCGTCGGGTCGGGACCTTGACCGTGCTTCACGGGGCGTTTACCTGGGACAAGCTGGGCTTCAGTATGCACGCGAACGAGGGCGTACTGGCCGTGGGGTGGGAACAGGCCTGCGTCGGTCCGGGGCCGTGGGACCTCGCTTTGCTCTTAGCCACGGCGCGTCGTGATGGTGAAGAGAACGAATTCAAGGGGTCAGGCAAGAGGGAAGACCAAAATGGCGATGACGCCGAGATGACAGCCCTGTCCCTTTACCATCAAATATTAATGGAGGGCGGTGTGGAGCAGTACGACTTCGAACGGCTGCTTTTTGAGTACCAACGGGCAAAGGCGGGCCTGGCCCCAGAGCTTTTGAGTACTATTGCGCGGCACCTTGACGAAGGGGATGGTGTCAAGGGCAAAAAAATAGGAGATACAGCGCAGGATGCTTATTGCATGTCCTTAAGAAATGCTCTGGAGGCCTCGCTGGATCTCTTGGACGGGTAACGACAGGTGGTGAACAGAACGAGATAATGTAAAGTTTATGGAAGGTGCTACAAACCAAAGCAAATCCTGTGTATGAGGAGAAAGGCGTTCTAAGTTATTTCAAAAAACATTTTTCCTCCATTTTGTTTTCACTTGCTTTTACTCTTGGCTGTTTCCCTTCGAACTCCTTTTATCCTTGTAGGGAAAGCAAGCTACCGCATTTCCTTCAGAGAGAAAAATATACATATCCCTTGATCAAGCAGACTTGGATCTGTTGATCAGAAGCTAGCTGACAATTTACATGCATTGATTAAATTGCTGCTTCAATGCCCAGCTCCACGGCAATGATCCGGACAGTGCATTGTTTTTACGGGTGTAGCCGGGAGGTTAACTACTGCCAGTAAGCTAAAAGCCTCATGTGTGGCCGACCAAAAATCGAATCTGGGCGGCGATGCACACCTTTGTCGCACATTTATAGACTAGAGAATTTGGACACTCACGCAATGTACATTTATTTTTTGCAGGGTCAAGCTTGTCTGCGGGGAATTTTACGCGGGGTGGACGAGCGCGGCATCATGGTAGGGATAAGACATGGCAATGGGCAAAGGCCGGAATAGAGCGATATGCACTTCTGTTGTGTTTTATATCGGTGTCTTATCATAGCTGTCGTGTCAAACGTCTTGAGGACAGTCAGGCATGAAAGGCATGAATATTTGTTCACTGTGTAGCTTTCCTTTTCTCATAACACTTGGCTCTGATACTCATCCTTTCTGTGCAGGTGCGTTTTGATCTTGACGGGCTGGACCTCTTCTTCCCTTATGATCGATTGTACGAGGAGCAGTACAACTATATGCTCGAATTAAAACGTGCCCTGGACGCCAAAGGGCATTGTCTGCTTGAGATGCCTACTGGCACGGGCAAGACCGTTTGTCTAATTTCTCTGATAACGAGTTACCAGTTCGCGCACCCTGAAGTGGGCAAGCTAATCTACTGCACTCGTACCGTGCCTGAGATGGTGAAGTGCGTGGAGGAGGTTCGAAAGGTCATCGATTACCGAGTGAAATGCATCGGCGCCGAGGGCGGGAAGGTACTGGCCGTCTGTCTGAGCTCGCGGCGGAACTTGTGTATCCACGAGAGGGTGATGGAGGAGAGCGACCGGGAGGCTGTGGACTCGGCCTGCCGATCTATGACCGCGTCCTGGGTGCGTCAGAGAGGGGCGACGTCGGCGAACGTGGAGCTCTGCCAGTACTACGAAGAATACGAGAAGAATGGCACGGATGCGGGCATTGCCCACGGGATATACTCCCTGGACGACTTAAAGGAGTTGGGGAAGGACCGGGGCTGGTGCCCGTATTTTCTGGCGCGGCATATCATCAATCATGCCAACATCCTCATCTATAACTACCAATACGTCCTGGATCCGAAGGTGGCGGGCCTGGTCTCCAAGGAGCTGGAGGCAGAGAGCATCGTTGTCTTCGACGAGGCCCACAACATCGACAACGTCTGCATCGAAGCCTTGTCTGTGGAACTGGACGAGCGGTCGCTGGACAAAGCCACTCGGTGCCTAGGGAAACTCTCCACCGAGGTGAGCAAGATGAAGCAGAAGGACGCGAACAAGCTGAACGAGGAGTACCAGCGCCTTGTAAGGGGTCTGGCGGAGTCGGGGGCCCTGGGTGGGGCTGCCGGGGCAGGCTCTGCGGCCTCTCCCGCGGACGCAATGCTGGCGAATCCGGTCCCTCGACTGCCCGACGCCTTGGCGCAGGAGGCGGTACCGGGGAATATTCGACGGGCCGAACACTTCCTGACCTTCATGAAGAAGGTGGTAGAGCATTTGAAGACCCTCCTCCGTGTGGACAGCACGCAGAAGCAGTCCCCCCTGGCTTTTCTCCACTACTTGCAGACGAAAACGGCGCTGGAAGTGAAGCCCTTGCGCTTCACGTACTCCCGGCTCAACTCCCTACTGCGCACCCTGGAGGTGACGCACCTGGACGAGTTCAACCCTTTGCAAGACGTGGCCGACTTCGCCACCCTGGTCGCCACCTACGCGGAGGGCTTCACGGTCATCACCGAGCCTCAGGGGTCCAGCATCCCCGGGCTTCGCCAACCCGTCCTCCAACTCTCCTGCTTGGACGCCTCCCTGGCCATCAAGCCGGTCTTCGAGCGCTTCAAATCGGTGATCATCACGTCCGGCACCCTCTCCCCCCTCGATCTGTACCCCACCCTCCTCAGTTTCACGCCCGTGGTCCGGCAGAGCATGGACATGTCCATGTTCCGGAAGAGCATTTGCCCCCTGGTGGTGACCAAGGGCTCGGGCCAGCAAGTGATCACGACCCGCTTCGAGAAGCGCGACGACCCCTCCGTGACGCGGGACTACGGCGAGCTCCTGGTGGAGATAGCCACCCACGTCCCGGACGGAGTCGTCTGCTTCTTCACCTCCTACTCCTACATGGAACGGGTCGTGCAAGAATGGGAGGACGGGGGGATCCTCCGGCAGATCTTGGAGAGGAAGTTGATCTTCATCGAGACCAAAGACGTGGTGGAGACGACCCTGGCATTGGACAACTTCCGACGGGCCTGTGACTCTGGACGGGGGGCGATTTTCCTCTCCGTCGCCCGAGGAAAAGTGGCGGAAGGGATCGATTTCGACCGGCACTACGGCAGGGCGGTCATTTTGATAGGAGTGCCCTTTCAATACACATTATCCCCGGTTATTCGCGAGCGACTCGAATACTTGCAGACGAAGTTTCACATCAACCCTTCGGATTTTTTGACCTTCGATGCCATGCGACAGGCGGCTCAGTGTGTGGGGAGGGTGATCCGCAGCAAGCTGGACTACGGACTGATGATATTCGCCGACTCCCGGTACAACCGGTACGATAAGAGAACGAAGCTACCGAAGTGGATCTTGGACTGCATGGGAACAAACCATTTGGACTTGTCGACAGGAGACGCGATGGACAAGGTCCGGAGGTTTTTGAAGGAAATGGCGCAGCCGATGGACGGGAAGGAGTTGCAAAAGATTCTGTTGGACGAGACCCGGATCGCGGAGCTGACGGCCATCCACCAGAGGGGCCTTCAGGGTCTCCAGGCGCGAAACAAGGGCGCAACACTTGGGGTGGCAGGAGCAGCCGCGCTGCCCTCACTCACGCAAGGTGGGACAGGAGGGGGAGCGGGTGGAAGGGGAAGCGTGGACGGGAAGGTGGGCGGTGGGGGGGGGGCAGCGGCAGGTGTGGTGGGAGGGGGCGTCGCGGTCCATGGACCCGGGGCTCGACGGGAGGAGCAGGCAGGGGATGACGTTGCTGCCATCGAACGGGGGGCGTTGATTCGGGAGGAGGAGGAGGAGCGTCGGCGGGTGCGTGAGGAGGCGGAGGCGATGCGGCAGGATGCGGAGGACGAGGCCTGGCTGGAGCGTGCGGATGTGGAGGAGGGGCAGGACGCAGCGGTTGACATGGAAGAGGAGCGAGAGAGGGAGAAGGAGGCTCCCGTGTCGATGCCGCAGCAGGAAATGGGTCAAAAGGGCCAGGAGAAGAAACGAGAGGTCGATTTGGGGGGGGAGGGGAGCGCCATGGAGGTCGAGCAGACGCGAGATGTAAGCTAGCGGTGTACAGTGGCTAAGAAATAGATCCCGAGTTTTTAATCTGCTGCACGTAACAACCTTTCTATTTTTAAAAATTTCCCTTCGAACACTCTTTCCCCTGTTTTTGCCGACTGCCCCTTCCCTCCCTTGGCCCCCCTCCGAAGCCTGCCCCCCCCCCCCCCCCCCCCCCCTCCCCCCACCCCCGGGTGGCCCACACCCCTCCCCCCCCCCTTCCCGCCACCCCGGCCGCGCGCG
>Ga0102934_1000236_pt1 | contig 34601 bp, 30 predicted proteins | sample SalPonR2_A_D1_MG_FD_78175 | JGI IMG/M metagenome (GOLD analysis project Ga0102934, IMG submission 78175) | Salt pond soil microbial communities from South San Francisco under conditions of wetland restoration - Salt Pond MetaG R2_A_D1_MG | ecosystem: Environmental > Aquatic > Marine > Intertidal... | reverse complement strand
TTATACGCAGGGTGAAATCTAGAAATATGCCAAGGAATATTTGGATTAAGTTTGGCTATAAATTTTGCAATATTTTTTAATTCTTTTTTGCTGTCATTCTCCCCTGGTATTAAAAGGGTGGTAATTTCCAACCAAATATTTTTATATTTTTTAACAATATCTTTAATGTTTCTTTTTACAGGATCTACTTTAGCTTTACAAATATTTTTATAAAATTCTCTGGAAAAAGATTTTAAATCTATATTAATAGCATCAAGATAAGGAGCAATTTTTTCTAAGGCTTGTTTTGATTCAAAGCCATTGGTTACATAAACGTTTTTAATGCCAGTTTTAAAGGCTAAGCGAGCTATATCGTAAGCGTACCTAAAAAAGACAGCTGGTTCATTATAGGTATAAGCAATAACAGGAATGTCTCTTTCTTTACAATGTCTTATTATTTGTTCTGGGCTCCATTTTTCATAGTTTTCTATTGTGTCTTCTAAAGAAATATTTGGATTTTTGGCTATTTTTTTCGGTTGTTGAGATATTCCCCAGTTTTGACAAAATTGACATTGGAAATTACAACCCATGGTTCCTAAAGAAAAAACAGGTCGTCTGGGAAGAAAATGAAAAAAAGGTTTTTTTTCAATAGGATCTATTTGAACAGATGTTGGATGTTCATAAACCAAAGAATAAAGTACGCCATCTATATTTTTTCTTACACCACAAATACCTGTTTTTCCAGGCTTAATATTGCAGTGCCAAGAACAGGCATTGCATTGAACTAAATTTTTATTTTTTTCTTTATAAAGTAGGGCTTGTTTCATAATTTTATAAAATAATATTTAAAATAGCTCCTATTATACAAAAACAACCGAATATAAAGGTAAATTTAGAAAAGTTAATTTTTTTGGCAAAGCGGAGTAATATTTTTAAGGTTAAAAACCCTACCAAGAAACTAGTGATTAAAGCAGGCCAGCCAACTAGTAAAAGATCAGGACTTTTTAGAAAAAGATAAGAGCTAGAAGCTAAAATTATTGGGGCAGACATTAAATAAGAGAGTGTTAGGATTTTTTTGGGTGAAAATTTTGAAAAAGATAAACCAAATATAGTAGAGCCTGACCGAGAAAGCCCGGGTATTACGGCTAGGCCCTGAAGTATTCCCGTTAATAAGGCTGTTTGTTGAAATTTTAGGTGTGGTTTAGACTTTTTTTTATTAAAAAAACTTGTTGTAAAAAGACCTATTCCCATAATAAAGAGTAAACTAGCCCCAAGCGAAACCCCAGTTATTATATGATAAAGGGGAAAGCCTATTGCCAGTGAAAGCGTGGTGGTTATAAAAAGAAAATAAAGTAACTTTTTGTTTTTAAGTAAAATAATTTCTTTCCATTCCTTTCTAAAATAAACCAACACTGCCAAAAGGGTTCCTAGATGTAAAAATAGCGCAATATCAATTGAATTTATTTTTAGCTCAAATATTTCACTAAAAAGAGCCACTATTCCTTCGCTAGAAATAGGAAGCCATTCAAAAACACCCTGGAATATCCCTAATAAAACATATTTCATATAGTTTATATTATAATCTTTTTTCTATTAAATGTAAAACTAAAAATATATTTAAAATAAAAAAGGTTTTAATATAAAACCTTTTGTTATTAGTTTAAAAATTATTTTTTGTTAATAAATTTTTCAAAAGATTTTAAAGATTTTGTGTTAATAACATCTTTTTTTTCAATCCAACCTCTTTTTGCCGTTAAAACGCCAAATTTCATAAACTTGAGACTGTTAGGGCTATGGGCATCAGTTGAAATAGCTAATTTAACTTTATTTTCTTTTGCAAGTTTAGCGTAAGAGGCCTTTAGATCTAATCTTTGCCATGATGCATTAATTTCTAATACTACATTTTCTTTTTTAGCAATTTTTATAATCTTTTCCATATTTAAATTTATTGGCTCTCTTTTGTTTATAATTCTGCCAGTTGGGTGAGCTATTATATCAATATGTTTATTTTTCATGGCCTTGGCGAGTCTTTGAGTTTGTTCTGTTTTCTCTTTTTTAAATCCGGAATGAATTGCTCCCAAAACTATGTCGAACTTTTGAAGTATTTTGTCTGGTAAAAATAAATCTCCATTTTCTAAAATATCTACCTCGCAACCTGCAAATATTTTTATCCCTTTTATTTTTTTATTTGCTTTTTTAATGTCTTTTAAATAATTATTTACATTGTTTTTATTTAAGCCATTTATCATCCCCATGGGAGTGGCATGATCTGTAATGGCTAAATATTTATAACCCATTTTTTTGCAAGCTTTGGCCATTTCTAAAATAGTTTTATTACCATCAGACCAATTGCTGTGCATTTGTAAGTCCCCTTTTATGTCTTGATCTTTTATGAGTGTAGGTAATTTATTTTTTTGAGCCATTTCAACTTCTCCCTTATCTTCACGAATTTCTGGGGGGATATAGGGTAAGCCTATTGATTTGAAAACTTGTGTTTCGTTTTTACCGCCAATTCTTTTATTATTACTTTTTTTAAAAATTCCATATTCATTGATCTTAAGATTTTTTTTCATACCCAATTTTCTTATGTGAATATTATGATCTTTTGATCCTGTAAAATAATGCATAGCAGCACCAAAACTTTTTGGGTCTACTACCCTTAGGTCTGCCTGGGGGCCTTCCTTTATAACAACCCTTGCTTTTGTGTCTCCGCTTAGTAAAACTCTATCTATCTCTTTCATTGATGTAAAGAATTTTATTGCCTTTTTGGGTTGATTAGAGGTTATTAAAAAATCTAAGTCCCCTATTGTTTCCTTGCCCCTTCTAAAAGATCCGCATATTTCTACCTTTTCAATTAAATCTGATTTTTTGAGTTTGTCTTTTATACTTATAGCCATATCATAAAAGGCGCCTAAAATAAATCTTTTTTGAAATTTCTTATAAAGCTTAATGCTTTTTAAAATATTTTTTTCACTTTTTTCGCCCCAGCCTTTTAATTTTCTTAATTTATGCGATTTTACTAGTTTTTTTAAGCCCTTTATTGTTTTAACATTAAATTTGTCATAAAATAGTTTTGCTTTTTGGGGGCCTATTCCTTGTATATTCATTAAATTAGTAACACCCTTGGGTATTTTTTTCCTTAAGCGATTTAGTTCTTTACTTTTGCCTGTTTTAATAATTTCCTTAATATGTTTTTCAATTCCCTTGCCTACCCCTGGTATGGATTGTAAATTATCTTTTTTATAAATTTTAATAATATCTTTATCTAAATTATCAATAGCTCTAGCAGCCCTACGATTGGCAGCAATTCTAAATCTATTGCCATCTATAACTTCCAAAATATCAGACATATTATCTAACATTTTTGCTATTCTAATATTATCTAGGTTTTTCATAAAAATTTATTATTTTTTATTTTTCTCCAAGCATTTCCAAAAGTCCTCTTTTCTTTATATTAAAATCATATTTTTCTTGCTCTGATATCTCCCCTACGCTGCTAAATTTTTGTAATAAGGGATTTATTGCTTGATTATAAATTTTCATGGCATATTCTAAGTGTGGGCCCGTAGAGCAACTTCCAGTAGATCCAACATAGCCTATAATCTGTCCCTGACTTATGTTAGTGCCATGGCTTATCCCCCTAGCATATGATAAAAGATGAGAATAACGAGTAGTATATTTTTCATTATGTCTTATCTCAATAGTTTTACCAATGCAATTGCGCCAACCAATAGAAATTACCCTGCCCTTTCCAGAAGAAACCACAGGTGTGCCACTAGGGGCAGCATAATCTATTGCTAAATGAGGGGTGTAACCACCAAATTTAGGATGCCATCTTTTATATGTAAAGCTAGAAGATATATATTTATATTGAAGCGGGGATTTTAAAAAAGTTCTTCTTAGGTTTTTTCCTTCAAGGTCGTAGTAATCAAAATCTCCATTTTGATGATTATAATAAAGGCCATAATGATCTTCTCCCATATTTACAAACTTGGCAGCTAAAATCTTTCCTGTATCTACTTCTTTTCCATTTAAAAATCTTTTTTCATAAAGAATTTTAAATGTATCTCCTTTTTTTATGTCAAAGCCAAAATCAATATCCCAGGCAAAAATATTAGCCATTTCCATAATAATTTTATCAGGGATATTATTATTTTTAGCAGAGGCATAAAAGCTAGATTTAACTATGCCCTCTTTTTTAAATATTTTTGTTTTATAATTATATTTTTTTAACTTTGCAATTAAACCAGAATTGTTGTTTTTTAAACTTAAAAATTTATCTTTATCAATATTATAAATAAATTCTTGAAATTTATTGTTTTTAAATATAATCTCAATTTTATTGCCTGCCTTAATATTTTCTAGGTTGTAAATATTTTTTGCAGACTGATAAATTTGTTGTACTTGTTCTTTGCTTAATTCTAATTTTTTATAAAGTAATGAAAAAGCTTCGCCTGGTTGAATAATGTATTCATTTTTTTTAATTTGAGAGGTTTCTGGCTTATTTTTTTTAACCTCAATCTCATTTTCTTGATTATTAATTGAAGCTTGCTTAGAATCTGATTTTAAAAAGATAATTAATAATAGAATAATTATTAAAAGAATAATTATTCCAAAAAATATTTTCTTCCTTTTTTTTATTTTCTTTTTTTTAAAAAAATATTGTGGCATATCCCTATTTTAACATATTATGGAAAAAATAAAAATAACCTTAAAACAGCTTGACAAAATAATAAATTTATACTAATATAAGGCTAATAATTTGTTCTTTTAAACTAAAAATAAAAAATAAAAGGAGGATAAAATGTCAAAATTAAAAGAACTAAAAAGGGCGTTAAGGGATGATAACGGGCAAATAAATATTTTAATTGCTCAGTTTGATCCAGACGCGCTTGCTAGTGCTATGGGATTAGAATACATTATCCAGAAAGTAAGTGATCTAAAGGTCCAAATATATTATTTTGGAGCTATAGGTCATCCCCAAAACCGCTGTTTGATTAATAAGTATGACCTAAAAAGAAAGGTTAGACCTATTAAGGATTCCGACATTTCAAAAGACTCGACAGTGGCCTTAGTTGATTCTTGCCACATTGAAGACGGAAGGCTATTAAAGGAAAAATCAGACTTGCCCATTCCCTTGGTTATTATAGATCATCATAGGGGTGAAGTAAGTTTTCCGGAAAAGGAAAAAGGTTTTGTCTGGGTAGAAGATGTGGGCGCAGCCTCTACAATGATTGTAGAGCTTCTTAGAGAGTTAGATTCGAATATCAATGAATATCTTTCAAGTGATGTTGGCTCAATGCTTGCTACAATTCTTACTCTAGGAATTTATACTGATACAAACAAGCTAGTAAGTGGATCACAACGAGATAGAGAAGCTTATGGCTTTGTAACTCAGTTTGTTTCTGGCATAGAAATGTCTGAACTAGTGGATTATCCCTTGTCAGAGAGCTATTTTAAAAACCTTCAAAATGCTCTTAATAATTACATGAGAAAGGGATCTCGAGTTATTGCAAAGGTAGGAATAATATCTGGAGAAACTGGAGACGATTTGTCTACTATCGCAGATGAATTTTTGCGTATGCAAGGAGTAACCTTGGTTGTAATTTGGGGTATTATCAACAAGAAGGTCAGAATTAGCGCTAGATCAAGAGATTTAAGCACGCCCTTAGATGAATTTTTGGCTCAGAAGTTTGGAAAAAGCTCAGGAGCAAAATTAGCTCCTAATGGTAGAGGAGAAGGTGGAGCTATTCTTGACTTAAACTTAGGCTTTTGGTATTCAGAAAATATTGAATCAGAGATAGAAATGCTTGTGACAAATAGATTGCGTGAGGTAATGTTCTCTGATTTGCCTGAATCTTCACCTGAGTCAAATATTGAAAAAAAGGACACCTAACAAATAACACCCTGTATTTTAAAAATACAGGGTGCTTTTTTATAATTTATTTAAATTATTTTTTTTATAAATATTTTCTATTTTTTAATTTTTCAGGAAAATATTCTTGGCTTTCCTTATAATTATGATCTGGGCTGTATTTATAATTCTTTCCATAACCAAAATCTTTCATTAGATTGGTTGGGGCATTTCTAATATGCAAGGGCACTTCCAGACTTCCAAATCTTTGAATGTCTTTAACTGCTTTTTTATAAGCTGTATATAGTTTATTAGATTTTTTACATTTTGCCATATAAACCACTGCTTGGGCTAGGGCTAATTTACATTCAGGCATGCCTATAAAGTGTGCTGCCTTATAAGCAGCTACTGCTTGTTCTAATGCTCGAGAGTTTTTAAGGCCAATATCTTCTGAGGCGAACCTGACTATTCTTCTTGCAATATACAATGGATCTTCACCCGCCTCAAGCATTCTTGCTAACCAATAAAGAGAAGCATTTGGATCTGAGCCTCTCATTGATTTATGAAGAGCAGATATTAAATTATAGTGACCTTCTTTGTCTTTGTCGTAAAGATAGGTTCCTTTTCGCAAAGCTTCTTTAATATCTTTTTTAGTTATTTCAATTTTTTTATTATTGCTAGTCTTTGATTCTATAATATACTCTAATACATTTAAGGCTATTCTAGCATCCCCATCGCTCATCTTAGCTATAGTTTTTATTAAATCATTATTAATCTTAATATTTTTATTGCCCAATCCTTTTTCCTTATCAGAAAAGGCTTTTTTTATTATTTTTTCAATATGTTCTGGGTTTAATGGTTCAAGCTTTATTACATGTAAACGAGAAAGCAAAGCATTCCTAATCTCAAAACTAGGATTTTCAGTAGTTGCTCCAATTAAAATAATTGTTCCTTTTTCAACATGGGGCAAAAGAGCATCCTGTTGGGTTTTATTCCAGCGATGAATTTCATCTATAAAAAGAATTGTTGCTCTCTCCTTTTCTTTATTTATCTTGGCTTGTTCAATAACTTTACGGAGTTGTTTTAAACCACCTGAGACAGCGCTAATTTCCTTAAAAGAAGAATTAGTTTTATTGGCAATAATTTTAGCTAGGGTTGTTTTACCACTACCTGGAGGACCCCAAAAAATCATTGGTTTGGGTTTTCCAGAAATTATTATTTTTCTAAGTAAAGTCCCCTTGCCTACTATCTTATCTTGGCCTAAAAAGTCTTTTAAACTTTTAGGTCTTATTCTGTCAGCTAAGGGGGTTTTATTAATAGACTTCATAATATTTAATTAAAAAGATTTGAATTATATTTGCTTAATACTTATTATTTTTTTTCTTGATTTATGTCCTTTTAAAATTTCTATATTAGATTTAGCTGTATTAAAATAATCAGACAAGACTTTTATGAGGGCCTTGTTAGCCTTGCCTTGTTTTGGGGGTTGTTTTACCCAAACTTTAAAACTATTTTCATTTATTTTTTCAATCTTTTCTTGACTTGAGTTTGGTTTTAATTTAATAAGTATTTTCATTTTAATTTTTAAAATAATATCTTATTAATACCTTATTCTAGCCTACCTATCTCTATTTGTTGAGGTGATTTTAATATAATTTGAGGAATTCTCTCCCCTTTTTCAATTGTTCCCTGTACTCTAACAATGTTATTTATATAGTAATTTTCTGGATTATTTTTAAAATTATCAATATAATCGTTTGTGATTATAAGGTTAAGACAGGTTTTGGGATAAGGGTGTCCTAAATTAAGAGATAATATATTTTTCTTTAAATCTCTTAAAATACCAGCAACCCTTCCCTCTACTATAACTTTTTTATTAATATAATCTTCTGCCTCACAAGTATTTATTATTTCAATGTTTAATTCTTCCTTGGTAAGTTTTTGCCAACTTAGTTTTTTTTCTTCTGTTTTTGGGGCTTCAGGTATAGGACCCAGGCGATTATTATGTTCCATTTTTATATAATTTTCTTTTTTTTGGAAAGCATTTTGGGTGCCTAGGTAATAAAAAATACCACTTATTAGAAAAAAGCTAATTATTAAGATAAGAGTTTTTTTGTTTTTGATTATTTTGTTCATATTACTTTTTATTATATTAAAAATATAGAGTTTTGTCTAATCAGGTAATAAAAAAACTAGCTTATTTAAAAGCTAGTTTTTGGTTATCTATATTTTTTTAATTAAGGTAAGATTGCTAAACAATTATTGAATCTATTAATATAGTTAAAAAATCCTATTACAGAAATAATTTCAATAATTTCTCTTTTAGAAAATATTTTCTTTAATTCTTGGAAAATTTCAGGATTATCAAGGTGTCCATTTTCTGTTATATCCTCTACTAAGCCAAAAACTTTTTTATCATTATCAGAGATATTTTTTCTTGTTTTTATATTTTCTAATGTATTTTTAGAAGCACCCATTTTTAAAAGCATTTTAGAGGTAACATCAACGCAAAATTTACATTTAAGTTTTTGGGATACTATATAACCTATTTTCCATTTCAGCTCTTTATTAATTGCTCTTTCTTCTCCCATTATTACATGAAAAAGATCAACAAATTCTTTTGTGATATAAGGGCTATGGGCCATTGTTTTTACCCAACCTGGCACTTTACCAATTTTGTTTTCAAAATCCTCGTAAACTGGCTTTAATACATGATTAACTTCGTTTTTATTAAGGGACGGAATAAAAGACATAATATTTTTTATTATAATTAATTAATTTCTACAATTTATCCTATAATTAAAAAAGTAATAATAGATACAACCCCTGTAACAAATCCGCCCCAAGCAATATCTACCCAAACACTAATTACCGGCCAATTTTTTAAGGTTATAAGATTGGTAAGGTCGTAGGTAGCATAAGCTATTATACCAAAAAGTGATCCCAATAAAAAAACATTTAACAAGGAAGCTCCACTATTAAGGGCTGGCTTTATTATAAACATGAAAATTCCAAAACTATAAAGAGGATAAAAAATTAAAGCAGGCCAAAGTTTAAACTTAGCAACAAAAAAGTTTCCTAAATGTTTTTGATAAAACTTTTTTGCTATTACCCCAAGCCATAAAGAATCTATAATTAAGAAGCTTACTAAAATAATAAAAAAGGTTAATAACTGTTTCATGTATTTATTTTGTTTTAATTAAAAAATTATTAGCTAAACTATTTAAATTTAACTGGTATTTCTAATTTTTCTTCTAGCTCAGGCTTGCCTGAAGGATTGGCCTTTTTTAAAATTAAAGTTCCATTTTGGGTTTCTGGTTGATCAAAAACTATTTCTTCTTTAAATGATACATAATCCTCTGTCATCCATTCTTTGTCTGTCATAATATAGTTTTGGCTTAATTCTAATTCTTTTCCGTTTCTATTAACAAGTTTTATTGGAAAGCTTGCCTCAAAATACCAATTGCCACGAGCCTCTCCTTTAATCTTTAAGGGACTAGAAATTGCTTCATTTTCATTAGGCTCAAATACACGAATGAGGTCATTATGACTAATTACTTCTTCCTCTCCCTCTTCCCCATTTGACTCTTGTTCCTGTTTTTTGGGTAGAAAATATTTTAAAGCGAGAAATATTAAAACAATAATAATGAAAAAAGTGATAACTTTTTTCATAAAATATTAAATTACAATTTATTAAGTTTATATTATTTTAAACCTTTAGTTAAAATGCAATGGTCATAAATTTCCTCAAAAGTTTGTCCACCAGATCTAGAAAATTTTTCAGCATGATCTAGGCATTTTTGTTTTGCAATATAAGGTCTAAGACTGTACCAATAAAAAGAAAAACCAATTAATAATAAAATTATTATACCTATGATCTTTTCTTTTTTAGTAAAAGTTTTCTCTTTGTTCATAGTTTTTCCTGATTATATTAATTATATAAAAAAATTAAATTAAGAATTTTTATGTTTATTATTTATATTATAACATATAAAAAAATTTAAAAAAATAATAGGTATTTTTAAATATCTATTATTATAAAATTAATTTTAAAAAGTTATAAGTCTAAAAAGCTTAATCCTTATATCTATAATGACCAGTAATTTCAAATTTAAAAAGCATATTTTCTAATTGAGGTCCGCGACTAATATTATGAACAATTAATGGTATATTATTTTGATAGTGATTAGTTACTATCCCAATATGAGTTTTCCCTTGACCAAGATCCCAGGTTACAATATCGCCAGGTTTATAATCTTTTGGGTTTTTAGATGTTTTTAATTTTATTCCAAAACGACCAAAGAAAACTTGAAGATTTGGAACCCTGCGATGATCAATATTTGTATCAGGAGAATTAAGACCCCATTTTTGAGGATAAAGATGAAAATTTTCTTTCATATCTTGATGAACTTTTTCTTGCAAATCAATGTCCACTGAACGATAGGCTCTTATGATAACATCTGTACAAACTCCTTTATTCTCAGGAATATCTCCATTAGGATAATCTATTGGAAAATAGGAAGGATCATAAATAACACTCTTTTTTGTTTGCTTAATAGCTGCTTTTACTAATTTTTTATTAAATCTATCTACAGAAGAAAAATCTATAACATTAATATTTGATACTCTCCCCTCTTCTTCTTCAAGAATTACTACTTTATTATCTGTTATTTTAAAATTATTAAGAGAATGAGAAATTAAAAAAATAACAGCGGAAATAGCGATGAATCCAACTGCTAATAAAAATAGCTTAAATATTACATTTTTTTTCATAAATTATTAATATTTATCTACCAACTCTAAAAAATACAACATCATCATCTTTCATTATATAATCCTTCCCTTCTATTCTAATATCACCATTTTTTCTTGCATTGTTCCAGTCTCCAGCCTCAATAAGCTTTTCATATGATACTATTTCTGCTCTAATAAAATTCTTTTCAAAATCAGAGTGTATTACACCTGCTGCTTGAGGCGCAGTAGAGCCACGAGTAATAGTCCAAGCACGGCTTTCTTTTTCGCCAGTCGTGAAAAAACTAATAAGATTAAGAACATTATAAGCTTTTTTTATAATATCAGGTATTATTTCTTTATCACCCAAATCAGCAACAACATAATCAAAATTCATGTTTTTAATTTTTTCTTTTAATTTATCTGATATATCTGATTCTTTTCCATTTAACAAAAATAATTGCTTTTTACTAGTAAGTAAATTTAATTGAAGGCATAAATTTTTAACATCTTCGTCTTCTATTATTTTTGAAGCTGCTAATAGCCTACCTTCATCTAATACATCACTGATTTTTTTTAATAATTCGTATTCTTTTTTACTTTTTTTGTCACCAGTTTTTATTTTCTTTTCTGTATTATTAATATTACCTTCTACAACTTTTAAGTCTTTTAATATTAATTCATTTTCAATAATTTCAATATCACGCATGGGGTCAGTATTGCCTTCTACGTGAATTATATTTCTACCCTTAAAACAGCGAACAATATGTAATATAGCATCTGTTTCTTTTATGTGAGAAAGAAATTTATTGCCAAGCCCTTCCCCATTGTTAGCTCCTTTTACAAGTCCAGCTATATCATAAAATTCTACCACAGCTGGTATTTCTTTTTTTGAGCTAGAAAGCTTTGTTAACTCATCTAACCTTTTATCAGGAACAGGAACTACCCCCATATTAGGGTCAATGGTTGCAAAAGGATAATTTTCGCTTTTAACTGATTGTTTGGTTAAAATATTAAATAATGTAGATTTTCCTACATTTGGTAAACCAATGATACCAATAGATAATTTAGACATAACTTTTATTTATGTTTTAATTATTATTTTTTAATTTAATATATTTTATTAATAATAAACCTTTTTTGTGGCTGAATATCGTTTATCTTAGCTTTACTCTTTTAAGCTTTGCCACCTTTTCTGGTTAAATATTTTTTTCTTAATCTGATATTTTTGGGGGTAATTTCTAAAAATTCATCTTCTTTCATAATTTTCAACCCTCTTTCTAGGGTTATTTCTGTTGGAGGAGTTAAAATAACAGAATCATCAGAACCCGCAGCTCTCATATTAGTTAAACTTTTTCCTTTAATTGGGTTTACCCACATATCATTCCCCTTTGCTACATTTCCTATTACCATTCCGCTGTAAACTTCAGTGGTTGGGTGAATATAAATTATACCCCTTTCTCCTAAATTAGACAAATCATAAGCCAAGGCCTTTCCATCTGCCATTGATATCATAGAGCCAAATTCATATTTGTCAATATCGCCCGCATATTCTTTAAATCCTATAACACGACTAGTAAAAATACCCTTACCTTTTGTATCAATAATAAAGTCTCCTCGATAACCCAAAATACCACGAGTTGGGGCATTAAAAACTAGCCTTTGATGATCTTGTTCTAGTTTCATATCAATTAGCTTGGCTTTTCTTTTAGACAATTTCTCAATTACCATCCCCACCATTTCATTTGGGACATCTATTGTTATTTCCTCATATGGTTCTTTTTTTATTCCTCCCTCATCTTTAATAATTACCTTGGGTTGGGAAACCTGCATTTCAAAATTTTCTCTTCTCATGTTTTCCAAAAGAACAGCAATGTGTAATTCTCCCCTACCATAAATTTTAAATTGCCCATTTGTTGTATTAAAATCAATTTTTAAACCCACATTAACTTCTAATTCTTTTTCTAATCTTGCTTTTAATTTGCTACTAGTTACATATTTGCCATCTCTTCCAGCAAAAGGAGAGCTATTTATCATTAAATTCAAAGAAATTGTTGGTTCATCAATTTTAATGGCTGGCAATGTTTCTTGATTCTTATCTTCGCAAATTGTTTCTCCAATATATATATCTGGCAACCCAGCTATCATTACAATATCACCGGCTGATGCTTCCTCAACTTCTTTTTTGTTTAATCCATAAAAAGTAAATAAATTAGTTATTTTACCTGTCCTGCATTTACCCTCTCTTCCTTTTATAATTACATTCATGCCATTTTTTACCTTACCTTCATATATCCTACTAACAGCCATTCTTCCTAAATAATTATTATAAGCTAAGTTAAAAGATTGCATTCTTAAGGGTTTTTCTTTTGCTTTATCACTTGAAGCTGGTTTTACCTTTTCTAGTATTAAATCTAGAAGTGGAAATAAATTTTTACCTTTATCTTTTAATTTTCTTTTTGCTATACCCTTTTTTGATATAGCATAAATTGTTTCAAAATCAAACTGGTTATTACTTGCTCCTAGCTCCATAAATAATTCTAAAATCATGTCATGAACCTTATCTGGTCTGGCAGCTGGCTTATCTATCTTGTTAATAACTACTATTGGTTTTAAATTAAGTTCTAACGACTTTCTTAATACAAATTTTGTTTGAGGCATAGGACCTTCCTGGGCATCCACTAAAAGTAAAACAGAATCAATAGATCTTAAAATTCTTTCTACCTCTGAACTAAAATCAGCGTGTCCAGGGGTATCAACAATGTTTATTTTTGTATTCTTGTATATTAAAGAGGTGTTTTTTGAATAAATTGTAATTCCCCTTTCTTTTTCTAAGGTATCCGAATCCATGCTAACATCTTTGTCAGCCATTTTGGTTTGATGCATTAGGGCATCAGTTAAGGTTGTTTTTCCATGATCTACATGGGCAATAATTGCAATATTTCTTATTTCCATATTCTTGATTAATTTTATTTAAAGATTATATTATTTTAATATTCTTGTTTTTCATATAAAAAAATAAGAATATAAATCATCTCAAATTGAGATGATTTTTTATACTATATTTTCACCAACATCGAAGCCATACTAGATTATTTGCCCTAAATTTATTAAATTTAGGTTATTTTAAGGGTATCTTTATTTTTTCTAATTTTTTAGGCTTATTCTTTTTTATCTTTATAATTTAAAATTTTAATTATTATTTAAATAATAGCATAAATTAAGAATTATTTCAAGCTTAAAAATAAAAAACTCGGGGGCCAGGATTCGAACCTGGATTAGATGTTCCAGAAACACCGGTCCTGCCGTTAGACGACCCCCGATTATTATAATTTATTGCAAATTTTAATTATATTAAGCTCCAATAATAGTTGGGGTATTTTTTCATAATTTGGCCTAGTTTGCAAATTAACAAAGCTTTCTGTTGCTTGGATTAAACTATCCATATCTTCTTTAGCAAAATCTTTAATTTGTTTTTCTACTTTTTCGTCTATTTGCCATTGTAAATTTTCATTTTCAAGGCCTATTTTAGAGAATATAACCTTTCTTAAAAAATCTATTGTATCAGATAAGAATTGTTCTAAGCTACCGCCCTTATCTAAAACCTCATTTATGACCTTAATTGCTTTATCTTTATCTTTATTAAAGATATTACTTAATAAACTTACTACCTTGCCTGTTTGGGTTGGGGGGATAACTAAACTGGCCTTATTTAAAGAAATCTTTTTATCTCCAATAGCAAAAAGTTGACTTAAAAGACTTTCAGCATCTCGAACGCAACCTTCAGATCTATAAGCTATCATTTTTAAAATATTTTCATCTACTTCAATTTTTTCTTTTTTAGCTATTTCTTTTAATCTTTTTACTATTTTTCTTAAAGAAACCTTTGTAAAATCAAATCTTTGACATCTAGAAACTATGGTTTCAGGAAGCTTATGAAATTCTGTTGTAGCTAAGATAAAAATGGCATATTCTGGAGGTTCTTCAAGGGTTTTTAAAAGGGCATTAAAAGCAGCATTTGATAACATGTGAGCTTCATCAATAACAAAGATTTTATATTGTCCTGATCTTGGAGGAATATTGCTATGGGAAATTACATTTTTTCTAATATTATCTACACCAGTTTGAGAAGCTGCGTCTAATTCAATTAAATCTAAAAAATTGCCATTATTTAAAGACTTACAATGATTACATTTATTACAGGGTTCATATTTTCCTGGCTTTCTATTTAAGCAGTTAAGAGATTTAGCTAAAAGCCTAGCCGTGGTTGTTTTACCTAATCCTCTGGGACCAGTAAATAAATAGGCATGTGCTAGCCTATTTTGTTTAATTTCATTTTTTAGAATATTTATTATTTTTTCTTGTCCTATAACTTCAGAAAATTTTTTAGGACGATATTTACGATATAAAACCATAGCTTAATCAATTATTGGTTTCTTAAAATTTGTTGTTTAATTTTTTCATTTCTTTGATCTAAATCTCTTTTAATGGCACTTCTGTCTCTACCATATTTTAGAACAGAAAGATGTTTAATGGTTTTAGCAATTTCCTTGTTACCTGGTTTTCTTTGATAACTTGATATATTAAAGGGTTCTAGATTCTGGTTATCAACCAATAGTTTAATATAGGCGTGATATTTTTCAATATTGGCAAGATCATAGGCATTAAAAACTGGCTTAAATTGTTTTTCTAAAAATTCTGCATCTTCAATACCAACATTAAAAGCAATGGTAGTTCCTACATTACCAAATATAGAATCTCTTATTGAGGTATCTTGATTATTAACTAACTGGCCAATAAATTGGTGGGCCATAATTAGATTAAGGCGATATTTTCGTGCTTCAGCTAAAATAGTATTAATGCTCTCTGTTATAAAGTTTTGAAACTCATCAATATAAAGATAAAAATCTTTTCTTTTATTTTCTGGCATATCGGTTCTTCCAAGGGCAGACATCAAGATTCTTCCTACTAGGACCAGTCCCAAAAGATAAGCATTTTTTTCTCCAATTTTACCCTTTGATAAATTTACAAGCAAAATTTTTCCTTCGTCCATTATCTTTCTTAGATTAAAAGCGCTTTTTTGTTGTCCTATAATAGGCCGCATAATATCATTGGCAACAAACTGATTCAATTTACTAGCAACATAAGGAACTACGTTTTCTAGGGCTGCCTCTCCCCCAGCCTTTTCAGCCTGTTGGATCCAAAAATTTTTAACTATCTGATTGTCACAATGATCTAATTTAAATTTTCTAAATTGCGTATCAGATAAAACTCTAGGGATTTCCATTAAAGTGGAGCCACTTTCTGGATGTGACATAATTAAAAGACAAGCATTTCTCATGTATTGTTCAAAAATTGGCCCTCCAGTGCGACTCAGATCATATAATTTATCAAAAATATTAATTATTTCATTTACTAAAAATGTTTTTTGTTCGGGGTAATTTGGGTCATATTGTAAAAGATTTAAACCCATGGGTCGCTTAGTATCTACTGGGTTAAAGTATATTACATCCTCTGCTCTTTCTTTGGGTATATATTCTAAGACGTCTTCTATTAAATCTCCATGAGGGTCTAATAAACAAACTCCCTCCCCGTTTCTTATATCTTGAATAGCAAGATTTGTCATAAAGTAAGACTTACCAGTACCAGTTTTTCCAATTTCGTAAATATGACGTCTTCTATCTTCTTTTTTCATTTTAATCTCTGTTGTTTCACCTCTATAAATGTTTTTTCCCAAGGTAACACCCTTATTGGGAACTTCGGCTGGAGCAGGGGCTTTTTTTGCTGTTAACCATTTAATATTGGGAATTTTGTTTGTTTTTAAGGGAAAATGATAAACACTAGTCATTTCTTCAGTATTTAGGATAAAAGATCTATTAGTGTCTAAATTTCTATAAATAAAATCATGAATTATCTTAGAGGTTTTTTTATGTTTTTTTTCAAGACTGTTGCCATATTTATAACTACTAAATTGGGAAAAAGAGTCAACTATATTATCAAGATAAAGTTTAGCTCGCTCTTTTGTTTGGCCAGAAACTACAATTCTAATATTTACTTCCAAGCCAGCTTTGCTTGCTTTTTTTTCTACTGATTTAATCATTTCTTGTTCTTGGGGAGTGGTCTTATTTACATTTTTGTTAGGGTCATCATCTTTATTATCATTATTAGAGCTAAAGAAAAAACTAAAAAATCCGTTTATAATTTTAAAAAAAGACATAGATTTATCACCTAGGGCTTTTTTAAAACTTTTTCCGCTTTGCATTTCTTGGGCGATTTTAGCTCCTTTGTCATGCCAATTTTTATTAGCTGACCTAACTACAAATTGAATAGAAGCGGCATCTTCATCAGGTATTTTGCTAAGAGAGTTAATAACTGAATTCATGGGATCATATTCTTGAGCAATATAAGTATTAATTGGTAGTACTGAGGGGTTTTTTAAGCCAAGCATTGCCCCTGCTACTTTGCCATCAGACAAGAAAATATTATAATCTTTTGTTTCTTCTATATTGGCATCGGGAAATTGTGCATGAAGTTGTTTTTTAAAAAAGCTTTCTATTGTTTCCGGCACAACTGCATAGAAAAATATTGATCCCTGCTTATTTGCCACTACCTCAAAGGAAATAACGTCAGAGTAACCTGTAAAATAATTTTTAAAACTATTTTTTGATTTTAAACCAGCTATAGTATCAAAGAAATTTTCCATAGGCTTAAGCAGTTCTTTAGCAGAATTGGAATTATTTTTATCTTCAGGGTCTTTTTTGGGAACGGTTATTAAAAATATTTTTCGCTTAAAAGAAAATTTATATTGATATTTTGTTTTAATAATTTTCTTTAATAAATGAAATAAAATAAAGATCAAAATACTAATACCAAGTATTATAAAGAAAAGATATATTATAATGGAAAAAAGATTATTCATAAAATTATTTTATTTTTTTGAATTTTCTCTTTTGGCTAAATCTAAAATTTTTTCAGTTTTAATTTTAGTTTCTTGTTCTAAAAAATATTTATTAACCCCAGGAATAAAAAATAGCCAATTTTTAATTAAATTAACAACCTTATTAACGGCTATTTTAGCCTCTTTAATGATTTTTTTTATTTTTAGGGCAGCCTCTTCTCCCCTTTTCTTAAATTCACTTCTTTGCTTTTGGTCCATAGTATCGTAATACTTTTTTATATCTTGAGATAAAATATCTTCTATTGCTTTTAAGGTTTTATCTTGTTTAAATTTTTCCTGAGAATCTTCTTTCTTTTTTTTAAAAACAGAATCAGGTAAATTTAAGCCTTTGTTAGTCTTTTTTTGAGGCTTTTCTTTTTTTTGATCTGGGGTGCCTTCTTGTTCTATAGATGAAGGTTTTTCTGGATGTTTTTTTTCTGGCTCTGTTTCTGGTTTTAAGGGTATTTCTTGATTTATTTTTTCGTTTGCCATAATTTAATTTATTCCAAATTATTTTATTTAAAACCTGTTTTTTAAAATTTCTTTTAAAACCTATTATAATTATAGGATATTTTTTAAATAATGTAAATTATCTATAAAAAAATACTCCCATGGGGAATCGAACCCCAATCTCCAGCTTGAGAAGCTGACGTCCTAACCGTTAGACGATGGGAGCCTTTATTTTTAATAATAGCCTAATTTTAAGTTAATGTCAAAATTACCATTTACAAGAAAAAATAAAAATGCTAAAATAATTCTTACATTAAAAAAGTAAATCTTAAAAGCCTTATGACTACATTATCCATTGCTCAAATTGTTGTATCCATTCTTTTAATTATAGGTATTTTAATGCAATCTAGAGGTGGCGGCCTTTCTTCTATGTTTGGTGGAGGCGGCGGAGGAGATGCTTATCGTACCAAAAGAGGGGCTGAAAAATTTATATTTAGAGCAACAATAGTTTTAGCAGTCTTATTTTTGCTTATAAGCGCTGCTCGCTTATTTGTTTAATGAAATGAAGCTAAAAAGTTTAAACTCAAAAAATAATAATAAATTTTTAATAAATTCTTTGTATAGAAAAAACAAGGTATTTACCATTCTAATGAGTCTAATTATTTTTCTAATAATATTAGGATTAATAATTTGGCTCTATTTTTTATATACTGAAAATGATTATCAATTTAAAGGTGTTTTTAAAGAAGGCCTTATTCAACAACCAATAAATATTAATCCTCTTACGCCTCAAAATGATACTGATAAAAGTTTATCTCAGCTTATTCATTCTGGTCTTTTAAAGCAAAATAAAAATCTAGAATTTGAACCAGACCTTGCTCAAAGTTTACCCATAACCGTTAAGGAGGCAGATTATTTAAAAATATGTCTTAAAAAAGATATTTCTTGGCATAATAATAAAAAACTTTCGATTGATGACGTTATTTTTACCTATAATAAAGCTAAAAAGCTTGATGATTTAAACCCTAAGCTATCTTTTGTAAGATTGCTTGATATAACCAAACTAGACAATAATTGTTTAAAAATTAAGTCTAATTTAAGTAGGAATCAACTTTATTCCTTATTAACAGTAGGTATAATTCCCAAGCATATTTGGCAAGAAATAGACTTATCAGAACAAGAAACAGATTTTAGTATTAAGCCCGTTGGTACTGGCATGTTTCAATTTGATTCTTTAGGAAGAAATAAAAATGGTGAGATTGTGTTTTATAATTTAAAACAAAATAAAAAATACTATAATAAAAAACCCAATATTAAAAATATTGAGTTTTCTTTTTATAAAAATTTAGAAAATAGTCATCAAGCCTTAAAAAATAAGGAAATTAACGCCTTTAGTCCTCATATTAATCCTATTTTTAGCTTACCAGAACATGTTCAGAATCATAAATTTAATTGGAATTTTTATAGCGGTTTATTTTTTAATCTAAAAAATGAATTATTTAATAACCAAGAGATTAGAGAGGCCTTAAGTCTTTTAACCCCTAAGAAAAAGATTTTAAAAGAAAACTTAAATTATAATGGATTGATAATTAATGGTCCTGTTTTACCCTCTTCTTTTTTCTACTATCCTGATATAGAAAAAACTAATTTTAATATTAAGGAGGCTATTGAAATTTTAAAAAGAAATGATTGGGACAAGAATAATAATGGCTTTTGGGAAAAAGATGATCAAATTATTGAGTTTACCATTAAGACAATTGATCAACCAGTTATGGTAGAAATTGCAAGATCTGTTCAAGAAGCTTGGCAATCAATTGGCTTAAAAGTTAAGCTTATTACCATGCCCACTCAAAGAATAAAGACGATCATCTCAGAAAAAGATTTCGAAGTTGTTTTATACGGAGTTCTTACTAATTACAATGCAGGATTATTCTCTTTATGGCATTCTTCAGATTCTCTAAACTCTACTCTAAATATAACTAACTTAAATAATCGTAAAATTAATGAATTATTAGAAAATGCTGTTATAGTAACTAACCTAAATGAGAAAAAAGAATATTATAAGAATTTTCAAAAACTTATTTCCGAAATTAAACCTGCAATATTTTTATATAATTTTAATTATAATTATTTAGTAGATAAAAATATAAAAGGAATTGGTGTAAAAGCCATTAATCAGCCTGGTGATAGATTTATTAATATAGAAAATTGGTATAGTCAGATAAAAAGAGTTTGGAGGTAGCAAAGAGCCGAGGTGGCGAAATTGGCAGACGCGCAGCGTTCAGGGCGCTGTGGGCTTTTGCCCGTGTGGGTTCAAATCCCACCCTCGGTATTCTCTAAACCATAAAAATATTTTCTATTTAAAAAAGCTCTTAAAATATAAAAATTAATTTATTATATAATAAAAAAGACCCACTTTTTAAAGTGAGTCTTTTTTAATTTAATTATATATTTATTTTAATTGCTCTAAAATATCACCTAGTTCTTTAATATATTCTCCATATTGATTCCATTTTCCTTGCCTTTGGGCATTCAAGGCATTGTTGTAAGCTCTAGCTGCAGTTTCAATTAGATCTTTTTGTAATGGCTCCTTAGTAGTAATATTATTTTTATCCTCTTGGATATTAATGTTTGTTTTTTTAGTATCTTCTTCTTGAAATAAACTAATAAGAGCATTTTTCAAGGTTGGTTCCATGGCAATACTATCTTTATAAGCCACTATAACGCGTTTTAATTCAGGAATCTGTCCTCCTTCTGACCTTAAATAAATAGGTTGAACGTATATTAAAGATTCCTTAATTGGTATAACCAAAAGACTTCCCCTTAATACGCTTGAACCTCTTTGGTCCCATAAAGAAATTTGCTGAGAAATTTTAGTATCTTGATTAATCCTTCCCATTATTTGGTCTGGACCATAAATTAATTTTTGTTTAGGAAATCTGTAAACTATTAAATTACCATAGTCTTCCCCATCATTTCTAGCTACCATCCAAGCAGCTAAATTATCTTTTTCTTTTGGTGTAAAAGGGATCATTAAAATAAATTCTTCTTGGTTTTCGCCAGGAAGCTTCATAATAATATGTCGCATCATAGGATCTATCCTTTTTCCAGTAAAGTTAGTAGGAATTTCCCACTGGTCTTCCCTATTATAAAATATTTTAGGATCTTTCATGTGAAACTTAGCATAAAGATCAGTTTGATATTTAAAAATATCTTCTGGATATCTTATGTGAGCCCTTATATCATCTGGCATTTTATCAAATGATAAAAAGGTATTATCAAATATTTTAGAATAGGTTTTAATTAAAGGATCATTTTCATCAGAAACATAAAATTTCATTTGTCCATTATAAGCATCTAAAACTATTTTAACGGAATTGCGAATATAATTAATTTGAGGAATAAGCTCACTATATCTTGAGGCGTGCATATCAACCATTCTTTGAGAATAAGGAAAATTGGGGCTTGTTGTATATCCATCAAGCATCCATTTTAAATGGCCATCTTTATTAATTACCACATAAGGATCTTTATCAAATCTTAAAAACGGTAACACCTTTTTTACCCTTGCTTTAATATCTCTGTAAAACATAATCCGAGAGTCATCATTTATGTCATTAGATAAAAATAATTTTGCAGATTGAAATCTTAAAGCAAACATAATTTTTTTAAGAGAGCTGCCTATTTCTACCCCTCCAGTTCCCTGATAATTAGTAAATACATTTTCATTGCCCTTTGGGTAATCAAATTCCTTTGTTCCGGTTTTAGTTACAACCCAATCAATTAAAGATTCACCATAATATATCTCAGGACGATTAATTTTAAAGCGCTCAAACTCTGATTGAGGCGGAAGGTCTTTAAGAAAAAGATTGGGTAATCCTTCGGGAGTAGTTTCGTTTACAGGGGCCAGTGTTAACCCAAAGCCATGAGTAAAGGTTAGTCTTTTATTAATAAAGCTTTGTTGGGGCAATTTTGTAGAATCAAGTTCTCTGGTTGATAAAAGAACCTGCCTATAATCTTTGCCTAAGTGATAGCGGTCATTATCTATCTTATCAAAATCATAATAAGTCCTTATAGCTTGCAATTGAGTAAAAGTATCTAATAATGGGTCTCTATCCCAAATTCTAATATTTTTAATTGTAGCAGAATTTTCATTAATATCTTCAATAGTCAAATCGCTTTCTTTATCTAATCTTTCTTCTTTAATCCTATCTAAGTCATAGGCTGACCTGGTCATTGTAATGTGATTTTGGATATAAGGAGTTTCTTTTTTAAGCTCATTTGGCTCTACAACTAATTTTTGTAAAATAGTTGGATATATCCAGACCCCAACAACCAAAACTAGGCCATAGGTAATTAAACCAAGTTTTAATAATTTATAATTAGCCTTCCAAATATTTATTAAAGAGATTAAAGCCAGGGCTAAGGCTATAACTAATAAAACCTTTAACATGGGCAAAGCTCCATGGATAATACTGTAATTTGCCCCTAGTAAAAGTTCTGTTTGGTTTAAAAGTAAACCTGGAATTTTGATAAAATATAAATTTAAGGCAACTAAAGCAAAAAATAAAAATAAAAGAACTGATATATGAGTTTTAACCCTTTTACTAAATTTGCTTGAGAAAAAAGCTTTTAATGTTAAAAGTCCGTTTTTAATATAAATTAAACCAGTAGCTATAATAGTTGAAATAACTAAGAAAAATCCTATTCCCAATAAGAATTGGATAAAAGGCATTTCAAAAATATAAAAAGATACATCTTTGCCTAAAATTGGATCTACCTTAGAAAAAGGAGTAGCATTTAAATATTTTAAAACAGTTTGCCAACTATTAGAGGCAACTATTGCTACAATAAAAGAAATAATTAAAGAAATAATTAAGGATATTTTATTGCCAATCTTTTTAAATGATAATAATTTTTTAACTGTATCCTTACCAATAACCTGTGGCTCTTTTTTAGATATTTTAGCGGCAATTAAGCTATTGCCATATAAAAATAAAAAGAACAATAATCCCACTAAAGAACCTAAAATTATTTTAGTAGAAATAATTGTTTTAAAAATATTAGCGTAGTCAATGCTTTGGAACCAATACCAGTCCGTTAAAATATGAATAATGCTGGTACCAAAAAATAGGGCAAAAATAATTAGTCCCAATAATATAGTGCCTGTTAAAGATTTCTTTTTCATATAATTTAAAATTAGTTTTTTATAATTGTTATTATAACAAATGGGTTACTTTTAGCAATTTAAAAATAAAATATTATAAAATATTTATTATTCAAAAATATGTTGTTTTAATATAATATCTTTTTGAAGCCATTTGCGAGCTAGGTTCTGAAATTTCTTTGTTTTGTCAGATACCAAAAACTCGTGTTTATTACCTAAAAGTCTAGATTTAATCTTTTGATTATTATTTAAAAATGTCTTTAATTTAAAAACCGCTTCTTTGCCAGGGTCTATAATATTAATATTATTTTTTAAATTTCTTTTAATTATATTAAATAAAAAACCGTAATGAGTACAAGCTAAAACTAAAGTGTCAAAACTGGATTCAAAATTTAAATATCTTTTAATAATAAGTTCGGTTTCTGGTTTTTGGATCCAATTCTCTTCTACCAAAGGCACTAAAAGAGGGGCTGATTTGGATAAAACTTTTGCTTTTTTATCCTTTAATGTAATCAATTTAGGGTAGATTTGGGAGTTAATGGTGGCTCTAGTACCCAAAACAGCAATTTCTTTGGTTTTGGTTACTTTTATTGCTTTTTCAACCCCAGGTAAAACTACCTCAAATATTGGAATATCAAATTTTTCTTTTAAAAAGTTAGTGGCAATGGCTGAGGCAGTGTTACAGGCTATAATAATGATTTCTGCTCCTTGGTTAATTAAAAATTGCACTACTTGAGATGAGTAGCGCTTTATAACTCCTTCTCCTTTGTTTCCATAAGGAGTACGAGCTGTATCCCCAAAATAAATTGTATTTAATTTTGGAATCTCTTTATATATTTCCCTTAAAACAGTTAAGCCGCCAATACCAGAATCAAAAACTCCAATCATAATTATTTATTAATTATTCTTTTAATTTCTTGTAATTTATTTTCTGCTAAAGACTTTTTATTTGCCTCTATCACAAGCCTTAAAAGTGGCTCAGTATTAGAGGGTCTTGCATTAAACCACCAATTATCAAATTCAACTGACAGTCCATCCAACCAATCCTTTTTACCGTTTTTATAATAATCAGCTAATAATTTAATGGTTTTTTTTCTATTTTTTACCCTAAAATTAGTTTCATTAATCCTATAATATCTTTTTAAGGGTTTTATTAATTGGGAAAGAGGAGAATTGTTTTGAGATAAAATTTCTTGCATTATTAAAAGAGTTAAAATACCTGATTCGCCAAAAAAATTGTCTTTATAGCAAAAATGACCTGAAATTTCTCCTCCTAAAATTGCTTGATATTTTTTAGATATCATTTTCATAAAAGTAGAGCCAGTTCTATTTTTAATTGGCTTACCATTGTTTTCTTTAATAACTTCGGGAACAGATCTTGAACAAGTTAGGTTATAAACAATTGATGATCCGGGCTGCTTTTTAAGAAAATGTTTTGCAAAAAGAGCTAAAATCATATCAGCCTTAATTAAATTTCCTTTTTCATCTACAAAAACAGTTCTGTCGCCATCTCCGTCAAAAGCTAAACCAAAGTCAGCCCCTTTTGTTTTTACTTTATTGCTAAGGTCAGAAAGATTACCAGGAATAACAGGATTAGGTGAATGATTTGAAAAATTACTATCAATTTCACAATAAATACAATCAAGGTTTCCAGGAATTTTGTCTTTTGTAAAATTTATCATTTTAGCAGCCACTCCCCCACTTGCATCTACTATAATATTTTTAGGTTTTAGTTTATCAATTTTTATTAAAGATAAAATATGTTTTTTATAATCAGGTAAAATATTGTATTTTTTAATATCAGCCTTGTTTGAAAAAGACGAGAAATCTTTTTGACAAATTTTTTCTAATTCAGGCAAGCCCCATTGTCCTGATAAAAACTTGGGACCCTTGGTTGCTAATTTAAAGCCATTATAATTTTTAGGATTATGGCTTCCGGTTATTATCACCCCGGCAGTTGTTTTTAAAAAATTTAAGGCAAAATATAAAGAATCAGTAGCTGCTAAACCAATGTCTATAATATTAGCCCCTTGATTTAATACCCCCCTTGCAAAACTATGAAAAAGAGGCAAAGAAGATTCTCTCCCGTCTTGACCTATAACTATAGTAATATTTTTATCTTTATTAAACTCTTTTTTAAGAAAAAGAACAAAAGCATTACCTAATTTATAAGCAAATTCTTTATTTAAATGATCAGGATAAATGCCCCTGACATCATAAGCACGAAAAATCTTATTTATATTCATATAAATTTATTTATATTATATTTTTACAAATTAATAAAATATTACCCTTTTTAGTTTTTCGACAATTAATAACCTTAAAGCCAGTTTTTTTTAATAATTTAACAAACTCAGATTTAGTAAAGCAATGATAATAACGCTTTGTAATCTTATCTTTTGATTTAAAGGGTATATATACATCTTTCCAATCTAATCCTTTTGGATGCCAACCAAAAAGCATAGGCCAAATTTTATAACGCAATAAAATGCTAGGACGCCATAAATTCCAAACTGTTATAATTAAATTTGAGTCTTTTTTTAAAACCCTAGCTATTTCTTTTAAAAATTTTTTTCTTAATTGAAGCCCAGGTATATGATGAAACATTGCAATGGAAAATACAATGTCAAAACTATTTTCTTTAAAGGGCAAGTTAATAACATTGGCATTAATTAATTTGATATTGTCTTTATCCTGGTATTTCTTTTTTGCTATATTTATAAGATTTTTTGATATATCAACGCCAGTATAATAAATTTCTTTTTTAAAGGCTTTGATTAATCTCGCATTTCCGCAGCCAAGATCTAAAACCCTATCTCCTGTTTTAACATAATTATTTAATGATTTTAATTCTGGCCATAAATATTGTCTTGTATTAGAAAACTTCTTAGCAATATCATCCCAATCTTCTTTGTTTTTTTGAATAATTTTCTTAGCCCTTTCTTTTTTCATAACTTTTATATAATTAATTACTTTTTTTATTATAATACAACTAGTTAAATTAACAATATTTCTTTATTTAATTATTAAGATTTGTTAGTATAAAGATATTAAAAATTATTTTTATGAAAAGAAAAGATTTAATAATTATTACTAAAAAGATATCTAACTCTAAAATTAACACAAGAGAAGAGCTAGAAGATCTTAAAAAAAAGTTTTCAAAAGGTGTTGGCAAAGAAATACCTTCAAATATTTCTATTATAGAAAAGTATAAAGAACTAAGAAAAAGCAATAAAGTAAAAAAGAATAACTTTTTAGAAAAAATAAAAAAAAGACCCATAAGAAGCTTATCTGGTGTTGTAGTTGTTAGTGTCTTAACTAAGCCTTGGGAATGTCCAGGTAATTGTATATTTTGTCCTAAAGAAACAGATATACCTAAAAGTTATCTTTCAGGTGAGCCAGCAGTAGAAAGAGCTAAAAGATTAAATTTTGATCCCTACCTTCAAACAAAAAAAAGATTAGAATCTTTAAAAAAACAAGGACACCCAACAGATAAAATTGAGCTTATTGTTATTGGGGGGACCTGGACTGTTTTAGAAAAAAAATATCGCGAATGGTTTATAAAGCGTTGTTTTGATGGGGTCAATGGAATGGATTCTCTTAACCTTAAAAAAGCTCAAAAAAGAAATGAAAATGGCCAACAAAGAATTATAGGAATTACCTTAGAAACAAGACCTGATTATATTACAAAAGACTCCATAAAACACATGAGAAAATTAGGCTGTACTAGGGTTGAGATAGGGGTACAAAGTTTAAGCGATAAAATACTTAAAAAAAATAATAGAGGTCATGGCATAAAAGAAACTATTAAAGCTACAAAGTTGTTAAAAGATGCTGGTCTTAAAATATGTTACCATCTTATGCCTGGACTTTATGGGTCTAATCCTAAAAAAGACTTAAAATATTTTAAAAAAGTTTTTCAAAATTCAAAGTTTAGGCCAGACATGATCAAAATATACCCTTGTATTGTTTCCAAAGGATCTAAGCTATATAAAATATTTAAAAGGGGCGATTATAAGCCTTACTCAGAAAAAACTCTTATTAAGCTTTTAATGAAACTTAAATTAAATGTTCCTCCTTATGTTCGGATTAATCGCCTTATAAGAGATGTGCCTGCTTGGCAAATACAAGGCGGTAGCAAGACCTCAAATTTAAGAGAAGTTGTTCAAAAAAAAATAAAAGAACAAGGTAAATCTTGCCAATGTATAAGATGCAGAGAAATAAAGTCTTTGGACTTTAAAACAGATGATCTTTTTTTTAATAAAATAAAATATAAAGCCAGTAAAGGAAAAGAATACTTTTTATCTTTTATAAACAAAAATAATAAATTAGCTGCTTTTTTAAGATTAAGACTGCCTAGCTTTAACTCAATGGCAAAGCTACTGCCAGAATTAAAAAAAACAGCACTTATAAGAGAAGTGCATACATATGGTCAACTAGTTTCTATTAAAAGCCATGAAAAAAAAGCAACCCAGCATCAAGGCTTTGGAAAACAATTAATGCTTAAAGCAGAAGAGATTAGTCGAAAAAGGGGTTTTAAAAAAATAGCTGTTATTTCTGGAATTGGTGTAAGGGGATACTATAAAAAACTAGGTTATTATTTAAAAGGAACTTATATGATAAAAGATTTATAGTTTTTCCTTCCAATTTCCCCCCTGCCTTACTAAAAGATCTTGTTTATGTTCCGGGTGCTTCATTATAGTCTCTACTATTTTTTCCATTCTAACCGCTTGTGACCCTTTTACAAGCAAAATGTCGCCCTCGCCTAACTTGTCTTTAATAAATTCTTTAGCCTTTGTTGAATCATTAAATTCAAAAATATTTTCTTTATTCATTACTGATGCCCTTGCCCCTTTAGATAAATTCTTAGCTTCTGGGCCAACTGTGACAAGATAATCAAATTGCATTTGTGCAATCTTTTTTCCAAACTTATAATGTATATCTTCTGATTGATTGCCTAATTCTTTCATATCTCCTATTACCACCCATTTTTTAGCTTCTGGGTGTTTTTTTATTTGACTTAAAGTATTTAAAGATAAATCTAGTGCCTTAGGAGAAGCATTATAGCTATCATCTAAAATTAAACTAGATTTTATTCCATGGATAGGACGCATTCTTCCTGATAATATTTTAAATTCAGAAAAATTATTAGCTACATTTATAACGTTTATTCCAAAAGTAATACTTACAGCTATAGCCGCTAAAACAGAATATACCTGAGCCTTTGTGGTGGCGTTTGGCAAAAATATTGGCACAATACTGCCTTTATAATTTAATTTAAAGCCAATTCCTTTAATTTCAACCTGTTTATTAACAAGTTTTTGATTAAAATTAAATTCAATAGCCCTAACATCTGCATTTTTGGAAAAACCATAGGTTAAAACTTTAGAAGAAACCCTACTTTTAATACCTAAAACTTTTTCATCGTCAGCATTTAAGATTGCCCAGCCAGAATAATCTAGCCTAGTTGCTAGTTTTTGCTTTTCTTTTAAAACTCCATTTATGTCTCCTAAAAACTCTGTATGGGCAGCGCTAATAGCTGTTATTATAGATCGAGATGGTTTAGCAATCTTAATTAAATAATCTATATCGCCTGGCCTATCAACCGCCATTTCAAGAATTAGAATTTTAGGATAAGGGGTATATATAATTTTAAAAATTGCACGGAGAAAAATTCCAAACCATTTTAATAAATTTTTACCAGGCGAGCGTTCGTTTAATATAGTCAAAGGGACACCTATTTCATTATTATAATTTTTAAAAGACTGGCGGCTAGAAAATTTATTTCTTAAAGCATTAAAAACAGCACATTTAGTAGAAGTTTTTCCTACACTACCGGTAATGCCTATAATTATAGGATTATATCTCTTAATAACAATTTTTGCTAAAATAGCCAGTATTTTTTCTAATACTTTTTTTATCATTTTAATTATTATTACTAGGGGCAATATTTAAATAATCTAATATAAATTCAGCTAATTTTCCAAAAGTGGGTGCAGCAGTAGAATCAGAAAATTCTTCTTCTTTTGGATTTCGAAGTGTTATTAAAGCAACAAACCTTGGATCACGAGCTGGTGCAAAGCCTACAAAAGAATGTATAACCTTGTCAGAATACTCGCCCTCATCTTTTTTAGGAATAAGAGCCGTTCCGGTTTTACCAGCTATATCAAAACCAGATACGCCTGCTTTTTTACCATAACCATTTTTAATAACAGATACCATCATAGCAGAAATTATTTTAGCAGTTTCTGGCCTGATTACTTGTCTAATAGGATCTGGTTCAATTAAATCTAGGTCGCCATTTTCAAGTCTAAAGCCAGAAAATATTTGGGGACGCATTAATTTTCCAGAATTAGCTATTGCACTAAATGCACTAACTATTTGTAATGGAGTTACAGAAATTCCATGTCCGTATGAGGCTGTATAAAAATAGGTTTTTGAAGCCTCATCTAAGTTGCTAATATTACCACTTTCTTCACCAGAAAGACCAATTCCTGTTAAGCTTCCAAATCCAAATTTTTTAAGATAATTTCTAAAATTTTGTTTACCTAATTTTTCAGCAGCAAATATAATTCCAGTATTTATAGAATTCTCTAGAACTTCAGTCATATTAACCCTACCAAAACTTCTGTTTTTAACATTGGTAATAGTATAATCTTCAACCTCTACCTTACCCGAATCAACAAAAGTAGTTTCTGGGGATACTGCTTTTTCATTTATGGCAGCTGCCATGGTTAAGGGTTTAAAAATAGAACCTGGCTCAAAAGCAGAAGAAATACTATTATTTTTAAAAACCTCTAGACTATCAACCTTAGAATAATTATTGGGATCAAAGTCTGGATAATTGCAAAGTGATATTAAAGATCCATTTTTAGGATTCATCACTATAATGCTACCAGAATCAACCTTATATTTTGATATTGCTTGTTTTAATAAAGAGCAGGAAAAAAATTGAATTGATGGATCAATGGAAAGTATAACGTCTTTGCCGTCTTGAGGGGCTTTTTTAATTTTATTAGCTAAAACATTTCTTTCCCCAGCTGCTATGTTAATTTCTCTTTTACCTGGTTTGCCAGACAATTTATCATTAAAAAATTCTTCTATTCCATATTGACCCCTAAGATTGCCGCTATTATAACTTAAAAATCCAGTAATATGCGAAAAAAGATTTTTTTCTGGATAATATCTTTTGGTTTTAGGTTCGAAATAAATCCCTTTAATATCAAGGTCTTCAAGTTTTTCTAGCTGGGATTTAGTTAAATCCTTTTTAATTAATTCATAATAATCCCCTTTCTTAGATAACCTTTTAATAATTTCTTTTATTTTTTCATTTTCTTTGGTTTCTTGTAAAAATAGGGGTTGATTATTGTCTTCTGGTAATTTTTGACTAAAATCAAAAATTCCAGCTTTAATCATTTTATTAATCCAGGTATTTATTTCACTACTATCAATATTAACTGGTGAGGCTATTAAGTTATAACGAGTTGTATTTATAGCCAAGGGATAAAAATTATCTTGATTTTTAATTAAAATTTCGCCTCGCTCAGAAGGTATTTTTTCTATCCGCGTCCCTTGCTTAATATAAAAATTTCGCCCGACAACTTGCAATTGAAACAGGCGACCTATGATAACAAAAAATAATAAAGTAATAATTATAATAATAAATTTAAAACGGCCTGACATGAAATATTTTATTATTTTTTAGCAAAAGTTTCGCTTGGCACAAAAATATATTCAGCGGTTTTTACTGCAATCATATCAGTACTTTTTACGTCTTCATATATTTTACTAATTGAGCCTAAACTTACTAATTCTTTAACTAATTCTTCTTTTTCACTTCTAAGATTTTGAACTAAGCTTTGCTTTTCTTTTAATTCCATACTAGAGGAAATGCCATTATTGGCATAAAATACACAAAAACCAACACTAATTATCACAAGACCTATTAAAATTAAGTTGTAATAAAAATAATTTTTATTTTTTTTCATAATTTTTATTTTTTATTTTTTATAGGCAACGCGTAGTTTAGCACTTCGCGCTTTATTATTGTCTTGAACTTCTTCTCTAGTAGGAGTTATTGGTTTTTTAAAAACAGGTTCTAACTTTGTATTTTCTTTAAAATAGTCTTTTACAATTTTATCTTCTAAAGAATGATAAGAAATGGCAATGATTTTTCCGCCCTTTTTTAAAACAGTGAAACCCTGGGAAAGACCATTTTGAATATTCTCTAATTCATTATTAACTTGAATTCTTAAAGCTTGAAAAATACGAGCTAAGCTTTTTATATGAAACCTATAACCTAGAGAAGATTCAATAATATTTCTTAATTCTTGGGTGGTAGAAATTTCTTTTTTTTCTCTTGCTTTAACAATCTGTCTTGCTATTTTATAAGACCATTTTTCTCCACCATATTTTTTAAAAAGATCTTCTAATTCCTTTTCTGAATATTTATTAATAATATTTTTTGCTGTTAAGGTTTGATTTTTAGCATCAAATCTCATATCAAGGGGCTCATCTTTCATAAAAGTAAATCCACGACTACTTTTTTCTAATAAATCCGTTGATAACCCAAAGTCAAATAATATGCCATGAACGGGTTGAAAATCTTTTTCTTTAACTATTTCTTTTAATTTAGAAAAATTTTCATGAGCAATTATTAAACGCTTTGATATATCTTTATGGTGCTTTTTATATTCTTCTAATTTTTCAATTGCTTGTAATGATAAGTCTAAGCCTAAAACCTTACCCCTTGGAGATGTTTTCTTTAATATTTCTAAAGTATGTCCCCCACCCCCAAGTGTACAATCTATATAATTTTGATTGGGTTTTGGGTCAAATATTTTTATAACTTCTTTTAAAAGGACCGGTATATGCATATAATTAAATACCTATTTCATCTAAAGCCTCTGCTATGTCCGAGCTGCTAGCTTCAGACCTTTTTTTATATTCTTCCCAAATTTGTTTATCCCAAATTTCTAATCTGTCATAAAGTCCAGCTATAATTGTATTTTTATTTAAATTAGCATATTTTATTAAAAAGTCAGGCAAGGTAATCCTTCCCTGACTATCAAGCTCTCTGTCCATTGCGCCAGCTAACATTAATCTATTAAAAGCTCTATTTTTAGATTTACTAATTGGCAAATCTCTTAATTTTTTAACTAGTTTTTCCCATGATTCTTTAGTATATATTGAAAGACAAGTATCTATACCCCTGGTTGCTACCATGCCCTTTTTTAATTTATCCCTAAATTTTACTGGTATAGCCAGTCTATTTTTTTTATCTATTTTGTACTCATATTCACCTATAAACATGAATTTAATACTTTATTTTTTAAGTTATCCACACATTCTCTTAGTTTTCCCCACTTTTATCCACATATTTCCACCACGATTATATTATAAACCATTTTTCTACACATGACAAATATAATAAATGTGGATAACTTTTATCTAAAATAAAAAACCTGCTTAAAAACAGGTAAATTAATTGAGTTGTATAAAATCTATATATTTATAATTTGATAGATTATACCTATTATAAATAAAACATAAAAGATATAAGATAAAAATTTAGGTAAAAATATTTTAAACTCTGGAATTCTAGTGCCCAATTTTTTAGATTTATAATAAGCTAATAATAAAACTACACCCTGGACACCTGATAAAATGCCACCTGAAATTCCCAAAACTTTAACAAAACTTTTAAGTCCTCCGATAAATAAAAAAAGTGGTATTGTTACAGTTATGACCCAAGCTGGCAAAAGAGGAAAGTTATAATCCCTGTGCCACAATTCTCTTAAAATATGCCCTAATGCTAAAAAAGAAGTTGTCATAGCTAAGACCCCAAAAATACCTCCTATTAATAATATACCTCCATTTATTGCTTGGCCTAAGCCCAAAATAGCAGTTTCTGTTGTAAAAATTCCCGTTACTCCAACCACAGCAAAAGAAAAAATAATATATATAAGCAAAGGTATGGTAGAGCCTAAAATAATGGCAAGTTTTAATTTTTCTTCTTGATTTTTTAAAATACGCCTCATTGTAGGCACAGCCGAGGCCCCACCAAAGGCAAAAAGAATAACCCCATAAGGAAGAAAGATCTTTGATAAATCTATAAATTCTAAATTTTCATTATTTATAAAAGGGAAAGCCAAAGAGACAATAAACAGGACAACAAAAATCAAGGCAATGGCCATAAAGGTTTCTATACTAGAAACAATGCCCACTCCTTTATAAATAATAAAACTAGCTATTCCCCAGAAAACAATTGACCATAAAATTTGGCTGCCTCCTAATAAGGGTCCTAGCAATTCTTTTAAAAAACCGCCCACTCCAATAGTATAGGCCACCATTGCTCCGTAGATTCCTATCATTAAAGAAAGGGTTATCAAAAGCTTACCCCAACTTCCTAAATATTTTTTAGCAAAGCCTGGCATTTCTAAATTTCCCCTTGTCCTTAAAATTAATTCACCATAACACAAATTAACTATTAAAAAAATAGCTGCAAAAAGACAAAGATAACCTAGGCCAACCATAAAGCCCACCTGAGCTATAACATAAGGCAGGCCAAATATGCCCGCCCCTACTACGGTACCAATTAAAACTGCTACTGCTTTTACAAACTTCATTATTTTTCTAAAGATTTAATATTATCTATTTTAGTATTTAGCTTAATATTTTCGTTGCTAGCTTTATCAATGGCTGCCTTAGCATTGCTTATATGAGTATCCACTAGTCTAATTACTTGTTCTAGTTTTTGGGTTTGTTTTTTAATACTTAATAAGGACTCAAAAACTTTTTTAGCATTTTCCTGAATTTTTTGTCCTTCTAAGCCTGCCATTATAACTTTTAAAAAATAATAAAAAGAATTGGGTGATACTATGTAGACTCGCTTGTCTCTAGCATATTCTTCTAAATCGCCCTCATTGCGAATAATTTCATAATAAATAGCTTCGGATGGCACATACATTAAAGCAAAGTTTAAGGTGCCTAAATCTGGCAATATGTACTTTTCTGAAATGCTTGCAATGTGTTTTTTTACCTCTCGTACAAATTCTTTTTCCTTAGTCTTTTTTTCCTTTCCTTTTGCTTTAATCATTTTATTAAAACTACCCATAGGAAATTTTGAATCAATGGGTATAATGCCTTGCTTTGTTTTAAGAGCAGCGTCAACAACCTTACCGTTTTTAAATTTATATTGAAGATCAAAATGTTTTTTAGAAAAATGTTGTCTTAATAAATCTTTTAAAACCTCTTCTCCAATATTACCTCTTAATTTGGGGGATTTTAAAAAATCTTGCAAAGATTCCATTTTACGGCCAATTTCTTTTATAGCCCCAAGATCTTGATAAAAAGAATTTATAGAATTTTTAAGATCTTGAGTAGAGTCTTTAACAATATCCCCTATTTCTGGCTTTTGGGGTAGATTACTTAACTTATAATATAGCAAATATAACAATATTCCCAAAATAATAAAAAATATA
>Ga0102934_1000235_pt1 | contig 34643 bp, 39 predicted proteins | sample SalPonR2_A_D1_MG_FD_78175 | JGI IMG/M metagenome (GOLD analysis project Ga0102934, IMG submission 78175) | Salt pond soil microbial communities from South San Francisco under conditions of wetland restoration - Salt Pond MetaG R2_A_D1_MG | ecosystem: Environmental > Aquatic > Marine > Intertidal... | reverse complement strand
CGAGATGCGAACTTGCAGGAGCCGTCGCAGGCCGTGGTGCAGGTCGTGCAGTTCCATCCCTCCACAGGCGGACTCCTCTTCACGGCGGGCCTGGACAAGACCCTGCGCTTCTTTCAAGTGGACGGAAAGCGGAACGACAAGGTGGCGGGCGTCTTTTTCCAGGACTTGCCCATCCAGGCGGCGGCTTTCGTGGACGGGGGGGGGGACAAATCCTTCCGGGAGGTGGTGGTGAGCGGGCGCCGACCTTTCTTCTACTGGCACGACCTGGAGGCGGGGGCTTCGAGTCGGGTGCCGCGGCTGATGGGGCGGGAGGAGAAGAGCCTGGAGCGTTTCGTGGCCTCACCGGACGGGCAATGGCTGGCCTTCACAGGCAAGGACGGTTATGTGGTGCTGGTCGGGGCCCGGAGCAAGCAGTGGGCGGGGGAGTTCAAGATGAACGGCACGGCCAGGGCGCTGGCTTTCAGCGCGGACGGGCGGCACCTGATGGCCTCGGGGGGGGACGCGGTCGTCTACCGCTGGGACCTACGGTCGCGGCGGTGCCTGGCTCGCTTTCACAATGAGGGCGGCACGGTTACCTCCGCGCTGGCCGCCTCCGCGGGCATGCTGGCCGTCGGGGCGGAGAGCGGGGTGGTGAACCTGTACGAGGAGGAGGCGGTGCTCAGGGGGGCTGCAGGGCCGGAGCATGGGCCGACATCCTGGCACTCCACCGCCGCGCTCGCCCCGTGCAAGGCTTTGACGCACCTGGTGACGGCCGTCGACACGCTCGCCTTCAACCACGACGGCATGCTCCTGGCCATGGCCTCCAAGTGGAACCGCGACGCCCTACGGGTCGTGCATGTGCCTTCGCGGACCGTCTTCTCGAACTGGCCCACCGGGCAGACCCCCATCCGCTACCCATCCGCCCTGGCCTTTAGCCCGAACAGCGGCATGCTTGCCGTTGGGAACGACCGCGGCCGCGTCTTGCTTTACCGCCTGCGGCACTACGAGAGTAGTTGAAAGCCGAAGGTGTCGGCGGGGGGGGTATCTTGGGGTGGGGAGAACGTGCAAAGAAGGCAAAAGCATCCGCACGTCGCGTGCAAACTCGGCTTTGGTATCATTGCCTTGCCAAGGATTGCTTTAATTTGGTTATCAAGCATCCCTTCCATTTCACTTGCCTTGACATAGGAATGATGCCTTTGCTGCATTCGTTCTCTTTCTGTCCATACATGACTACCCTCGCTATATGTACTTTGCCTGATTCGCAGGCCTTTCTTAACCCATCCCTATATTTGACATTTAACCCCATTCATCCACGGGGTTATGGCTAATGAAAACTCCCCGCGTGAAGGAGATTGTGCAGGGCGTCTGACGCGAAGGCCAGGTGGCCGGCCCCCTCCCCCACCAGGATGGCAGCGATGACGCCTAGATTGAAAGTCATCGCCAGAAGCATCACCAGCAAGGACGACGTACTCAACAACACAAAGTAGCACGTGAGCACTATACGATCCCGCACGCTGATTGTGGACCCAAACTTGGCCAGCGCGTCATCCGAGGGCAGCAGCCGCAAAGGCTTACACGCATCCGACACGCAGGCCTCACGGGCGACACAGCTCCCATTTTTCCCCACGAGCTCTTGTTCCTCCTCGTCTGTCACCCTTGCCCTTATTGAGGTTGATCCATACGTCGACGTCGGACCAGGCTTGCTCGCTGCGCAGCCTACTAGCATGGATGTCGTCCCGTCACTTGCCTGACCTGTGCACGAGAAACAACGACATGGAGATGAAGGAAGTAGAATTCGCTCACTAAAATGCAAGAGATGTATACCTGTATTGTGCTCAGCCAAGCGCAAAACCAGCCTAGTCTTGTGCATAGTGAGTAAATGCCGCAAGAAGCAGAAGAAGCAGATTGCGGCAAGGCTAGCATAGTAAACCGAACATGTGTCGATGTCCCATGCTGCGATAAAAAGCTTGCCCACTTGACATGTGCATTTGAGAGTAAGATCCATGGACATGGGCATCGACCTCGGCATGGGCATATTGCTATCCATACTCTTCATACCCTCGCTTGCGCCATCGGAGTTCATCCTGTTATCAACGCCAAAAGAAAGAGATGATCAAGATTCAGAAGAAGCATGCAAATCCTGCTCCTTCAACAAGCTAATTCATCACAAATTCTGACGCGAGCGGGTCTTTTTTTCATATCGGTGGCCTTCGAGACGCATTCAATGCTCTTCTTATGCGTTGTTTAGACGTACATCGTGCGGGCTGGGGGAGAGGAGCAACGACGGAGCGCGTAACCGGTTCCGGCCCTAAAAAATGTAGCCGCCGGAACAAAGACAGATTTCAGGGGTGTGTGCTATGACCGAGGATTCAATACAAAGCTGACAGTCGGCAGGCATAGAAGTGACACAATGTACGAAGTTTAAGCATGTGCTAGGTGCGCGCAGGCCGCGAAACGGGCCATATCGATCCCTCGATAACCTCCTCATAACCTCCCCCCCACCACCGGGAAGCTTATGACTCGGCTTTCACTGGTTCATTGTTTATTACTCGCCACTCAATACATAATTTATTGGACCTATCAAATTACTAACGCATGACAGCTTCTGCCATCAACATGCAGGTATATACACAAACTAATTGGAGCCCTACTGCTTATCCCGCCCGTGTCCACACCGCAAATCGCGCCTCGTATGACTCCTTTGGAGTCGTACCTTTCGCATCCGACGATCTAGCAGTTACCAACATGGTGTCAGTGATGGCGAGGACCCGTAATGTGTGTGGCAGTCCAGTAGGAATCCCCAATGTACTAGCCATGGACCCCTCAACCCCATAATTTAACACGCGCCCCGTGCCGTCGAATGTAAATGCGACTTTTACGTCCCGTACAACTTCGAATGGCGACACGACTAGCTTTCCGGTAATTGTCCTAGTCTCAGACTCAACCCGCTGCCAGACGTCAACCTTGGTGAGGAAATCGACGCTTTCTTGATGGGCAGTGAGGAGGCACCGCCACCGACCATCTAGGTCTTGGACGGGGACAGGGGCCAGGCGTCGAGAGGGACCTTCCGACGCAAATTCGCTGCGCAAGACATCTTGGTGCACCACTCGCAGAGCAGCATTTATTGCATCGAAGCGGACGCCCACACCCTGGGCTATTACGGCGTCTTCAAGTACCTCAAGGGCCTGAGCTACTGATTCGATGCGGAGCCCCGACATGGAGTCGTCCGGACTAGGGCTGCTCTTTCCCTTCATATAGAGGCCGTAGCTCCCTTCGATCTGCCCCGGTATGTAGGCGAAATTGATCATGTTGCGTGGGTTTACATTGCTTTTGGAGCCGAGCCCCAGCTTCTTCATGGCCTCCGCACCCAGGTTGAGCGCTTTCGCCTTGGCCCGCAGGTCCTTCACGGGCGAGCTCCTGACCTGCGTGTAGATGTCTTGGGCCTCCTTGAACTCGTACACTGCCTCATGCGCCATGGCTAAATCCATGAGCGTGGATGCGCCCAATGAGCTCCGTACCGAGCAGATGCTGCGGAAGGGGAGGAGCACGGCCTTGGCGGCCTCGTATTCGCCTCGCAGCATGTACTTACGCGCCTGCGTCCTCGCTACCTTGATACGCTCCTCGTCCGCCTTTTCGAGGGGGGTCAGGACCGTGCCTTGGACTCCCTTCTTGTATTCCCGCACCTGAGCCATCAGCGTATCGTACTTTGCCAGCCATTCCTTGTCCCCCTCCAGGGTGACACCGCCCTCGGGGATGTGCACGCCTCCCCCGAAGGCGTCAGGAATGTTCTTCGGTCGCGCAAACTCGCCCCAGGACGTACTTTGAGGCTTGTATGTTTCCACATTCTGGAAGCGCTTTTCAACATCCTGGAGCTGCTGCAGCTTACGAGCCAGGTACGGCGAGGGCTGTCCCTTGTTGGGCGAGGCGGAAGAGGTGCTTAATGTGGTGGACGAAGACTGGGTCTGAGACTGGGCCTTTGACTTGAGGATCTTGTCGAGCAAGGCTTGCTTTTCCTGTCGCTTCAGCTCGTTGTACATCTCCTGATCCTCGGCGGTGTACTCTGATGAGTCGGGCAGTGCGGCGTCGTCATTCGCATCGTTATCCCAGTACCTGTAGTCCTCTTGTCCTCCCTCGCTGCCGGAGACCCCTCCATCAAGTAAGCGGTTATAGTCTCCTCCACCCTCCTTAATTTTTTTCAAACGTAGGAGTTTGGCAACTCGTTCTTTGTCCCCGCCTCCTCCTGCATACAAGGGATGGAGGTGTCGTTTCGGCTGCTGCTGAAGCGTGAAGGCGTGCACGAGGAAAGATAACGTCAGGCACCAACAGAGCACGCGCATTGCCACCGCAAGGCCATGACCCTGTGCCGCCATGGCCTACGTCGCCTCTCTGAGGGCCCTGCCGCCAATCTGCTTGTGCGTTTCACACGTGATGAGAGCATTGAAAGGCACGGTCCTCGTACAAACCTTATTGCGCCTCGCAAGGCGATCGATGTCGTCATCAACCTGAGGGTAACCTCCTCCCTCCACTCGCACCCTGGTGCTACTTCCTTTTTTCCCCTAGTGAATCTCACGCAGCTTAATGGACTTAATCTCTCCTTTACTTTATTTGCTGCTTCAGGGAAGAGTACATGGGATGGACGGGCCTACTGATGCCGTTGAAGACGGCAATCGCTGCTTTTGCTTTTCAAAAGCAAGCAAGTCAATCCTCAACAATTCTGCAAAAATTGGGTCCTCGTTTGTCTGCCGTTTACCGCCTTGTACCTTCACATGCGAAGGGAATTGTAGATGTGGGGTGTGATCATGCACTGCTAGGGCTTGCCTTGGCTGCGGGTCGAGATCATCCAAATTTGCGCAAAGTGATAGGTATCGACAAAGCGCTAGACCCTCTAGACGTGGCAAGGCAAAATCTAAGAGAGCACGCGTACTCACGTATAGAAAAATATCCTCTGACAGCATCACTAGAGCTACGACATGGTGACGGTCTTGAGGCCTTGATTCCTGAAGATGTTAACATTGTCGATACACTATGTATGGCCGGGCTTGGCAGCGGCACAATTATAGAAGTGTTGAGCTCACTAAAATATGTCAGGGAAGGGGCAAAGTTTAAATATCTTGTCTTGCAACCCTTTGACTCACGACCGCATTATGTAAATGAAGTCCGTGATTGTGTTAAGTCACAGGGATTTAGCATCCAGCAGGAGCGCATTGATTATGTCAATAGCCGCTGGTTCGTGACCATGGCCGCGAGTGTCAATGCCAACAAAGCAGACAAAGCTGGGCAATGTGAAAAAGTTAGATATAATAGCACATGCATGCTCGGAGACGCATTGATGCGCCTTGCGCGGGAGGACCGGCGTACACACCAAATTTACGCTGACTACCTTTGCCATCATCGAGACTGGTATGCTAGCATTTGCAAAGCGAGGAATACGAGGATGCCACCAGAACATGATTATGTGTCTCAGTTCTTACGCGCTATAGAGCAGGAGATATCAGAATTACGTGTGCATTAGACAAGAAATGTTTGGTTAGGGTTAGGGTTAAGAAGCGTGGTGTCCGAGGACAAAGGGATAGTACTTTTAAAGTTTTCTGAATAGCGTTTTCTTAATTGTCAAGACACTCTCTGATTGTATCATATTAAGTATAAAGCTCTAGCTATTGTGACATCCTAAAAATTCTTTCTTTTTACCGAAGTCGAAGGGCCTTCTGCCTTCCCAAAGCGGACCCCCCCGCCATTTCGCTTCCTTGAATCGACCTGCTTACCGCAGGCACTGACGGCATTGTAAAAACCAGGTCCCGCTCCACTTGACGTTAGGTCTGGGGCTAAATCGCTTGTGAAGCTCTGCCGCTTTCGGCCTTTTCCGAACGTAGAAACAGGTGGACTGGCCCTGCTGGACAAAACTTGTGGGCCTAACGTATCTTTGAAATGATAGTGGCCAGGACCTGGCTGTATAATCAATTTATTACGTGGAGAACAGCCTTTTGGAAAGGAAAATTGTGGCGCGGCTCGATGTTTAGGGTTACTCAGCAACCCTCCTTTCCGGCTTTGTGAGGAAAGGTACGCTCCGGGACCTGGTTCATCGACGCACGCTCTATCCTTTGTGAAGATTTTACTCCCAAATCCCTCTCTTCCGCGCAGAGAAAAGCCATTCGTTGATCTGATCCTGGAGTCAGCCACATGCCCTGACAGAGTTGACTTCAGATTGTAAGCGCCAGGTCCTGGCGTGTCGTTACCCGAATGTGAAGGAGCAATGGTGTCACGTGGGGAGGATCCAAAACCAAAAGATGGGGTCGCGGGAAATATTCCTTTGTATGAGGTTATTATCTTGTCCTCCGCCATGTTGTTTACACTGGTCTTAGCCATGGCTAGGGGTAGATGTGCATAAGCTGGCATTCGTTTTATTTTGATCGGAAGTTGCTATTTAAGGAGCGTGTTGAAGTTCAATAATATGTGCCTACAAGGAATGAGGAACGAAATGCATAAATCGCTCGCAAAACAAAGGAAACGTAGCGTTGGTTTTTAAAATGCGCTTTTCCAAAGGCGGAAGCCGGCAGGGAAAGCCTCTCAACGGCCGGAGGTCGTAACGGTCCGTTCCCGCCATTTCCCCCCCAGGCCACACCGCGCGAGCCTTGTTCTTCACTTCCTTCTGTGCCCAACATGATCGACACCGTCCGTGGTTTTGTCACGCACGGGCTTAACGAAAAAGTGCCAACCCATCACGACAGATTGTAAGCATCTGTCTAGAAAATTGGCCGCAAGGATGAGGATCTTCTTCTTTTTCGCATTCTTGTTCGCCTTCATTCTCGCTCAGGAAGTGGTTCGAGGGTTCACGGGCAGCAGTGGGGGCTTCAGCTTAAGCGAGATTCCAGAGGATCTTCTGGATGAAGATGATGCCTCCATTGTTGGTAATGCTGACGGTACCGACTCGTGGACAAGCCCGATATCTCTCTCCCGGACCGGTGGCAGGCGTAGCGGCAGTCTGGCGAACCATGCCATGTGGAATACTCTGCGCGAACAAAGCCACAAAGCTTTGCTGCCGTCGATTGCCACAGTTCTTGCAGGTGCTACAGGTCGAATATTGCATAAGCGCTACGCATCGGTAATCCATCGCGCATGGCATGACCATCGTGCCGCCCGCCACTTGGGAAAGGAGAAGCGGCGCCTCGAAAGAGAAATCCAAGAGGAACAAGGCCGCTATCAACAAGAGATGCGCCGGATCTCGGAGGAACAGGACGAGCTGGACGCAGCCGAGGAAGCCGAAATTCAAGCGAAGGACGAATTGCGACGTGCCCGCTTCCAGGAAGTGTCATCTATGCCCGGGGAGGACGAGGAGCAAGCACACCAACGAGATCGTCTTCAACAGCAGCAGCGTTATCGACCAGATTTAAAAAGAAAGAGTTTCAAAGATATGCTTTCATTTTCTGGCCCGTCATCTTCGCGCCGGACTGCAGAGGACTGGAGGAGGGTCGTAGGGGAGCTGGAAACGAAGATAGCCGCTCTCCAGAGGGAGGTTCGCGAGAAGGCGGAGATGGTCTCGAAGCTCCAGTCTTCCAAGGTGGAAGAGCTTAATAGTGCCCGCTCGGTGGTCGATCAGCTGCGGAAAGAGCTGGAGGGGGCGCGCGGGATGAAGGAGCATTTGGAAGGGCAACTCCGGCAGAGTCAGGTGCGTCTGCAGACGTTGAAGGACCAAGCGGAGGAGGGCCAGGGGCAGAAAGAGCCATCAGAGAATGACTTGCACCTTCTCCGCACTGACTTGGAAATGAGAATCCGGCAAGAATACGCGGAAAACCGTGCACAGGACCAAGAAGCGTGGGCGAGGGAGGTGCGGCACCAGACGGTGGCTGAAATCACGGCGCAGACGACGGCGGAGCGCGAGAAGTACGAGGCCGACCTGGTTGAGCTTTACCGCCGACGTTTGAAAGAGGAAGTAGCAAAGCGGGACGCGGTCATGGAGGAGCGTTTGCAGGCCCAGGACGTGGAGTATCGGCGGCAGTGTGAGGAGCTCCGGCTAAAGGTGCAGGGGCTGTTGAGGGAGCGGGACCACAGTCTCCGCGACAAGCTGGTTCTGCATGCCCGGGAGTGGCAGCAGCGGGTGGGAGCGAAAGGGGGCGCAAGCAAGAGGCAGCGAGCTGCGGGTGGCCAAGCGCCTGTCCGCATCGCGGGCAGTGGTGTGAGCGACAGCCTTTTCCGCGGGAAAGGAGCCTCTGCCCCGTCCAAGGTACCTCGCGGCGGGGCATCGGCCCCCACGGACACTGCCCAGGAATGGAAAGGAACGAGGGAAGGAGGCTTGGTAGCGGAGTTGATGGACGCGGAAGAGGCAGAGGCTCGTGCGAGCACGCGTGCGGTGGGGGCCAGGGAGGGAGGACAGGGGGTTCCACAGGGTGGCGATGACGGACAAGAACCTTCCAAGCTCGTGCAGCAACAGCGACAACGGGTCAGCTGGGGGGCCTCTGGGGTATTGACCGGGGTCGGAGGGGGAGGTAGCGGCAGGAGGGCCACGTCGGGGGCGGTCGGGAGGAGAGGAGGCGCGTGAGCGGTTGGGAGGGAACAAAGGCCATGGAAGACGGGGAGAGGACCCCGGAGGCGCATATTCTAACAGACGAAACGGGGGAGAGGGAGGTTGTGAGGTGGCATAGCGTTACACGACTTGAGGGCTTGATTTTACGATGGAGGCACAGCAACATATACTTGGCTGGATGTTGTAAATGTTTAAATGGCAAGGAAAGGAATCTTTTGAGGACGGTGGATGTAAAAGAGGAAGGAAATTGAAATGCGGTGCAGAGGCATCGGTCTCGATCTGTGTAACAATTCTTCTCGGCGTTTCTTTTTTCAGAATTTTCACGTTATGTACAGTTTGTTAGACAGGCGCCCCATCACGATTCAAAGGTCGAAGCCATCCATCGCCACCGATTGCCGTGTCTTCCACGAGAGGTAAGAAGGCAGTTACATCTATGTGCAACCATCATTTATCATTCCAAGAAGCTTTTGATGTATACCGTGTAGAATGCAAAAAGCATCGCTATACAGGCTCCGAAGAGAGTACGACCGTCAAAGGAGGAGTAGCGGACATTTGCTGCCGCTGAGCACAACATGAAAAGCGAAAGCCAGGCGCAGATCCTCAATCTCGTAAGGATACACAGTACTGCTAGGAACAAGGAAAGTACACCAATTGAGTCGTACCTATAGGGCTCCTCCACGCTATCGCGGGCTCTACAGGAGAGTAAGGACAGAGAGTGACGAGTTGTAACATCGGAAGTACAATGGACAAAAGGGTGACATCTTTTTATCAATACTTTTTGCGTACCGAAGGGAAAGATACGGAAATATGTGCTTGGAACGCCGAGGGTCATGTGTACGTTGTTGTGGCTTTGGGGCAATTGTGGCTTGCTGCATATTTTGGATGGCCCCCCTTTTCTCCTTCTGGACGGAAATTCTCTTCCTCCCCTACCTTGTTTGGAGACGTTTACAGAGGCTCGTGTACTCTATTGAAAATGCAAGGAATCCTGACGTGTCAGTTATATTCGGTACACTTTGAGTGCCTCAGTGCCCTGGCGGAACAATGCGGGGCGGGGCCGGCGCTGTGACAGTGTGTGTCCGCACACTCGCACGGCCTCGCCGCCACACATCACGGAGAAAGAAGGCGGTCTGCCTGCCCCGCGTTTGGTTGCCATGCCGCCTCGTGCGGACTTGGATTTTTTTACACTCTGTGTGTTCACCACATGACATCTGTGCATTTGCGTCTATGGAGATGCTTTGCGTGGTATGTAAATGGCTGGGCGGGGCTGTTGCCTCCCTACCCTTTGCCCTCGCCGAGGAAGGGTGGGTGTGGTGGATGGCGCAGTCACGTGCAGCCTGGAGGTGTCGCACTTCCATCGTGATCCCTCTACTCGAATGTTACCTATATGTGTAGTCCTATGAGGGGCCATGGAAGGAGTGGAAGCTTAATTTGTCCGGGCATGCCACTCTGTCCCTCGTTTATCTCCCCACCCACCACCTCCCACGCAAACGCTTTTCCCTTCTCATCTCTTATTTTAAAGGAGGCCGTAGCTCTTTACACACTGCCACCATGAAGGTAAGAAGTTTTATAAGGCTTTGTTGTACCGCTCACATTTTAATCTCCCCGAAATGAAGAAGTTCTCATCGTCCCCTTCCCAACTCGCAGCTCAACATTGCCAACCCTCAGACGGGTCAGCAGCATGTGGTAGAAATTGACGACGAGAAGCGTCTGCGAGCTTTCTACGACCGGCGTATTTCGCAGGAGGTGGACGGGGAACACATTGGGGACGAGTTCAAGGGCTATGTATTCAAAATCTCTGGCGGCAACGACAAACAGGGGTTCCCCATGAAGCAGGGCGTGCTCACCGACCAGCGCGTCCGTCTCCTCTTGCGCAAGGGCTTGTCCTGCTATCGAGCCCGCCGAAAGGGTGAGCGCAAGCGCAAGTCTGTCCGCGGCGCTATCGTCGGACCTGACCTGTCGGTGCTGAACCTAGTTTTGGTGAAGCGGGGGGAGGAGGATGTGGTCGGCCTCACAGACAGTGCGGTCCCTCGTCGCCTGGGCCCCAAGCGCGCGAACAACATTCGCAAGCTTTTCAACTTGTCCAAAGATGCAGACGTCACCACATATCCTGTTGAGCGCAAGTTTGAGAATAAGAAGGGGAAAACTGTCGTCAAGAAACCCAAAATCCAGCGGCTCATCACACCCCTTCGTCTCCAGGTAAGGAGACGACGGGTGAACTTATGTGAACGCGAATGCTGGGCTGATATATATAATAGATCGAATTACTGAATGAGGTCGAGAAGATGATAATACACCATGTCACAGACCTGTTCTGAAAACGTTAGGCGGTTGGATGGGGATATTCGGTAGGAGGCTAGCGGAAAGGGGTTGAATAAACCTTTTTACCTTCCTTTTGCCTTCCTCACCTGCTTCCTAGTACATGTGTGACACGACATGCACCACTATCTGATCCGCCTCCTGCAATCGCCGCTCTGATTGACGTCCTCGGCCAGGATCGTTTCTTGGCCATAATTCTAATTTTTTTTACCGTACACACAGCATAAGCGCCGGCGTTTGGAAGCGAAGAAGGCAGCCACGACCAAGGCTAAAGCTGAGGCCGCAGAGTACCATCGCATCTTCCAGCAGCGCCTCAATGAACGGAAAGAGTCTCGCCGGTCCGCCATCTCCAAGCGTCGTTCCTCCAGACGTGCGTCTGCCAAGGTCGAATAAACCCTGCACACATCGTCGGAAATCGACAAAAAATATCAGGAAGTATGATTGTTCAGTTGAGCACTGGCGACGTTTATCGACAGGATAGAGGTTAATCGATTGATGTAGTGAGAGAAGCAATGCATCTTCAGCATTGGAGAAAGAAAGCACAGAAATGTGGTGCAGTGTTGGCGGTGTATTAGGCCCGCTCATACTCATGGAAAGTGAGGACAGGCGAGGACTGAAACGCTGTTGGGATGTTCAGCAATGCTGGGGGTGCATTTGAACGAAGTCTCAAAGAAGAGAATAACCGAACACAACCAGCATCCCTCACCGAAGTTATTTTCCTCCACATGAGACTTAAGTCTACAAAAAAAATGGCGCAACCGGTCCATTGGCATGTTCCACATTAGACTCAGTCGATTGAATACGGGAGCAAAGGGTCCACGAGCACGTTCCTGGTAGCACCAGGCATGGGGCCCCACCGCCGAGGCGCCCGCAAAGCTACCCGGAGTTGGCGAGTGTAAACCCTGAAACTAAGTCCGCTTCCCTCACGTTCGTACACTTGCCTGCCTCCCTTTGCGTGCCCCGGGCATGGGACACGACCCACGCAGAAATTTGGGTGTAGCTTGGAGAGCACGTGAATTGTGGCGGATATTATCCATCGCCTTGATTTATTTTTGGAGCCCACACACACTCACCGTAGAGGAAACTCGCACCTCGCGCCAAGCTTCCTTTCCCATCACCGACAAACCTCGCCTTCACAGTCAGGGGGTGCCAGCAGCCTATAAAATGAGCCCTTGGAAAGAAACCGTCGCAGACGTATGGGCGCACATCTACGGCTTTATACAATGTGTAGGGGCCATTCTTTGGTCACTGGTTTTACTCCAGGTCGAATATTTTGACCTTCTATTCCCTAAACGGAAGAGCTTCCGCGGCGAGACTATACTAATCACAGGTACGCGACACCCGCCTTTCGAGTGAGCTTATCGGCATCTTAATGCTAAATGTGTTGCTATGTAAAATACCATGGATTTTTTCTTGCTGTTGCTGATAAGTCTTCCGCTTCTCTTGTTCACAGGCGGTGCAAGCGGCATAGGACGTCTCATGGCCTTAAAGGTGAATTTTTCATAAGAGGGGTGACGGGGGAAGCGGGGCTGAAAATAATTGGCCACTGATAGATTGTTGTGCTTTGTTTGTGATGATTGGCCGCTGTGTGCGTGCTGTCCACGTCACAGCCTGGGCTAGAATTCACACCTTCCTTCTTTGCCCGCAAGCGCTCTACCCTCATTGATTTGCACATCTGCTCCTTTTTTATTTCTCCTCACGACAGTTTGCAGCCTACGAAAATACCACCATCATCATTTGGGACCTGAATGAGGGAGCCATGAAGGCAGTAGCGCGGGAAGTCGAAGGCATTGGCGCCCGGGTCTTCACCTACAAGGTGGACGTGAGCGAGCGGGAGCGCGTCTACGAGGTGGCGAAGCAGATGCGAAAAGACGTCGGGAAGAGCGTGAGTGTGCTGGTGAATAATGCAGGCATTGTGGCCGGCAAGCCTTTCTTGGAAGGGGACGACGCTTACTCGCTCAAGACCATGGAGGTGAACGTGATCGCCCACTTCTGGACGATCAAGGCCTTCTTGCCGGCCATGGTGGAGGCCAACCACGGGCACATCATCACCGTGGCGAGCACGGCGGGTCTGGTGGGAGTGGACGGGCTGGCTGACTACTGCACGAGCAAGGCGGCGGCCATCTCTTTCCACGAGGGAATTCGCACCGAAGTGCGACGCTTGAAACGCCCGGGCATCCGCATGACCCTTGTCAACCCCTACTTTATCGACACGGGCATGTTCACCGGCGCCAAGACCAAGGCACCCATCCTCTTGCCGATCCTGCAACCTGAGTATGTGGCGACCTCCATCATCGACGCGGCAGAGAAGAACAGGAACTTGCTGAACCTGCCCCGGTACACGTACATCCTGATGGTGACCAACGGCGTGCCGGCCTTGGTTCGCGATTTTATTTACGACTTTATGGGCATCGGAGAGAATATGGCGGACTTCAAGCAGACACGGACAAAGTCGCTGAAGGAGCAGTAGGTTGATGGGGGGGGGAAGGACAAGGACGCCCGGCGTTAAAGGGGGGGACACGCAGGCGCAACCTTTCCCGAACTCCGCCACTGGGTAGTGCTTGTCAAAACAAAGCAACACGTCAGGAAACCAAAGACAAAATTACGGTCCAAAATGTAGATAGTACATGTTATGAGAGGGGCAACAGAAAGAGAGCGGAGGCTGTGTGACGCAGAGGGCGGCCAGGAGGATGGATCGAGGACGGGGGCAGCGAGGGCGTAGTGTGGTAGGGATAGGTGTCTGGAGCCTGATGGTTGAGAAGGCAAAAGCCCCGCCCGATTCGAGTAGGCTGTCTCGTATCGGCTCGCACGTGACAATATGAAATGATATCCAGTAAATTAAATGACAAATGCACACCATTGAGCGACGCGGGGGGATGGGGACACGAGAAAGTGCTGTATGCGCCGAGGAGGGGGACGAGGTAGACCACTTTTGAGGGAGCGAGAAAAGAGTGCGAGCGCCGCCAACGTTTCGTGTCCAAAGCTACCGAGGATAAGCTTAGGGCCGTGTCCGCGTGTACGGTGAAAAGATGAGAAAGAAACATTTACCCCTAGAAAACGACCCGGACTTCCAAGCTTGTCGAGACGGTCGTCACTCACTGGCGATGCCTGGTCCGAATCACGGGCCTCCGCATAATTGTACGTGAGCCCATCATTAAAGTAAAGTATGCGGTGCAACCACCACGTTCTACCCAAAGAGTCGATGCATTGAGTGGGAGAAGACACACGACAGGAGCCAAACGGGCAGCGCGACGGTGTTCCGTACGTTTTTCTGGTTACCCTAACCACGCTCTCTCCATCGCGCGCATCCTAGACCCAAGCAACGCACAAGACCGCGTCTGCTTCTCCCTCTACGCCCATACCGACCGTCTGATACCCCACCCCCACCGAAACGCGTGCGGCGATACGAGAGTTTAGTACCCGTCTCCGCCCTAAAATACGAAGGAGAAAGGAACGGGCACGGTACAATGACATGAGAGTTGTGCGTGTGTAAACCTTTCCCAGCATCTCCGCGTGTGCTCACCCCGAACATGTCCATGGCACCTCCGAGGTCTGCCTCCTCCTCCTCTTTCTCCTCCTGCGGAAATGGAAAGCCGAACGGTCAAGTGATCAAATGACAAATAAACGCTTGTCTCATGATGTCGATGAAAGTCGAAACACGTCCCTTGATCCTGACGAACCCCGCATCTTCCCTTATCCGTAACACCACCGAGTAGCACCCACCTTCTTCGCAGCTGCCGGTGCAGCATCGCCTCCCGCGGCTGCTGGCGCCGCCCCACCGCCACCTCCACCGCCACCTCCACCCATAGAAACGCTTTTCAACTTTTCCTTTCCGTCCTTGAGCAGCTCCTCTACGTCCTTGCCCTCCATCTCCTTCAGCAAGAGCTCTACCTGCGCGGCATCAGCCTCACCTCCTGCGGATGCAATGACAGAGGTAATGTCATCTGCACTCGGGTCCTTTCCTCCAAGTTTCAGCAATAAGTATGAGGCCACGACATTCATGATTCTGTGGGTTGTAAAGAAAAGTAAGTTTGCCGCGTGAGGTATCGCTGGCTTGCCTCCTTCTTTCTAGCGCAGTAAAACATTGTGAGGCTATCACTGAAAGGGCAGCTTTCACACCTTGTAGCGTCATCGACACAATAACGCAACCTTTATTAATTAACATGCCCTGTTGACCAAACTCTTCGGCATCTGCGGAGTAGTTTCGCTGGAAAACAGTGGTATAAGTGCCCAGCAAATGACGGCCACAGAGGTTGTCGCTCCTCAGGCGCAGAAGCCGAAACGCGGGCCATAGTATGGCTCACGTGAAAGCAAGAGACAACAAACATTGTAAAGGTAGAAGTCAACACACAATTCATACGATTTCATACATTCCTCTCGTCTTTGTTCGCAGATTAAGAGAAAAGGACACAAATCAGGCCACTGTCTTGTCCGTTTTGCTGCCTGTGTCAACTTTTTTCCCCCATCAACGGCAACAGCAATTCTGACACGTGAGGGTAGGGGCACCAGGAGTAAAGTCGTCGCGAAGGGCATTTTGATGGCTTCAAAGCGATACTATGCTGCCACATTATTACTCCTAGCACTCTTGCTTTGCTGCCATGTCACGGCTTTTTTCCCCATTTCGTCGGCGTTGGATTTGAGGCACCGCGTGAGCCCCGTTTGCTCATCCGAGATGCTCGAAGCTATCTCACCTACGGAGAATTTAGCAAAGGGTAAGGATATAAACTTGTTGGAAGCCAAATAAGTCCTGTAGGACATCTTTTTATTTCCACCTTTGGTCACGATCACCTTTCTCTTCCATACAGAGGCGATCCAAACGGTGGTTTCTGACAAGACAAAAAGCAAGGTCCTAGAGCGTCGTACTTTCGCAATTATCTCGCATCCTGATTCGGGCAAAACCAGTAAGTGTGCAGGAACGCTGCTAAGATGGATCATATCGAACGCAATTGTTAATGAGTTGGTGAGGTCCTGGTCGATGGCTCGTTTTGTCCTCCCCTCCCATGTTTTGTGGATATGCAGTAGATTCCAATGGAAAATGCATTGACATTCTAAGTTTGGGACCGAATATTCCACTACTCTTTTATTTCGCTCAACACGATTATAGCTTTGACGGAGAAGCTGCTACTCTACGGAGGAGCCATTAACGAAGCGGGCGCTGTTCGCTCTCGGGCATCGCAGCGCAAGACTCAGTCCGACTTCATGGAGATGGAGAAGCAGCGCGGCATCTCTATCAGTTCCACGGTCCTTACATTCGATGTGAGTCGCTGTATGGGTGTGTCCATTGCGGGGGGGCTAGCGAGGTGGTGAAAACGGTGCTCCTCTATTGGAATGCCATGGTCCTTCTCGAAGCCCGCGGGCTGGCGATCAGGGGCACCACGCTGGCCTTTTTGCGACCGTGCGCGTTATGTAACCTCTCATATCCTTCTTGGGCCCGTGCGCCTCCTGACCATGAACAGTACTCAGGCTTTCAAATAAACCTTCTGGACACGCCGGGCCACGCTGACTTCGGAGAGGACACCTACCGCACCCTCAGCGCTGCCGACAACGCACTCATGCTCGTGGACGCCGGAAAAGGGCTCGAGGCCCAGACCAGGAAGCTATTCAAAGTCTGTCGCCTCCGGGGGCTGCCCATCTATACGTTCGTCAACAAGATGGACCGACCAGCCAAGGGCCCCGTGGAGCTGGTGGACGAGATCGAGAGGGAGATGGGCCTGGAGGTGGTGCCCATGGTCTGGCCGATCGGTGACGGGGAGGACTTCAAGGGTGTGTACGACCGGGAGGCCCGGGTCGTGCACCTGTTCGAGAGGCAGGGCCGCAAGGAGAAGGCCGCCGCCTTGGACGCGCTCCCTTTGTCGGACCCGGGCTTGCCCAAGCTGCTGGGCTCGACGCTCTTCGCGCAGTTGGAGGAGGACGTGGAGCTCTTGGATGCCTTGATGCCCTCGCTGGATGTGGCGAAGGTGATGCGGGGGGAGCAGACCCCTATGTTTTTCGGCTCGGCCATGTCCAATTTCGGCGTCGCGCTTTTCCTGAACAAATTTCTCGCCATCTCCGAGCCTCCCGCGCCGCGAGAGACGACGGCAGGATCGATCGGGCCCGAGCACCCCGAGTTCACAGGCTTTGTTTTCAAGCTGCAGGCGAACCTGAACCCAAAGCACCGGGACCGCGTGGCATACGTGCGGATTTGTTCGGGCAAATTCGAGAAGGGAATGAAGGTCTCGCACTCCCGCCTCAGGGGCCGGCAAGTCAACCTCGCCCAGGCGTCCATGCTGTTCGGGCAAGACCGGGAGACCATCGAAGAGGCGTATCCTGGGGACGTGGTGGGGCTGAACAACCCCGGTCTGTTCGCCATCGGCGACTCGATTTACACGGGGCCCAAGACAGTCCGGTTCCCAGGCATCCCCTCCTTCTCTCCTGAGGTCTTCGCCTACATATTTAATCCATCGGCGGGGAAATATAAGAGCTTCAAGAAAGGTATCGACGAACTTCTGGAAGAGGGGGCGGTGCAGTTGCTGTACGAGAGGAACGACGAGGGGAAGACGTCGCCGATCCTAGCCGCGGTCGGCCCCCTGCAGCTGGAGGTCGTCTCGTACCGAATGAAAGAGGAATATGGCGTCGAGACCCGCCTCGAGCCTCTAACGTTTACAGCTGCACGATGGTCGGAGGCCACGTGGGAGGACATCGACAGGGCCGATGCGGAGGGCTTGATTTTCGGTGCGATGAAGTGTAAGGATCGATGGGGCAGACCTGTGCTTCTATTCCGGAACGACTGGAAGATCAATCAGGTTGTGGATGAGGCACCATATCTAAAGCTGATACCGTGGGCATTTGCGCCTGACGAAGAAAGATAGAAGCGCAAAAATGATGGATAGATAGGAAGGAACAATGAAGCAGCTTCTTTTCGGAGGTACCGGTCATATTTTGTTTTGATGCGAATGATAGCGTGTATAATATGTGAAACACAATCATCCCAACACAAAGAAAAATAAACACTTTGGTCTGGGATATATTTGTCAATTTCAGGGTTACGATTACAGGCGAGGACTGGAGCAGCTGATGACTGTGTTCTTGGAGGTGAAGAGGCTCTTAAGCCATGAAGACGACCCGCAATTCGTCACTTTCGTTTGCTATGTTTGGAGATGTTGCGATCATAGATCCCCTTATAAAATCTGTATCACGTGCAACGCGACAGATTCGGTGAAGATTGCATGGTTTAATCTCCCGAACAACGCCCTTCACGCAAATTGCAAACTTACTTGAAGCCATCTTCTTTTAACCGATGGCGCACAATACCAAAAACATAGCCGATAAAAATAAAATACCCACAAATTACAAATTTGTTCATTGCGCCTTACTGTCCCGGAATTCTCTTATCTCAACGACATCCAACCATCTTTGATGTCTAGTTACACATTCGCAGCACGCAAATACTTCGCAATCAATGTCTATCTATGCCACTTTCGTTCCGCAACGTCCTTCCCTTCTCCATTAAAGCACTTCAATGAGAATTTCTTTCCCTCAAATCTCCAAAGTCAATGGTCGACATAATTATTTTTTTTTTGGGTGGATAAACAGAGTCTCAATCTCGAGCCGATGATTGTTTTCCATGTCCCTTCAAGAGTTAGCCTTGCGAGGGAGCAACTACAACCTTGCCTTCTTCGTCCACGAAGACGCGAACTCGCTCCAGCCTGTAATCCATGGTGCAAGGACTATTCTGTCATTGGATGTGTGTGAAATGTGTTGATGACATCAGTTGCCATCAAGACAAATATTACGTGAACAAAATATGCTCACCACTTTTGTGGAAGGAGGCAAGAATGAGATGGTGACGGCGGTTGAATACATCCATCAACCTTGATGTGGAACGACCGCCACCTTGTTGTCTTCGTGAACAAAGACCCGAACACGGTTTAGCCGGTAGTCTCGGGTTGTGGGGGAGTTCTATGTTGGGTGACCGTTTCCAAGTCGAACGAACCGCTTTAAGCTCTACACGATTAAGACAATTGCACCCAAGCATCTTGTATGACTGATCAAGCATACTCAAGAGACTTAACGAATCAAACCACTCGTGAACGGCAGGTGTTGGCTTAGCCTCGACATGCAAAGTAATGCTTTTGGAGCACGAGTCCTCGGCGTCCATCCATTCGTGCGCCAGTTTTTATCCTATTTCCAGGCGAGGTCACGTACCTTGGGTAGAACAATCACGTTGAGGCCCGGCATGTCAGCAGTGATTTGCTTCTTCGCATCTTCTCCGTCCATTCCTGTTCGCAAGAGAAAACCAAAATGATGTCCCAGTGCACGTGTGAGAATCTCCTTCAGCACAACAAGCATGAGTACAATCACAAACGTGTTGGACCACATCCATCAAGCCCGAAAAGTCCTCTGCAATAGCAGGATCGACTTACCGACGAGCTCAGGCCAACTTTTAGGTGGCTTGTCCGAGAAGATTTCGTCCTTGGACTGGGTTGGCATTTTGAAGGCCAGGTCCTTCGGGTCAAAGGCACCGCCGCCTCCCTTGTTGTCCTTGTCGGTCATGCTCTCTGAGGGCACACCGCCACTGCCGGAAGTCGCTGCGATGGGATGCGGCACACAGTGAGAGGGGGCTACGTTTGAGGAGTCGAATGAAAAATATGCCCCCAACTTTCTACACTGGCGGATTCCGACAACCAAGTACACAATCTATCAATGAGGTTACTTTGTAAAGCTTCATAGACCACACCATCTCCTCCACACTAAGATAAGCATCATAACGCCCGGCGCATAATTGTGATTATCAATGACTCTCTTCCCTGGGCTCTTGCTTCCAGAGCTCGGCCTCTCGTTAGGCCCAATTGTGTCGTGTGTCAAACATTCGTGCTTACCTGGTACAGAAGATGAAGAAGAGGGGCCTTGCGAGCTTGGAAATAGAAAATCAGCGCAAGCGACAGAACAAAGAAGGAGTAGTCCGAGTACCCGATACAGGCGGAAGTGCGAGTACGGCATGCAAAAGGAAAGCCCCCACCTAGCATGTGCAGGATGAGGCAGTATGAAAGCTTAGTGGGCATCATCATCCCCTCTTAAAAACGGCTGTCCCAGCCGTGATGAGCGACATGCGCAACTTGGATGGCAACTCGAAATTTGCGGGAGAGAACACGAAACGAGGTTAGGCGGCATCGCGAAGAGCGTGACACTTCTCCTGACGCCTGTCGGAGAGCAATTTAATGCGTCGCCATCACCGGGCAGAATTGGAAAAGTGATGACTACTACACGCGCATGAAGGATATTTTTTCTGATGACACACGTGAAATTTCCGAGACGTGTGGAGTGAGTGTGGTGACGGAGCAGCATCGTCATCAGGAGGGAGGAACTCTCCCGTCCCACGCGCGAAACGAATCTCATTTTATTCCATGGTCCAACCCCACACTTTTCCATTTGTAGAAACACACGCCTCTTCACTCCATTTAACCCGCCTCTCGGCGCCTTAAGAGCCAGGTGCAGAGGGTGAGGCTCGAGGGCTTACTATTTCATCTTCCAACATTGATTTTGCAACCTCCGCCGGTTCGTCCTGCGGAAGTTTAGCTCCCACACACAGCCATGCGCGCCGCCCATGTATCCCTCGCTTGCCTCTCCCTTCTACTTTCCATTTTCGCCCTGACCGCAACTGGATTCTCGACATACCCCGGACAACTTGCCGGCTTTCAGACTCTGCCTCAATCGAGGCGCCATTCTCGCCTCTTTCGCCAACAAAGAGGCCTCCCTATAACGGCACTGCGGGCAGGTGAGAATTCCGGCACTTCGTCCGAGGCCGGAGAAGCTGGTCGCGGTTTCGGTGCAAGCGTGAGAAGATCGAGTAAAAAGGAAGGCGGAAGGAGCAGCGGATTGCGTCCTCGCGCGCCGAATGCTTTCTCCTCAATAGGAAAGTCAGTGCGCCTTCGAGGGAAATTCGGCGGCGGTCCGATGGACATGGGCTTGTTGGATGGTTATTCGAAACTCATGGAGCAAGCCGAAGCGGTCCAACGCCACTACAGCGGGCGCCGCCCCGTGCAAGACGGCGGCGGGCGACAACGAGGTGCGAAAAAAGCCGCGACTTTCCACGCCCTGAGCTCCTACAGCCTCCACTTCCTCCGCCTACTGGAGGAAGAGTTGGTCTACGAGGAAGCAGAGGTCATGCAGCGCTTGCGGCACTGGCCCCGATCGCGGCTCATGGAGGAGGGTCTTGGGGTCTTCGGCGTGGTGGCTCGACCCCGAGGCCGGCTCTTCAAGGAGTACATACTGCGCTTTACTCTGCCCGCGAGGAGGGGCGGGGGGGGGCGCCGCCCTGGCAATGCCCCCGCCGGCGCCCTGGGGAAAAAAGGCGCTTCCATGGATACTTCGCCGCAAACCTCTCGGAAGAAAGGGGACGCGGAGCCGCCGGGGCCCTTCCCCAGGGCGCCTCCCCTCGCGTACCACCGGCTGGGCCCGGGCGACATCATCAGCATCACGCCGGACAAGCAGAACCCGCTCGGGTCCGACCAAGTGATTGAAGGCCTGGTGCTGGAGCGGGGAGCGGCCCACGTGGACGTGGTGGTCAAGGAGATTCCTCCGGGGGTGGTTTGGCGCCGCGGAGACCCCACAGGCGGGGAGAGGTTCCGGCTCGACCTCTACCTGAACCGCATCTCTTTCCAGCGCATGGTGGCGGCCGTGCATCAAGTCACGGGCCTGGAGACTGGGTACACGGTGTCTCCAGAAATTCGAGACATCCTGGTCAAGAGCTTCGCCGAGCGCTTTGACGTGGTCGCGTCCCACCACAACGAGCGGGGCGGGGCCGGTCTGGGGTCCGGCTCTGCGGGTCAGAACCATCACTCCCTTCTCGCCATGTCACCTTATGCGGCCGCAGCTGCCGCAAACAAGAAGGCGGCGCGGCAGCAGCAGAGCTTGTCGAAAACAATGCGCGAAGACGAGGACGCTGGGCGGGGGAAAGCTGGTGCGAGGAGCAGCAGGGGCCACCGCGACAACGGGGGCCGTGGGAAGGCCAAGGCAGGGGCCGCCACCAAGTCATCCTGGGAGGCCCTAGCCAGTGCCGTGCCCAAGACCTCGTTCGCCCGCAAAGCCGCCGATCAGATCGTCTCTCAGGAGGTGGCCCGCTTTAAGCTGAATGAGAGCCAGGAGCGGGCCTTGCGGATGGCCTTGAGTCGGAAGCTCTCCCTCATCCAAGGGCCGCCAGGCACGGGCAAGACCCGCACAGCCTGCCACCTGGTCAGCATCGCCGTCAAGCTCGGCCAGCGCAGGGACGCAGGCAAGGTACTGGCCGTGGCTTTTAGTAATGTGGCGGCGGACAACCTCTTGGAAGGCTGCCTGCGCCTCGGACTGAACGCTGTGCGGGTGGGACGGGCGGCGACCGTGCGCCCGGAGCTTCGGAACCACACCTTAGACGCGTTGCTGATGCAGCACCAGAGCGTGACTACTTTCAAGAAAAAGCTGGAGGCAGTGCGGGGCTCGACTGCCAGAGACGTGCAGGCTGCAAAGAGGGACTTGGAGGACGCCGAGCTGATGGCCGCCGTCTCCATCTTGGGGAACGCCGACGTGGTGGTGTCCACCTGCGTGGGCGCAGCGAATGAGGTCATCATCAACGCTGCCAGCGTGACGGGGGGCCTGGGCGGTAGGGGAGGCGGGGGGGGAGGCTGGGAGGAACCGTCGTCCTTCTCCTCCGCCAGCCCTTTGCGCGCCGTCAAGTTCCCGACCGTCATCATCGACGAGGCCTCCCAGGCCACGGAACCCGCCACGCTCGTGCCCCTGACGCAAGGCTGCGAGCAGCTCGTCCTTGTCGGGGACCATTACCAGCTCCCGCCCACCATCAAGAGCATGCGCGCCGCTCGTCATGGCCTGGGCGTCTCCCTCTTCACCCGACTGGCCATGGCTGGCATCGAGCCCTCCTTGCTAACGGTTCAGTATCGGATGCACCCCTTCATCGCCCAGTTTCCGTCCCAACGCTTTTACGGCGGGCTCTTGAAGTCACATCCAGGCAACGCGCGCAAACGCCCGCGACCCGACGGCTTTCCGTGGCCCCACCCGACACTGCCGGTTGCCTTCGTAGCGGTTGGCGGCGACGAGGAGGACACTCATATGGCCCCTTTCTACGAGCAGCGGACGAACGGGAACCAGACCTCGTACATGAATAAAAAGGAGGCTGATGTGTTGATGGAGGTCTTGGGGGGCGTGCTCCGGCGGCGCAAAATCCAGAGCGTGGACGTAGGCATCGTCACTCCCTACTCGGCCCAAGTCAAGCATGTTACCGAGCTGGCGCAGGCACGCTTGCGTCACTTTAAACCGGGCGACCTGGAGATCCAAAGTGTGGACGCCTATCAGGGGCGGGAGAAAGAACTGATTGTCATGTCCGCTGTCCGCAGCAACAAGCATGGAAAGGTCGGGTTTCTCGGCGACTGGAGGCGCTTGAACGTGGCCATTACCCGAGCGAAACGCGGACTCGTGGTCCTGGGGGACCCCCGCACTTTGCGGCACGACCCACATTGGAGCGCGTACTTGAAATGGGCGTACAAGCATGGCTGCGTCATGACTGTGGGAGAGCTGAGGGAGCGGCTGGACTAGGATGGAGGATGTCAGGAGGAGAGAAATACGATAAGCAGCGGCTTTAATATGCTTATACGAAAGCCCGGAGCTAGATGTCAAAGTGGTGTACAGCAAAGTTGATATGTAGTAGTTTCCTCAAACCCACGCTTTTGGAAAAGTTTTGTTGAGAATGAGAACAATCAGGCATGACAGTGGAAATATCTGATACCTTGACCCGTGGTTCGTTTTGCTGGAATGTAAATGCTCGCCGCGGAAAAAGGTGCGAGGGGAAGTCGAGCTGAGGAGGAAGATGGTTTCGCGGCGCACGATGAGTGGCTTCCAGGTCTTACAGAGTTAACATTTCATTTGAAAAAGTGTACATATGTATCGCACAAATTCTGACGTAAGTTTTTACTGACTTGGGGTTAGTGTAGAGTTCGGGGGAACCATTTTTCAGCTGTTATACATAAGTGCCCCAAGTCTCAATTTGGCGAAGCAAGTCCGTGTATCTCTATTAGCCACTAGATAAGAGAGGCGTTGAAGGGAAGTACGAACGGAAGAAGAAAAAAACCCATTTCAGCGGTAACATACATCCTTCATGGTATCACGGGGATTGTTGACGGCGCTATAATCACCACTTCGCCACAAAGCATGGCAACCTCGTCGACTTGGGCCGGGCGTCAGCTGTCGGGCGGTCCGAGGCTGTGTCGCGGAAGGGAGGGACGTGCGTCTCAACAGGGGCCCGGCTCAATATTTCCAGCGCACACGAACACTGGTACATGCATGCACTTTTTGCACAAATCTGCTTGACAAAATTTGTGGGTGGTGCGGTTCTTTACTTGTTTAATGAGGACCAGCTTATTGTTTTTCGTCCCCAATTTCCTTATAACAGTTCTCTGGAGAACAGTCGCCTTTTCCTCAGAGCGTCCCTAATTTTCGTTTTAACAATCATACCAGGTGGCACAAATGATATGAATCTCACCACCTCATGAAATAAAACTTAGGCTTTCATATGTGAGCCACATTTTTGTACAACCTTACTCATTATCGGTTTTGACATTTTTTCGTGCTTTCTCCACGTTCGACTCATGCAGCAGCTTTCCCTTTTGCAACACAGACATCTGCATCATGCGTCTATTTGCTCGGCGGCATCTTCTTTTTGCCGCTCTAGCAGCCGTTGGAATCTTTCATGCAAACGCACAGCAAACTTTTTTGCGGTCAATGTCGGGTGCAGATAGCGTGGCCGCTGTAAAGCAATCGTCAGCCCGGCCTGCCGAGGCTTTGACCCTCCTGGAGATGGGCACAGTCACCGCGGCCGTGGATCCTGCAGGAGATGTGGCACCTGAGGCTATTACTCCTTTTCAGGATATGGAGGAAGCCAAAGAGCCGAAGAAACCTGCCGCAGCGGACGCTCCCGTGGCAGCCCCCGCCACCGGCGCCGCTCCGAAAGCCCCGGCATTGGGCGACCCTCCTCTTGATGCGCCCGCGGCCCCTGCTGTTGCTGCCGTTCCACCGGTAGAGGCGCCTGCAGCCCCGGCAGAAGCGCCTACTGCACCTGCTGCACCTGTGGCAGCTGACGACGCACCTGCTGCACCTGTGGCAGCTGACGACGCACCTGCTACACCTGCTGCACCTGTGGCAGCTGACGACGCACCTGCTGCTGCACCTGTAGCAGCCATCCCTGCAGCAGAGACCCCTGAGGCGGATGGTGCCGAGCCAGGGCCTGAAACGCCCGCCGTCGAATCTCCTGCGACAGCAGCGCCTGCTGCCCCCACTGCCCCTGCTCGACCGGCTCTGCCTCAGGAGCCTCCCGCGACCTTGCCCCCGCCCGCCCCCCAGCCTCTGGACCCGAGCGCGGGGGGTCTGATGCAGCCCGAGCCTTCCGCAGTGGGCCCTCCGTCGGAAGGCACGAGGCAGCGCAAGAAAAAGACGCTCAAGCAAATTTTCGGCTTGTCCTGAGCGTACGTGTGGGGATTTACAAGCATGAGGAGGGACGCAGGGGGCGTGTAGCATCCCGGTCCCGGAGAGACGTGCATTGCGTGGGAGAATTATCGGCGTCGCAATTGGAAGCAGGCAGTCCGCATGTGCCTTCATGTATGTCTAGTGACGATGTCTTTGATAGAGCTTACACGTGTACAACGAAAGCGTGAATTCTGAAGGCAAGACATGCTTGCTCACGGCGAGTCGTTGCTTTTCGTTTGTTTACAATCATAAGCGTTCTTTGTACAGCCTACCTTTGTCGCCGATCTATGGTCCATCTCGCCACGCCGAGCAGGATGCCCTTCTGTGCTCGTTTCACCACGGGTCCTCACCAATTACTCCCTGGCATTTCCTCCGTCCCACCGCCCATCCCACCCGCCCGTTCCCCTCTGTCCCCATTCTCTCCTTCTGAGCCTTCGGATCCCCCCAGCCAGCAATCCGACGACACATTCGCGCCCCGCGACAACATGTGTTTCTTTGCGCGGGCGACCTCCAGCTCTCGCTTATCCAGACCCGCCCGACCATGCAACTGTAAATCGAAGTCCGCCTCCCGCCGCTGCAACTCCATCAAAGCCTCATTGGCGTAAATTAGCTCCTCGCGCACTTCCTCGTTTCCACCGTCCTTGCCCAGCAACCTGCTCAATACCTCCACGGCCGACCTGACTTCTCCCAGAGACATGAGAGCGCGGCCCAAGGTGAGAGCGCCTTCGTTCCAATGAGGAGCCAATTCCACCGCCTTTCTCGCTGCCTTCACGGCCTCCAGGTACTCTTCCAGCGACAAGTGGCACTGGGATTTAAGCTCGTAAAGCACTGCGTCGGTCGGGGCGAGTCCTAGCGCTTGTTCAAAGATGTTCAAAGCTGTGCGCATGTTGCCAGCTGCGGCACTATTGTTGCCGGCTTCCCGAAGCGCATTGACATCCGCTTGTCGCTTCTCGTGCGTGCTAAGCATTTGGCCCGACGCGGGCCGATCAGTAGGATTAGCTTCATTCATCGTAAGTGCGTGCAACCTCAGCTTGCCAACCGTAGTGTTGTCGATGCTACTTTCCTCCTCCTCTTCCTCCGCTGTAAATACACAGGAAATAGCACCAGGAGGCTTCGAGGGGGTGTTCCTCTTTTTGTGAAAACCAAAGCAGATGGGGGCTTGACTGCTCGACGCCTGTGCCAGACCAACTATCCCTTCTTTTCTCTCCTTTGCCATGCGTGTATCCTTTACGCCACTCCACGGAGCATCTCTGTATGGTCGTCTACAAATGAAATAGAGGGGGGATGAGACAGAGCGAGGGGAGAGAAGGGCTACGGCCACTGCGAGGACTCTCTTCGATCAGATACGAGTACAACTGCTTTTTGGACAAAGAGTCAATCCTAGGGGGGGAAATAAAGCCTTAGCATACGTCATATCGTTGCATCAACATAAGACGAAAAGTAAAAGCGTTTACAATCATTCGAGCTAGGTGAGAGCACAACTCAGAAAATGCCAACAACGTGATTCTCAGAGTGCTCAAAGACATGGCAAGTTCTCAGCTTAAGCTGACGGCTATTGAGGAGGATACTTTAAAGACAAAAACCGGAGAAGCAAAGACCAGGGTTCGAAAAACTAGTCTCATCTCTCTGCAACTGCTGAACTTCAATGCTGGATGTGTGCCAAAATTTGGAACAGGACAAAGTAAGTTGCATGGGTGACTTGTGTCAGTGCTGTGGATGGTGGCACCTCAGATATGCTCAAGCTATCGAAGCATTACCTATGATAATTCTTTTGGATGCATGTGGCATGTTTTTGGACTTGAGAGATGATCTCTCTGTCGCGCCCCACGGCCGAGCAGTACCACACGAGGTAGTACAGAGATCTTTATCTTTGATCCCATGTTGGCAGTGAAAAGCTCAGCTCGAATCGTCCTGAACGAGGAAGTTGTGCTTTTATGCGGCACATTTTGTGGCACGGAGGTATATAAAGAGATGTGGACTTTCGAAACAAAAGCGGTGATTCTGAGAAATTAGCGGCATCGTCCCGCCAAGCGGATGGTATTGCATGTTAGTCAAGTTGGCGGTGGAAGGACTGAGCATGAATGCCGGGACGCCCTTCTCCAAACAAATTGCAAACAGTCAGGTGCATGGCCCACTGTGGCACGGACGTCTTGCGGCACTTGAAGCTCGTGTACGTGCATGGTCGCCATGCTGGTCTCGTTTCCTATCCTGAGCGTATTTAGAATTCCCTCAAAAGTGCAAAGAAACTGATTGGAAATTGACATACCGTCACATCTGTGGATAAATGAGAGCATGTCATCCGCTATACCCGGCCTGATACCCTTGTCCAGCACCAACTTGAGGAATTGGGATAACGACCTGCTTCCTTCACCTTGCCTGCAGCGCGTTGTTTGGAAGCGCTGGGTCCTGCTCCGGTATCCCTGCCGTCAATTTCACACCACACTTTGGCAAGTTTACCGGGGTGCATACACGTGCACTGCGGACTTGAACGTTCGCCATGCAGTTCAGAGGTTCATTTATGTGGTGACATACGTCATGCTTCTATACAAAAGGAATGAAAATTAAAACCTCGACAGCCTCGGATCGTTCGAAAAATCTGACTTTAGCCTGGTATATTTTTGCTTTGCAGAGTACGCTACAGTTTCTAGATCATGTTATACAATTCTTCGCGAAAGACGGGCCCGTCATCTTCCAGTAGTCTCCTGTCCCCGCGACAGACCTTGGAGCAACCCGGCACCTGGCCTTCGCCTTCATGCTTTCTGTTTTCCCTCCGTACCTTTGGCCCCCCTCGTCTCCCCCTCAACGAGGATCCCCCGCGTCCGCACCCACCATCTCGGTTTGACTTGCCCCCCCCAAGCCTAGGGCCAAGTAAACGTCGTGAGGCATGCTATCTCGAACCGTCCGGAACCAGCGCTCCGGCGAGACCATGCCCAGGTTCGAGGCTTTCTTTGTGTACACGCAGGCGTAGGTGGAAACCTGCTTCGCAAAGCGACTTTCCTGGAATCCGGACTCAAAAAGCTTGCCCCACACCCGGTGGAACTTGTGGTGGTAGTCGGAGCAGCCCGCCTTGATAGTGTCGTCCAGTCGCTCGCCCGCCTCCTCCAGCTCTTGCAGTTGCCGCGTCAGTTTCTTTAGCTCGGGAGAAGGCTCTGTGCTCGCCCCGCCCTGAGCGCCCTGCTTTTCCTCCCGGCGCAACACCTGAATTGACTTGTACAGAGAGTCCATCTCCTCGTCCATGACCAGCCGTCGTCTGGAAGGGAGAGGAAGGGCAGGGAAAGCGTGGTAGGGAGGCATGGTCAGTGCCCCCCGCCAAGCGTCCTCAATTGCAGTGCCACCGAGACATGCCGCGTGCCTCTGGCGCCGCCCGGCACCCCCCCTACTCCACTCACCTTCTCAGTTCTTGCAAGCCTGCGTCCAGGCCCGCGTACTGCTGCAAGGCCGCCACCTCCCCCGCCAGCTCCGGGATCACCAGACAGGTCCGCCAGCCCAGACTTCTCTTGCTTCTGAGGATGTCGCTGTACATGTGGTCGCCCACGTAGAGGACGTTGTCCCCCGAGGTGAGCTTGAGCATCTCCAGCAAATGCTTCCAGTTCCCGCCCTGGAAGACCTTGCCCTGCGCCAAGAAGGCGTCCACGGGCCCCTCCACGCCGTCCACATTGCGCAAGGAACCGTCCGCGGGGGCGACCCGCATCATGTAGGCGGACCGATCCTCCAGAAAGGCCGGCTTCCGGCTTCCCACGATCACGACCTCGAACAGGTCCAGCCAGTCTTGGTTGCGCGGGCCCTTGTTCCCGACCAAGAAATTCATCACCTGAAGGGGGGAGCACAGTAGGACTGAGAAATGGCACCGGCCGGCAAGCATGCACAAGGCGGTCAAACACCCTCCCTATCCCCCCTACACGCACCACATCCGTGTATTCCCACAGGCTGTTGGTGACCAGGAAGGTCTTCCGCCCGCTCTCCTTGTATTGCTCGAGCATGGTCACCATGCCCGGATCAGGGACGATGTAGGCCCCCGGGTCCTCCGCCACTCGGTCCTTGATGACCCCGTCGCGGTGACACAGGTCCACGCATTGGCGGATGTGCGAGTAGATGGCGGCGTAGGAGTGCTTGATCTCGCTCGGGTGCCGGTCCTTGTACTCGACCAGCTGGGCGAAGAGGTAGGCGTCCACGAGGAGGAAGAGAGTGTCGATGTTCACAAACGTGCTCTCGGTATATAGCGGAATATTCTCAGAGCTGGCCATGTACAGGCTTTTTCGGACGGCGGACGGGAGGGGGGAGAAGCCGTGGTAGGCTTGTCGGACGTACTTATGCCTGTCCATCTTGATCACGTTCCCTCTCTCTTTGTCGATCACGAGTCCCCGCCGAAAGTACGTAGAATCATACTCGAAACTAGCCACGGCTTCAGGGTATCGAAAGGTGTCGACAAGCTTCTGCTTGGCCCCGTCGTAGGCGAGCAGCTCGAAGGCCAGGTTGTACTGAGCGAGAGTATAGTCCATGTCGAACCCAATGGCCCGGATCTGCTGCATATTGATTTCCCGGTTACAAAAAACTTCTGTCTCACCGTCAAGCAAGTACTTGTCATCCCTGGGCGGACTGCCAGCTGACATTCGTATTGAACCTACTGAGAAAGTAGGAGGAGACGGTAGCTGCACCGACCTCCTCCCCAGCAACTGTGAGGCGCGGCATGGAGCCGTGAAGGCTTGTACGGTCAGTGATGCAATGCTGGACAACACCATCACCAGAGTGAACTGCCATGACGCTTTTGCGGGGAAGAGAGCCATACCTTTCCGGCTCATTACCCTTTGAGGCCTGTCGGGCAGATCGAGAGAGTGGAGGAATCGCAAGTGAGGGGCCCGGGCGTGTGATATGCTCGATCTAAGCGTAGTTCGTCCCGTTGGGAGCAGACGACCCTCGAAGACATAGGTAGCCACACTTTCTCGTCCATCGACCCGTGTGACAGTGGCCTTCGAAAGCGGGTCAGCACAGAAGGGCTAATCGTAAGAGGGAGATTCAAGACTCAAGAGAGCGTCGCTTCCCCTTCGTGCCTATCGCCCGCCCCCTTCAGATGCTCGCCATTTTCTTCACTTCCATCCTACGGACGTTCTGACCATTCCATCCCCACGCTACTTGTACCCACATAATTGAAATTAGAATTCAGACGCCGCGTCACAAAGATGCCTTTGTACGACCATGCTTTATTGATCGGAGAGGAAGATAAGGCATGGGGGGAGACCCCAGGAGGAGGCTCACCCTTAACGAACAACTTGATAGTGCGTGGGCCTGGGGGACAGTGCTACCCTCTCAACGTGCAGGGCGACATGCGCGTCCAGGATCTCAAAGCCCAGGTTGCGACCGCGATAGGCGTGGCAGTTGAGGAGCAGTACCTTCTGCATCGGTGCAAGATTTTGCAAGACCATGAGGCGTTGGCCTCGTATGACCTTGGCACACAGCACCACCTTTCCAAGAAGGCGATGGCGACGTACCAAGTGCCCACAGTAGAAGTGGGAATTCGTCAGCGCGGTGGCTGTTTTATTGTCACCTTCACCCTCCTTACCATTCTCTTTTTTGCGACACTCTGTGCGCCTTTGACGTGTGGGACTTCCCTGTGCCTATACCTGTTTCTGCTCCCGCCGGTCTTTATCCTGCCCTTCTTTTGCCTGTAAGGGGGAGTCCAGGTTGAAGTCGGGAAGCGACGGTATTTTTTTTCCTATCCTAGAAAGTCATCGAATCCGAGCGCAGTGTTGAAGCGCCAGGACGGGTATAGGGAGGTTTCGGGTTGGGGCAGCGTGGCAGAATGCGATGGACATTTTGGGGGGTAGCCAATTTTGAGGGGACGGAAAGATCGTTTCAATGTTTTGATAGGCGTGTTAAAATCGTTACAATGTTTTGATAGGCGTGTTTAGATTTTGGGGCTATTCTGGCTCTGCGAGGCTTAAGAAGAGCACGGGAGACAGGTAAAGGGGGAATTACGCAACCGTTTTTTTAAAGACCTGGCGGCTGCCTGATGTATGCCTTCCTTGAATGTCTTCGCTAGACTCGCAGTCCGAAAGCCATACCACTAGCGTTCACGGGGCGGTGTGGGACGGGGGGTCTCGAGAGTTGTAAGCGGCGAGAACGGCCATTCTCCTGAAGGGGGCGCCGGACCGATTGAAAAAGAAAAGCGCGAGGACCGACCCTGCCGCTGGGCTCTCTTGTTTTCTTCGTAGATACTCTCGTACTTTTCACACAGCTGCTCGTGGCCCTTTGCGACCCGGCAGCCCTCACGCGTCGTCCTGCACCTCCACTATGGGCCGGCCCTCTCGCAGCCCCACAAAGCGCCGCACCGTGACGCGGCGCCTCTCCTCCGCCCGCCGTTGCGCCTTGGACATGAAGAGGAGCCTGAAGGGTTTCTGCCTCGGTGGGAGGAAATGGAAAGATCGAGGATGAGCAGGAGGAAAGGTAGGCCGGGCAGTGGGGCGCGAAAGAGAGTAAGTGCCCGGAGCTCCGGGCATGACGTCGAGCCGTCTCCTCCCTTTATCCCTCACCGGGAGTTTCCGCACGAGCTCCTTCCTGTCTTTGGCATTGAAGAGCGCGGCCGTCGTGTCCACCACGCCGTTGTACCCCGCCTTCAGAAAGGCCGTGAGCCGGTACCGGACCTCGTACTTCCTTTCCGCTTCCTGCGCCTCGCGCCACTTTTTGAGGGAGAGCGTCTGCAGGGCCTCCATCTTCTTCGTGACTGCGTACTTCCGGTCGAAAGCCTCCCACTTCTTTGCGTACACGTAGCTGAGTCGGCCCGTTTTGTACATAAAGACGAGCTGCCGGGTCTTGATGGCCACCTGCCAGCCCACCGCCCGGATCACGTCGCTCACTGCCCCGCCCTCCTCCTCCCGGGCCAGGAAGCCCGCGCCCAGAGCACCGGTCAAGAATCCTACGAACCATAAGTTGGACGCCAAAGAGCGGCCGATGAGCAGGCCCAGTAGCCCGAAGGCTCCGGCGGCTCCGACCGCAATGTCTACGGAGTCGATCTGGGCATCTGGGCCGACGTCATAATTGATGACGATCATCTTGGCGCGACTTCTACCTCTGCCTTTGACTGCGATCGCACTTTCCAATCGCTTTACTTCTCGCTCAAGACTTTGCATCGTTCCTTCCATTCGCCGCATGCGGGCTAGCATATTTTTCTCTTCAACGTTTTCCGGGATGGTGGAGGTCGCGTGTAGGGGAGGTTCCGGCTGGGGTCTCTCTAATGTAGAGACGGACGAGGAGACGGCAGTGGTGTTTCTCAAAAAGATGTCGGCACGAACGCCCCCCGTACTGTGAGATCTCAAGCCGAGTTCTTTGTGGACAGGGCTCAGCCTGGCTATCGTCTTAACGGCGCAGGGCCGCTGCAAAGGCAAGCAAGTTGAAGAATCATACCGCTTCCTTGCAGGAGTACTGCGCTTGGATAGAGTGATCGAGAAGGAAAAACCAGTGCTTACTACCGCACAAAGTATAACCAGAGAGGCCATGATTCTTTCTAGAGGGGCCGCAGGGGTGCATCCCATCTTTTGTGACAACGTGTATCGCTGTCTTCTTGCCATCCTCCTCCTCCGTCCCGGCTGCTGCCAGCGGCGATCAAGCTTGGAAAAGCGGCCGACGAAGCAGTCCTGAATGTATTCAAGATTGTAAGCAGGACGTTAATTACACGCCAGGTGAAGCCCGTTCGATCCCGCCCGGCCCCTGAAAAGCCATGGGCCAAGCCCGCCCGAGTAGGGGTGCGCGGCGATGCGTGACGAAAACTGGCGCCAAGGGCGAAAAAGCGAAGAGGCCAGCCAGGCCTATCACGCTACGACCTTGATGCACGTACCACACGCGGGCAGAGGTCCCGGCAACCGTGCAACTATTTGTCGTCAAAATTTACCAGTTCTAGCGTCGCATGGTTGATTTATTCACAGACCCTCTTTCTCTTGCCCCTATCCACAGGTTTGCCCCGTTAGGAACGGCCAAGCCCTCGTCGAAAGTGTTGTCTCGCTCGTTTCGTCCTTCTTGTCGCTTCGCGGATCATCGTGCCTGACAATTTGATCTACCCGCCCGGTCGTGAAACATCTCTCTGAAAATGTCCTCTCACCAGCAGCAGTTAGAGCAGCAGCGAGCGGCGGAGGCTTACTATAGGAACATGACTCCGGAGCAATATCAGGCTTATTATAACCAGTATTATGCTCAACAGCAGCAACACCAACAGTACCAGCAAGGAGGCTACGGCTATCCGCAATCGGCGGCTACCAGCGGTAATCGGAAATCCCGTGGTGGCGTTGCCTCGGCCGCGGCAGCCGCGGATGCGTACCAGAAGTACTACCAAGACTACTATCAGCAATACGGCGTGTATCCCGGCGGGGCGTACGGGCAAGGTCAGGCCGCCGTGGCTGGCGCCTCTGGCGCGACATACGGGGCTTCTGCGGGTGGATATCCGCATGGCGCCAGCTCACATTCCGGTGCAGCATCCTCTTCATACCATGAAGGATACACGGGCGGGGCGGGGCAGGCCTCGGTGGGGGGTTTGGACGCAGAGGGAGTGAAAAAACTGGTCGCCAAAAACGAACGCCTCATGGTCAAGATACTGGAGTGCGAAAAAGCGTTGGAAAAAACGGGTCCCATCCCTCGTCAAGACCTCTTGGATCGAGTGAACAAATTTAAAGGTCGACTGCAGGCGCATCTGACCAAGATGGCGACCTGGATGGACAAGAGCAAGTACGAACGCAGCAGACGGTTCCAGCCACAGAAAGCGACCTACCGCACGGTGGTGTTGGAGAACAAGATCCTTAAGGAACCGCGCGCGGCTGCCAACTCCTCCTTGGTCGCCGCCTCGGCGCCTGGACAGGGGGCCCATCAGCGACAGGGGAGCGGTGGGCGGGCGGCCTCTGCCTCCTCCTTCTACCAAGCGGCCACCACCGCCATGCAGCCTTCGGCCGCCGCCGCGACAGCGTCGACCGCAGCGGCCGCCACGACCCGCTCTCGGTATTCGGGCGTGTACTATGATGAGCGGGGGAGTGTCTGGAGCGCCTGGCTGACCCTGGCGGGGGGCCACAACAAGTGCCTTGGGTACTTTCGGCAGGAGATGGACGCGGTGGAGGCTCAGCAGCAGGCTATCAGCGAGTATCGGACCACGGGGCAGATCACGGGGCCTTTTAAAGGGCAGTTGGGAGCGTTGCCAGAGGGGATGCAGCCGAGCAGCGTGCAGGAGCAACACATCAAGTCGGTCGCGGAGACCGCCAAGAAGCTCAAGGCGGAGAAGGCACGCAAGAGACGGAAGTCGGCTGCGGGGGGCGGCGTGGGAGAGGGAGAGGAGAGCGAGTACGAGGGCTCGGGGGGGGAGGCGGCAGGCGGG
>Ga0102934_1000233_pt1 | contig 34811 bp, 30 predicted proteins | sample SalPonR2_A_D1_MG_FD_78175 | JGI IMG/M metagenome (GOLD analysis project Ga0102934, IMG submission 78175) | Salt pond soil microbial communities from South San Francisco under conditions of wetland restoration - Salt Pond MetaG R2_A_D1_MG | ecosystem: Environmental > Aquatic > Marine > Intertidal... | reverse complement strand
GCCAGACGCTTCCCGAAATTCAAGACGCACTCTTGGACGAGGGCCTTCATGGGCGCCACGTACACGATCTTGAACGCGTCCAAATCCACGCTCCCGTCCTCCCGCAGGTGTTGCCCAATCTCGTTCAAGATACAGAGCATCGCCACGTTGGTCTTGCCCGCACCCGTGGGCGCGCATAGGAGGAGGTTTTCCGAGGAATAGAGGGCAGAGGAGCACATCTTGCTCTGCACCCGGTTCAGCATGGTCATGCCCTCGAAGGCTCTGTGGGTCCAGGCGGGCAGTTCCTCAATCTCCACCAGCCGCTCGTTCGCGTCCGGGACGTGCTTGACGGCCGGGACGTGCACCTCCTCGTAGCCCTTCTTCAGGGCCCGCCACGTCCCCTCCGGAAGCACCACTTTCTTGTTGCTGTTCAAGTGGCTGCCCTGCGAAAAGGACAGGGCCTCCAGGTCCAGGCTTTGCTGCGGCTTCTTCCCCGCCTTCCCCTCCTTCCCGCCCCCCACCATGCCGCCGTCCCCCGTGGGGACGTATCCCACCTCGTCCTCCACCAGTCCCCCTGCCCGCCCCGCTCCTCTCCCTTCTTCGCGGCCTCCTCCCAGCCCCCGCGCCTCGCCCTTCGTCTTCCGCACGAACTCCCCCTGTCGGTCGGCGGCCCAGGACTCAGCGGTGGCCTTCTGGTAGAGCTCCTTCAAGATCGCCGGCCCCCCCAGCTCCACGTCCTGGAGCATCTCCGCCTCCACCTCCTTCTTTTCCGCCTGGCTTTGCGCCTGCTTCAAGCGCGTGCAAAAAAGGATCTTCCCCCGATTCTTCATCAGCTTCTTGATGAAGTCGAATTTGTCCACATCCAGGAGCACCACGAGTTTACTCTCGCAATCCAGTTCGTCTGCCCCGCCCAGGATGGCCAGCACGTCCTCCGCCAACTTGGCAGAGATGTTTGCATCCTCGTAGTATTTTCCCAGCTGCCGCTGGAGCCAGAAGGCGTCGACGTCGTGCACAGACAGGCGCGTGCCCGCCTCCTCCTCCTCCACCTCCATCTCACTTCCATCCCGCGCTGCCCGCAGCCCCCCCCCATGCCCTTCCCCGTGCTCCCATTCCCGCCCCCCCCCCTGACCCCCTTCTTCTTCCTCCTCCTCCTCCTCCTCGTCCTCGTCCTCCTCCACCACCTCGTCCAGGTCGCTTTCCTCCTCCTCCTCCTCATCCCGGTCAAACTCCACGCGCACGCCCATCTCCTCGTCCAGCACCTGCTTCTCATCCTCCTCTTCGCCCTGCCCTTCCCCCCCTGCCCCTCCCGTGTTGAAGTCGTGGATCCCCTTCCCAAGCGTCACGAGCTTGTTGAACTTCTCCGGCGAAAGCTTCCGGATCAATTTTTGAATTTCCGTTAACCGGCGCGGGTCGGTCAGGGACTCGTCCTTGAGAATGGCCAGCACCTCGTCGGCCGCCCCCCGCAGAATGTCCTGCGGTTGGTCCCCGATGTTTCCCTTGATCAGGCCCAGCATCTCCTCGTACGCCCGCTTGCTCTCCGGGTGCCGGGGCCGGTAATTGATCGCCTCCAAGGCCTCCGTCTCCGTCAGCACCGTTGCGCCCCTCCCAGCCGAAAACACGCCCTTCTTTGACTCCTTCGTCCTTCCTCCTGCTATCTTCTTCCCCCCTTCCAGCCCCCTCAGCTCCCGCTCCCGCTTCTCTTTACTCCTCTGCAGCCGTTCCTCCACCTCCGGCGCCCGTGTCCTCCCTCCCCCAACACGATCGCCCATCCGTTTCCCCGACAGCTTCTTCTCGTCCCACACCTCCACCTCTCCCGTCGCCTCGTCGTGCCGACGGCGGCCCCCTTCCCCGCGGTCCGCTTCCAGGACCAAATTGCTGTTCGCCGTGTAATCATATTTCTTCTGCTGCTCGAACTCCAGGGACATGGCTCCTCACACGGACGACGCCTGTGGGCGTGGCGGATGTACCTGAGCGACCGGCAAACCCTTTTGGTGGCGTCCTGGCCTCTGACTGTGCGGGATCACGTCTGCGGGGATCGCGTCAGGTCCGAAAGAGGGAGACAGAGAGAGGGGTGGGGATCGGGCAAGATGGAAGCGACGACAAGAGAACAAGCACGCCGTATCGTCCAGTCAGGCACAGGAGGCGGAGCTCACTACCATGCACCCGAACGCTGTGACGATATGGCAACCATGTAGTGCACGCATGAACGAGCATGGCCGTGCGTCAGCCACAGTGATACTATGACCCTTCGGAGTCTGCAAACCTTACGATGCTCGTGCTCGACAACCATGACGTCGGCACACTCACAGATCTACAAGCCCTTCAGCACATCATGCATGCGCACACAACTTGTATCGATTGCATACACCAAACATTACAACAAAAGATGCACTAGGGTTGCTAATGTCCAGCGTCATACTTTCTTCAGCATGCAGGAGGCATGATACTATGATGAACGGTGCAAGCACGACAAGACAATGCGCGCTGACAGCCCGCTCCACGCTCAACCTGTTCATACCATCTACCAAAAATGCCTTTCTGAATGGCCACGCATGGAATTTGTGCTGCGCCTGCACCAGCAAGGCTCTCTCTTGCGAGCAGAAACCAACTTGCGTGAGGCCTGTTCGGCGCTTGCGTTACTGAAGCAGATAGTACAATCTTTGGCAACAACACATGGTTTAACCCAACGACACGGGTGAAGGCGGCACTTGCATGGCTTTAAGCGTGGGCATTCCATCGGTCACTGCTTTGCGGTCGTGCGACATGCGCCTTGGCCGGTGACATGAGGGGACTGGGAAGCCGGGCGTGGCATGAGGAGGAGCGAGGACAGCGGCTGTCCGAGGGCCCTTCCTACACTTCCTTTCAGAAAATTCACCAGGTCCTGTGACACTGATTTCCGCCCACCGTGGACGCCGAATGCATAACGGGGCATTGACAATTTCATCACGACCTATAACTTCGCAGGTGTCGTCTCTCGAAAACGCAAGTAGGATGTACTGAGGACGGTCAATGTTCGCAGGCAACCTCCCCCTTGGTCTGCTTGTTCTGACAATACCCACGGCACTTTTCAGTCCCTCCCACGTTCTTAGCTTCCGCCGCATGCGCAGGACCCTTCCTACTTTCATCGTGACAGACCTAGTACCATCAAGAGAAGGTTGGGGGCGGCGATTTATGACGATGGCTTCGGCAGAGGCATCCCATCGGCCTCAAAAAGTAGCCGTGCTGGGGGCCGGCGCGGCGGGCCTTGTGACAGGGCGCCTCTTCCACGAGGCCGGATTTCGAGTGCGTATATTCGAGAAAACATCCACAGTCGGCGGAGTTTGGAAATACCGGCCCGAGGATGTCGTGTACAGATCGTTGGTGACGAATTTACCCAAGGAGATCATGGCCTTCCTGGACACGCCCTTCGACCCCTCCCTTCCGTCCTTTTTAAGACACACGGACGTTCAGACGTATTTGGAGGGGTATGCGAAGCAGTACGACGTAGAAAAATTGATCACCTTCGACACGGAGGTGAAAGAAGTGAGACCTGTGCGACGGACCAGGGGCCAGGAGGGAGAGGGGGCCGCGCCGTATCCTCCGGGTGACTACACGAGGGAGCATGGCCTGGGGGCGGCCAGAGAGAAAGGAGGTCCGGAGGGGGCGGGAGAGGAGGGCGAGGCGCCAATGTGGCGAGTCACGGTCGTGCGACAGGCGGGTGGCTCTGTCGCCGGCGCGTGTGAGGGGGTTCCGGAATCGGAGGTCTTCGACGCGGTCGTGGTGTGCAACGGGCATTACCAAGTACCTCATTGTCCGGACCTCCCGGGGCTGCGTGAGCATTACCGCGGTCGGGTGATGCATTCCCGTGACTACGACCACCCGGAGGCCCTGCGGGGTTTGAAGGTGTTGTGCGTGGGATACAGGGCGAGTGGGACGGATATAGCCAGGGAGGTGGCCCAGGTCGCTTCCGAGGTCCATGTGGTGGATCGGCGCCTCTCCAAAATGACGGAAGACGGAAAGGATGAGGCTGGGTCCTTGCAGCGGGGGAACATCTACCGACGCCCGGGCTTGCGAGTGTTTTTGCCGGGGGGCGACGGGAAGAGCGCGATGTTTGAGGACGGCAGTGTCTGTACGGGCATCGACCTGGTGCTGTACTGCACGGGCTTTCAGTACCACATGCCTTTCCTGAGCGGCGGCTCCGCCTTTGAGAGTCGCCCCTTGTCGCCCTCCGCCCTTCTCTCGGACGCGCGGCTCCTCCGCGTAGAGGACCGTGCGGTCTTCCCTCTCTATCAGCACCTGTTTCACGCCTTTTTTCCCTCCCTCGTCTTCATTGGCCTCCTCCATTCCGTCGTTCCTTTCCCCCTCTTTGAGCTCCAAGCCCTATGGGCCCTGAAAACGCTTCGCCAGCCCCTAGGTTCGGACCCTCCGCCTCCGTCCCTCCCTCCCCGTCGGCGTCGGTTCCAGTGGCTGGAGGAGGAGAAAATGAGGCAAGAGGCCGCAGGACGGGTGCTGGGGAGGGACTGGTTCTTCTTGGGCCCCGGACAATGGGCGTACAAGCGACTGCTGGCGCGGGAGGCAGGGTGCCTGACAAGCGCCCTGGAGGAGGACCTTCAGGTGCGGGAAGGGATCTACAACGACGTCTCCAATCGCCGCCCCGTCTTTCCCGGAGGCTCGGACGCTTATCGGCGGTGTGAATATAGGCGGGTGGCAGGCGGAGAGGGGTGGGAGGTGGAGGTGGGGGAGAAAGGAAGTTTTGAGGGGGCCGGAGAGGAGAAGGGGGAGGGGGCGAGGAAAGCCGAGTGCTAGTGGGAGAGAGTTGGAATGCAAGGCTGCAGGGGGGGCAAGATTAGGCCTTCTCGCACGAGTACTGGACTCCGCTCGTGAAACAACAACAACAACACTCCAAAATCAATTCCCTCGAAGGCACGGCTTCTCTCTTCTTTCCCTGCCCCATTGAAAAGCTTCGCCTCCCATGAAGATCCCTCCTTCCCTCCGCTTCTTCTTCCCTCCCTCCTCACGCCCCCAGCTCCCGCTTCATGGTCCTAAAGGCCCCCTCCACCACCCGCAAGGTCTCCTTTCTCATCCTCCTCTCACAACACCACCGGTGGAGAGCATGCCGGCAGGGCGGCAGACACAAGCAGCAGCGGCCCTCACGTTCGCGGTGATACTCCTCCAGGGTGCGGAAGACGGTGGCATACGCGTACACCACCTCCCTCTCCTTCCGACTGTCCCCTTGGACTCGGACCAGCAAGGCCCGGGTCCGCGCCAAGGAGGGAAGGTGGGAAGGAGGAAAGGGCGTGGAGGCTCCGAGGCACATGGCAAGCACATTCCCGTCGATGACGGCGTAGTAGGCGACCGTGGGGTCGGCTTCGGGGGAGGCCAAAAGGGCCGAAAATCCCCGAACCACCTCCGGGGGAAGGCGAAAAAGCGCGTCCGCGTCGTAGAAGGCGTGAGGGGCGGGATGGGAGGCGGAGGACGGGTGGCTGGAGCGGCGAGGGGACGAAAGGAGGGAGGTCTTCATCCTTCTCTCTCACCGTCTGCTCCCTCCCTCCGTACGACTCCGCCCCGCTTTCCTTTTTCCCTACCGTCAACGGCCGTGAAGCCCCCCCAATTTTTTCGCCGGCACGCGGATTTCAGCTTCGTGGAAGACGAGGGCAAAACAAAGCCGGCGACTGTGGGCAAGGGGAGGGAGGGAGGGGCAGGGCAGGGAAATGAGCAAAAGCACGGGGTGAATGCCGCGGACGGATTATTAGACCGCCTTTCATTCTTTAAGGCCACTGTCGGCACCGGAGAGCTCCTCAATGACCCGGACCGTGCACGAAACGAAAGAGTTCGCGGTACTACTCTCAAAGAAATCGTCTCGGCAAGCGCTTGAACCTCGCGCCCCCCGCATGAAAATAGCGCTCCACACGCTGCCCTTACGACGGCTCAGACTCGCAGACGCCACCACACATTCTCAACCTCCTGTCCTTCACCCCCTTCACCACCTCCCGCCGTCCTCAAGGCCTCTCCGCCTTCCCACACGCACAGCCCTGGCATCCCCTCGTCTCCACGACCCCCCTCTGCTCCTCCTCTCCCAGGCCCATCTGTCCACGCCACACCGAAGCCAAGAGCTCTCCCTTGCCCAAATGCCGCTCGACCAACTCCCTGGCGACCGCAGGGGTCACGTAGCCCCACCAGTCCCCCAAGACCCGCCCCTCCTCGCCCCGCCGGCAAAAGCTGATCACGTTCCCGGCGTAGGCGTGCCCCCCCACATGCCTACAGGCCCGCACGGGGCAATCCCACGGGCCTACCCCGCCCCCCGCTCCTTCCCCCCGCTCCTTGATCAACCTCCGAAGTTCTGTGACCAGATATGGGCCGACAGACCCGCACCGCTTGTCCCGGTTCCCATGGCAGCAGACAAAGAGATGCTGGCCCGGAAGGCTTTTCACCGCCACCCCCTTCAGACGCCCGACCTTCTCAGCCGCCACCCTTGTGCGGTTCCCCCACCGTCCGTCCTCCCCTTCCTCCACCTCGCCCGCCAACAACGCCTCCACCACGGCCTTCGCATTGGCCTCAGTCACCCCCGTCACGCAAAGCTCCTGAGGGAAGAGCAAGAGGGTCCCGTCCTTGTCCTCCGACCCATCCCTGCATTCTGCCACGTTCAACTTCACTGTTCCACAGGAGATCGAGCCGGCACAATCCTTGAGAGCGGCATGGAGCGCTTGGGGGAGCGTGGGCGGGTCATTTCCCGCGGCGCCCGCCTCCACGTGCTTGGGCCATTCCTGCGCCCGTTTCCACAAGACAAACATGTGCGTGTCGTACTTCTTCACTGTACCTGCCAGGCATTTCTTGCTGCCCATTTCTGCGCGGGCAAAGCCGTGTTCGGTGTCCGTCAAGGGATCTGACTTATTCTCGTCCGATTCGCCCGCTTTCACCTCGGAGCCCAGGGCCTGCGCGGCTGTTTCAGCCATCGCCACCAATACCGCTCGTGCATCGTGGACTGACGGAAGAGATCCGTGTGGAAACGCGATGTAGACCCGACGTGGAGCATTGGATGAGCTGAGCGTGACCGAAAGTTCGACACCAGTCGAATCTATGTAGGTCAGGGTGGCCGCGATGGTCGAGGCGAGACCAGCGTAATGCTTTGCGTATAGGACGAGTTGGGCTCCGTGGTCTTTATTCATGTGGGCAATGATTCGTTCAGCTACCTCAGGTGGCAATCTCTCTCCCCCTCGATTCCCTCTCAAAAGACATCGCAGTGAGGCAGGCAACGCCAAGGAACGAAAGTGCTTGAGAAACACTCTTGCCACAACCCCACCAACAAGCGATGAGAATAGGATCAGGAGTGTTCGAGGAGCTGGACTACGGGACAAAAATGCGCGAATATGATCTACTGGTTTCATTCTTGTAATGAATGTGGGGGGAAAATATTGTTCAATCAGAGGACGATTACAGGAAAAAGCAAGCGCTTGCTTCATATGCACCAGGGAGCTTCCGGCACTGAGGGAAAAAAAATCTTTCCAAAGGGAAAAAAATATGGATCGCATGACTCTCCACGTAAACGTTATCAGCGTGGTAAAACATGTGCCAATACTTCGGAACGGGGCTTCTTGCAATAAAAATGGTCAGGCAAGGTCTCACTCTTGGCCCTGCTCGCCGAATCTCCAGGCGGTGATGCAAGAGAGACCCTCCTTGGGATACGATCAGGCTCATGCCATTGGTACGCGGATTGGATGGAAGCGCTCCTTAGAACCTGTGCATGATAGAGTGCAGATAAAAATGTTGCTTTTTGGGTCGTTGGGATGCGATGGAATATTCTCCTGCGGTCCAAAGGTTGATCATAAGGTACCATAAAAGGGGTAATCTGGACAGGAAGGAGGTATAGACGAGCTGACACCTCGGTCACGGCAGGCAAAGGGGCGAGCACATGCAATTCAGTCTTCTAGCACGAAATGCTGAGCAGGGATGTATGTCCGATGCTGAAACATGTGTGTCCATCCACATTCTCCTCAACGCAGGCTTCGCATATTCTCGTCACGCAACGACAGGGGCGTCATATGAGTCTCATGCTATCCTTCCGGTGCAACATACGCACGTCGCTGCTTTTCAATCGACCACACCTTTCGACACAGCTTGCGACGGCTCCGTCACTTGTGCGCCATTCCACCGTGTGGCGCGTAGTGCAGAATGCGATTCAAGAACGGCGGGCCTCGAAGGAAGAGGAGCAATTTCAGGCAGAACTGGCAAGACTAGCGAGCATGACGCGCTACGATTTGCGTAATTTCAAAGAGGCAGTGGATAAACCGGGGAATTCGTGGTTTTCCTGGGTCAACAAAGTACCGGGAGTTCGGAGCATGCCAGAAGTGCAGGTGGGGGAGCGGTACAGGAAGATCCTAGGCGCGTTCACGGAGGAGGAGTTGGCCCACCCTGAGAAGATCAAGTCGAGGGAGAAGCAACGTGTGGCCACACAGAGTGGTGAGTCGATCCAAGAAATCAATTTGCTCCTTAGCTTGTACGAAAACTCTCAGGCCTTGCACAAGTGGGTACGTCGGCGGGTGGCGGACAAGAAGGAAATGCCCAAGACGCAGAGTGAGTGCCAAGTACTGATGATGGGGGATCCGGCGGGCGTATCTGTGGGAGCCATGCAGCAGAAACAACAGAAAAGGGCGTTGAAGAAAGGAAACCGGTTGCCATTTTAATCAAAGAAATAGCCAAGGGAAGAGGAAGTACAAATGGCGGGGACTTGCCCCTTGATTCTCGGTTCGTACATTTGTATCTTACAGCAATACACCTCGCCAAGAGTCCTCCTTTCTTACAACCGATAATCCAACCCGGAGCCGAACTCCCAGTTCTCCACCCGTCTGTCCCATCGGTACCTTATCTTCGGGGGCAGGGCCTCCGTGCCTTTGGTCTGTTTCGTGGCACGGTATAGGAGAGTATACACGCAGAGCATGAAAAAATGACGGAACCATCCAAAGAAGGCGTCCGCGCCCACGTGCCAGAGGACGGTGGGGGTGTTGAAGAAGTCCTGGCGGGCGATGCCAGCCATGGCTGAGAAGAGCGGGCCAGCTTGCACCACGTCCTGCAGGAAGGGCTTCAGGACCGGGTCTCCGAGCTTCTCCATGGATTTGAAGTTGTTGATCAGCGAGCGGTTGATGAAGTCAGGCCGGGGCTTGGCTCCGACAGGCACACTCATGGCCCGTTGGAACATCCAGGTGACGGACAGGGAGGGTTGATAGGCATTGATGAGCCCGAGCTCCTCTTTCGAGAGAGAGTCCGTGGCCAAAGCGTCGGAAAAAGCGGTGGTCAGGCGGCCAAGGTGGCGACTTAAGGAGCCAAACCCGCCAAAGGACAAGGGGGATTGGATGCCTGAGGCGTCACCGATGGCGCAGAGTCGGGGGAAGTCGGTCCGCAGGGGGCTGTCCTTGTAGGTGGGGAAGAAATTGCAGACGGCGCGTTTGAAGGTGAGCGCGTCCAGGCTCGAAAGGTTCTGGTACTGAGGCATTAAGTCCCAATAATCCTGACGAAGAAAATGAGAAGAAGGGAAAGAAGAATGGAGTGGTTGTCAGGACGGGTGGCTAACTGGACTGCCCCCCCCCACCCCCCCCACGTCCCTCTCTTTCCAACCTCGAAGCATTCCAGGATCGACGGTCGCTCCGGCTTGGCGTCGCAGTACATGAATAAGTAAGTAGTCCTGTCGCCGGGTCCCGAGGACGCAGGGAACGCCTCCCAGAACCAGTGCACTTGGGAGACCCCCTTGTCCATGGTAGGAGTGTTGCTGTACAGCAAGTCGGCGTAGGTGTTCCGGGCCGGGTCAAATCCAGATGCACATGTGCCCACCACGATACAAATGCCGTCGGGTTGTTGCCCTGCCCGTGCCTGACGCGAGATAGGGCTCTGATTACCCATGCAGTCTATCACAAGGCGCCCCGTGAGCTCTTCACCGCCCATCATTTCTGTGCTCTTCACCTCCACCGCCGCCCCATTAGGCGCAATCCGGATGCCTTGGATTGGGGTGTTTTCGTGCACGACGCCTCCTGCGGCCAGAAACCGAGATTGAGCCCGAGCCAGCAGCACAGAGGGAGAGACGCCGAGGTGCAGCACGTCCTGCGTCCATAGAGTGTACGGCTCATTTTTTTCGCCCACGAAACCCACACGGATAGGGTTGAAGTCGATACCGATTGCGTCTTCTACATCTTCCTTGCTAAGCACTCCTTCCTCTACCAATTCCATCATTTCTTTTCGAGAAATATTCCATTCCTGCGTCCGACCCCGCAAGGGTCCGCGCTCTACAACGCAAACACGAAAACCTTTTCTTTGCAAAGCTGTTGCCATAAAAATCCCCAACGTACCTCCCGCAACGATTACATCGAATTTGGGGGATGTAGATAAGGGAACATCGGTCTCCCGTACGAAAGTGGGAGCCTCCCCCGAAGCCCGACCTGTTTTAACGGCCTCCCAAGCGCGGTCTATCGCCTCCAGGGTCGTGAAGGAAATTGACGATCCCGCACCCCCTGAAGCATCCGCATCCGCGCCGATCTTATCCAGAATTCTCTTCGTCCTGAATCCAAAGGGTTCTTTTGTGGTAATGGAGACGGATTTGTCGTCTGCAGGGGCAGTGCTCACGTGCAAACTCAATGGTGTCGTTGGTCGAGCCATGGGGGAGAGGAAGCCACATGCGGGATCCATGGCCAATACCACGAGCAGGAAAACCATAGATGATATCATATTTTTTGCAGGATTCCCAATTGTTGCGCGAAAGATTACAAATTACTCTGTATTTGCAGCGTATTCGAGGTCTAAGAGCTCTAAAACAAATACCGCAATGATCGCGTCCTGAAGGAGAAAATAGGGGCAGAATATCGTTACCGAGGATTGAAATGTTTGATTGTACACCAAATCCCATTACTCATGCATGGATTATCGCTTTGGCAGAGGAAGCCCTCCCGCTCCGGTGTGGCAAAGGCTTGGACGCTGACGAAGGTTGGAAAACTCTGACACGCACGCAAGCCGGCGTGGTCTCGGAATTAGCGAACTTGGCGCCAAAGTTCCGAGCCGTTGGTCCGCGTTCCCAGCTGGAATGTCCTTAAGACTGTGGGTATTATGCACATTTTAGGGTTATTTTTCCATCTAACCCATCATTGAGATGTTTTTGGGACATATACAGCCAGTGAAGGAAATGACTTCAGAGAGCGTAGGTTAGCAATGAGATACTCTCGTGCACCCTGCACCCCCCTGAAGTTGTGAGTTTTCCTGCTTATTACCTTTTCCTCTGTTGTGATGATCGAAAAAGCACCAGGCTTTACGAATAAGGCCCCCAAAGTAATAAAATTTATAATGTGATGCCAAGGCTGACAAAACGTGTATAGACGAGGCAAAATGTTTATAGACGAGGAACACAGGAGATGGCACGAAATTATAGCGTTTGACTGAGGGCGGTAAGGGTAACTTTTTTTGGCAGGCCGTGAGAAGTGGTCAAAATTTACTCTCAGACACAACTTGCTGACAGATATTGATGCAGAAAATGTCGAGACCTGTGCTTTGGGCACAGCAACCATAGTTGTCAGACAAATTGCGTTGCTGCATTTGAATTTAAACGAGATCGCACTATCTTCTCGTTTATGAATTCTTTGTGTTTTATTCTGTACAAAGGTGGCAAACAGTCATTTTAGGATCCTCGGCGACTGTTCCAGACTATTTATTTATTGTTCAATCCACTGAACCCATTTCGACCCCAGCTCCCGCCACCAACCCTTAAGTACCGCGCCTCATCACGATACTCGTCTCGCTCTTTTTGCCGCATCACCACCTCACCTCGTAGACTCTTTACTTCCTTAGCCAGTATCCTCTTGTGCTCCCGCCACTGTGCCTTGTCCTCTTCAGCTTTACGTCGTTCAAAGTTGAGCAAGTCTTGCAAAACACGCACTTGATCTTGCAGCTGCATTTTGTCGCGTGTTGCCTCCTCATTGACCGCCCCCAGCCTGGCCACCGTCCTCTCCAAACCTTTCTCCAGGTCCTGCACCCTCCCGTCCAGAAAACCAATTACTTCCTGGTCGGAGTCCCGCTGTCGTATCGCGGCTTGCTCCCGTTCACGGGCCAATGTGGCTTCCGTCTCCGCCTCTTTGAGCTTTTCCAGCACTAGCCTATGCGCCACATCTGCCCCTTCCAACCGTGCCCGAGCGTCCTGATTTTCTACTTGAAACTGGGCCACCAAGGACTCCATCTTTTTCACACGCTCCGTGAGTGCCAAAATGCTCTTTAGCTCCGCACTCGACAACTTGCTGGAGAGGGAGGCGGCCACCCGTTCCGAGAGGACCGGTCCGCGGCTGCTTCCTCCCGCGCTGGCACCGCTGCCGCCATCGGACGACCCAAGCAGGGAACGTGCAGTAGCGGCAGCGCGTGACGGCGGTGGCAGGAGGGACGAAAGGGAGGAAGACAGAACGTCTGCCGCCTGGCCCCCCAACAGCCGATGCCCGTAGCTCTTCAGGAACGAGGACGAAGACGAGGGCGCCACGGGCAGAGGGAGGCCACTTTCACTTCCTCTAGACATCTCTCTCCTTGTTTCGGACAGAGGCATCGCATTCTCGGCGCTTCTCCATGCGTCTTGCCCCTCCTCCTCCTCCTCCCGGGCCCCGTGTTCCTCGCCGCCGAACATGGCGCCGATTCGAGAGTGCCACGTCTGGCACACCTCCGACACGGCCAACACGTCGGGTGCATTCAAGAAGCTGAAGATGCGGAGGATCAAGGGTTCGCCCAGGACGGTCAGCGAGATACAGGAGTCGGAGGCAGGCGGGGAGACGGGCTGTGGAGAGGTCAAGGGGGGGCAGACGGTGGCGCGCGTGGTACCCGGAGGTTTCCGACCCGCCATGTCTCTTTCCCCGATATTAACGTTTTCATTTTTTAAACGCTCTTCTTTGCCCGCTTCTATGTCCGCAGATTGATCGTTTTCCCCTATCCGCTTGAGGCCTTGCTGCGCTCTCAGCAAAGCAAGCTTCGATTGTTGCAATTCTTGTTCCAAGGCACGCACCCTCGTTGAAGCCGCCACCTCAGCTTTTGCCTGCTCTTGTGTAGCACATAGTTGCTTGGAGATGAGCACCAGATTGCCAACAAATTGATCCCGTGCACGTCGCGCTGTGGACCGTAGAGCTTGCGCGTCCGCGGTATGCTGGGCCTCTGAGGCTTCGAGCTGCTGGACTGCTTTTTGCAAACGACTGACTTCTGCACGCTCGTGCTGCAGTTGCATGCGGACATTTTCCATGTCATTGACAAGCTTCCAATGCTGGTGTGCGTATCGTCAGGGGGGGTATTAGAAAAGCCCACTCTCCCAGGTTGTGTCCGTACGCCTCTTCAGGCCTAATCTCAATCTACTCGTTTTAAATGCAATCTTAATAATATGAGACGTACCTCGATTGTCGACAGCATTTCTTCCATGACACCGACCACCTCATTTCGCAAATCTAGCGTTTGAAAAGCCCACCGCAGGGCGGCTCCGGCGTAGGCTGTAGTCATAGAGGCACGGCCCAGTCTGTGCCGCCCAGATTCGATCTGATTACGGGCTATGAAGCCCTGATAACGTTATCAACTTCAATTCTTCCGTCTTCTGACCAACAATACTTTTTCCTGTAGATCTTGTGCAGCAAGCAGGGTATGTAAGAGCCGGGCAAGGTCCAAAGTCTTCGGAAGCACTTGAGGGGGGACTTTGAAGCTGATGACGCTGTGGATTGCCCTTAAGCACGTGCTGCGCCCGACGCCAAAGAAGAAAAACTACCTCAACAACGACCTGAAGAAGTACCTAGAGAAGGACGAGCGCCGACAGAACTACATTTTACGAATTTATCGACACTTCAGCATGCTGCTCAAGCATTTTCAAAGCTAACCAGGAGTCACCATCTTTTGCCCTTACAAAACCTTGTGGTCTTGCTTCGCGCTGTCCTTTGCCCCTTGAAAAACCTCACCACCAAATCAAATGAGAAATTGTTATGGGCAAGCCTCCTGTAATGAGTGTACGTGAGATACATATGACGTAACACTGCATACTGGGAACGAAGGCACCCTCTTTTCCCGGACATAGGACTTTTTGGCCACGGCGGAAAACTTACCTTTGTCCCCATTGCTGTCTACGGGCCGCTCCACTTCAAATGAATGTTTGCCAGCCGGAATTTTTTTATTCGTAATCCAGCAAGGGCTTTTTACGGGCGGCAGACCGGCAGCTACGGCAGCCTCGTGGTCAAGGCACCCAATATTTTGCCCGTCCACTTTCCACACCGCCCCGCCCGAGCACAGGGATGCGCTCTTAGGCGCGGAGCATGCGACAACATGGTTCTGCATGCTGCTGGTAAACTGGAAACTTATTGGTCCTGCACTTTCTCCTGCCTGGAACACGTACTTTCCATCCAAGTAATTCATATCTTTTACCAATTCTGTGTCCGGTGCGGCAAGGTCACTGGTGTACGTCTGCTCATGCCACGTTTTGATCGCGTCGGCCACGGTCTCCCCGGTGTTTGTGACAACTGGCACATCCCTGGGGTGGACGAGGTGGTCCCGTAAGCCGTTGCCTATGCGGGGTTGGAAAGTAGTGGCGCATTGGCACTTTTTTTCGCACAAGGCGGGGGGGCAGTGGATCGGTGGAGGGAGGGGCAGGAGCTCGGGGAGTAAGGGGGACAAATCGCCCTCGTTGGCTGCGATAAAGGCGTGCACCTCTTCCAAGGCGCTTTCGAAGAATCCTAGGTATGTCCATGCCAGAATTTCGGCGCGGAGTCGGTGGCCGCCTTGGCTCGACGACCGACCCGCAGGGTCCGCGGCTTCGCCAGTCACGTGCAAACGCTGGGATTGGTACTCCGGGAGGTGATTCAAGGACATGAAGGAATGCGTCAAATTGTGGCTCGCGAAGGAAAAGCCGCTGTCCCTGTAGGGCTCGGTGCCGGGCACCACCCAAGGTGCGAAAGCGGGATTCGTCCGTGCTCCGAGGGCCTCGCCTCCCAAGGGACTGCACAAAAGGATATGCGGCTGGCTGGGCAGCAAAAGGGAGGAGCGAATGAATTGCTCCAAGTCGCCGTCATTCTCCTCGGTCGTCTCAAACCCCCACACCGCCATGTCTACATTCGGCCCAACCATCTCCTCCACGCAGAAGTAGCTTGGTTGAAAGGGAGTCCATCCCATGCCGTCACTTCGGAGCACCAGTGGTACACCTGCCATCGTGAAGATGTCATGCATTAGCTCCTTCCACACCACAGAAAATGACTCGTTCAAGCGTGTATCACGACCAGCTGGCACGCTGGCACCCATTACGCCGATGACGAACGGCTTTTGCTCCAAAAGTACCCGATTGAACTTTTTGATGAGATGCTCCTCATTCCACACCTTGACATGGGGGACAATGGCTTCAGAATGGGGTTGTCGCGCATTCCAAAGGGCCTGGCGGGCTGCGCTCACTGCGGCCTGGCTCTTTTTCAACGTCTTCATGAATTCGTGTGGTTCTCCTGCCCATGGATAAATCACTGGGTCATGCGGAGATACGCTGGTATTGAAAAGAGAGAGGCCTTCTGTGATTTTCTTCCAGACGATTGCAGGAAGACCAGGCGTTGATTCGTCGTGGCTGCGCATTTCACGCTGAGCAAGTGGACCAATTTGGAATATTAGGACGGACGTGAGGCCGAGAAGGAGGAGACTTGTAAGAATATGAAATCTTCGTTTCGAAGGACGTCGGTCCAAAAAGAGTGCTCCGGATGACCCAGTGCCTAAGACATTATCATCTGCTTTCTCGAGAGAGGTGGTCTTCCGGCCTGTGGCGACGGTGGTAGGGGCGGCCAAACCTTTCATTCCAATCGTGGAATCGTCGAGTAAGGGACGGAGATCATCAGGAAATCCGTCATCGACTCGGGTCTCCTGCGTATTTGCGTGCATTCGTATGATGAATGCAGGAGGGTTTAAGCTATGTAGACTTCATTCTCAGTGATTAAAGTGGCATTGAAGAGAGCTACGACCAATCAACAGTCAAATTAAAAGAATAGGGGCCTCTGAGACAACACAGGCTAGTGAAATAGATCATTGGCGTGGCAGCATACACTATCATCACGCATGCAGCGAAAAGTCTCTTTTTTTCCTGTATCGCGAATTGTAGAATGGGAAGGCCCATATTGATGCAAGAGGTAGCTACTCCTCACGACTCACCTCGAAAATAGAGACCACATCTTCCGACGCCTCCTCGATGGATGGACGATGCGAAGCGTCCTGCTCCGAAGGTGCCACGGGCATGTAAGCGTGGTACGCGGACATGCTGTCGGTAGTGTGCGTGAGGTCAGAAATACGGGTCGGAGGAAGGAAGGAGCGGGGGGGCTCTCTGCTCGTCGTATCCTCAGGGCTAGGCAAGCTTGGACGCCCGGAGGCTTGGGCCAAGGAATGTGCATGGCATCTTGGGAGAGGGTGAGACGAGGGAAATTATGCACCACACGCTGTATCTTTGGAACAGGCGGGGGAAGGGGGATGTTGCGTCGCGTTACAAGTGTGTTTTACACATGTCGCTTTTAGCAGGTCTTAGTATCCGCTACTCCTTGTCGAAAGGGCTCCAGTTGTAAATGCCTTGGTTCTTCTTCCGACATCCAATCTCAGCGAGACACAGGAAGCAGCAAGTGTGTGTCTCATTTTCTTATCCGTACCCGTTCAAGAAGAAAGCAGGTACGGGGCGCGAGTGCAGGGGGGAAGTTACCCCGCCATGGAGGAACAGGCCTCACTTGCGCAGACGAGCTCCTCAACAAGCAGGACAAGTAGCGCTGTGGACGTTGGCCCCGTGGCAGAAAGTCATGGAACAGTCCTTCCTTACCAATCACAAAGCATAGTGGAGGAGCCAAATCATGCGCGCATGCCGATGGATAAACAAGAGGTAGAGGTGCGCGGGGCTGGCGGGCATGCTGAGGGAGAAAGCCTAGCGTGGCCCTATGCCGCAACCGGGTGTGACGTCTTCATCAATGCCGCCCACAAGGAATCCAACCTTCCATCAGGAGCACGACAGAATGGGAAGGCGAGGGTCTCCCCGCCTTGGACCTATTTTCCAAATTCGTGCGCTCTCGGCCTTGGAGATCGGAAGCCTGGTGTGTGTCCGCCGCATGGAGTGCCTGGTCATCCGGGCCGCGAATCCACCACGCTGCCTTTCATCGTGTCTGCCCCCATGGCAAGCAGGGCAGCCGAACCCCTCTCCCCACCTGTGGCCCCGTTCACCTATACCGCTGCCTCGCCTAGGGCAGAGTTTGAGTGCGAAGGACAAGAGGGGCCTCGCGCCCTGGGAAACTCGTCTAGCGCGCTGCAGTGCCAGGCGAACGCCAAAGAGGACGTGGACGTGGACACAGACAGGGGGAATGGAACGCTTAAATCAGGGAAAGCTGGTGGGAAGGGCGAGAAAGGCGGGAGGCCGGGAAATGGAGGGCATGGGACCCCTCCCAACCCCGTGGGAGGACGAAAGCGCAAAGTCCCCACGCCCTGGACGCCGGCGGAAGACGCCCGCCTCCGGGAAGGCATCCAGGTCGTGGGTCCCCGGCAATGGCTTCGCATCTCCCAGGAATTCATGCGCGGGGTGCGGAGCGAGACCCAGTGCTACCAGCGCTGGGAGCGGACCTTGAAACCGGGGGTGAAGACAGGGCCCTGGACGAGGGAGGAGGACGCCGTCCTGACGGCATGCGTGCAGAGCGGCATGACCCGGTGGTCGGAGATCGCCAAACGGATACCCGGACGGCTGAGCAAGCGGGTTCGCGAGCGGTGGACCTGCCAGTTGCACCCGTCGCGGAAACACCACGGCCTGGTGCCTTGGACCCCGGAGGAGGAAGCTCGCCTGGCCTCGGTGCGGGCGCGACTGGGGAATCGGTGGGTGGAGATTGCCAAGCTTTTCCCGGGCCGGAGTGAGAACGACGTGAAGAACAAGGCCTATTGCTCTTTGCGAAAGCAGGAGCGGCGCGCCAGTCGGGTCCGGGCAGAGCAAGAGAAGGCGAAGGCGGGGAAGGGGTCGGAGGTGTCCGTGTGTGCGGTAGCGGGGGCCATAGCGCGGGAAGGGAGGGCGCAAGACGGTCGGAAGAAGAGGAGGGGGAAGCAAAGGCGGGAACTGGAGTTGGAGGACGTGATCGACAGGAAGACGTTGTCCAAGGCACACGACACTCTCTCCACCATCTACCAAGCCGCTCTGGACGAGGATGACGACCGGAGGGAGGAGAAAGGGGAAGGCGGGGGGGGGGGGAAGGGGGAGGGGGGGGGGGGGGGGGGGGGGGAGGGAGGGGGAAGGAGGAAGGATAGAGGCGAGGAGGAGGGAGAGGAAGAGGAGGAAGCGAGCTACGTGAAGATTTTTGAAGGGCGGGGGGAGAGCAAGCGACTTTTGACGAGACGGGGGCATGGAGCCGGGGAGATGATCAAATGACCTCTGGCACGCGTCGGCCTCTTTCAGCTTGCTGGGTGGGTGGAAGGGATGCGGGAGGAGCCGTTGCTTTCGACACGCAGGAGCGCGGGGTGAGGGAACGGGGGAAAGGGAGGAAATGGATTTTGAAAAGCGGGATGTATATGTCTGATGAAATATGCGAGTTTGAAATTGAGCACGTACTGCCTTGTCGGAGGCCCTTGCGGCGGATGCCAGGCTCGTCTCGCTGGACTTCGGACCAACAGGACACCAAGCACCAACATTGACATCATTTCCTTACACCACGATCCCATTTATCTCGGCACCTTTCACGCCTCCTCCTGCCTCCTCCTCTTGTTCCTTTCCTTCCTCCCGTTCCCCCTCCTCGCCCTCCATCACGATGCCCGTCACGTCCAAGGCCAATAGATCCGCCTCCAGGCCTCCCAAAAGGTCGCCCACGCTCGGCCTGGTCCTTCCCATGTCTCCGTGGACAAATTCTTTGATATAGGTGCCCGCGGAAGTTCGTAAATGCAAAGTGAAGTACGTTCCCACAGCCATCTCCCCGCCTTCCTCCCCGCCCTCCTCCCCGCCCTCCACCACCTTCACATCCGTGCAACGCATCTCATGGATCACCTTAGGCCGAGTCAAAAGCGCGCGGCGATGTAAGACCCGGATCGGCGTTTTCTGCGCTACCACTAGCTCCTTGCTCCCCTCCAGACTAGTAGCCAGGAGCGCTCGGTCCACGCGGCCCCCCACCCAAACACGACAGCTGTACATCTTCACCTTCTCCGTGGCCCCTGCGTGCATTGCCTTCACTTCATGCTTGTCCGAGAGTCGCAACCCGTGCACTCGCACGTCCCCCCCCGAGTTCAGGCCCGTCGTCTGATTGATTGCCGCCTCCAAGCCCGCCACCTCCTCTCTCCCCGGGATCCGCCGGGGGTCGTTCACGCGGAGGAGGAAAGGCCGCCCGGTTCCCAACATCCTCACGTCCATGTCCTCTCTGCCCGAACCTATCAGCACGGCCGAGGTCGCGCTTGTCCAATCGAGCACGGGCTCTGCGACTACCTCCTCTACCGAGGCTTTCCCCTTTCGCCTTCCCCCCTCTACCACCCACAACGTCTGCGGCATCTCTCGGCTTAATTTTAGGTACCGGCCCGCCAGAAAGATTGCCTCTCGGGTCACTTGGACCGAAGAAGCGGCCGGCGTCTCCAGCGCCGCGTACGCAGTGGGCGAATGCGTGGAAGGAGGCATCAGGTATCGCGCAAAAAAAACAGCCAGGCCTGACCGCACGTTCGGGTCACCCGTGGCCGCCTGTAGGACGCGCGCTACCACTGTGGCATTACAGAGGTTTTCCTGATTGCTCTCCTCGTGTCGCCGGCGCTTCCGGGTACGGTTAAAGGCCTTCCCCGTGGCGTTCGGCAAAAGAATGCGCACACCCTGGTGGTAGTCCGCCTCGTCGGCCCCCGCGTGCCAGAAAGAGAGGTCCACTCTCAGGGCCCCAGGGGAAGGAGTAGATGCCGCGTACAAGCATGGATAATGCTTCGGTAAGCATGACTCCAAGACTGCTTTCAGAATTTCTTTCACGTCCAGGCGCCGCCCCGGGTCCTGGTGACGCCCAGTTTGCTGCTCGCACGCTACCCATTCAAGGGCGGCGCGGTCCCGGATAGCCACAGAACCGGGCAGTGAGACTCCTAGGATGAATGGAACTTTTCTCTCCAGGAGGTATTTGGAGTGTTCAGCAACCATTTCACCGACAGGGTCGGTGGTACTTTTATGTTGTGTCATGTCAGGGCTATCACCGCCAGTCGGCAACACGTACTTTTTCGTTTTAATTTGCGCTAAAATTGCATCTAACAGAGCCGAGCCAAGTTCCCTATCACCTGACGACTGTAGTATGCCCAAACAAAGCGGACACATTCTGCAGGTGGCATGGCTTATTTCTGCACCCTGCGCAGAGCAAAGGGTGGCACGGAGTTGACGTTCCGGGGCACGAAGTATTTCAGCATCGCATACGCCCGCCAGGCGCAGGCTGCATCGAATGCAATTTATTTTGGGGTATAGAAGACTGAATGCTGGAAGCGACCAGGTATCCTCGTCCGGCAAAGGCAACGAAGGTGGTGGGGAAACAGGCATTACGCCCGCCTGCCGCTGCCCCTGTCTTTCTATAGGAATAAAATGGTATGAGCTTACTCCGTCGAACAAAGTACCTCCTTTTCAAGAGACGAGTATCAGTCGTCCTAAAGCGCCTTATCAGACAGCCCGTGTAACCTATCGCAGGACGAGGGCAACGGAGGAGAGGAGAGAAAGGCTTTTGAGTAAAGGGGGAGGAGGTTATTTCGGGGGGGGGGAGGTTAGACGCGAAGCAGCAAACATTTGAGTTACACTAATGCTGTGCTTTGTCCCTATGTGATCACCTGTAATGGTATCACTCATTATAGCCAGATCGATGTGTGAACATATCCCTCCCTCGCATAACGTGCACGGCAACACATCTGTACAGGCTATGCGTTTTACCAGTCCGGAGGGAGGTCGTAACGCGTCGGCTGTCTCTCTGGCTAACTTCAGCTATCTTCTACGAGTACTCCTCCTCCACACGTTTGCTGTTGTATTACTCAGCTCGTTATCAGCTTGGGCATTTTGTCCTTCTCTCCCCGCGTTGACCCCACTGCTCGCACAAAAAACGTTCGCCATCCCTAGAATTAGCACCCCCTGCTCTCGTTTTACAAGTGCTTCTACAGCGTTGAAAATGGGTCTCCTTTACGAAGCTAAGGCCGGAACGCCACTCTTAGAAGCCATGTCTCAAGCTATTGGACAAGCACTCCACAACGATGCAAAGGCCACCGTCCTGGAACCCACCGGAGGCGGAGGCTTTGCCGGGGGGGGGGGGGCTAACACAGGCGTTGCCGAAGACAGAAAAGTAGGCGAGAAGTACTTCTACAAATCGACGGGGTCATGGGGACTGGACATGCTTTTGGCAGAGTATAAGGGGACCAAGGCCATGTATGACACGCATACGATTCGGGTTCCCACCCCTGTGGCTGTCGGAACCTCGGACGCTCAGGCATTTGTCGTTTTCGAATACTTGGCCATGGGCGGAACAAGGTAAGGCTACGGGATGAGAAAGTGGTAGAAGAAAGGCGCAGATATTCTGTTATGAGCAACGACTGCTTGTTTGCCGTGCTAGGAACCCGGATCTTCACACGGGCTCTCGCCAATTTTCGTGCTACCACGTTTCACAGGGGAGACGCTGCGGGACGCATGGGCCGAGAACTGGCGCAGATGCACCGACACACAAGCAAGAATGGTCAATTCGGTTGGGATATCGATAATACGATTGGGGCAACCCCGCAACCGAATGGGTGGCAGGCGTCATGGGTTGAGTTCTGGGACGAGAAGAGGCTGGGGCACATGTTGAAGTTGTGTCGCCGAGAAGGACACGACTTTGGTCAAGTGGAGCGAGAGCTCCGCGCCAAGGTGAAGCAGATTTTGTCTGAGGACGGGTACAGTCCAGCGCCTTCCTTGCTGCATGGGGACCTCTGGACTGGAAACGTGGCTGCGACAGGAGAGGGCGTCCCGTGCATTTTCGACCCTGCGGTCTACTACGGCGACAGGGAGGCAGACCTGGCCATGACAGCCTTGTTCGGCTCCCTGGCCCCGGCATTTTACACAGCCTACATGGAGGAATGGCCCCTGGAGCCGGGATATGAGAAGAGGAAGGTGGTCTACAATTTGTACCACATCCTGAATCACATTGTCTTGTTCGGGGGGGGGTACCGGTCGCAGGCCCAGAGGATGATAGATCAAATTCTTAAAATGTAAGGCCTACCACTTATCATGGGAGACTTTTTGAATCTCTATTTCAATCATGCATATAAAATTATGCCGCGTAACACAACAATGGGAGCTCTTAACCGGCTGTGAGCTTGTTTTTGAAAAATAGATCTCCGCGCCGGTTTACTCTTGTATCTGCATTTGTTACTAGGCTCGGCAAATGGCTTATTTAACTTAGTTTGAAAGCTTAAAAGTTCAATTGTTCGACACAACTGCCATGGTATAAATCCTTCAGAGCTCTGTGCAATGGACGAGGCTTCACATACCTCAATTATACCAATTGACACGTTTGACATGCAGAAGCATGTAAATCATCATCATACACACACACATGCGCACGTTAATAAAATACAGAACCTGGGTAGTCCATCAAGGATCCTTTTTCCCGACCTAATACACAGATACATGATTGTATCTGGCGTATTTTCAGATCCCTTTCCTCAAACTGTCCGTCCGTCCGTTCCCCTTCCTGCGAATATTCTGCTGACATCAAACGCCATAAAATTAGTTTCAGTCCTGACAGCACGCCCCTCCGAGCAAACATCACATATGCAGGAAAATGTTATATACGTACTTCTATCTCGCTCAGGTCTTCGCCCGCGCCAGAACAAGCTACCACAGACTTTCTTCCGTGGAAGAAACGGAGTAGCTACAAGTCGAGGCTGGCGACAGAGGTGGGGTTACGCTTCCGACGCTTCGACCGTCCTCTGACGGTAGACTTAGTGGCCGTCGATATCCTGCGGGCCTCTTGATTGAGCCTGGGGTTTTCCCGCCCCGGGGCTTGAAGAAGAAAGAGAAAAAATAGTTTCCTACCATTGTCACCCCGACACAAACCACCATCAGGTACGCCCAGGAAGTGCTTTCGTAATGATACACGCCAAGAGCCAATTCTGAGCCCTTCCCACCACTCCCAGAAATTACAAATGGGTCCTCCGCCGTCGCCGCCCTCAGGCACGGCGTGCTCGTGCCACTGCCGCTGCTATTGGTGCTCGACCCACTGCTGCTTGATGTGTAGGAGGCCATCGAATCAGAAGCTTCCGTTGAACAAGGAGGCGGGATTGGCCCGTCGCCAGAGCAAGGCAAGCCTGGTAGCGGCTCCACTAGGGCCCCTGCTTGTGGCTCCGTTGCCTGTTCTATTCCATCATTCTTCCCCAGCCACTCCACCAAATGAGGGGGCAAGAATGAGACTAAGTCGTTGCTCCCATCATCCAGGAACCGGGCACTGGTCCACTCCTGTACGCCTTTGGCAAAGACGAAGGGGGAGATGTATTGAAGATTTCTGGCAAACATTCGCGTGGCTGCAGTCCACGAATACTTCTCTGCGTGCGCCCTAGCCACGGCCGGGTCGATCTCCAGAGCCCGCATGCACGCGGAGCGCAGGTTTTCGTCCAACACTCCTGCCCCGGATGTACCGACCACGTCGATAGGTCCAGAAACTGGGTAGGCTGCTACCGGCAATCCCGTGGCCATGGCCTCAAGCAGCACCAATCCAAAAGTGTCGGTCTTGCTAGGGAAAACGAACACGTTGGCCTGCTGGTACAGCTTGGCAAGCTCCGTCTGATTTAAAAAACCGAAATATCGGGCATTCGGGTAAGCTTCTTGAAGCCCCTGCAGGGCTGGTCCGTCGCCTACCACCCATTTTTGCCCGGGCAGGTCCAGTGCCAAGAAAGCTTCCATATTCTTCTCAACGGCCACGCGGCCTGCGTACAAGAATATGGGATACTCAGAATCACTCCGTGACATGCGAGTGTTTGGGCTAGGCGGTCTGAAAATTTCCGTGTCAACACCACGGCTCCAAAGCTGCACATGCTCAAAAGCGTGGCTCTCCAAGTCACGCTTCACCATGGGGGTAGGAACCATGATAGATTTGGAATGACTATGGAACCAGTGCAAGTAGCGGTATGTCACGCTGAGAGGCAAAGCCAGCCGTGCATAGACGTATTCTGGAAAGCGAGTGTGAACAGCAGTCGTGAAAGGAATGCCGAGCTCCACGGCGAAATTTCGGGCAGCCCATCCCAGCGGCCCTTCCGTGGCCACGTGCAGGGCGTGCGGAGCTAGCTCAGTGATGCGACGACGCACTTTTTCGCCCGGAAGGACGGCCAGTTGAATGCTAGGATATGTAGGACAGGGTACAGTATTGAACTCGAGGGGGCTAATGACGTGTACTTCGACGCCTAATGCCCGCAGGACACGGGTAGTTGTGTTGAGTGTCCGGACGACGCCGTTGACTTGAGGTTGCCATGCGTCGGTCACGAGTACCAAGCGCTTGATTTCATTGACCACAGTCTCAGCCATGAATTCTTATTCTTTCAAGATTTGCTTCGAAATGGAGATGGGCTTGGAGGGAACGGCGATCTTGCGGAATGTGTCTGTTATTGTGGGGAAAGCGAGAAACATGATGTATTCGCCCAAGACAACCTTCAAAGTGAAGCAAGCGAGACAGAAAAACGAGTGACATTGTTCAAGTATACCTTGTTACTCAGACAAAAGATGCCAGACATGAAGTAAAAATCCATTTCCCACCGCGATCACTTCACTAGAAGCCTTAACGAATCAAGTCGGATTCGGTCGTACATTCCCCAGCACGTGACAATATTTAACAGTCCAAAAGTCATGAATGCTGGACAAAGGCAACAAGTGGCATCATATCAGGTATGTTATTGGTATAGATTTATAAATTCATATTTAAATAGGCCCTGTTAAGGCAGGAAACTATGCGTATTTGCGCGACTACAGCAGATTCCGTGTACGCGTCCCGACCGCTTGAAGTTTGGGCGATTCAAAAGTTCAAAATGGAAAGCATCATGAGCCCCAAAAGAACACCAAAAAACGTTTCGTTGCTATTTCTACACGTCCATTTCTTCTTACAAATGCCATCACAACGTTAAATCATTACATGAATGCATCAAAAGGGTTTTCTTGCTGCTGTTGCTGCTGTCGGTCATGTTGCTGCGTCGTCGACAACCCGGTTGATACAACCCGTTGCCCCTGTTGCATGGTTTGCTGCTGGACCACAGGCGGCCACTGCAACTGCTGTTGCTGTTGTGGCTGTGGCAACCAGTCGCTAAAATCCTGACCCTTACCGTTTTGCTTTTGTTGCTGCGATTGCGGCTTCACGGGTTGAAAAGGCGTTTGGTGTTCCATACTTCCTTCCCCCGACACAAAGCCGCCTGTCACACCCCCACTTTGACTCGAACCTAGGCTCGTGAACCCTCCCGTGGAAGTATGAGATGATGGCACAGCTTGTGCATTCATCGAAGATGACAACAAAGACATCCTGTGCGGTGCCCCGGACGGGTTGCTGCCTTTCAATTCCCCCTCGTCCCAGCCACCCGTCATCCCCGTCGTCTGCATTCCGACACTCCCTCCAGCTACTAGCAGAGATGGCTGAGGCGTCAAAGTTGTCAAAGGAATTTGAGAGTGCATGTCGGTGATTGTGTTGTCTCTGCCATTAGCAGCCAAGGAGCCGCTCGCATTCGTGGAGGCCTGCGTTGGCGGGCTGCCCAGAGAACGGGGAGGAGGAAGGATGGGAAGCGGTCCCCCCGATGCGAACGGATCCGCAGCTTGCATGGAGGCGCTAGCAGTGAGTGTTTGCGACGCTGGGGCGATCTGGGGGGGAGTGGCGCGCCAGGGGTCCCTGTCGTGAGGGGAGGGGCCGACCGCCGTTTCCAATCCGAGCTGAGCCCCCCCCTCCCCCCGACCTCCAGTATTCGCGGTGCTGGCCAAATCCAAGTTACTTAGGTCCAGAAGGTCATCACCAGCCCCACGGCTTCCCGCGCTCCCCCGGGATCCGCGGCGGCTGCGGCTGATACTGTCCCGGCGGGAGGGTGGCAACATGGGCGAGACCGACGGCACGGAAGCTTGCTTGCCTCCGCCCGCCTCGTCCCCCTTCTTCTGCATCTCATTCGCTGAGAGCTTGGAGTCTTTGCCCGATATTTCGCTCCCAAGGCCCGTCAAGAAATCGTCGTCAAACGACATAAGCTCCCGTTCCTCCCCTTGTCCTACTGCCCCGGGGGGCCGTCGGTCCTGTGGTAGAGGCAAGGCCACGGTCCCTGCTTTCATGCCCTCATACAGCTGCAAGGCGGCCTGCAACTGATCATTCGCCGCCAAATACACTTCCACATCCTCAGCCCCCGACAGGACCTTGGCCTCGATGCTCTCCTGACAGGCCCGGCTGAGTTTGGCGCACTGACCCACAACGGCATGGAGCACTTCGTTCCCCGAGCCCAGCTCTTTCGAAGACTCTATCGAGTAGAGGATATCCTGTAGCATAGATTCGCTGTTCTCCACCATTTTAAGCAAAGACTCCCCCCCTTGCTGATCGGCCACCCTGCCTGGGCTTTCCCCTTCCAACGCCCCCTCAAAGGCAAATTCTCCGCTGCCTCGGTGCGTAGGCGCGGTAGGGGGAGGGGTCATAATGGGAACTTTGGTTTCGTCGTATTGAGTCCGAAATGTCAAACCTTCCCTGCGCAGCTGATGGTACGTCTGGGAGAAGAGAGGCAACTGATGTGCCATGGGCAAGAAGGCCTCGCCCCACGACTGAATCAGATCCATAGCCTTGTCGGCCACCTGCAAATTCTCCTTACCCGTCCGCTCTGAATATGTTCTCGCTACCCTGGCCATCGTTGCCATGAATTTTGGCGTGGCCACTTCTTTGTGCACGGAGGGTCCACAATTTTTCACCACCGTCTCGATTAATTCCAAAGCCATGTGCACCACGCGGGTAGACCGATGCTGCAAACGTTTGCGAATCTGCCGAATTATCTCACGTTTAACAGCCTGCTCGCTGCTACGGTTTAAGGCGTCCACTACTTCCATATTCATTGCCCAATCCACGGCCAGAAGGATGTCCGACGTTGCTTTCTCAACTAGGCCGGCCGCCCGCTCTCCCTCATCCATGAGGTGCGGAGGTAAATTAGGGCGGACAGGACCGCCGCCGCCCAGAAGGTAGTTCATATTTCTCGGATTCTCTACGGATTTTCACGGCGACAATAGATGATTTGCGTGGACGGAACGTGCCAATGGAAGGTCGAGGTTGAACGTGCTGTTCTTCTTGATGACGAGAGTTCAGTCGGGAGAGGAAAGAAGAAGAGCTCACCAGGTTTTGCCGCCGTTCACCTTGCTACAAGGCCACGTCCCGTCAATAATTGTGCCCCACCTGGAAGTGCATGCGTGTATGCGGTGGGTCAACGGTAAGATTGGCGCGGTGCGCGTTTGAGAAGGGGAGTAGGAAAGAGAAAGTCGTCGGGGGTTCTCTGAACTTCCCCTGTCCCGTCAAGGACCTCGCACAAGCCGCATACGTCATGCCGCCATTCCACTGCGTGGGTGGCTCCCTGGGGCAGCGACAACCCAGTAAAGCTTGTGAACAGACCATGCGCGACGCAGTGTGTTGCATCGACATACGGTGGGGTTCAACGACGCCAAGAAGGAAATGCAGGACAAAGCACGTTGGCGCAGGGCCCTGCGCGAGGGGAGGTTTTTGACGGCCTCGTCCACACCTAGACCGGCCACATGGTTGTCTGATCTTCGTCTTGACACTATTTCAATCTCTGGGCACAGACATCATGTACGGACAGCAGTCAGGACCCAAAAAGTATGGTCTTGTGGTCCCTCAGAAAAAGGCTGTGCCCGGCATGCGGGGCCGGCCCCGTCCTGCATCGGCAGCACCTCGACGGCCTGCTGGAAGCGCTTTCTCACTGGACGACGATGATTCCGACGACAACGGACAGGAGGAAGACGGGTTGGCTTCCAAAGCGTCGTTCAACAAGATGCTGCAGGTGAGTTTTTGGAATCGGAAGGTGTGACGGTGATAGCCGCAAATGCTTGGCTCACGCCTCCTTCGAGGTGGCTTAAACTTTAATCATTTACGGGATAAGCATGCATTGTAATTTAGTCTTCTTCATCCGTACTGCACAATCATTTCCGCGTAATTCTTCCAGGCTCAGAGCATAAAGGCACAGAAGTCGTTGGAGGAGGCGGAAGCCGCCGCACGGGCCTCTGACCCTTCCATCTATGATTACGACGCTGTGTACGATGAGATACACGCCAAAAGAGAAGAGCGAGATAACATGGCAGCTGAAGCAGCAAAGGAGGAAAAGAAAACATCGCGGTACATCACAAATTTGAAGCGGGCGGCAGAATTGAAGAAGCAAGAGCAAGATCGATTTTACGAGCGTCGTTTGGCGAAAGAGCGCAAAGAGGAAGACGCGCTATACAAAGACAAGGACGTGTTTGGTATGTTGCAGAGTCAAGGAGGGAAAGATTTGCTTTTCCATGAGATTGTACTGGGGTGATGAGAAAGTGCTGGCGCTGTGCACCGTCGGTCGCCGAGCCTCGACCTCATTGTCCAGACATGTCCCGGCCGTCAGCTCTTTCAGATGTACGGATGACGCTGAAATATGGAAGGTATTTTTACTAAGATGTTGATGGTGTCCTCATATTTTCTCTACCCATTCTATTCCTCAGTGACCAGTGCCTACAAAAAAAAGCTGATGGAGACGCAGAAATGGGAGACGATCGACAGGTTGGAAGAAGAGGCGGCCCGTCGCCGGGAGGAAGAAGCAGGCGGCAAAGGAGCTCCTGGGGGCGGGAGTGGAATGGACGCCTTCTTTTCGAACTTACTGACGAAGAACATTGCCATGGGCGCAGATGTGAAAGTGGCTGCACGCTCGGCCTACACTGTCGGATCCAAGCAACAAGAATCTGCGTTTGGCACATCCTTGCCCTCCGCGACCTCCACAGCTGCAGAGACCGTCGATAATAAGGACGTCTTGGATCCCTCCAGTCGCGTTGTGGACCATGGTGGTGCGTCTCATAGACGAGGGGAAGAGGCAGATACGGGCAAAAGAGCAGCAATCACGGCTCCCTCCGGGGAAGAGTTTGTGGATAAACGGCAACGATTGGCGACAATATCGCCGCCACAACTGCCGTTACCAAGAGAGGAACGTCATCACCACGATGCAGGAGAAGCGAAGACAGCAAGTCCAGCTGATGTAAATCCAGAGGAGAGAAAAAGATCAAAGGAAGAAGCGATTCAAAAGGCAAGGGAGCGGTTTTTGGCACGCAAGAAAGGCGAGGTACACAACGAAAACATCACTGAGTCATAAAAAACGTTTTGGATGTTTTAGCCCCTCAAAGTAATTAAATATTAAATGTGATCATGAGCCCTCAGGCCCAGCGAAGACGTGCTATCAGCATCGGAAAATCGCAGTTTCGCTACTTGAGTAGGCGTCAGCTATTACATGATACTCCCCACCGTTACCATAATTATACAGGCTACTATCCTTGCAATTATGGCTTGCTTAGCAGCTCAAGTAAGACTTATCTCCTTTGAATCATCTCTGTGTTCCGTTTTTCCACTTGAAGCAGATTTAACCTCCCCACCCCCTTCGCTCAGACGCGTCGCAATACGGTGGGGCACCTGCGATTGAAAAACATGTATCACAATCAATACTCGCAGTACCAACTTTATTTCTTGTGATTTTAGGGTATTCCACCTCATGCTCATCCATTTGGCGCAATTTGGCGCTTCTCGACTACCATCTTCGGTCACCAGACAATCCATTTTCCGTCACTTCGTTGCTGCAACTGCCTCTTGCTTCCTCCTGAGTCATTCGGCACGTGCTTTCGGCTCTCATCTTGCGATGTCCGCATCACCTGGCCCAATTACTATTGTGACTGGCAGTAACAAGGGGATAGGCCTGGAAATCCTTAAAAAACTAGCCCCTACTTCTTCCGTTGCCATATTAGCTGCACGCAACCCCTCTTTGGGAGAACAGGCTGCACAAGAGCTGCGTGATCATGGTCTCGAAAATGTGAAATATCGTCCTTTGGACGTTTCTTCTGCGGAATCCATCGAACATTTTGTAAAAGAAATTCAAAAAGACTACGGACGGGCGGACATCCTGGTCAACAACGCAGGTAGACACCTCAACGCGCTTGGCCTTTAAACTTACCGTTTGTAACTCGGCTTTTTTTATACATGTCTCCTATCGATTAAGGCAGTTGCATCATGTTTATAATTTTATCTATATGTTTTGCCTTTATACCGAAATTTTGACGCTCGACATCTATTTTACTTAGGTATCGCATTCAAAGGTCGGGATCCGACCCCCTTTCGTGATCAAGCCGCACCGACGTTCAAAACCAACTTTTGGGGCACTGTGGAACTTATAGATGCCATGACTCCGCTGCTTCGAAAGTCGACCGGCTGTCCTTGCATTGTGAATGTGGCCAGCCAGAGTGGCCGGTTGAGCATCCTGGACACGGACCGGGGGAAACAGGCAGAAATATCGTCGCCTATTTTGACACGCGACCGTCTTTTCGAGCTTGTGCGACAATTTGAACACGACGTAAGGACGGGGACACACGCTGAAAATGGGTGGCCGAACACGTGCTATGGAATGAGCAAATTGGCTTTGATCGCGTTTGGCAGGGTTTTCGCGAGAAACGAAATGGAAGGCGGCACAGAGAAAGAGGGGAAGACGTCCATCTGGTTGGCTTCCTGCTGCCCGGGCTGGTGCGACACGGACATGAGCAGCCACAGTGGACCTCGGACTGCCGAGCACGGAGCGCGGACGCCGGCATGGTTGGCGATGGAGGGAAGACAGCAAGGCGCTACGGCAGGGGGGTTCTTTTACGATGAAAAGGAGATTCAGTGGTGAGCGTACGGGGCAATTCAAATTAAGAATTTAATAAACATGTAAGACCATAGCAAGCTCGCACTATGAAACTCAAGGCGTAGAAAGGTGAGACAAAATTGCACATGTAACAGGCATTTACACTGGCTATTTTCTTGCTATCACGTTACTGGTTGGCGCCATGAGCTTGTACTGAGAAAGTTTCGACGCCGCCCGTGATCACAATGCTCCTGCCGTTGTAGAGCTCTTGCAACGAGGCCTCCATCTTTTTTTTCAGCGCGATGGTCGCGGCCGCGGTCGCCTCGCGTTCCGGGACTGTCTGTGCCAGTTTGAGCAGGATGTCTTTGCGGCGGGCCTTCGTCTCCCGTCGTCTGTCTTCGAGATTGACAAGCCGCCTTCGTGCCTGCTCCATGGAAGCGGCAACGCGCTCCAGGTAGGCCGGGGAGGATTGGAGGAGGAGCAGCTGCTGCAGGCGCTTTCCTTGTACTGCATCCAGTGCCGTTTGGACCTGGCTCAGGCAGGTCTCTACTGCCTCCTTGGAGTTGTCGAGGAGGCCCCCGACGGCCTCCCGGCAGTGGATACTGACCAGGAGCACGTGGTCTGCGTCGCCCACTTCCAAACGTCGCTGTTGCAAGAAAGCTTCGAGTTCTAGAAGCTCGTTTGTCAGGGCCTTCCGGAAGGCTGGGTTCCCGATGGGGGAAGCTTTCGGATTGTCTCCTTCTGTTCTCCATGCCGATGACGTGCACGAATGGCCGCCCGCCACCCACGAGCAATGCCCAGATGCTCCGCTCCTGTTCATCCCCACTTTCTCCCCTTCCTGAACAGAGGATTCGTCTGCGGGGATGCCACCTCCCATCCTTCGGGCATCATGATCATTGGCCCCGGTCTCTGCGCCCAAGCTTTGTTTTTTTTGCTCGCGTGGGCATGCCCTCCGGTGGCAGCGGGCTTGACAAAGCGTTGAGAATCGATCTTCCAACCTCCCCTCGACTTCCACCACGCATGTCTTTCTCCCGCCTTCCTCGTTCTTCTGCTCGTCTGCCGCTGAATTGGCTTCGGTACGGTCCTCGTCGTGCGTGTGAAGAAATCTCCGAAAGCGATCGTAGTAGTCCAATGCCTTTCCTATCAATTCCGCACACAACTCCCTTTCGACCGCTGTCAAGGCTTCCGGTAGCTCTTTCTCGGCCATACGTGTGAGCAGCGACCTCCATACTTCTTTCTCCGCACCATTGGGGGGGGGGGCCAAGCTTTTTCTCTCCCTTCCTATCCCCGTCTGTTCCACATCCAGACCCCATGCCTCGCACGCCGCACGGTAACGCGCATTTCCTTCCTTGATTGCTTGACGATAATCGTTCAGACGACGCTCACAGTCCTCCACCTGTTTTTCATACCCGGTGATACGTCGTTGCAGGCTTGGGCATGTGTACATGGTATGCGTGGCCAGCAAACGGGCCGCCTCTCCCAAGTACACGTTTTCCTTCCGGTAGGCGCGTAATATATTGTCCCATAGCTTCAGAAGAGCCGAGGTATAAGACCCAAAAATATTCTTTGTGCGGCCTTGCTGAGCTCCTTCCAGCAAAGACATGATCTGCGTGCACGTATAAAAATGCAAGGCACTGCTTTCCTTCCCCTTGACCCAGTCAGCCACCTCTCCACCGCCTGTCTCGAGCTCCCTAAGACCTTCTTGGAGCAAAGATTTGACGTTCTTAAGCTTCTCGGTCCAGTCGCGTGGGAGCTGTTTCCTGTCTATAAGCCAGTCTGACGGACGCGGTAAGGGAATGGGCTTTAGAGAAATATACTTCAAGATTCAATTTTGCATAGCGAAAACTTGGACCATTAAAAAGGATAAGGAGTTCTGTTATTAGACAGTGGCTTGTTGTGTTCCCTGAACTCTTCTTGTGAGCTGCGAGCGTAGTCTTACCTTGTAATTTGGAATAGGGCACATATACGGGTATTGCCCCGGAATTACTCTTTTTGGTGGACAGAAACGGAATTGAATCCATTAATAATACGTCTCTGTCGTACAGTACGTGATATATGTTTTATAGAGATTATTATGAGATTATTTTTGGCGCTTTGTGGATGCTTTTTGTGCTGACTTCCCTCGTCAAGGCGAAGCACGTTGAAGCCAGTTGTAAAAGGTTGAGCTGTGGTGACAATCTATCGCGAGCGTAAATGGTATCCAATATTGCGCGTCATAACACGGAATTACGCCGAAACATGGTGAGGGAGCAATAATTAGTTTAGATTTTTCACCCTTTGTGGTAGTCGATTTTTCAAAAGATCCATCCATGCAATTAATTTCCTTTTTCAATTCCCAACCTTCCCCCCATCTCTTCATGTCCTTTACTTTCCTCATATCAAATCCCATTACTTTTGGTGTCTATCCTCTACCTTATCAGGGAACGGAGAAGCTATATTCCACGTCTTGATACCAAATCCCCATCTTTATTCCGTTTCCAAATCAATTCCCCGCCTCGGGAAAGCTGCAGCAGACGGGCAGGATTCTTTCCCATGAGCAACCCCACTCCCAGGGCCTCTCGCACGCAATCATGTACACAACGCGAGAGCCTGAGGGCTATCCCATACCAAAGTGCCTTTTTCATCCAGATAAGTGGCTGAAAATTTACTTCAGCGAAATTTCCTTCACCGTGGAAGGCGCCGCACATGAGATGTCCACAGGTGGGCGCAAGCTGCAGCACACAGAAATGGCATCATGCACAGGGTTTTTCAAGAAATCCCCAATCAACTCCTGATTGACGGGAACGCTGTTGTCGACGGCTGTGTAGGCCAGCTGGTCCAAGATGTAGTCAAAGCGTGGAGCCCATTTCCTTGAACCCAAGCGGGCGGTGATGGAGCAGTTGTCCACCATGAAGGCCACGCCCTTGTAGTGCATATAGGGGCACAGGGAGTCCACCGCCTCGATCACAGACTCGTTGACAATCTCCGAGAAAGAATGCCCGGCCTTGCGCAGCACGTCGATCTGGGCCATCATCGTTGCCACGTACACGCCCGCCGTGAAGGGGTTGAGGGGGATCTCGTCCTCTTTCCTCGCGGCCCGCACCGTCTCCCCCACCTGCCACGTGTACGTGCCGTCAATCTTCCCCACGGGGAATTCGCTTAAGCGCTCCGAGTGCATGACGACGGACCGGATCTCGTTCCCGCTTGCAACCTCGTCGTAGATCTCTTGGAGGATCTCGCGCGCGGGTTTGTAGGTGGCCGAGTACGCCTTGTTGAAAACCTCCTTGTCCGCCGCCGAGAGCGAATTGTAGAGCTTGAGGACCCCCTCCTTGGAGATGATCTTGGTGATGGGCCCCGTGATGCTCTCCGCGGACTCCTTGAACGCCTGCTCGGGCGTCATCCCCTCCGCCACGTACCGGCGGAAGAGCGTCTCAATGATGCCGTGCACGGCCCCCAGGAGGATGCCACGCTCCCCATAAATGTCCGACTTGTACTCCTCGGTCATGGTCGTCTTGAACAAGAAGGGCGACCCGATCGCCACCCCCCACCCCAGGGCCAGTTCGGTGGCTTTTCCGTTCGCGTCCTTGTGGACCGCGAAGGAGGAGTTGATCCCTGCCCCGTTCACGGTCTTGCCCTGCTCGTACAGGCGACGGACGGAAGGACCCATGCCCTTGGGGCACACGGCGATCACGTTGATGCCTTCGGGGAAGTCGGAGCCGATGCTCTGGAGGTAGCCGAGCAAAAAGCCGTGGGAGAGCCCCAAGGTCGCCCCGGGTTTGAGCGCCGCGAAGATCTCCTTGTGCAGCTTGACCTGGGCCGCGTCCGAGATGAGGAGGATGACCATGTCCGACTCCTTGATCACGTCGAACATCTCGCCCAGAGTCCCGTCCTTCTCGGTGAATCCCACCGACTCGGCCAGCTGCCAGGACGGCGAGGACTTGCGCAACCCCACCTTGACCTTCACGCCCGTCCCCGCCAACGACTCCTTCAGGTTCTGTCCCTGCGCCGGTGCTTGGGAGCCCCATCCGATAATGCCGATCTGCTTGATGCCCTCAAAGGCTTGAGGGAGG
>Ga0102934_1000232_pt1 | contig 34830 bp, 35 predicted proteins | sample SalPonR2_A_D1_MG_FD_78175 | JGI IMG/M metagenome (GOLD analysis project Ga0102934, IMG submission 78175) | Salt pond soil microbial communities from South San Francisco under conditions of wetland restoration - Salt Pond MetaG R2_A_D1_MG | ecosystem: Environmental > Aquatic > Marine > Intertidal... | reverse complement strand
TTAATTTTTCTTCTTCTTCCTTGCTTAAAGGGGGATATGTTTTTTTTTGAAAAATAAAAGGTAACCCTATTTTTTTTATTAAGTTAGCCAGCTTGTCCCAGTTTTTACTTCTTAATTTATGGATCAAGCCCCTTCCTTTTATAAAAATTTTTTTATTTCTGGGGGCGAGAGTTTGGTTATAGTATTGTTTAATAGTTTTTTTATTAAAACCTTCACAGTCTACTTCTAAAAAGGCAGATATTTTTTTTAACTCTTTCTCCGGATTAGTTTTTAAATCTTCATAAATTAAAATTAATAATTTATCTTCTTTAAACTTTTTCAGCCAATCCTTTAGTGCTTGGGAATACAAACTTGATCCCGATTTTTCTTTTAATTTTTGTAGGTAAGAGTCAACAGTGCTTTCTTTTTTTCTGTGTAAGTTCCCATATTTCAAACCCGAGTATGTTTTTTCCACCGGGTTTCTTAGGACAGTTATGAATTTGGCCCCTGGAAGACATTTTTTTATTAAACCGGAATATTCTGGATTCATATAGGTGGGTGTAAATTCGCCTATAGCTTTATATTTAAAAGATTCTTTTTTTCCCGGAAAAAATTGTCTATACCAATCTAGTCCCTTATCATAAAACTTGTCAAAAAAATGGATTTCTTTTTTGTCAGGAGGTAGGTATATTTGCGGATGACTCTTTAAAATCTCTGCTAGCCAGGTGGTTCCTGATTTAGTGGCACCAATTCCTAAAAAATTGGGTAAAACCTTATTTTTATTAGACATAAGCTTGATTTATTTGTCTTGGGTGGTTACAATTAAAATTAACCTAAATTATCAGTTTTTAGTTTTATTTTAGTTAATTTATTTATATGAAAGTATCTATTGTAACTTATGCTGACTTGGGAGATGTTGAGAATCTTAAAACTCCTACAATTTTACCTTTGATTGAAAAATTTTACAAGCAAAGGGAATTAAACCAAGTAATTTGCCGACAGAAGAAAAATTTTTATTTTCCTGACACTTTTGGAGCTTTAAATATTTTTTTTAAATTAATTTTGCGCGTGATTAAATTAATAAAACCTAAATTTCAATTAAGAGTTTGGGAACAAAAAATTTTTGATTATTTTGCCATTAAAAAATTAAAAAAAGCAGACATTATTTTTGTTCATCCCGTAGTTTTTCCCAAAGTAATAAAAAAAGCCAAAAAACAAGGATCGATACTTGTAGGAATAGCCACCACTATTCACCCCAAGCAAAGTGGAGAACTAAAAAGAAGGGAGCCGTTTTTTATTGCCGGGGAAAATTTTGAAGAAAAAGTTTTTAATAATAAGGAAGAATTTTTAACTGATAGTTGCGATTATATTATAACTTTATCTGATTTTGCCAAAGAAACTTATGTACAAGAAGGTCATTCTTCGAATAAGGTTTTTGTGGCTACTACTGACATAAATATTGCAAAATATAAGCCCGCCCCGGAAAAGAAGAAAAATAATTTTCAGGTTTTATTTGTAGCCAATCTACTATTAACCAAGGGTTTGCATTACTTATTAAAAGCTTGGGAGGATTTAAACTTGAAAAATGCGGAGTTGGTGGTGGTGGGTAAATTTCCTGAAGCTTTAAAAAATAAATATTATACAGGTATAGATAAGATGAAATCTGTAAAATTAGTTGGCCAGGTTAAAAATATTATAGATTATTATCAGGAATCTTCAGTATTGGTTTTGCCCACCTTGTCCGAAGGTTTTCCTAAGGTGGTAATAGAGGCCATGGCTTGCGGTTTGTCGGTGATAACCACTAAAGCCGGAGGGCAATTAATAGAGAATGGTCAAAATGGTTTTGTAGTTCCTTTTCGTAACTCGGAAGCTATAAAAGAAAAAATAAATTTTTTGTATAATAATCCCAAAGAAGCGGAAAGAATAGGAAAAAAGGCGCGGGAAGCGGTTTTGAATAAACAGTCTTTTGCTGAGCAAGCTTATAACTCATATAAACAAATAATAAAAAATGAATTTTCTAATTAGAGATGATGATTTAAATTATTTTTCTTCTTTAGATGATATTAGAAGATGGTATGAGGATATTTTTGCCTTAAATATTCCGGTTAATTTTGCTACTGTGCCTTTAGTAAAGCCTCTTAGTGATGTATATCCAAAAAATTTAGCCCCGGAAGATAAGGAATATTCTATCGGCCTAAATAAAAAGCTGGTTTCTTATATTAAAAATAATCCTTTAATTGAGATAATGCAACATGGTTGCCATCATGAAACGCGAGGTGGAATTTTTGAATATAGTCGCAAGAAGGGCTTAATTTCTCAAACCCTAAGAGGCAAGGAAGAGTTGGAAAAAGTTTTTGTGCGGGAAATTAAAGTTTTTGTAGCTCCCCATGATCGGATTTCTAACCATGGTTTAAAGGCTCTTGAGAAGGCCGGGTTAGATATTATCAAGGCCAAGGGCTGTAAAAATTTTATTTTTAGCCCCAGAGGAATAAAAAATTATAGCAAGATGCTCAGTCACCGCTTTAAATTCATAAGCCAAAAAAGATTTCCGGCCTATCCTTATGTTCTTGATTTTGGCGGTCATAAACAAGCTTATTCCTATCGTCTGCGAGGAGATAATTTAGACGAGCTAAAAAGAGGTCTAAAGTATTCTATAAATAAAAAAGGAAATTTTATAATCACTGCTCATCTACATAATTTTAGTCAGAAAAGAAAAGAAGATTTATTAGAGCTTATTAAAATAGCTCAAGAAAAGAAAGTCAACTTTATTTTTGCCTCAGAGCTTTTTTCAAAATAAATAATTTTAAATGAAAAATAAAAAAATTAAAATAATTTATATTTTAACCGGCTTGCATACGGGTGGAGCCGAGGTGCTTTTGCGGGATTTTTTAAAGAAATTGGATAAAGATAGGTTTGACCCTTTAGTGGTTTCTATTATGCCGGGAGGGGAAATTGCCGGGGAGATTGCCCGTGCCGGAACTCGAGTTGTTTCTTTGAATATAAAGAGAAAATGGAATTTTTTTTCTTTGTTTTTTAAATTTAGAAAAGTAGTAAAAAGAGAGAAACCAGATTTAATCCATGCCCATCTTTTTCATGCCTGTATTGTTTCCCGGTTTATTAAAATTTTTTACAAGAATATTATTACAGTCTCCACTATTCATAATGAAAGTTTCGGGCCCAGGATAAGAGATTTTATTATGCGGTTTACAGACAGGTGGTCGGATTTCAATATCGCGGTTTCTCAAAAAGTGGCCCAGGTTATGGTTGAGAAAAAAGTGGTTTCGGAAAATAAAATAGAAACAATTTACAATGGCATAGATTTGGAAAAATTTTCTCCTTCTTTAATTGACTACAAGCAAGAGATTTTACCTGAGTTTGGTCTGCCTCCTCAAACATCTTTATTTTTATCTATAGGCAGGCTTTCTCCGGCTAAAGGTTATAATCTTTTACTTCTCGCCTTTGCCGAGGTTTTAGAAAAAAAACCGGATTTAGCCTTGATTATTTTAGGCGAGGGAAAGGAGAGAGAAAATTTGGAGAAAATAATCAAAGAGCAAAAATTGGAAAAAAGAATTTTTTTACCGGGAAATAAAAAAAAGGTGGTTAAATATTTACAAGCATCTGATTTATTTGTCCTACCTTCTCTTTGGGAGGGTTTACCCACGGTTATTTTAGAGGCTATGGCCTGCCAACTGCCAGTAGTTGCCACTCGAGTGGGAGGAGTGGAAGAAATTGTAGAAAACAATGGCTCTGGATTTTTAGTTTCTCCCCAAGATCCGGAAGAGCTAAAAGACAAATTGTTTCACTTTTTAAATTTAACAGAAGAAGAAAGAAAAAAAATGGGTAAGAAAGGGAGAAAAATTGTTGAAGAGAAATTTTCTTTATCTTTAATGGTTAAAAATCAGGAAAAATTATATTGGAATTTATGGAAAAAGAAAAAATAAAAGTTATTTATATAGTTGGAATAGGTCGTAGTGGTTCTACCTTGTTAGAGCGCATTATTGGTGGAGTAGACAAGGTTTGGCCTTTGGGAGAGATTAGAAGCTTAAAGGACTATATAGAGAAAAGAAATTCTTCCCGTTTCAGTCAAAAGAAATTTTTAGATGAAGACGGCAAGCCTGTAGAAGAATCTTTTTTTTGGTCTCCGATATATAAAGAAATTAAGGAAAAAAAATTAAAACTTTTTGATAAACATCATAAATTCGGGGTTAAAAAATTTTTTAAGACCATTAAACAAAAGAAATATTCCGGAGATGAGGAAAAGGTTTTAAGATTAATAATGGAAAGAGCCCAAGAAGTGGAAGGGGGGGATGTAGACTACCTTTTGGATGCCTCTAAAATAATAAGCAGATTAACCCTTTTGAGTAAGCAAAAAAATATTGAGCTTTATGTCATTCATTTGGTTAGGGATGGTCGGGGGGTTATAAATTCTTTTGCCAAAAATGGAGAAAGTTGGATCAAGATTCTTATTCGTTGGATTATCAACAATTTATTTATAAATTTTTTTATCAAACCGCGAATTGAAAAGGAAAAATTTATACAATTAAGTTATGAGCTTTTTTCTCAGGATCCGAAAAAATATTTAGAAGAAATTAACCGGAAATTTGGTTTGGATATTGACTTGGATAATTATTTGGCAAAGGCTAATCAAAAAAAGACTTATTGCATTTCCGGAAATAAGATGCGCTCCCAGGATATCTCAGAGATTAAAGCTGATCAGGCCTGGAAAAAAAATTTATCTTTTTTTAAAAAAATGTTTTTAACTATTTTAATTTATCCTTTTAATAAAATTTGGGTTTATAATGAAAAAAGAAAATAAAATCAAAGTTATCTATATAACCGGCTCGGGCCGAAGTGGCTCTACGCTTTTAGATAGAATAATATCCAGTGCTGGGGAATGTTTTTCTGTGGGCGAACTTAAGTTTTTAGGTGACAATTTGAATATGGCAGATTCCCTGCAAAAAGAAAATAAAAGATTTTGTGATTTAAGTGGCAAAAGGTTAACGGAATCAGAGTTTTGGAAGGATATTATAGAAGAAATAAAAAGGAATGATTTAAAAATTTTTGGGCGTCAAGGAAAAGATAAATTTAAATTGTTTTTTTCTTTATTTTCCCCTAAATTAAGTAAAGGCAGTAAGTATGATGATAAAAAAATTTTGGGATTAATATTAAGAAAGGCGCAAGAGTTTAAGGGAAAAAATGTGAAGGTATTGGTGGATTCGTCTAAAAGTTTGCGCAGACTTATTTTTTTATCCCGAGATGATATTGATTTGTATGTTGTTCATTTAGTCAGAGATCCCAGAGGACATATTTATTCCCTGCGTAAAAAGAAAAAAAATTTCCTATATTTATTTTTTCGTTGGCTAAAGTTAAATTGTTTAATTTCTTTATATTTAAAAATATTTTTTCCGGAGCGTAAAAAGTTAAATATTAACTATACTTCTTTTGTAAAAGATCCGGAGAAATATATTGAAATTATTAATCAAAAGTTCGGAATTAACATTTCCCCAGATAATTATTTAGAAGAAACCAATAAAGATATTGATTACACTTTTGCCGGTAATAATATGCGAGGCCAAGAGATAAAAGAAATTAAATTGGATGACAAATGGCGAATAGGAATGCCTGGATATCAAAAGATTATGCTTTCAGTTTTAGCTTTTATTCCCAATAAAATTTATGGACAAAAAAATTAAAATTTGTTTTGTTTCGCCTTTTGCTTACGGTTTATTTAACTCCCAAGCTGATTTGAAGTTTGGAGGTGCCGAGGTGCAGATGTATTTATTAGCCACTGAATTGGCACGGGACAATGATTATGAAGTTAGTTTTGTGGTTCTTGATTTGGGACAAGCCCGGAAAGAAGAATATAGCGGAGTAAAAGTTTATAAGTCTTTCCGTAGAGGAAGGAATTTATTTAATTTAATAAAAGCTCCTTTTAAGTTGTGGCAGGTTTTGAGGAAAACAAAGCCGGATATAGTGATAAGCCGGGCCCATGGGGTTGAGCCGGGTTTTTGCGCCCTATATGCCAAATTAAGCAGAAGCAAATTTATTTATAGTATTGCCAGTAATAGCGATGTTGGGGGAGAGAGATTTAAGGGCCTTAGAGGAAAAATTTTTCAGTTCGGGTTTAGAAACGCTGATTTATTAGTGGCTCAAAGTCGGGATCAAATTAAGATTTTAGAAAAAAAATATCCTTCAAAAGCTCAAAAAGCGGTTTTAATAAAAAATAGTTTCCCCTTGAAAAACTTAACAGAAGAGAAAAAAAATATTCTCTGGGTAGGAAGTTCGGCTGATGTAAAGAGACCGCAGATATTTTTGGATTTAGCCCAAGAATTTCCCGGGGAAAAATTTGTTATAATTATTACCAAGAGCACAGTTAATCTTGAATTATGGAAAGAAATTAAAGAGAGGGTAAGAGAGATGAAAAATGTCCGGTTTTTTGAAAAAGTTAATTTTATCGAGATAGACAAATATTTTGCCCAAGCTAAAGTTTTTGTGAATACTTCTGTCTTTGAAGGTTTTCCTAACACTTTTCTCCAAGCCTTAGCTACTCAAACTCCGCTTTTAAGTCTAAAAGTGGATCCGGATGATTTTATTATCAAAAATAATTGCGGCTTGGTTTGCGGTGATGATTTTGAGAAATTGAAAAATAACCTAAAAAGACTTTTGGAAAATCAGGAAGAGAGAGAAAAAATGGGCAGGCAAGGCCAGGAATATTTAAAACAAAATCATGATATTAAAAAGAATATAGAAGAATGGAAAAAATTTTTAAGAGTCTAAAATAATTCTTTAAATTGAGGACCATTGCCAAATTCTTTCTCTATTTTTAGATTATTATCTTTGGTTTTTTTAAAAATAGCCCCATCTACCCTGGTATTAGCTCCCTGGTTAGACCCGATTATTAAAAGACCCTCTTCTTCCAAGGATTCTTTCAAATTGTTTATTATTTGTTGAGCTGTTTGATTTTTAAAATAGGAAGTATTTAAGACATTCATAGCTCTTATCACATCAAATTTTTTATCGGTTTTTTTAGTTAAATCGTAATTTAAAAATTGGAAATTTTTATATTTTTTTTCTGTTTCTATGGCCAGATAACTAAATAATTTTATTTTTTTAACCCCAGTTTGTTTAGAATTTTTTAAGAAGTTTTTGTAAACTTTTTTTATTATAAATTTTACCAATTTGTTTAGGGGATAAAGATAAGAATTTTCCGGTTTGGTGGTGTTGAAAACAAACGGAGGAAATATTATTTGTAGAAGATTTCCTTTTTCATCCCGAGCTATTTTAAGCCTTCCCTTTTGATAAATAAATATTTCCGAGTCTTTGTCAGAGGCGTAATATTGAAAAGAATGCAGTGAGTTTTTAAGTAGTTGATGAAAAAAATCTACAGCAGTTCTACCATCTGACACAGCCGTGTCATGAATTTTTAATTTCTTATTTTTGGGAAAATTTTTATTAAGGAAATTTATTATTTTTTGGTTAAACTCCGGGAAGCGATTAAGGGAAGTCCTTTTGTAAACCCCATTACTTAAACTGAATTTTTTTAGTATAATCTCTTCCCATTTCAGGGCTTGGGATTTGTCTATATTCTTTAACTCCGGATAAAGATCTATGGCTATAAATTTTCTTTTATTCCAAAAGTTGCCCAGATCTTTTTTCCTTAGTTGTTTTTTATTGTATATTCCGAATTTAAGCATGTTTATTTTTAATTTTTTTTATGTTAACATTTTATCATAAATATTAGGGAAATTGTATGAATAGAAAACGCATTGCTATAGTGATTAATAGTTTAAAATTGGGCGGAGGAGCGGAAAAAGTGGCCACAACCCTGGGCTCAGAGTTGAACGAGCGGGGATACGGGGTTGTTTTTTTAGTTTTCCAAAAAGCAGAGGTAGAATATAAATTTAAGGGCGATTATTTAAATATAGGAAAAGATATAAAAATTAAAAACAGTTTCGGAGCTTTTTGGGCTATTTTTAGAAGAGCTAAAAAAATTCAAATATATTGCCGGAATAATGATATTAGCACTTTAATTTCTTTTATGGAAGAGGCAAATTTTGCCTCAATCGTAAGCAAAATATTTTTTAAGAACAAGGCCAAAGTTTTAGTTTCAGTTCGCGAAGATCCTCGTTTCAAAAAAAAGATAGCCAAAATTCTTATGAAGATTTTACATCCCGGGGCGGACAAGGTTGTTGCTAATAGCCAAAAGGCAGAGAAAGTTTTGCAAGAAAATTTTGGCATTAAAAAGACTGTAAACATTTATAATCCCCTGGATTTTGATAAAATTTTAAAGCTAAAGACCGAGGCTATTTCGCCTGAAGAGGAGGTTGTTTTTTCCTCTGGTTTTATTTTTGTTAATATAGGGAGGCTAACCAGGCAGAAGGGACAATTATTTTTATTAGATTCTTTTAAGGAAGTTTGTCAGACCAATCCGAGGGCGAAATTAGTAATAATTGGCGAGGGAGAACTTAAAAAAATTTTAGAGGCCAGAATTGAAGAATTAAGTTTACGAGATAAAGTTTTTCTTTTAGAGGGCAAGGATAATGTTTATAAATATCTTGCCCGGAGCGATTGTTTTGTATCCTCCTCTATTTGGGAGGGGCTCCCCAATACTTTAATAGAGGCCTTGGCAGTGGGTCTGCCCCTTATATCCACTGATTGTTTGACCGGACCCAGGGAAATAATAGCCCCGGATATTGAATTGGATAAACAAATAGGCTACCCTTACCAGGGAAAATTTGGTTATTTAGTCAAAACCAAAGAAAATTATTTATCTCAAGGTCAAGAAAAGGAGATTTTGTCTCAAGCTATGAAAAGTATGATAAAAGAAAAAGATAAATTTATTTTTTCCAGGAAAGACTTGGCAAAATTTGAGTTAGACTCAGTAGTAAAAAAATGGGAGGATTTGATAATAAATTAATTTATGAAAATATTATTTATTGCCCCCAGATTTCACACCAATTTATATTTTCGCGTAAAAGCCCTTAAGGATGGGGGCCATGATGTTTACTTTTTTTCTTTGTATAAACAAAACTCTGAGGCCTATGATATTTTAGAGCCTGTGGTGTTGCAGTCTTCAAAGTGGAACAAAATTTTTCCCAAGGCAGAAAAACTTTTAAAAAAGGGAAAAAATTTTTGGAAAATTAAAGCCAATTTTCCTGTTAGAAAAGATTTGAGAAAAAAAATAAAAGAAATTAATCCAGAAGTAGTAATTATAAAAAACTTACAAGGCATACTTTCTTTATATTCCCTGTGGTATGCCCGTAAGTTCACGGACAAGGTTTTTCTTTTGATCCAGACCGATAAACACCACATAAAAAGCAAAAAGAAGAAATTTATTGTTTGGGTTTTAAAAAAGTTTTTTAAAGTAAAAAATATTATTAGTCCTTTAAAAAATATTTTGGATCAAAAGGATGATTTTTTTCAATTCGTTCCTTTTGTGGTTGAAGCTAAGGATTTTAATAAGGAATATTTTCAAGGTGACCGAATTAATATTTTAAGCATCGGAAAGTTTATGAAAAGAAAGGACCACTTAAGTTTACTCAAAGCCGTAGATATGTTGAAGGATAAATATAAAGTTTCCGTGACTATAGTGGGTGAGAAAACCGAAGATAAAACTTGGTTAGAACTTAAGGAATATATTAAGAAAAATAATTTGGAAAAAACAGTTAATGTGATTTCCAACATTAATTATTTAGAGATGAATTCGATTTACAGCAAGAATGATTTATTTGTTTTGCCCAGCTATGATGAGCCGGCCGCTTATTCGCCGGTGGAGGCCATGGCCGCCAAGTTGCCGGTAATCTGTAGTGACACCTGCGGAACCAAGTGTTATATTGAAGAAGGAGGAAACGGATATATTTTTAAAAGCAAGGATTATAATGATTTAGCGGATAAAATTGAAAAAGTAATAGAAGACAAGAATAAGCTGATAAAAATGGGAGAGAAAAGCTTTAATAAGGCAAGACAGGAACATAATAAGAATATTTTTTTAAATTTTTTGAATGGAAAAATATTATGATCAAAAAAATAAGAGATTGGTATTTATTAAAGAGCAGGCCAGCGCAGATTTTTGGGACAAACATTGGGATTTTAAGAATTTTAAAGAAGAGGTAAAGGAAAAGGCTAAAGATGATTTTGTTTGTAAAATGACTAAAAAATATTTAATTTCCTCTTCCAGGGTTAAAATTTTAGAAGGGGGTTGCGGAGATGGTCATTTTGTTTATTCCTTAAACAAGGATGGTTATAATGCCTATGGAATAGACTATGCCTCGCAAACGATTAAGAAGATAAAACAAAATTTTCCCAAACTTCAGGTTTATGAAGGAGATATTAGAAAAATTGATTTTCCCAAAAATTTTTTTGATGCTTATTAGTCTTTGGGAGTGATAGAGCATTTTTATTATGGATATGAAGATATTTTGGCAGAAATGAAAAGAGTCATAAAAAAAGATGGGTATCTTTTTTTAACTTTTCCTTATATGAGCATTTTAAGAAAGTTAAAAGTTAAATTTAATAAGTATAAGAAGTTTAAAGACACTACTGAACCGGATAATTTTTATCAATTTGCCCTGGATTATAAAAAAGTTTTATCAGATTTAGAAAAAATTGGTTTTGAGCTGAAAAATAAAAAATTTTTAAATGGGAAAAAGGGTTTGAAGGATGAGATAATTGTTTTAGAGCCTTGGATTAGAAAAATTAATCAGGGCCGTGGATTTATTTATAAATTTTTAAGAAAAATATTGTCTGTAACGCTGGATTTTTGGGCTGCCCATTCCGTGCTCCTAATTTTAAAAAATAAAACAAAGTTGAAATGAAAAAGATAAACAAGAATATTTTAATTCATATAGGTTATAACAAAGCGGGAAGCACGTATTTACAAAAATTTTTTTTCCCAAATTTACCAGTAAATTTTAATCGTTTGAATAAAGATTATCTATTCCAATTAGAAAATATTAAAGATAAAAAAATTTTCTATAATAAACTTCCTACTATTTTTTCTAATGAATTTTTTGTGGACAGCTTTGAATATAAGAAAATAGCTAAAGATTTAAAAAAATTTTTTCCACATCCCAAAATTTTAATTATTATAAGAAACCAATTCGATTTTGTTGCTTCTTTGTATTCTTATAGAGTTTTGAGAAAGGCGGAGTATAGAAGTTTTAACAATTTTGTTAAAGAAAAGGAACACGAGGGAGAGTTTAAAAACTTGGAATATGAAAAAATAATTAGTTATTATATTGATTTATTTGGTAAAAATAAAGTTTTAGTTTTAGCTCTAGAGGATTTAAAAATAAATTCTGTTTTGTTTAAAGAAAAAATACTAAATTTTATTGACTTGGATAATCAAAATTTGTTAATACAAAAACAAAAAAAGGTTAACAAAACAACAAAAAAAAATTTTTATAATAAAAATTATTCGTTTAACTAATTTTTTGTTTTGTATTTTTCAAAAATTATGTTTATATTTTTTTAATATTTTAAAATTAAAATTTACCGGGAAAAAAACAAGGAGGATTTATAGAAAGATTAAAAAAATACTTATTTTGTTTTTAGATATTATTCCAGGTAAAAAAATTGATGATAATAAAATAAAGGAGGAATTTTTAGCTAAATACAGAGAGAGCAACCAAAGAACAGAAAAAATTACAGATTTAAATTTAAAAGAAAGGGGATATTATTAATCACATTAGTCATGAATAAGTTATTTAAGACAATTGGTAAAATTGAATTTTTAAGAAAAAGGTTTTTGTCTTTTTCTATCTTTTTGCATAATTATTCCTATTCCCTAATTAAAAAATTTTTACTCAAACCCGGGGAGCCTCATCCCAAGCTTGAAATAATGGATTATCATGGATTTTTTTGTGAAAATATTAGCAAGGATGAAACTGTTATTGATATTGGTTGCGGAGATGGCGGGGTAGCCGCCAATTTGACTTCTAAAGCCAAAAAAATTATAGGAATAGACAAGGACGAAGAAAAAATAAGAAAAGCTAAAGAAAAATACAATTACTCCAATTTATTATTAATTTCGGGAGACGCTATTAACTATGATTTTTCTTCTTTGGGTGTGGAAAAATTTGATAAAATAATTTTATCTAATGTTTTAGAGCATATACAAAACAGAATTCCTTTTTTAAAAAAGTTACATAAAATTTCAGACACTATTTTACTCCGAGTGCCTATGCTTAGCAGGGATTGGCTGACAGTTTATAAAAAAAATAATGGATATAAATATATGCTTGACCCCACTCACTGTGTTGAATATACTGTTAAAGACCTGAAAGAGGAATTAGAAAATTCCGGTTGGACTATTAATGATTATTCTCTAAATTTTGGGGAATTTTGGGGAATAGTTAAAAAGAAATGAAAATTTTATTTACTACTGCCAAAAAGGAAGCGGTTTCTACAATTTTAAATTTAGAGAAATTAAAGTTACTTCAGGAAATAGAAGGAGTTGATTTTAGGGCTTTTGGAGATGATTTTGAGAATTATGATATTATTTTAGTAATGGGCTATGAAGCTGAAGTTGAAAAAATAAAAGACAAGGCGCCCAAATCCTTAGTCGGAGTTATTGATCCCAGGCCGGGATTAAAAAAACAACCGGAAAAGGCTGACTTTATTTTAACCAATGGGATTGAGATGAAAGATTATTATAGTTATTGCACTCAGAATTTTTTTGATTATTATATTTATCCTCAAGTTAGTGGTGGGCCTAAAAAACACAAGAATCAAGATAAAGTTGTTATTGGCTATCACGGCAACAAAATTCATTTAGAAGAGATTTTTCCCAGAATTTCTCAGGCTCTGGAGTCTTTGGGAAAATTGTTTAAAGTGGAATTAAAAGCTATTTACAACTGGGAAAAATTGGGAAAAGTTAGTTGGAAGCCTAAAAGTTTTAGTTTGACTTATGTTCAGTGGAATAGTAAAGTTTATGAGGAACATTTGTCTCAAGTTGATATCGGAATTATTCCCGATTTAATTCCGATTCAGAAAGAGGATAGAATAAAGAAAAAGGCCTCCACTCTTCGCAAAAAATACAATGAACACCAAGCTGATTATTTATTAAGGTTTAAACCCACCAGTAATCCCGGCAGGATTTTCCCATTTATGCAATATGGAATTCCGGTGGTCTGCGACATGTTCCCTTCCGGCCTTCAGTTAATTGATGACGGCCAGGATAGTTTTATTGCCTACAGTTCGTCCGCTTGGTTTTCAAAATTAAAATCTTTGGCTGAGGATTCCGAGTTGCGACAGGAGATGGGAGACAATTTTAGGGCCAAGTTTCAATCTGGGTATTCCCCGGAAATTTTAAACCAAAATTTAATAAAATTTTTTTATTCATTACTTAACAAAAAATAAATTATGATTATTTTAGGAGTTCGCCATGGTCATGATTCTTCCGCAGCAATTGTTGTAGATGGCCAAATTGTAGCCGATGTTCAGGAAGAAAGGTTTACCAGGCAAAAAAACGATACCTCTTTTCCTATTAATGCTATAAATTATTGTTTAAAAACGGCCGGAGTTTCCAGCCGGGATATTGATATTTTAGCTATCCCTAATTCAGTAATTCAGGAACAATTTTTTAGTTTTTTTGATATTCCAAAGAAAATTTTACCTTCTAAAAAAATTAATTTTAAAGAAAAAATAAAAAAAACTATAATAGATCCCTATTCACAAGATAAAAATCTTCCCGTGCTACCTCTTTATCAGAAAAAATTTAAACTTTCTGAAAAATGCAGAATTGAATGTATAGATCATCATTTAAGCCACGCTGCTTCAGCTGCTTATACTTCCGGCCTGGACCGGGAAAAAGCCCTGATAGTAACCATGGATGGGAGTGGAGAAAATGTATCTAATGCAATTTGGAGATGGGAGAATAATAAAATAGAAAAATTGGTCTCTTTTGACCGTACATCTTCCCTGGGTTATTTTTATTCCACGGCCACAGAGGCAATGATGTGGAGACATGGGAGCGACGAATGGAAAGTTATGGGCCTGGCTCCTTACGGCAAGCCCCAACCCGGGATATTAAAAGAATTTCATCCTGAGTTTAAGGATGGCAAATTTGTTAAAGGGGTTGATTTTGGAAATTTTGGAAGATGGAACGATCACGGCGCTAACCATTATCATTCTCAGTTAGCAGCCAAAATGGTGCCGTTAGTAGAAAAGCTGGGCAGGGAGAATTTTGCCGCTGAGGCACAAAGAGTTTCCGAGGAGCAAGCTTTGAACCTTATACTTCCTTGGCTGGAAAAAGAGGGAGTTACTAAAATTTTGTGTGCAGGCGGATTCTTTTTAAATGTAAAACTTAATAAAAGATTATGGTATTCAGATAAGCTGGATTTTCAATGGATATATCCTAACTGCGGGGATTCGGGCTTGGCAGTTGGTTCAGCTCTGTATGCTTATCACAAACATAAACCCGAAGCTACCATAAAGAAATTAGACCATCTTTATAAAGGCCCGGAGTTTAGTGATGAGGAGATAAAGAAAATTTTGGATGATAAGTTGTTGGATTATGAATTCAGTGAAAACCCCAGCAAAACGGCAGCGCAATACCTTTCCCGGAATTTAGCAGTGGCTTGGTTCCAGGGCAGGATGGAGACCGGCCCCCGGGCGCTTGGCCACAGATCTATTTTAATGAGCCCTTTGAGAGCGGAAAATAAAGACATCATAAACAAGAAAATAAAATTTCGAGAGGAATTTCGTCCTTTTACCCCTTCTATGATTTATGAAAAACATACGGATTATATAATTAAGCCCAGAGACGAGGAATATATGGTTTCTTCTTTTGAGGTTAAAGAAGAGAAAAAGGATAAAATTCCGGCTGTGGTTCATGTGGATGGAACCAGTCGGCCCAATATGGTGAAAAAAGAAATTAATCCTGGTTATCATGAGTTAATTAAAAATTTTGGCGAGATTACCGGAGAATATGTAGTTTTAAATACTTCTTTTAACATAAAGGGCGAGCCCATTGTTCTACATCCCCGGGAAGCTATTAAATGTTTTTATGACACCGGTTTAGATGTTTTAGTGATGGGCAGTTATGTTCTTAAAAAATCTCATGTAAAGCACTTGGATAATAAAAATCAAGATGAATCAAGACATAAAGAATAAAAAAATATTATTTATTCATCACGGCAAAGTTTTGGGAGGCGCTCCTGTAAGTTTATTAAATACTATCAAGGGCTTAGAAAAATTGGGCTGTAAAAATATGAAAATTTTATTTGCCCATAAAGACATGAAGCCTTTCTTTAAGCAGAATTGCCAAGCCGGTAGCGGGGATTTATACAATCCCTGTTTATATTTAGGAAGAGTTTTAATAGGTTGGGCTAAACTAACTCCCAAAAAGATTTTTTTGTTAATCCGGGAAACTATATTGCTACCTTTTAGTGTTTATAGGCAATACCGTATTTTTAAAAAAGAGGATCCGGCTATTATCCACCTTAATTCTTCTATATTGTTTTCTTCCGCCATTGCCGCTAAAATATCCGGATGTATTGTGGTTTGGCATATAAGAGAGATTTTATTGGAAAAAAGGTTTGCCTTTCGCAAAAAATTTGCCGGTTGGCTAATAAGAAAATTGGCTGATAAGGTTATAGCTATTAGTTATGCCGAAGCCAAAAGTGTAGGTAGCCGGGAGGGCGATAATGTGGAGGTGGTTTTTAATTTCTTAGATTTTACTAAGTTTGATTACAAAAAATTTAATCAAGAGGAAGAAAAAAGAAAGTTAGGATTTAAAGATGAGGACAAAATTGTTTTATGTCTTTCTAATCTAAGCCCCCGGAAAGGAACTTTGGAAATAATCCAATCACTGAACTACTTAAAAGAAAATATTTATATATTATTAGTGGGAATAAGTCGAGAAGATTTGAAGAAAAAATCATCTCCGGGCAGTTATTCTCATCAGGTTTTCAAGTCTCTTTGTGAGACAGAAGAAAAAAAGGTTATTTTTTACGGTTTTCAGGAAGAAATTATAAAATATATAGCTGCTTGTGATTTGTTAATAGCTCCTTGGACTTCTCCTTATTTTGCTCGTCCTGTTTTTGAGGCCTGGGCAATGAAGAAGGGGGTGATTGCTTTTGATATTCCGGGCATATCAGAAAATATTGATAACGGAAAGAATGGGGTTTTGGTTAAGGATAGATCGGGCAAGTCTTTGGCAGAAGCTATTAATAATATTATTTTTTCTTCAGATAAATTAAATAAAATGGGAGAGGAGGGCTACAAAAAGGCTGATAAATTTTTTCGACAAGAAGTTAATGTCAAAAAAATATATAATCTTTATAAAGATCTTTTAGGCTAAATCGGGATAATATTTTTTTAGATGTTGGCATTCCCTACAGATTTCTTTTATAAATTTTTTATCTTCTTTGTCTAATAATTCAGAAGCACTACCCTTGTCCAAAGTTCTTATTTTATAGGAGTTAAAGTTATTTTTTTGAGCCGGCTTGAGCCAGCCAATATTGTATACTTTATTTTTTTCTATCTCCCTCATTTTCTCTTTGGTGCTGTTTTGCACTATTTTTTTTATTTCTTTTTCTTCTAAATTTATTTCTATAAAATCCAAGACGGTTTTAAGAATTTTCTCAGGATTCTTTACCATGTTTTCATATTTTATAATAAGATGCTTGGTTTCTTTGATTTTGGGAATATAATAATCTATATATTCCGCATATTTTTTTATTCCAAAATTAGGGTCGCGGAGAAATTTTTTAAAATTATCATTAATTTCAGTATTTTTTTGCCTAAACAAACATTGGTAATAATAGGACTCCATTACTCTTTCCGGGTGTCTGATTTGAAAAATTACTCCCTTGGGGCGCCTGACTTTGTTTAGAAATGGTTTATAAGAATATTCTTGAAAATTTTTTTCCGGACGCATTCCATGAACAAAATATAGACGAGGCAAGGAAAGATTTGGGTAGCAAATATCAAAAATCATATTTTTTAAAGGTAATTGATATTTTGAAGCTATGGCTTGGCATACCATATATCTTAACCAAGTTCTTCCGTATTTGGGGAATTCTATGTGTGTGAAATAGTCATCTGATCGAGATAAGTGGTATACCTGAAAAGGAGATTTTTTGTATAAACCCCATCTTTTAAGAATTTGTTCAGTTTTTAATTTTATAAAATTTTTCATTTTATTAGCTTTAAAAGTTTTTTTGCAAAAGAATTCATATCATACTCCTTGGTAGTCAAATTTCTGGCATTTTTTCCTATTTTTTCTCTTAGGTCTTTATTTTTGTTCAATTTTTTTATGTTTTTACAAAAATTATCTATATTATTTTCACTAAAAATTAAATGGATATTGTTTTTATTTTTTTCTGGCTCCCAAAATCCTTTGTACTGGGAGATTATAACCGGCTTGCCACAAGACATGGCTTGCAGGCATACACTTTGACCCGAAGGTTGGAAAGTCTCTTTTATGGGTATTATAACTATTTTGCATTTTTGGTAAAATTTTTTAATTTCTTCATCGGTTAAAATATAATTTTTCCAATCTCCTCCATTAATATGTTCTAAGTTTGAGGGGAGCTTAGCTTGACTTAGAATTTCACTCTTGCTTATAAATTTGAATTTTTCTTCAGGCATTCTTTGGGCTAATTTAATGGCCATCTCCCAGTTTCTGGCTTTATCATTTCCTATACTGAAGATATAATTTTCTTCTTCTATGTTTTTATTAGGTTGCCAAAATTTTGTATCTACAGCAAAAGGCAGAAAATGAATTTTATTTTTATCTTTAACCAATGATTGGGCCAAGTTGAATTCCCCTCTACCTAAGAATATTCCTAATTCAGAATTCTTAATTAATTTTTTATATACAGCTTTTCCAATTTTATTTTTTAGCCAGTTTAAATTTTCGTTTTCAGTGTTGGCTAATTGGCCCATGGCAAAGAAAATAACCGGAGGCTTAATTTTTCTTTTTTTTATCCAAGGCAGGAGAGAGAGAGCAATAAAATCGTTGCTGGCTATTATATGGTCGTATTGATTTAATTGATCTAAAGAATTCTTAAATATTTCTTTATCAGTAGACAACCCTGTAAGTTTTTTAAAGAAAGAATTTATATATTTTTTTAATCGCCCGGGTTTATTTAGTTTTTTTATTTCTTCTAATTCCAGTATATCTATTTCATAGCCCTTTTTGTTTAGCTCATAAGCCCCGAAAAAAAATTCACTTGGAATCTCTCCTGAGTTTATTTTATTCCATCTTTTTTTTCTCCCTCCTGTGAAGATATAAAGAATTTTCATGTTTATTTTTTAGCTAAGATGTTTAAACTTGTTTTTATTCCCTCAATTTCATCAAAACTTGAGTCCCTATTTAGATTTAAAAAGCCGGATCCCAAACTTCAACATTTTTAAAACCAGCATTTTTTAAACAAAATGTAAGAAATTCTCTATCAAAAATATATCTATGAACATTTCCTTCATAATCATTCTCTGCTCCACATACTCCGCTAATAATCCTAGGGGATAATTTGTGTTTATTTTCTGTATAAAGTAAAGGAAGAGACCTAAAAATCAGGAACCACAATTCTTATTATATTTAAAACACCTAACACAGTATCAATATTACTTCTGAGATTTTTACCAGGGTGCTTGAAATGCTTAAGAGTATGTGAGATATAAATCTCTTCACATTTATTTTTGAAATATTTTTTACACCAACTTATCGATGTGATTAGATTTGTAGATCTTATATATCTAAAATCCACATTAAGATAACCATCTTGATTATAACCCCCGCAACCCAGATTTAATTCTACTAGTTCGTTATTTTTTATATATTTTTTTTGCGACACAATTTCTTTTAATTACTCCTACATATGTCATGGCCCAATAATACAATTTTTTAATTACTTTTTTCATGTTGATTTTTTATTATAATTTTTCTTGTAATTGATTTCTGGTGGTATGATACAAAAATTACCTAATTTTTTTAATAGGTTTTTTACCAATTATCATTTTTTTCATAACCAAAGTCTATTATAAATTTACCAATATCTTTTTTGATTATGTTAATAACTTTAGTTGAGAACACCTTTTTCCATTCTCCTGACTTTCCCATATTTGATATGTGATTTCCGTGAATTTGTGATTTATTGTCATAATTATTAAAGGTTTTTAATTTTTTTGCTCTTTTTAAATTAGAACGTAGAGAATATTTGTCTAAAATATAATTTATTTTGTTTTCTTTAATATTTTTGTTCAATTTTTGGGCTATAAATTCAATAAGTTTTTTTTCATTTCCATTAAAATAATCTTCGTATTTTATTAGATATGCTTTTTTGTCATTTTTGTATTTTTTTAGGTTATTATGGTATTTATTTTCCCTAAATAAGTTGATATGAGATTGAATAATTGACGCTTCAATTCCAGCCAATTCTCCTAAGTCTTGATATCTTCTTTTTGCTGTAGATAGTATAATATCTCTTGGGTCTCTGTAATTAACAAATTTAAAGCAATTACTTTTTGGTATGAATTTATGAGTCTTAATAACTCTTCCAGGAAACATTTCATTTAATAATTGAAAAGTAAACGTTGACCCTGAGGCTGGCAATCCTAAAACATATATTGGTTTTTTAAAAATTTTTGATAGTTTGTTTTTGATTTTATTCATCTTAGTTTTTGAAATTATAACATTCTCCTTTTATGTAATAAGCCAATTGTTGATTGTAAATTTTAAATTTACCCTCGATTTTTTCCTCCCATTTTTTTATCACTTTTCTTTCTCCTCTCCGGCAAGCGTCATCCAGAAAAATAGAATATTTTAAGGTTAAGTGTTTTTTTATATAGGGATAAGCGGGATAGCGCGCCACCATCTTTTTTTTGCTATTAGCATAAGGGCCATCCACTATAACGCAATCAAAAGTGGTTTTGTTAATTTGTTCATTAATTTTTTCCTCGTTATACCAGAAGAGATTATTCAAGGATGGGGTTTCCTTGTTTTGTGAAAGAGGGGCATAGATAAATTGGACAAAATTGTCTAGATTTTCATTTTTTATATATTTTTTAATAGATTCTATCCAGGATTTGTCATTATCTACTGAGTATATTTTTATATCAAGATCGTTTTTCCGGGCCAGTCTGGCTATTAAAATAGTGCTAACTCCGGAGCCGAATTCTATAATATTTTTTCTTTTATTAATAAGAATATCATTAATTATTAAGTTTAGGGAAGACATATCCAGGGCTGAGTTGGTTAATGGGAGATGTGGTCCTTCCAATAATAAGCCCTGTAAGAATTGAGTGGAATTAATGTTTTTTATAAATTGGCAATATTTTTTAAGTTTCATAAGATTTTTATATATTTTTTAAAAACCAGTTATAAGTTTTTTCTATACCTTTTTTTAAATTAATTTCGTGCTCCCAGCCGAGTTCATGTAATCGGCTTACATCTAATAATTTTTTAGGAGTTCCATCCGGTTTTGAGGTGTCCCATTCTATTTTCCCTTCGTATTCCGTTATTTTTTTAACCATTTCCGCTAGTTCCTTAATAGAGATATCTTGGCCGGTGCCCACATTTATAGCTTGATTTTCATTATAATTGTTCATTAAGAATAAGCAAGCATTAGCCAGGTCATCCACATACAGGAATTCTCTTTTTGGAGACCCGCTTCCCCACAGGGTTACTTTTTCTTGTCCGTTTTCTTTGGCTTCATGAAATTTGCGGATTAGGGCAGGGAGAACATGGGAGGTTTTAAGATCAAAGTTATCCCCCGGACCGTAGAGGTTAGTGGGCATAGCGGAGATAAAGTCGGTTTCGTATTGGCGGTTGTAGGACTGGCACATTTTGATGCCGGCGATTTTGGCAATAGCATAAGGCTCGTTGGTCGGCTCCAGTTTCCCGGTTAAAAGATAATTTTCTTTAATAGGCTGTTTGGCATGTTTAGGATAGATGCAGGAGCTTCCCAGAAAAAGTAGTTTTTGAACTTTGTTTAAATAGGCTTGGTGAATGATATTATTTTGAATTTGCAGATTTTCATAAATAAATTGTGCCGGATAAGTTTTGTTGGCCATGATACCGCCCACTCGGGCGGCGGCCAGGAACACATAATCCGGCTTTTCTTGACGAAAAAAATCAGCCACTTGGTTTTGGTCAAGTAAATTCAACTCTTTTTTATCTCTTATAACCAGGTTAGAAAAACCTTTATCTTGAAGAGCTCTATAAATTGCAGAGCCCACTAAACCTTTGTGGCCGGCTATATATATTTTGTCATTAAAATTCATATTAAAATTCTTTTTCTATATTAATTTTATATCCTCCTTTTTGAAGGTGTTGTTCTCTTTTGGCCTCTTCTAAGTCAGATTCAACCATCTCTTTTACTAAGCCTTTAAAACTTATCTTTGGTTTCCAGTCTAATTCTTTTTGAGCTTTTTTCGGATTTCCCTGGAGAGAGTCAACCTCTGTGGGTCGAAAATAATTAGGATCAACCTTAATTAAAGTGTTTCCTGTTTGCCTATCAATTCCCTTAGTATCCTTTCCTTTCCCTTGCCAGTCTATTTTTATTCCCAGCTCAGCAAAAGCAGTTTCACAAAATTCTTTAATTGAATGTTTTTCTCCGGTAGCTATAACATAATCCCGGGGAGTTTTTTGTTGAAGCATCAGATGCATTGCCCGCACATAATCCCGGGCATGCCCCCAATCTCTTTCAGCCTCCAAATTGCCTAAGTATAATTTTTTTTGCATCCCCAGTTTTATTCTGGTAGCGGCTCGAGTAATTTTGCGGGTAACAAAAGTTTCTCCTCTGCGAGGTGATTCGTGATTAAAAAGTATTCCGCTTACCGCAAATAGCCCATAAGCCTCTCTATAATTTATAGTAATCCAGTGGGAATATAGTTTGGCTACACCATAAGGGCTTCTGGGATAAAAGCGCGAGTTTTCCGATTGGGGCGGGGGTGTGGCCCCGAACATTTCCGAAGTAGAGGCCTGGTAGAATTTGGTTTTATCTTTCAGCCCCAAGAGTTTAATAGCTTCTAAGATTCTCAAGGTTCCCAGGGCATCGGAGTTAGCCGTATATTCCGGAGACTCAAAAGAAACTTTGACATGGCTTTGAGCTCCGAGATTGTAAATTTCATCTGGTTGGATTTTCTGGACAAGACGAATTATGTTGGTTGCGTCGGTTAAATCTCCATAATGGAGTATAAAATTACGATTATTTTCATGCGGATCTTGGTAAAGGTGATTTAACCTTTCAGTATTAAAAGAGGCAGACCTTCTTTTTATTCCGTGGACTTCATAGCCCCTGGAGAGAAGAAATTCCGCTAAATAAGAGCCATCTTGGCCGGTTATTCCGGTTATAAGCGCTTTTTTCATATGTTTCAAAAATTATAAAATAAAAATTTAAGACTTGGTTTTAATAAACAAAAAAAGAGAAAAAAAGAAACCAATGGTTCCGGTAATTAAGGTGGTTATAATTGCGCCCCAGATTCCATAAATGGGAAGTAGTATAAAAAATAAAATAATTTTAAACGTTGGGATTACGGTTCTTAATATATAAAGTTGTTTTTTCTTGGCATGAGCGTCCATCGTTTGCGCCATAAACGATCCGGGGAAGAAAAAAATTGTTAAAGCAAAGACCTGGGAATAAATTATAGATTCAGTGTATTGGGGAAAAAGAAATTTGTAAAATTGGGGGGCTATAAAAAAGTATAAAATAACTACAGGAATAAGAAATAAAAACAATTTGATCATTCTTGGAGGCAAGCTCTTTTTAAGTTGGCCAATATCTCTTTGACTTAGTTTGGGCATAGTCAGCTCTTTTAAGCTACTCAAGGGTTTTTTTAGTTCCTCAATCGGCTTAAGGGAAAAGGTGTAGATGGCTAATTGAGTAGGTCCTAAATAATGAAATAACAATATCATGTCTATACGAGTAGCAACAGTTCCCAGGATGCCCATCAAACTTAAATGTTTTCCATATCCTATGGAGGCGGGATCTTTTTTTTCATTAGGAGGATATTTTTTTAAAATTATAAGTAGTAAAATTGTTTCTATTAGTAGATTGGCTGTGAGATGGGTTAAAAGAATAATAAAAATATTTTTAGAAAAAAATAATACAAAGATAATTATGCTTACCACGGAAATTTTTAGAAAATTTTTATATTGTGTTAGGATTTTAAATTTTCTTTTTCCATTCAAGTATTGCATCCAAACATTTAAAGTATTTATGAAAGGTATAAAGGCCGCCATCATTAAAAAAGAAATGCCCAGGGTATTATTTTGGTTGTAAAAATAATAGAGAGCCAAAACAAGTGTGCCAACCGCGCCCCAGGCCCCCCATCTAATCTTTGTTTTTAAGGCGGGATAAAATGTCCCTTCATTGCCCTGGGAAACAGCCCTGACAATAGCTTGATTCATTCCTTTTAGGGTGGGGATGGATAAAATAGGAACAAAGGAAATTATGAATCTAAAAGTTCCGTAGGTTTCTGCGGGAAGCAGGTTGGCAAAGGCCACGGCCAGACCTAAGCTGGCTATAGAGTTGATTATTTTTCCCAAATTTAACCAGAACCCTCCCTTGGCTAAATATATCATATCGGTTTTGGTGTATTTTTGGCTCCAGCGCAAAAATTTACCGGTTTTTTTCCTTGCCTTTTTAATCATATTTGTAAAAAGAAAAAAAGTTATCCAAATTTTTATTTATTTTTTCTTCTATAAATTTAATATCTTCTTTGCTTAGCTCCTCTCTATACCCCCCGATTTTTCCTTTTCTGGCTTTGTGGGAATTAGGATTGGCTGATTTTTCTTTTTCTTTCATCTTAGCAAAACTGGATTGTTCAATTGCTTGCTTAATTATATCATCTTCTATTTTTATTCCCCAGAAATCAAGTATTTTTTTTACTTCCCGGAAAGTATCTGCTTTTAAATCTTCATATTTTATTATTATCCAGCTATTTTTGTCTTTCTTTTTCAGCTCTCTTATCCATTTATTTAAAAAATTAATAATGTGCTCTATGCCGTAGTTTTTTTCTCTGACAAATTCGGAAATATTTTTCTGATTTTTTTGCCTAATTCGGTAAGTTTTTTGGTAATAATAAGACACCACCGTGTCTCTGGGGTCCCTGATTAAAAAAACTATTTTTTTGCCTCTAAATTTTAGCTTTTTCCAGAAAAAATGTTTATTAAAGTGATAATAATCACCCTTGCCGGTCGCTCCCCCGTGATTCATTATAATTTCTGAGCCAATAAAGGGGAGAAATTCCGGACTGCCTAAACTAAATTTTTTATTTTCTTCACCCGCCCTAATATGGGCTAATATATTTCTTAGCCAAGTTCGTCCTGATTTAGGAAAAGAAAGCAGGCAATATCTTAGTTTTGTATATTTTTTCAATCTCAGAAAAAACTTTTTTATCTTAGCCATAATTTTTACATTATAGTATAATAATAATGGGGTCAGATCTTGAATTTTGAATTTTTTGGTTTTTCGTCGGGGAGGGTATTTTTTATTTCTCCGTATTTGTATTTGTTTACCATAAAACAAGTTCTTTTAGGTTTGATTATATTCTTTTCAAAGGTCTTTGTCCAACCGGCGACCGTTTTTTTTCCTCGCAGGTTCGGCCCGAAAATCGTCTCCAAATGTATCACACTGAAGTATGATACATTTATCCGTTGCTTTTAAAAACCCGACACATCGTCCACCCCATGATTCCCCTGGAATTTTACGGGGTAGTATATCGGATTTAGAGTAGAATGGTAATGTATACACATGGCGGATTTTTGATGGTTTCGGGCGGTTTATTTATTCTATAATTAAAATAATTTTCCACGGTTTTTACAACATTTATATTAAGCGGGCTTGGATGTTTTTAAGATTATTTTTCGGTGTGTGAAAAATAGGATTAGAAGCAACAGGTTAAAGACTTCCGTGGCCAGCAAGGCGATTATGGCTCCCCAGATGCCCAGTAAAGGCAGAAGCACCAGAAAAGAGATTATTTTAAAAGTCGGGGTAGCGATCCGCAGGATATAGAGTTGTTTTTTCTTGGCGTGGGCGGTTAGAGTTTGATTTAGTAGCGCTCTAGGGAAGAGAAGCAAGGATAGAGCGAATACTTGCGAATAAACCACGGCCTCGGTGTATTGAGGGAAAAGAAATTCATAGAAATAGGGAGCTATAAGGATATAGATAATTATTAAGGGGATCAGGATGGCTGTTAGTTTTATTATTTTTCCCGGCAGGGAGCTTTTTAGTTCTTCAAAATTTCTCCGGCTCATTTTAGGCAGGGCCAATTTGTTCAAACTTTGCAAGGGTTTTTTGAATTCCTTGACGGGTCTTAAAGAAAAGGAATAGATGGCCACCTGCACCGGCCCTAGAAAATGAAAGATCAGGATCTTGTCGATTTGGCCGGCCACGGGGCCCAAGATCCCCATTAAACTCAAGTGCTTGCCGTAACCGATGGAAGGCGGGTCGTGTTTGGTGTTGGGCGGGAATTTCTTTAAGGTTGTAAGCAGTATGATGGACCTTATCAAGGTATTGGCGGCGAAATGGGTGAATAAAACGAGGAACAGATTATGGGTGAGAAGTAAAACAAGCACCATGATCGCCACCACCGATACCCGCATTATGGATTTGTATCGGGCAAAGGCCTTAAAGTTCTTTTTTCCTTGCAGGTATTGGATCCATATATTCAAAGTGTTCAAAAAGGGAATAAAACCGGCCATTATCAGAAAAGCGATCCCCAGTTGGGAGTTGTCGTTGTAGAAATAGTAGCCGGCCAGAAGCAAAGCGCCCAGCGACCCGAAGACGCCCCATTTTATCTTGGTCTTGAGTATGGGGTAAAAAGTGCCTTCGTTGCCTTGGGCCACGGCCCGGATCAGGGCTTGGTTCATGCCCTTGAGGGTGGGTATGGATAAAATACCCACAAAAGCTATTACGAATTTAAAGGTTCCGTAGGTTTCGGGAGGGAGTAGATTGGCAAAAGCTACGGCCAAGCCGAGGCCGGCCACCGAGGCGATGCCTTGCCCCAAATTCAGCCAGAAACCGCCTTTGGCCAGATACACCATATCGGTCTTGGTATATTTTTGGCTCCGGCGGAGGAAGTTGTATGTTCTTTTTTTAAGCTTTTTTAGCATTTTTCAGAATCCCGCCTAACCCCCCCCCTTGGAAAGGAGAGGAATTGAAAGGGTTAGTATATTTCTGGTTCCGGCACAGGAAGCGACATAATTTTTAAAGTCATTTTTTTAGTTGCTTTAGTTTAATAATATTAAATTATGGGGATATAAGCAAGTTATCCTATGAGCTTTAGTTGATTTTTAGGTTCGGGAGTGTTAGAATTAAATAAAATTGATTTAAAATTATGAGCAAAGAAAAAGAGAAAAAAGTAAAAAAGATTTTGGAAAGAGGAGTTATTCAAGAAATATATCCCACTAAAAAAGAATTCCAAAAAAAGCTGGCAAATGACAAATTGCGGATTTATATCGGAGCTGACCCCACTTTTACCGCCCTTCACTTGGGCCACGCTCAGAATTATATGCTTTTGGAGGATTTCCGACAGCTCGGGCATGAAGTTATTTTTTTATTCGGGGATTTTACCGCCCGCATCGGAGACCCCACTGACAAGGAAAGCGTTAGAAAGCAATTGAGCGCGGAAGAGGTGAAAAATAATGCCCGGGATTGGCTTAGGCAGATAGAGTCCTTGGTGGATTTTAAAGATAAAGATAACCCGGCTCAAGTGATGTATAATAATGATTGGCTTTCCAAGTTGACCATGGAAGAAGTTTTGGACTTGTCTTCCAATATTACGGTGCAGAGAATGTTGGAAAGAGATATGTTTGAGAAGCGAATAAAAGAAGAAAAGCCGATTTATTTGCATGAGTTTATGTATCCCTTGATGCAGGGTTATGACAGTGTGGTTATGGATGTGGATGTGGAGCTTTGCGGAACCGACCAGATATTTAACGCTTTGGTGGGCCGAACCCTGTTGCAAAAATACAAAAATAAGGATAAGTTCGTAGTGGCCACTAAGCTGGTGGCCAATCCCGTAACCGGGGAGTTGATGTCTAAAAGCAAAGGCACGGGCATATTTTTGGATTCCACTCCTTTTGATATGTATGGAGGAGTTATGTCTTTGCCTGATGAGATGATTAAGGTAATGCTTGTCAGTGTTACTCATCTGCCTTTGGAAAAAGTGGAAGAGATAGCCGGAATGGAGAATCAAAGAGATGCCAAGATGATAACCGCTTTGGAGATTACCAAAATTTTTCATGGAGAGAAAAAGGCTCGGGAAGCTCAGGAGCAATTTGTGAAATTGGTCCAAAACAAAGAAGCGGCTGATAATGTTCCGGAAATTAAATTGGGAAAGTCCTCGGCTCGGCTTTTGGAAATTTTACAGACTTGCCTAAAAGAGGAAAGCAATTCCCAGATTAAACGTTTAATCAGCCAGAATTCGGTTAAAATAGACGGAAAGGTTAAAAATGATTTTGAAGAAAATATTGAGATACCTAAAAAAGGAGCGCTTTTAAAGGTAGGCAAGAAGAAATGGTTTCGCGTTTTGCCTTAATTTTTTATTTCATTATTTTTTACTGTGTTTTTCCCGCTCAGTAATTTTTATTTACTTTATTAATCAATTTTTATGTCTAAAGCAAAGATAGGTTTTATAGGCCAAGGATATATTGGCAAAAATTATGCTGATGATTTTGAAAACCGGGGCTATGAGGTGGTTCGTTACGGCTTGGAAGCTCCTCATAATGGCAATGAGGAGAAAATAAAAGATTGCGATATAGTGTTTATCGCCGTTCCCACTCCCACCACCCCCGAAGGTTTTGACGCCTCAATTATTAAAAAAGTTATTAAGCTTGTGGGCAAGGGCAAGGTCGCGGTTATTAAATCCACTATCCTTCCCGGAACCGCTGAGGAAATCCAAGCTGAGAATCCGGATATATTTGTTATGCATTCCCCGGAATTTTTAACCGAGGCCAATGCCGGCAGGGATGCCAGTAATCCGCAAAGAAACATAATCGGTTTGGCCGGTGACTCAGAGGAATTTCAAAGAAAGGGAGAGGAAGTAATGGAGGTTTTGCCTAAAGCGCCTTTTCAGCTGATTTGTCCGAGCCGGGAAGCGGAGTTTATTAAATACGGAGGTAATTGTTTTCTGTATACCAAGGTTATTTTTATGAATTTGTTTTATGATCTGGTAAAGGAAAAAGGATGTGATTGGGAGACCATCAAAAAAGCCATGACAGCTGACAAAAGGATCGGAGACAGTCATATGGAGCCGGTGCATGCCAGTGGCCGGGGAGCAGGGGGAAATTGTTTTATCAAGGATTTCGCCGCTTTAGCTGATTTTTACAAAAAGATAATCGAAGACGAGGCCGGGGCGGAAGTTTGGGAAGCTTTGGAGAAGAAGAACCAAGAATTATTAAAAAAAAGTAATAAGGATTTGGATTTATTAAAAGGAGTTTACGGAGATATTTAAATTAAAAAAATGGAGAAAAAAGTTTTAGAAAAAGTGATGGAAACGGCTCAAAAAGCGGGACAGGCCGCTTTAAGTTTTTATGATCAAGAATATGAGATTAAAGACAAAGGAGGGAATAGCCCCGTAACTCAAGCGGATTTGGAGTCCAATCGAATAATTTTGGATTCTTTAGCCGAATATGATTACGGCGTTTTATCTGAAGAGACGGAAGATGACAGGAAGAGATTGGCCCGGAACCGGGTTTGGATCATTGATCCCTTGGACGGGACCAAGGATTTTATCCATAAAACCGGGGAATTCTCAATTATGATCGGATTGGCGGAAAAAATCGGAGGAATATTCGAGCCCATTATGGGAGTAGTTTATCTTCCGGCCCAAGATCTGTTTTATTATAGTTTTAGGGGAGAAGGCGCTTTTAAAAGAGAAGGTACTAAAAAAGAACAGCAGATAAAAGTATCTTCTCGAAACAAATTTGGCGGTTTTCGTTTGGTGGGCAGTCGGTTTCATAGTTCGGAAACAGAAGAAGATTTGAATCAAAAATTAAATTTTGAAAGAAAAATTCCCTGCGGAAGCGTGGGGGTAAAGGTTTGTTTGCTTGCGGAAGGCAAAGCGGAATTAAATCTTAACCCCAGTGACAAGACCTGGGAGTGGGATATTTGCGCCCCGGATGCCATCTTGCGGGAGGCGGGCGGAACTCTTACCGATCTGGAGGGCAATCATTTTTCTTATAATAAAAAAGACCCTCGAAATTCGCGGGGATATATAGCCAGTAACGGTTTAAGGCATAATAAGATATTAAAAGAGATCAAATAATTCCTTGATTTTTATGAAAAGAATAGAGGTGAGTAAAGAAAACATTCAGGACGCCTTGAATTTGGCCGGCGGTGTTTATGCTCCTTTGGAAGGTTTTTTATATTCCCAGGATTTTTATTCAGTCTTGGAAAAGATGCGTTTGTCTGACGGGAGTATTTGGAGTATTCCCATTATTTTGGACATAAACAAAGAAACAGCTTACCTCCTGAGAAATGAAAAGGAAATAAAAATAGTAAATCGGGAATTGGGGGCGGAGTCAGTATTGGAGAATATTCAGATATATAATTTTGACAAGAATGAAATGGCTCAAAAGGTTTTCGGGACCCTTAATGAAGCTCATCCCGGAGTGGCCGAGGTTATGAATATGGGCGATTATTTATTGGGAGGCAAGATAGTGGAGGCCAGGGAAGGAAACAGGAATAAGAACATCCCCCCTTTTTCTTATTATTATTCTCCGAAAGAGACCAGAAAAATATTTAAGCAAAACGGCTGGAAGAAAATAGTGGCTTTTCAAACACGGAATGTTCCCCACTTGGGCCATGAGTTTTTACAAAAACAGGCCCTGGGAAAAGCGGACGGCCTTTTTATTCAGCCGGTAATAGGAAAAAAGAAGCCCTATGATTTTAATGACGAATGCATAATTTCCGCTTATAAGGTATTAATAGAGAAATTTTTTAAAACTAACACGGTTTTATTGGGAGCTTTGCCTTTGAAAATGAGATATGCCGGCCCCAGGGAGGCCTTGATGCATGCCTTGGTCCGAAGAAATTTCGGTTGTACTCATTTTGTGGTGGGAAGAGATCATGCCGGAGTGGGGAATTTTTATGCCCCGGATGCCGCCCAGGAAATTTTTGACCGATTTTCTCCCCGTGAGTTGGGAATTGAAATTCTTAAATTGGGAGAAGTGGTTTTTAATTCTCAAACCGGTCGGCATTGTTTTGAGGAGGATTGCGAGGAAGAAAATAAAGTTAAATTCAGCGGAACTAAATTAAGAGATTTTATAAAAAACAAAAAACAACCGCCGGAATATTTAATTCGCAGAGAAATTTTTGAAATTCTAAAAAATCACCCCAATCCTTTATCAGATTAAGCGTTTTATCTTCCGCTACTGCTCAAAACCGTGGTTATGGTTTTAAGAATAATTGATAGATCCAGGTATACGGATCTGTTTTTTATATAAAAGAGATCGTATTGCAGTTTTTTCAAAGTATCCTCGGTGGTGGGAGAGTGGTATTCCCCGGAAACCTGATCCCAGCCGGTAAGTCCCGGCTTTACAAGCATTCTTTCTCTGTAAAAAGGTATGTCTTTTTCCAAATGTTTTATGAATTCCGGTCTTTCCGGGCGAGGGCCGATAAAGCTCATTTCTCCTTTTAAAATATTGATTAATTGCGGGGGTTCATCTAAACGCGTTTTGCGCAAGAATTTTCCCACTTTGGTGATCCGGTTATCCTTTTCCCGGGTTAGGGAATGATCGTTGTTTTCCGTGGTCATGGTCCGGAATTTGATTATAATAAATTCCTTACCTCCCTCACCCGCTCTGGTTTGCCGGAAAAAGACACCTCCTTTGCTTTCCATTTTAATAGCCAAAGCGATTAGAAGCCAAAAAGGGAGAGTGATAATTAGCAGGATCAAAGCCAAAATAAAATCATAAAACCTTTTGAATTTATCAAACCAATTTTTCTTTCCTTCGCTCAAGTTTTCCAAAAACCACATTTGATTAATTATATCCACCGGTATCTTGCCGGTAATGTTCTCGTAGAATCTGCTTAAGGGGTAGATATTGATTCTCAGGGGCAGGCAGGAGAAAAGAGCGGAGCGTATTTCTTGGGAATTATGAAGATCATCAGGCACGACTATAGTATTGATCTTTTTTTGTTTTATTAAATTTTTTAGATCTTTTAAATTTCGGAAAAGCGGAATTTCTTCTTTTTTATCTTTTTTCGAGTCCGGATCCAATATGAAAATAATTTTGTAGCCCAGATGGGGTTGATTTTTTATTTCTTTGATCAAATTTCGGACCTGATGGTTAAAGCCGATAACAGCCACTTTATTTTTGGGCAGGTAAGATTTTAAGGCATTGTAAAAAAAACTTCTCCAGGCAATAAATAGAAGAAAATAAACCAAAAGGAAAGAAGCCAAATTGGTTTTTGGGGTGATTTGGGAAGTGGGGACGGAATAAAAATAGATAATTGAAATTAGAAAACCGGCGAAAAAACTTTTAATGCTTTGGCGTAATAATCTTTTTTCTTCCGTGGTGTTTAAGTTATAGTGCCCGGAGACATAAAAAATTATAAACCATATCAAAAGCAAAAAACTGAAAGAGGGAAGATGGTTTTCATAGATCCGGAAAGAGGGCATCTCCCAGTAGCGCAACCATAAGCCCAAAAAAAGGGCCAGATAAAACAAAAACACATCTCCTCCCAAAAGCACTATTTTTTTGATTTTATTCTTCATATTTCTTTAAAATTTAGCAGAAAAATGTTAAAAAATCAATTCTTTTGGAAAACTTGACCTTCCGGCCCAAAAGCTTTAATATTTAATTAAAATAAAAAGTCCGCATTGAGCAGCAAAACGCGTCCGGCAAACAAATTTCGGCGCATTTCAGATTTAAAATAACAAGGGGTTGGGAATATATTTTATAAAATGTTATAATAAATTATGAAGGAAAAGGAAGAAAAATTTTTTCAGTGGCCTTTGGTGGGTAACCCCAAGATTCCGGAACTTCTCTCCCAAAGCATAAAAAATGAAAAGGTGGCCGGTTCTTATATATTTTTAGGCCCCGGCAATTTAGGAAAAACCACTTTGGCCAAATTTTTCGCTCAAACCCTTTTGTGCGAGAATAGGCAAAAAGGTGATCTGGTCCTTCCCTGTAATCAATGTTCTTCTTGCGGGCAAATGAGGGGCCGGGCGGGAGAAGAGGACGATCTTTCGGTCCTGCACAGCGATTTTTATCTAACCAGGCGCCAAGAAGGCAAAAAAAATATTTCTGTTGAACAGATCAGAGAGTTTATTAAACGGCTTCAGCTGAGCTCTTTTCTGAATTCTTATAAAATCGGGGTTATTAAAAACGCGGAATCACTTAATTTGGCGGCCGGCAATGCTCTTTTAAAGACCTTGGAAGAACCGCATGATAAAGTGGTGGTTATTTTGATAGCTTCTCATTTGGAAAACATCCCCTCCACCATAGTTTCGCGCAGCCGGGTTTTGAATTTTTATCCGGTGACCCGGGATTTGATTTATGATCATTTAGTGAATGTTTACGGAGCGCGTCGAAGCCAGGCCAAGAATATTGCTCATCTGAGCTTGGGTCGTCCGGCCTTGGCGGTGAAATTTTTGCAAGAAGAAGATTTTTATAAAAATTATTTAGATAAAGGAGAAATATTTTTAAGATTGGAAAAGCAGAATTTAAATGAAAGAATAAAAGAGGTCTCTCAAATGTTAAGTTCTTCCTCCGGGCAAGAAAATGTTGACGAGGTCCTGGAAATTATTGGTATTTGGCGGGGCTTGGTTCGGGATTTTTTGCTTTTGAATTATAGCCATAAGGATTTGTTGCAATTCGAGGCCTTAAAGGAAAGATTGGAATTTTTTGAAAGGAAATTCAACCCCTTGAGTATTTTAAAAATGATAGCTATTTTACAGAAAGGAGAACAACAGGTCAAGGCCAATGTTAATCCCCGTTTAGTTTTGGAAAACACGGCCTGCAATATTTTTAATTAATTTTATTTATATGTTCAAGAAAAAAATTTTTTTAATTTCATTTTTGTTTTTTTTAATTTTTTTGTTTTCCGGATGTTCTATTAGTTTCGGAGGAGGAGGGGGAACTCAAAATGATGCCGGGGTTTATTTAAGTACTACCGGAGGAGGAAATTGGAAACACAGAGCATTGATTCCCAGTATTAGCGGTGAACCGGGAAACATTGCCCGTACTCCTGTTAAGGATTTGGCCATGGACCCCAATGATCATAAAGCGGTTTATATGGGATCGGTGGGCAAAGGCCTTTTTTATACTTATAATATTGACAAGGGATGGAATCAAGCGGATACTTTACCGCAAAAGACTGTTGACGCGGTAGCCGTGGACCCTGAATCCAAATGCACCATTTATGCTTCTTTGGGAAATCGAGTTTTTAAATCTACTGACTGCAATCGGACTTGGTCTCCGGTCTATTATGATGACAATCCGGAAGTAAGGATCAATTCAATAGCGATCGATCATTATAATAACCAAAGAGTTTATATCGGAACCACCCGCGGGGATGTTATAAAAAGCCGGGACGGAGGAAATAGCTGGCAAACTATTCACCGAGAGGATTCTTCGGTGGGAAAGGTGGTCATTTCTCCTCATGACAGTCGGATAATTTTTGTTTCCACTCAAAAGGAGGGAGTGGCCCGGAGTGAGGACGCGGGAAGGACCTGGGTTAATTTTGAGGAAAAACTGGAAAGATTTGACAATAGCGATCGCGTGCGGGATCTGGCTCTTTGTAATGCTCGTTCCGGCTTAGTTTTTATCGCCACCAGTTACGGAATGTTAAAATCGGAAGACGGGGGAGAAACTTGGGAAAGTTTGCAGCTTATCACCCCGGAAGAAGAGGCCATTATCAATTCCGTTTCCCTTGCCCCCGAGGATTGTAATAAAATTTATTATATTACCAACACCACTTTTTATCGTTCTTTAGACGGGGGAGAAAGCTGGACAACCATAGAATTGCCCGGATCTCGCAAGGGAGCTGATCTATTGGTAGACTTCCAAAACCCCCAGAATTTATATTTGGGTATGGGAGTTGAACCCAAAGAGAAAAAATATTAATATTAATTTTTTTAGTTATGAATATTTATTTGGAAAAAAAGCAAGAAGAATTTGAAAAAATTTTGGATTTTTTCAAAAAGGACATCTCCAGTATTAGAACCGGACGGGCCAGCACTTCCATTTTAGAAGGAGTGTTTGTGGAAGTTTATGGTACGCGCATGCCTATTAACGGAGTGGCCAATATTAGTGTGGAAGATTCTCAAAGTATTATTATTGCCCCTTGGGATAAAAACACTTTAAAAGATATTGAAAAGGCCGTAGTAGAGGCGGAATTGGGTCTGGGAATTTCCAATGAAGGAGATAAGATCAGGTTAAAAGTTCCGGAAATGACCGAAGAGAAACGAAAGGAGTTGGTAAAAAAGTTAAGTGAAAAAGCGGAAAAAGCGCGTATTTCCCTTAGACAGGTCAGAGATGAAGTAAAAAAGGACATTGAAGAGGCGGAGAAAAACAAGGAGATAACCGAGGATGACAAATATAATTTTATTGAAGAGCTGGACAAGGAGATAGACAAAAGAAACGAGGAAATTAAAGAAATAAAAGAGAAAAAAGAGGAGGATATAATGACCGTATAATTATATAATTATCTTGATATTTCAAATCAAGGATAAAATTCTTTTAATAATATTTAATTGTTTAATAGTATTTCTCCGTAAATCAACAAATCTTCTCGCAAATTTACAAATAATTTAGAGAATTTGTAGTATTGGCAGTTAATTTGTTGATTCGCAGGGTGTTTGTATTGTAATTATGTTGGCAACTATAATCATATTTATAATAGTCTTATCTCTTCTCGTGTTTGTACATGAGTGGGGGCATTTTTTTGT
>Ga0102934_1000230_pt1 | contig 34847 bp, 33 predicted proteins | sample SalPonR2_A_D1_MG_FD_78175 | JGI IMG/M metagenome (GOLD analysis project Ga0102934, IMG submission 78175) | Salt pond soil microbial communities from South San Francisco under conditions of wetland restoration - Salt Pond MetaG R2_A_D1_MG | ecosystem: Environmental > Aquatic > Marine > Intertidal... | reverse complement strand
GTTCATCCTGAGCCGGGATCATACCCTCTCAGTTTAAACTCATATTGAACTACTTCCCACCTGTCAAAGACCTTGATTTGTGCTTAATGATAATAGCTAAATGTGGGGGGTTTTTCAAGGTAATTAGGATAAGTTGACTGGTTTTGATACAGGATTAGCGAAAGTGAGAGAGCAAGAGGAAGACTAAACTGTAATCCGCGGAGAAAGTGCAAAAACCATCCTAAGAAGCGCATCAAGAACGTCCGTTTGGCCAAACTTAATAGCTACATCCTCGTCTTGAAGTTGAAATATCAACTTTAACAATTCATCACCGGTAAAATTATCTAACTGCTTTTCCTTTTTCGATACCAACCACTTGTATATGCCAGTTTCCTGGGAAATCTCAGGGATAGATTTGTTTTTCGCCAATAGATCCTGAACTTCAATCAGTTTCCTAACCTCACCTGCCAACATGTAAAATATTTTGCTGGGCTCAACTCCCTTACTCAACATTTCGTTCAATAAACTCATCGCCCCGGACACATCCCGGGCCAACAGTGCCCCAAAAAAGTCGAATAGCTTGTCCTTCCCCTGTGCCCAGACCACTTCCTGCAGGTCCTCTGCGTTTAGAGGTCCTTCTGTTCCAGTCTGGAACAACTTCATTTTTTGAACTTCCCGCTCAACACGTAACAAATCAAGCTCCATAATCTGAACAAACCAGCGCTGGGCCTCGGTCGTCAGTTCGACTTCGTATTCACGAAGGATCTGGGTCACAAACCGTGGAAATTTCCTTTTATCTGGATACGAAAACTTCTTGGTTGTCGCTTTTTTGGACAGAGTTTTGTACAGCTTTGTCCTTTTATCAATCGATTCACATTCCAGCAATACTGCTTCGTTTTGATATTCATGGTTAACAAGAATGCTGGCAATCGATGGTTTCTCAGCCAACTCCTCAATGCCCGTAATCCTGATTATCTTCGATTTGGAAAACAACGACGCGCCGCCAAGATATTGTTCTAATTCGGAGGCAGTAACCCTGGAGCCTTCCAGTCGGTAGAATTCGGGCTCCTCCAGGGAATTATACCACTTTCGTATAAAATCCTTCGCAGCCTTCCTGCGCTGATATGGTTCTCCGAAATAAAGAGCGAGTTTATTCATTTGTCTATAGTTGATTTTAATTCTAGGCTTAACATGATTTAATGTTACCAGTGTTTACTCCGCGTTCAAAGCCGATTTTGCAACACTTTTGCCGCAAAACGCGTGACAATTAATGGCGGAGAGTTCCTTTCACCGCTTATTACAACGCATACTGGCGGGGTTTCGACCGACCAGAAACCACGAAAGACAATTCGACGGTTGACATCACCTCCAGAGTTATAATAATTTGGTGTTAGTTTTACGCATTACAGACATTGACACGAGGATCACTTCAAGAGGTGAACACGATGCTGCCGCCACATGGTGGTAAATTAGTTAATAGAGAGCCCAAATCATCCAAAACCAGAGATAGCTTAAAGGAAAAGGCAAACAGTCTTAAAACAGTCACGCTAAAACCGGGCGAGATAAAACATCTGCAAAATATCGCGCACGGAAGCTATAGCCCACTAAAAGGGTTCATGGGTAAAAACGACCTAAACAAGGTGGTTCAGGACAGAACCCTGGAGGACGGAACCGTCTGGACAGTACCGATTATCCTGGATATCCCTAAAGAAAAAGCCGATCAATTAGATGGTGAGAAACAGGTCACACTCCTTGACCGAGAAAACAGAAAGATGGGCATTCTAGACGTAGAAGAGATCTACACAATTGACAAGGAAAAGATAGCGAAAGGTCTATTTGGGACACTTGATAAAGAACACCCCGGAGTGAATAAATTTCTTAACCGGGAAAAGTCTTTCCTCGCTGGCCCAATAAAATTGATCCGCAGCGGGTTTAACGAATTTTACAAGTACCTGCTAAAGCCAGTTGAAACTCGGGTACTGTTTAAGAGCAAGGGATGGGAAAAGATAGTCGGGTTTCAGACAAGAAACGTCCCGCATAGAGGGCACGAATACCTACAAAAAAGTGCGTTGGAAGTTGTAGACGGGATCCTCATTCATCCCAAAATTGGACAGAAAAAAGTTGGAGACTGGCGAGACAAAATTATACTTGAAGCTTACGATATACTACTTGACAACTACTACCTTAAAGATCACGCAGTCATGAGCATTTTCCCTGCCGATATGTTTTACATGGGGCCAAGAGAGGCGGTTTTCGACGCGATAGTCAGAAAGAACTACGGATGTACCCACTTTATCGTGGGAAGAGACCACGCCGGCGTTGGAGATTACTACGGTGACTTCGACGCGCACAAGATCTTTAACCAGCTTGCAGATATCGACATAGAACCACTTACATTTGATTACGCCTACTGGTGTAACAAATGCGGACAGATGGTCACCGACAAGACCTGCCCCCACTCCATGGAAGATAGAATCGCTCCTTCTGGCAGCTTAATAAGGCAGTTGATTAAAGACGGGGACACCCCACCGACTGAAATTATGAGATCGGAGGTAGCCGCATTTGTGGCTAACACCCCATCTCCATTTGTCGAGGAGGTCTAACATGGCTACCAACTTAGAAAAAACCAAACAGGACAACTTTAACAACTTCGCTCTATGGTTTACTGGGCTTCCTTCATCAGGTAAATCTACTGTGGCCAAGGCGGTCGAAAACGAACTCCGAAGAAGGGAACTTAGAGTTGAAAATCTAGACGCAGACGGTCTCAGAAAAAATCTTCACCCTGATCTCGGCTTTACAAAAGAGGAAAGAGGCATTAACAATCGCCGAATAGGCTTTATTACAAAACTATTAACTAAAAACGACGTAGCCACGATAATAGCAGCCGTCTCGCCATTTAAAGAATTTCGCCAGGTTGCCAGGGAGTTGATTGAAGAAGAAAGTCAATTTTACATGATATACGTGGAGTGTCCAGTGGAGGTTTGTAAAGAGCGAGACCCAAAAGGCCTATACACAAAAGCCGAACAGGGCAAAATACCAAACTTCACGGGAGTTACTCACCCTTTTGAGGAGCCGACAAGCGACGAGTACGATCTAAAAGTAAATACCGAAAAACTGGATCCCGACTCCGCAAAAGAAAAGGTGGTTCAATTTCTCTCAAATGAAGGAATTTTTTCGCCAGTAGACAAATACACAGGGTTAAATGAAAACCAGGAAGAAGAAATCAAAGAGAGGTTAAGAAAACTGGGTTACCTGTAATTTACGAGAAAATAACAACAGATACTTGATTAATACAACTTTTCAGACAGATCATCCATTTTGGGACCCAACACAGAATACTTAATTTGTGAGTCTGCAAAGAGGTTTTGGGACACGTTTTTTATCTCTGCTTTACTAACGGAGTCTATCTTATTCAGTATGGACGAAATGGACAAGAAATCCGTATTGTAAAGTGAGGAAATTCCCAATCTTCCCATTAAAGCCTCGTTATTTTCAAGCCCTAGAACCAAGTTTCCTTTTGTCTTTTGCTTAGCCAGCTCAAGTTCCTCGTCGGTGACGAATTCTGACTGCAAATTCTCAAGTTCACCCAACACCAGGTCTTTATATTCCACCAGATTATCCGGATCAATTGCCCCGTAGATGTAAAATAATCCGGTATCCGAATAATACCTGGTATTGCTTACCACCTGATAAGCGAGGCCTCGTTCTTTCCTGACCTTTTGAAACAATCGCGAACTCATTCCATGGCCAAGCAATACGTTCAACATCTCCAGAGGATATCTTCGCTCGTCACTTCTAGGAATTCCTTCTACGCCAATGACAATATGCAGTTGGCGAATATCACGCCAATCGTAGTTGCACTTACCTTCAAATTTACAACCCGACGGGCGGTCGATAAGCTCTGATTTGCCCTCGGCCTGGAGAGCATTTGGCAATCCGTCAAGCTTGTTCTCGATCTCTGCGGTCAACGTTTCGAAGTCCAGTTTGCCGGCAGCAGTAACGGTAATATGTTTTGGTCTACGTAATTGCGAAAAACGCTGACAGACATCCGACCTTGAAATAGACTTGACCGACTGCTCCGTCCCCAGCACTGGCCTGGATAAACCACAATCTTTACCCCAAACTGCTTCTTCAAATAATCTAATCGCTTCGGATTGATTGTCGTCACGGGAAGAACGAATTTCCTCAAGAACCACACCCTTTTCCAGTTGCATGTCTTTCAGATCAAACAGTGGATAGGTGGCAAGATCCGTAAGTATTTCAATTCCTCCAGCCAGCACCTCAGGTAAGAGTTGCAAGGATAGCAATAAGAACTCGGTGCTAGTACTTCCGTTAATTAATCCACCCAGTCTGTCAACGTCGCTGGTTATTTGATAAGCCGAACGGTTGTCTGTTCCCCGGAACAACAAATGCTCAATTAAGTGAGTAATACCGTTAGACTCATCCGCTTCATCCCGGCTGCCAGAATTAAACCACATACCTAGAGAAACTGATTTAGAATGTGGGACCTCTTCACCAATCACGGTTATGGCGTTTGATAGGTCTTGCCGAAAGCAGCCGGGATACAGTTTCATGCTAATCTTCTAATAACCTGAACTGATAGCGATCTTTATTGTCGATGTTAATTAACTCAACCTTCACTTGATCACCTGGATTAACCACGTCTTCTACCTTCCTGACGTACTCCCTGGAAAGCTCCGAGATGTGAACAAGCCCTGTTTCACCGCATTCGGTCTCCACAAAGGCACCGAAATCTGTAGTTCTAGTGACTTCTGCACTTACGACATCTCCAACTTCAATCCCTCCATTCGAACTACCTATCCTGCGAAGATCTAATCTCCCTTGCTCGTCTTGACCAATTACTTCTACTTCCATTTGATCTCCCATGCTAACGATGTCCTTAACGTTGTCAACATATCCATCCGAGAGTTTAGATACATGCACAAGACCTTCTGATTTATTTGGCAATCGCACGAAAGCGCCAAAGTCTTCTAATCGAACTACTTCCCCCTCAAACTTCTCGCCAACCTCAATCTCTCTGGTCATATCCTCTATCAGCTTCTTAGCTCGTTCCACACCTTCCCGATTCACACCGGAAAGTTTGATAGTGCCATCATCGTCGATATCAATTTCTGTTTCCGTCTCCTCTGTTAGATCTCTAATCGTTCTTCCTCCCGGCCCAATTACAGTTCCAATTTCCGACTCATCAATCTTGAATATCTCCAGAACTGGGGCATAAGGCGAAATCTCTGTTCTTGGTTTTGAAATTACGGAATCCATGAGATCAAGTACCTTCAGCCGAGCATTGTGCGCCCTGTCCATTGCTTCTTCCATAATATTCTCGGATATACCATCGACTTTAACGTCAAGCTGGAACGCGGTAACCCCATCACGAGTCCCTGCAACCTTGAAATCCATATCCCCAAAGTGGTCTTCCAGACCCGTGATATCTGTAAGTATCCGGTAGTCCTCGTTTTCCTCCATTAATCCAATTCCTATACCCGCTACCGGCTTCTCTATTGAAACACCAGAATCCATGAGAGACAGAGAACCGCTGCAGACTGTTGCCATTGAAGACGAACCATTGGATTCAAGGATCTCTGACACGAGTCTTATGATATAGGGAAACTCCTCTTCTGCCGGTAAAACCGGAGATAAAGCTGTCTCAGCAAGATGCCCGTGTCCTTTTTCCCTTCGACCCGGCCCTCCCATAAAGCCAGCCTCACCAACAGAGTAAGGCGGGAAATTATAGTGTAGCATGAACCGTTTACTTCCCTCAGCAACCATCCCATCTATCCGTTGCTCGTCCTGCTTAGTGGTGCCTAGAGTTACCGTTCCCAAGCTTTGCGTCTCCCCCCTTGTGAACAGACTAGACCCGTGTACTCGGTCCAGAAAACCAACTTCCACGTCGATCGGTCTTATTTCATCCGGATCTCTACCATCTATCCTAATCCCTTCCTTCACAGTTCTTTCACGGACAAACTTCTTATAGACATCGTCAACTAAATCATCGACAAGAGCTTCTTTTTCCTCATCAGGTTCTTCGGGATCAAGTAAGTCTTCCTTTATCTTTTCCTTAATACCATCAACAAATTCCTGTCTATTCAACTTGCCTTGCATTTCCACCACTCCAGGAATCTCTTCCGCTGCTGCCCTTTCCACACCCTGTTGAAAATCACTTTTAGGCTCTTCAGACCCCTGCTCAGTAACCTTTTCCTGTTCCATAAAATCGGATTGAAAATCAATCAATTTTTTTATCTTATCATGAGCAAAATTTACAGCTGCTATTACGTACTTTTCTTGCACTTCGTCCATTCCACCTTCGACCATCGTTACCGCATCTCTAGTTCCCGCGACCGTAATTTCCATGTCGCTTTCCTCTTGCTGTTCGGCATCTGGATTCATGATAAACTCACCATCCACTCTACCAACCTGAATTCCGGCTATGGGACCGAGAAACGGAAGATCAGAGATGCTCAACGCCGCAGAAGCTCCTAGCATACCGGCAATACCGGGTGAAGAATCTTCCGAAGCAGAAAGCACGGTTACAACTATGTGTAACTCGTCCATAAAGGCATCGGGGAATAAAGGTCGAATAGGCCTGTCTATCATTCTTGCATTAAGTATTGCCTTGTCCGACGGTCGCCCCTCGCGTTTTATAAACCCTCCAGGAATCTTCCCACCAGCATAAAACTTTTCCTCATAATCTACCCTGAGCGGAAAATACGGCTTATCACTTGGTCCCCCCGACGTTGCAGTCACGAGAACTTCCGTGTCACCTAAACTACATATCACTGAACCGTTAGCCTGTTTAGCCAGTTTTCCAGTTTCTAAAACAAATTTATTTTCATCTATCGTCGTTTCCAATTGCTTAAACATTATTACACCTCAAAAAAAATTACTTTTCTAATTTTCCTTTCATACGTATATTCATTTCTTCTTTTAGCTTGTTGTACATCTCTAGATCTTCTCTTTCCAGATAGTTCAACAATCTCTTTCTTTTGCCAACCATCTTCAACAGGCCCCGGCGCGAATGGTGATCCGAGGGGTGTTGTTTCAAATGTTCTGTCAAATTATTGATCTTTTTTGTCAAGATCGCCGCCTGTACTTGAGCCGAACCGGTGTCTTCCGAATGTTGACCGTACTCTTCCATTAACTCTTGCTTTTCCTCTCTTGTAAGGGTCATGTCATCACTCCTATCCCCTATCTCCCAGAGGTAAATTCATCCAGGATCAGGTTAAATTATCATTCTTTGCCCTTTCTGATTGTGTTATACTTTCGGGCAATCTCCTTTACCTTATTCAAAACTTCTTGTTCATCAACTGTTTTTATCTCGCCGCCGTCCATCAACACTTTTCCTGCAACCATAACTAAATCTACGTCACCGCTTTTTGCAGAATATACTAAGTTGGAAAGCGAATCGTACTCTGGTGTCCAATGAGGAGCGCTCCTGTCAATAGCAATTAAATCCGCGTTCATATCCTCGCTGATTGCGCCCCCTTTTTCCAGACCAAATCTACTTACATCCTCCCCAGTTGCCATGCTGTAAACTTTCCTAACCGGAAGATTCTCCGGATCACCACCGCTAACTTTTGACAGCAACGCAGCCAATCGGATTTCCTCGATCATATCCAGATCATTGTTCGAAGCGGCTCCATCAGTGGCAATACCAATCTGAATACCTGCCTGTTGCAACCTTTCGACCGGAGCTATACCTGAAGCCAGTTTCGTATTACTGGTAGGATTATGGAGGCAAAAAACATCGTGATCCGCCAATATCCCAACATCTTTATCGTCAACGTAAATACAGTGAGCTGCCATCACGTCGTTTTTCATTACACCCAGATTTTCCAACCGCTCTACGGGTGATATGCCGTAATCATCAAAGGATCCATCCACCTCTCCCCTAGTTTCAGCAAGGTGAGTATGTATTGGCACACACTTATCCTCAGCAACAGCCGCAATTTTCCTCCACACATCGTCACCGCAGGTATACGGAGCATGTGGGCTTAGGGCAACGCCAATTCTTCCCTGAGCAGCACCGTCCCAATCGTCAATCAATCTAACAGCGGCCTCAACCTCCGATTGCCCGTGTGCATCCAATCCATCAGCAATCACCCCATAAGAAATCAACCCGCGAATGCCGGATACTTCAATTGCCCGCGCGGCTTCATCCATATAGAAATACATATCGGCCACGGTGGTTACTCCGGACTTAATCGACTCTATAACCGCTAACAAAGAACCCCAGTAAACCTCTTCCGGGGTCAACTTCTCCTCCGCAGGCCAAATCCATTCCTCCAACCATTCGTCAAGCTGTAAATCTTCCGCATAGCCTCTGAATATGGTCATGCCCAAATGGGTATGGGCATTCACGAAACCAGGAAGTAGAAGTCTTCCATTCCCCTCGACGATTTCATCCACTCCATCCGCAAATCCGTTCCACTCCGATGGTGGCCTATCGGTAACCTCACGAATAATCCCGTCTTCAATAAGCAAAGATCCACCGTCAATAAGGGGGGATTTGCTCGTAGTAATAATATCGAAATTACGTAGAAGTGTTTTCATTTACGCGCAGGTAGAATAAATTTTCTTAGATTTACAATATTCCCAACTCTCATTAACAAAGTTCTAAATACCTAATGACTATAAGTGAATCAGATATTAACGCTAGCATTATACTTGAAAGGTGAGCTTCATTCAATTGACGTTCTCGATGGTCATTTTTAACTGATTTTGAAAATTTCCACAAATTGTTGTATCTTGTATTTGTGGTCTAGGAGGTAAAATGAGAAATCATAAAGTAACCAAAAAATTATTCTTCACTTGCCTTCTGCTTACAATCTTTTTCTTCACTCACCTTGGTTTTGGAGAAACAAGGCAAGTATGTAAAATCGGGTGTAATTACAACACCATTCAAGTTGCCCTTAACGAGTCGCAGTCGGGGGATAGCATCGAGGTTAAAAACGGTGAGTACGTGGAAAATTTAACTATCACCAAATCAATAACAATCACCGGAACAAAGCCCCAATGGACTACGGTCTCCGCATCTGCACCCAACACTCCAGTGATACAGGTCAACACTGGAGGAGGACAGGTGTTACTAAAGAACTTCACTTTCGAGGGCGAAGATAGTAAAGAGCTAATGACAATTCATGGAACTACCAATATTACCCTCGATAATTGCGTGCTCACGGACGGAGTGAACGGGCTTACACTTAACAATTCGTCAACTTTAACAGCAAGAAATACTCTACTGAACCAGTTCGGCCTGGCAACAACCCTCAAGAATAGCGCAGAAGCTACTTTTACAGAATGTGAAATATCCAACAGCAAACGTGGCTTCAAAATCCAAGATAGTTCTGTATTGACCTTGATAAAGTCGAGGGTACAGGACAACTCTGGTCCTGGAATAATGATCCAGGATACGGCCCTGGCAAACGTGTATTTCACCAGTATTAAAACCAATAAAGGAGGGGGAATCAGACTAAAAGATTTCTCTAGATTACATCTCAATGAATCGAAGATAATTGAAAACCAGATTGGGGGGATACTGCTCTCAAACTCCGCTCTTGCCAATCTTTTTAATAACGAAATCGTCAGTAACAGTAGCAAAAACCTGTCAGTCATCAGCAAAAGCTGCGGTTTCAGTGGACCGACAAAAGGATTTTACGGCTATGTAACCGGCGAAGGCAATAAAATTGTACCTGCAAACTCTACTACTATCTGTCCAGAAAGATTTTCAGTGGTTAATTCTAGCAATGGTGGAACTTCCTCGTATTTGTTCAAGCCAGGTACGTTCGCTTTTATTGGATTAATCGGCGCGGCAACCTTGTACTTCATATTGTTTGGATGAACTAGCGAAGTTACCGCTGAACTACCCCGCGATGTAAACGAGGGTTCAGTCGCTTCCTCGACAGGATACCCGCTGCGCGGTTCTAATTTCCATCAGTAAGAAACTGAAACAACAAATCAAGAGCTTGCTCTGCTGTTTGACGCTTAACATCTAACCTGTCGCCAGAAAAGTTAAATTTTTCGCTAACTACACCGTCAGAGGTGGCGATTCCAATAAAAACTAGACCAATAGGTTTTTCTGTTGTACCTCCAGTGGGGCCCGCAAATCCTGTAGTGGAGATGCCAATGTCGGTTCCCGAATTCCGTCTTGCGCCCTCTGCCATCTGCTCGGCAACCACCCGGCTCACCGCCCCAAAATCTAGCAAAGAGCAGTTGAGCACGCCCAATAGCTCGATTTTTGCGTTATCTGAGTAGGTTACGAAACCACGATCAAAATAATCGGACGATCCCGAAACGTTCGTTATGAGATTTGAAAGCAACCCACCCGTACAAGACTCTGCAACGGACAGAGAAAAGTTTGCACCCCGCAAAAGATCCCCAACTTTTTCTGCCAAATCCTCCTTCACGGTCGTAACTATTGGCATAAGACTATTACCCCCATGGCCAGGTAACTAAACTAATTACCGGACAACCTCTTTTCGGATTCCCCCAGCTTTTCTGCAAGAGCAGAGTACCTGCGGGTCTCCTCGTCATTATTGATAGCTATCCCTGTTGCTTTTTTACTACCAACCAACACTACAAGTCTTCGAGATCTGGTAACCGCAGTGTACAACAAATTACGTTTCAGCATCACGAAGTGCTGGTTCAAAATCGGCAGGACAACGCCCTCGTACTCACTTCCCTGACTTTTATGAATAGTGATGGCATACGCTAGGTCAAGTGAAGTAACTTCTTCTTTCTTGTAATTAATAACCCCGCAGTCAGAAAATTGTACTTCAAGTTCTCCAGTCGACCTATCAAAATTAACGATTTTGCCAATATCTCCATTAAAAACGCCTTTATCATAGTCATTTTTTGTCTGCATGACTTTGTCTCCAACTCGAAAATCCTGCACCATACCACTATCCAGATTATCGTTATCATTTAGCCTGGACTGCAATTTCTGGTTAAGCATGTTCACGCCACATACACCTTTGTACATCGGTGAAAGAACCTGGATGTCCTCTAAGGGATCCATGCCCCACTCACCAGGTATTTCGTTGGCTACCAACTCGATGATCTTCTTTCTGGCGTCAACGGGATTCGTCTCTTCGAAAAAGAAAAAGTCAGCATCGTCCCTGCTTTGAATTACGGGGTATTGTCCCTTATTAATCCTGTGGGCGTTTTTAACTATGTCGCTCGTCTTGGATTGTCGGTAAATACGAGTTAGTTCAACGATGCTAATAACTTCGGACTTTATGATGTCCTTTATCACATCTCCGGGACCAACAGACGGTAATTGATCTGCATCCCCGACCAGCACCAGGTGAGATCCAACAGGGATCGCTCGCAATAGGTGATTAATCAACCGTAAATCAACCATACTGAGTTCATCGATAATGACTACATCCGTTGATAGTTGGTTTTCCTCGTTATGGGTGAAAGTCCCCGGCGGTTTGTAGCCTAGTGTACGGTGAATAGTTTTCGCTTCTCTTTCCGTAGTCTCAGTCAGTCTTTTGGCAGCACGACCTGTTGGAGCAGCAAGAGTTATCTCCCAACCTAGTTGCTCCATAATGGCAATGATGCCGGTAATGACTGTTGTTTTACCTGTACCCGGTCCACCGGTAATAATGGTAACTTTGTTCTTTAAAGCCTTTCTGATTGCCTGTTGCTGCTCTTGGTTATAGTCGAGTCCCGATTCCATTTGATAACCACTTATCAACTCAGAGATATAACCGGCAGACAGACCGCTCTCCGGTCGGGAAAAGGAGTCAAGCACCGCCAACTTCTCCGCCACCTCCTGTTCCGCATAGTAAAGAAACGGTAGGTAAACAGGTTTTTTATTCGTCGGCTCCGATTCTTCGCTGGTAATAAGACCTCCTTCGGCCAGCAATTTTTCAAGCTGGTTTTCCACCAGCCCTCGCGGGACATCCAGTAACTCCACAGTCTTCTCAACCAGCACTCGCCGCGGTAGGTAAATGTGACCATCGGTGGACGATTCCGTTAGCGTATATCTCAATCCCGCCTTTATCCTCCCCGGATCCTCTTGATCTATACCAACTTTTCGGGCTATACGATCTGCGATCATAAATCCTATTCCGTCCACTTCACTGGCCAGCCTATAAGGATCGCGTTTTACAATCTCTTGGGATTGACTCCCGTATTTCTTGTAAATTCGTAACCCGTAAGCGGTGCTTATATCATGACTTTTCAGAGCAATCATCACATCACGAATTTCCTTTTGTTGTTCCCAACTTTCCAGTATCTGATTGAGTCTCTTCTCTCCAATTCCATCCACGTCCAGCAGAAAATCTGGGTCTTTTTCAATTACGTCAAGGGTTTGGTCCCCAAACTTGTTCACGATGCGTTCTGCATATTTCTCCCCGATACCTTTAATCAAGCCTGAAGCAAGGTACTTCTTTACACCCTTCTTGGTAGTTGGAGGGCTGACTTTGCATTTCTTGACCTGAAATTGCCTACCATATCTCTCGTGGTGCACCCAGTCCCCTTCCAACACCAAATCCTGACCCTCATATACCTCTGGCATTTCCCCGACAGCTGTAATTTTCCCCTCGGAATTCTCTGAAGAAGTGACCCGAATCACCCTGAAGGAATTTCCTTCGCTTTGAAAGACTATCCTATCTACTGTTACTTCTAATCTCTTGATCTTATTTGTCATTATAAAGATAATTAAACGTTCGCGATTATAATTGTAGTACTTCAATTAATATTAACGTAAGTTCAGCGGTATTATCATGTCGTTCAAAACGAATAGGCAAAATTCCAACTTTTCATCTAAAAAATTGGGCTAAAAATCAACAATCGGTACCAAAAACCACGGGTCTTGGGGGGAATCAAGTGATTAAAATCGGAACGAGCGGTTATTCTTACAGTGATTGGAAAGGAATCTTTTATCCAAACAACCTGTCTAAAAAAGATTATCTCAAGCACTACGCCAACTTTTTCGGTATAACGGAAATCAACTCTACTTACTATCGTATTCCCAGACCGGGTATGTTCAAAAGCATTCTCAAAAAGGCACCAAAAGATTTCTCTTTCACCGTAAAACTATCAAAAGAATTCACCCATGAAAGAGAAAAAGCCGCATCGAGCGTGGATAGCTATAAAAGAGGTATAGAGCCGCTAGTAGACTCTGGCCAACTGCTGACGTTGCTGGCCCAATTTCCCTACTCGTTCAAACCAAATAAGCAGAATTACTCGCATCTCAAGAATATCAGGAGGGCGTTTGATAACATCCCCATCAACGTGGAGTTTAGAAACAAGTACTGGATCACGAACAAGACCTTCAACTTTCTCAGGGATCATGGCCTTGGTTACGTATGTGTAGATATGCCAAGCCTCCCAAAATTAGTACCTCCGATTGTGAAGGCGACAACTGATCTTGGATACGTTCGCTTTCACGGACGAGTCAAAGAAAACTGGTGGAATCCTCCTCAACCCCATATGAGATATGATTATCTGTACGAGGAAGAAGAACTGGAAGAGTGGGTAAATCGGACAAACAAACTCGAAAACAAAACGGAAAACGTCGTGATAATGTTCAATAACCACTTCGAGGGCAAATCTGCAAAAAACGCCCGGCAGTTCAGTTCACTCTTATCACCGGATAAGAACAAACCGAAAGAACCAGAAAGCTTTCTCAATCAGCCGCAAGACCTGTTTCACCACTAACCAGCCATCTCATCAAGCGAACATACAAGTCAATAACCCCGCAGCAAGCTAGGGCTCCAGCAAGCCACTTGTAACAGTTCAATGGTTTAGGTATGATAAGAAAAAGTTTTGATTCCATGAACATTCTACAAATTTAGGAGAGAAAGTTTTGAGTAAATCAAGAAAAAAACTGAGTAACAAAACAATTGGAATTATCGGAGTGGGGACTATTGGAGGAACTCTTGTTGAGACTTTAATTAGAAACGAGGTAGTTCATCCTGATCAACTCTTGGGCAGTACGTCAAAAAAAGAATCAGCAAGGAAAGTCTCTGAGGAGTACAATATAAAGGCGTTTCCGGATAATAAAAAGGTAGTCATAAATTCAGACATCATAATTCTTTCCGTAGAACCCCAGATCATTCACCAGGTGCTTCAAGAGACCTCAAATGCATTTCACCAAAACCAACTGCTTATCTCTGTTGCAGCTGGAATTACAACAAAATACATTGAAACTAAAATCAACGGGGAGATTCCCGTGGTACGAGCTATGCCCAATACAGCAATTACGGTCAACAGCGGAGCTACAGTTATTGTCGCGGGAACATACGCCGACGATAGCGACATTGCCCTGGCCAAAGAGATCTTCAAGCCGGTGGGAATTATCGAAGAGGTACACAACGAAAACCTAATGGACCCGATCACTGGCTTTTCGGGCTCTGGACCCGCCTATGGTTATCTAATCATCGAAGCACTTATCGAAGCCGGAGTGAGAGTTGGCTTACCCAGAGACCAAGCAACTAAGCTAGCCGCTCAATCTTTACTCGGGGCAGCTAAGATGGTTCTAGCTACGAAAGAACACCCAGCAAAGCTAAAGGACATGGTTACCACGCCAGCTGGGGTTACCGTCGATGGCGTTATGAAACTAGAAGAAGGAGGCTTAAGAGTAGCTTTTTTTAAGGCAATTGAAGAAGCTTCTAACAAGTCAAGACAGCTAAAACGGGATGAAGAGTAGTTCTAAGCACCGTAAACCTACCGGTATTTTACAATCTAACCTTTGTTTTTGACATTTTCTGTTTTTGACATTTTCATTTAAATCTCGTTGTTGTTGATAAACTAGGCCCTTTCTCTTATATTATTAGAAATTTATCTGCTTATAAGGTATCAGAGTGAAAATAGTTCAAAAGTCATTCGTAAACGTAGCCTCAAATAAAAGGGTTTAGAAGTATTTGCAAGATACCTTAAAAGTTGAGGATTAAATATGTTAAAAGTTCAGAATTTAATAAAGCACTTCGGGGGAATAAAAGCAGTTAACGATTGCTCTCTTTCTGTAAAACCTGGTACGATAACCGGGCTCATCGGGCCAAACGGAGCAGGCAAAACTACGTTATTCAATTTGATAACAGGTTTTTACAAACCGGACTCCGGCGACATACTCTTCAAAGACGAAAAAATCGACGGACTGTCCCCTCACAAAATCTTTCACAAAAACTTGTATCGAACCTTCCAAATTTCCCGCGAGCTAGAGATGATGACAGTGCTTGAAAATCTGATGTTGATACCTCCCAGACAAACGGGAGAGTTAATCTGGAATTCCTTGTTTAGGCCAAATGTAGTCAGAAAAGAAGAAAAGGAAATTCAGAAACAGGCCATGGAGGTACTAAAGTTTATCGAACTTGATCATCTCAAAGACGAATACGCCAAGAACTTATCTGGCGGTCAGAAGAAGCTCCTGGAACTTGCCAGAACCATGATGGCTAAGCCTGATATGGTACTGCTAGACGAACCTGGCGCCGGCATAAACCCCACACTCATGAAGAAACTAGCTCGGGACATCGAGAACCTAAGCCAGCAAATGGAAACTACGTTCTTCCTAATTGAACACGACATGGACCTCGTGATGAGCTTATGTAACCCGGTGATCGTAATGAGCACAGGGACAAAATTGGCTGAAGGCCCTCCTGGCGAGATAAAGCGAAATGACGAAGTAATTGAGGCTTACCTGGGAGGGGGAGAAGTTGTCGACTATTCTTAGAGCAGACAACATCTATTCCGGATACGGTGAATTAGAAATTCTTCACGGTGTATCTATTGAGGTTAACGAAGGTGAGATAGTATCCATCATTGGCCCTAATGGTTCCGGTAAGTCCACGTTAATGAAGACAATCGCCGGACACCTAGAACCGAATCAAGGTGAGGTAATACTTAAAAAAGAGAGCATAACTAGCTTGAAACCCGATCAGATAATTCGCCAAGGAATGTGCTATGTTCCTCAAGAAGACAATATTTTCCCCTCCTTAACCGTTCGCGAAAACCTGGAGATGGGAGCCTTTACACGCAGTGATGGATTTAAAGAATATGTACAAGACGTTTTCAGAATATTCCCCACACTAAAAGAAAAACGTAGGCAAAAAACTGCTACTCTTTCCGGCGGTCAGCAGCAAATGGTTGCAATTGGCCTCGCACTCATGATGGATCCGTCAGTCCTCTTACTCGATGAACCCACCGCAGGACTTGCGCCAAATTTGGCAAACATGATTCTAAAGAAGGCCAAAGAGATAAACGAATCAGGCGTATCCATACTCATGGTAGAACAAAACGCCAAAGAGGCACTTTCCATGTCTGATCGCGGCTACGTCCTGGCAATGGGAAAGAAACAATACGAGGACACCGGACAAGCACTTTTGAACAACGAAGAAGTCGGACAACTTTATCTGGGAGCTTAATCTATGTTGCAACTAGTCATCTACGGTATCGTCTGGGGGAGTATACTCTCGCTGGGCGGAGTAGGCCTATCTTTAACCTACGGAATCATGGGTTTCGCGAACTTTGCCCATGGAGACATAATGGCACTCGGGGCATATTACGCCCTTGTTCTGGCAGCCTTTTCCAAGCACATCGGAGTACCCTCGTTCACATTTGGCCCGCTATCGTTTGGATTTCCCATGTTAATAGCAATCCTCGGATCAATGATCATGACAGCAATAACGGCGGCTTTAATAGATAAAGTACTATTTAAGCGACTTCGCAAAGTACAATCAATCATTTTGTTAATAGCTGCTGTGGGAGTTTCATTCTCACTAAGAAACCTACTTCAATTCGTCTGGGGGCCTCAACCAAAATACTATTTTAAGGGGATCCAGATCACCCGAAAAATCCCGGGAGTGGCGGCCAGAATAAAGCCGGACGAAGTATTCATCATAGCCATATCTTTCCTGTTTGCACTTGGGGTACATTTTTTTCTCAAGTACACGAAAGTCGGCAAAGCTATGAGGGCCACTTCTGACAACCCCAGCTTGGCAAGCACAGTTGGAATCAATACTGAAAAAATTATTACCTGGACCTGGGCAATTGGAGGCAGCCTAGCCGCCGCAGGTGGAATTTTCGCCGGAATCGAAAACAGATTTATTACCCCACCACTGGGCTGGAACATGTTATTGCCAATATTTGCGGCAGTCATTCTTGGAGGAATCGGCAGTCCTTATGGAGCAATGGTGGGCGGACTAATAATAGGTCTCTCCGAAGAGCTCTCCACAGCAATCATCCCTACTGCCTACAAGCCGGCAGTTGCCTTTGCAATAATGATAATCATGCTTCTGTTTAGACCCAGAGGTCTGTTTGGAAGGGGGTAGCTACATAGATAATGGATACACTAGTAGGTATTGTAAATTATATCGTTTTCTTTTCGATTACTGCGGGAATATATGCCATCCTATCGCTGGGCTTAAACATTCAGTGGGGTTATACCGGACTATTTAATATTGGAATTGCTGGTTTCTTTGCAATCGGGGCCTACACCTCGGCTCTTATATGCGGCCCGCAACCCGGATTGATAGACTGGCGGGTCGTCGGTGGATACAATATGCCTTTTATCTTTGGATTATTGGGTGGAATGATAGTAGCGGGGATTGCCGCAGCAATAATTAGCCTACCTACACTACGCCTGAAAGAGGACTACCTTGCCATCACGACCGTCGGTATCGCTGAAGCAATTAGGTTAATTGCTAAACAAGAAAGTTGGCTAACAAACGGTGTTTGGGGTATCAACAACATTCCGGCTCCAGTATACAGACCAATAAGCAACGGGATTGATGGTTTTCTTAACGCTCACCCCAACTTACCCGGCTGGATGGAAAGTCTAATTGGAAACGGCTATAACTGGTTCTTTCTTTTTCTGGTAATTGCCACGTTGATTATCTTTTATCTGGCGGTTGAAAGAATCATCCGATCCCCGTGGGGCAGAGTTTTAGCGGCTATTAGGGAGGACGAAACCGTTGCTCAAACCTCTGGAAAGAACGTATTCGGTTTCAAAGTTCAATCAATGGTCCTGGGCGCAATGTTAATGGGTGCAGGTGGCAGCTTGTACGCTCACTTTGCCATGTCCGTCGGCCCAAATGATTTCAAACCTCTTCTGGGTACTTTCATCGTATGGGTCATGCTTATCGCTGGTGGCAGCGGCAATAACAAGGGCGCAATTCTGGGCGCATTCACAATTTGGGGACTCTGGGCAGGATCCGATTTCCTCGTGCACTTGCTACCGCTATCCGATACCAGGGTTGCCGCTTTGCGGATTATCATCATCGGTCTGCTCCTGGAGTTGATTCTGCTCAGACGTCCAAGAGGCCTACTGGGGGAAGAAAAAGGCATATCCAAGTTGCTAGAAAGGTAAAAATTCCTGCACTGCATGGAAAGTCCAAGCATAGACTGCAATCTGAGAAACACTTCCACACACAGATCAATCTACTGGATAATAATGACCCCGGACAAAACTCTCCACTCCTCCGAGGAAGACCTCGGCAAATAGCCCGACTATTTTCTATAATAAGACAAAACTGCTTAACTCAGGTGGAATAACCCATTCGAATTATTTAACATCTATCTAAGCTGGAGTGAGAGCAATGTGTCTTGCTATACCAGGAGAAGTACTATCCATTGAAGGTAACTTTGCCACAGTAAATATCAATGGAGTGGAACAGGAAGTAAGGTTGGATACATTAACCGAAGAGGCCAACAGAGGAGATTATCTACTGGTTCATACAGGATTTGCAATTAAAAAATTATCCCCTGAAGAAGCTCAGGAAACCTTACAATTATTCGACGAGCTAATAGAAATCAATAAGGAGCTGGATCAAGAGAGTGAAGTTTAAATTTCAAGATGAAAAAAGGGGTAAGCGACTGGTCGACGCAATACAAAAGAACGTCCCAGACAGACAACTAAAGATTGTACACGTCTGCGGCACCCACGAGGTCACAATTACAAACAATGGGTTACGAAGCCTTCTTCCAGAACAGTTAGATATTCGTGAAGGTCCCGGTTGTCCCGTATGCGTAACCCCTACACGAGATCTGGACGGAGCAATCCAGCTTGCCCGAAAAAACGCAATAATCGCCGCCTTTGGCGACATGATGAACGTTCCCGGAACTGAATATTCTCTGAATGACCTAAAATCCGAGGGAGCGGATATCAGGCTCGTGTACAGTGTAAGCGAAGCTGTGGAAATAGCACAAAAAGTCAGTAAAGAAGTAGTATTTCTCGGAGTTGGATTCGAAACAACAGCACCCATGACCGCCGCAGTGCTAGTCGGAAATCCACCCAGAAACTTTAGCATATTACCCAGCAACAAGTTAATACCACCGGCAATGGAGAGCTTAATGGAACTGCCCAAAAACAATGTCGATGGATTCATCGCCCCGGGTCATGTCTCTACAATTATCGGTTGTAAACCGTATGAACCCATAGTTGATCGATATCAAATTCCGATAGTAGTTGGAGGATTTGAACCACTTGACATCTTGTATTCGCTTGCATTAATAGTCCAGCAAATATCCAAAGATGCCCCCAAGGTCGAAAACGGCTACCCACGAGCCGTCAATTACGAGGGTAACCAACGATCGAAAGACCTCATTGAGGAAGTATTCCAGGTAAGTAACAGCATCTGGCGAGGGATTGGAGAGTTACCTGACTCTGGGTTGACGCTAGGACCCGAGTACCACGAGTACAACGCTTATACCAGATTCGACGTCGACCCCGAACCAGGCAAAGATGTGATACCTAATTGCCTTTGCCCACAGGTGCTGACAGCGCGAGCAACCCCGGATGAGTGTAGCTTGTTTGGTACCAAATGTACCCCAACAAGCCCATACGGACCATGCATGGTTGGAGAGGAAGCCATGTGCAATATTTGGTTTCGGTACGGAGGCAGACCACAGCTATGAATAAAAACGCCCAAGATAAGGTAAAAATCATTCACGGAGCGGGCGGTCGCGCAATGGACCAACTCATCAGCGATCACATTCTAAATATATTTACAAACAAATCGGCCGGCAAGATTGGTTTGGACGAGCTCGACGATGGTGCAACAATCGATGGAACTGAGGGCAAAACCGTAGTACTCACAACTGATAGTCATCTGGTTAAACCATTGTTTTTTCCCGGAGGAGATATAGGTAGGCTAGCTGTCAGTGGCACGATCAACGACTTAGCAGTAATGGGTGCCAAGCCCCTAGCTCTTACTTCGAGCTTGATCATTGAAGAAGGTTTAAAGTTATCCGAGCTGGACAGGATCCTTTCGTCAATGGAGAAAACATGCCATGAAGCGGGTGTACCGATCATCACCGGTGATACAAAGGTGATGGAAAAGAACGATATCGACAAAATAGTGATTAACACCGCCGGGGTCGGGATTACAAACGTGCCAACAACTGACTCGGGTTTGAGACCTGGCAACAAAGTAATAGTTACAGGAACCATCGGCGATCACGGAATGGCATTAATGCAATACAGGGAGGGGCTAAGTTTTAAGTCAAAACTGGAGTCGGACATAGCTCCATTAAATAATTTGTTGGAATTAGCCCAGGATTCAGGGGAAATTACTGCAATGAAGGATCCAACACGCGGTGGCCTCGCAGCCGCTTTAAATGAAATGGCGACAAAAAGTAATCTGGGAATAACTCTAAAAGAAAAATCCATTCCGATAAAGGAACCTGTACTAGGAATCTCGGAACTTATTGGGATTAGCCCTTACAATGTTGCAAACGAAGGAAAAGCCATAGTTGTGACCAACGCGGAGAGCGCAAACAATGTGGTAAACGAACTTCAAAAAAACGAGCTAGGTAAAGATGCCAGAATTATCGGAGAAATCACTGAAGAGTGGCCGGGTAAGGTAATAATGGAAACTGAAGTCGGTGGAAGACGTTTCCTTGACGCACCATTAGGCGATCCAGTCCCCAGAATCTGTTAAATACCTACTACCTTTTTCGATTGGCCTGGATACAAATCGGTTGATAGAATAACCTTATTTTAGTAAGTTTTGCAGAAGGTTCACACGTGGAGGGATATTTGAGTGAGCAAACATAGGATTTACGAGATTGCAAATGAATTGGGCACAGAAAGCAAAGAACTACTTAACAAGTTAACGGAACTAGGGATGGGGGACCTGACACCACTTAACACGGTTGACGAAGAACATTATCAATTAATACGAGATTTATACCTACAAGAAGCAGAGAAACCAGAAGAGGAACCAACCAAGGAAATAACCAAAGAAAAAGAAAAAAAGGAAGCTGAAAAAGCAATAAAAGAATCACCTCCCAGACCTGCCGTCATTTCAGTCCTCGGTCATATCGACCACGGCAAGACTACCCTGTTAGATTCCATTAGAGAAACCAAGGTAGCCAGTAAAGAAGCCGGCGGTATTACTCAATCCATAGGTGCGTACCAGCTGGACTGGGGAGAAAATACATTTACTTTCCTAGATACACCAGGCCATAGAGCCTTTACTTCGATGCGTTCTCGCGGAGCGCAAGCAACGGACATCGCAATTCTCGTAGTAGCAGCCGACGACGGGGTTATGGATCAGACAAAAGAAGCCATTGACCACATCCAAGCTGCGGGAATTCCAATGATAGTAGCGATAAACAAAATAGATAAGAACAACGCAAACCCCCAAGAAACCATGAATCAACTAGCTCGCGAAGGACTTACTCCGGACGAATGGGGCGGGGATACAATAATGGTCCAGTTATCAGCATTAACGCGTGAAAACATCGAAGAGCTACTGGATATGTTAAACCTGGTAGCACAAATGGAAGACTTACGCGGAGACCCCGAAGGCGAACTAGAAGGTTTCATAGTTGAAAGTCATTTGGATCCACGCATGGGGCCTTTGGCCACTGCAATCATTAAACAAGGAACGTTAATACCCCGAGACATACTTGTGGTCGGAAGTACACATGGCAGAGTACGGTCTCTATCAGACAAAAACGGTCAAATAGACGAAGCAGGACCGAGTAAACCCGTGGAAATTATGGGCTTAAAAGACGTGCCCCCGGCGGGTGCGAACCTCGAACGATACGACGATTTAGGCACGGCCAAACAAATAGCGAACCAACGCAAAGAGGAGAAAAAACAGAAAAGTCGCAGGGCTAGACCCTCTGTTGAAGAATTATTTGCCAAAGCGGACAAGGACAATCTGGATCTGGTTTTGAAAGCAGTTTCTCGGGGATCACTTGACGCAGTCAAAAAAGAACTAAAAGAAATAGAAGTCGAAGATATTGAAATTGAAGTTCTACACGAGGGGGTTGGAGATATTGCTGAAAGCGACATAATGCTGGCCTCGTCGTCTGAAAACTACGCCGCAGTTTTAGGATTCGGTGTAAAGATTCCAACCAAGGCCCAGGCAGAGGCCGAACGTCTGGATATCCCTGTTGAAACTTACAAAATCATCTATGATCTTGTGGACAGCGTAAAGAGGGCAATTGGTGAAGTCAAAGGACCACAGTATAAAGAAGTCAAGGTAGGAGAAATAGAAGTCCGACAGGTATTTGAAGTTAGCGACGTGGGTGTAGTGGCGGGTTGCTATATAGAGTCAGGACAAGTAACTAACAAATCAATTATCAAAGTTCACAGAAACGATGAAGTCGTTCACAGTGGAACTATTTCCAGCCTAAAACGATTTAAAGAGGACGTAAGCGAAGTGGGAGAAGACTACGAATGCGGTATAGCTCTTGAGGACTTCGAGGACTTTCAGGAAGGAGATATTCTAGAAGCATACACCAAGGAGAAAGTCGAAGTTTTCTAACCTGAACTTCCTCCTGTCGAGGGAAAAGAATGAGCGTCGGAGTATTAACAATAGATTTCGTTGTTTTTGGCACTCGCTCTTTAAAAGACAAACGTTCCATAATCCAGCCCTTCATAAACAAGATAAGAAATAACTACAACGTTTCCATCAATGAATTAGATAGGGATGATGATTCAAACCGAGCCACCATTGGATTCGCCCACATCTGTAGTTCCAGCAAATGTAACCACAGGAAATTCTCTCAAATTATCTCTGAGGCGGAACGAGTTAAAGATCTTCATATCGAGAACTATACAACCGAGGTAATATAATCATGGCAAGTAGAGCGAAGCGGCGAAAAGAAGAGAAATACAAGCGAGCTCTAGCAAACATTATTCAGGAAGAGACTCGAGACAAAAACTTCAAAACCGCAACAATCACCGACCTGAAGTTAACAGACGATTTTAAGTACGCAAAAGTATTTGTGGATTTGATTGGTAATGAAGAAGAAAAGGAAAAAGCACTAAATCAGTTTAACGAAAAGGAAGGCTTCTTTCGAACGAATTTGGCGCACAGGGTCAATCCCAGGTTTACGCCAGAACTAGAATTCGTTCTCGACCGAAGTTGGAATCGCATGCACAGAATCGAGAAAATCCTTGAGGAGGACGAAAACCCCAGACAGGATGGCCAATGAAAAACAATGCCATCAACGTCCTGGGGTAATAACATGGAAGCATATGGACCTGTACCATCACGGAGATTGGGAAGAAGTTTGGGCATAAATAATATTCCTGCCAAAAAATGCACCTATTCATGTGTATACTGTCAACTTGGTCGAACAATCACTATGCAGACAAAAAGGGAAAGCTTTTACGAACCATCCCTGGTAGGACAAACTGTCAGAGAACAGGTCGAAAACGCCAAGCGAAACGATAACAAGATTGACTATCTCACCTTTGTCCCTGACGGTGAACCAACGTTAGAGATAAACCTGGGGAAACAGATCGACGCATTACGCTCAATGGGGATGAAGATAGCCGTCATATCCAATGGCTCCTTGATATCACAAAAAGAGGTTAGAACCGCCTTGGGAAAAGCTGATTGGGTCTCGCTTAAGGCAGACGCTGTTAGCGAAACAATCTGGAAAAAAGTGGACAGGCCGCATAAATCCCTAGTTTTATCGGAAATCCTGGAGGGTGCCAAAACGTTTGCAAAGGACTTCGAGGGTCACTTATCAACGGAGACAATGCTTATAAAGGACATAAATGACTCCAAAGCGCAGGTCAGCCAGGTAGCTGATTTTCTCCAGCAGCTCAAACCGGACAGTGCATATCTTGCCATCCCAACACGGCCCCCGGCGGAAGACTGGGCTAAACCTGCCAACGAGGAAGCGATTAACCGTTCATTCCAAGTATTTAACAGACAACTGGAAAACGTCGAATATTTAATCGGCTATGAGGGGAACGAATTCTCGTTTTCCGGTGACATTGAAAAGGATATTCTAAGTATAACCTCGGTTCACCCTATGAAAGAGGAAGGAGTAAAAGAACTGCTAAAACGGGGAAGCGCCGACTGGAACATTATAGAGAAATTGATTGAAAAAGAAAAGCTGATAAGAACCAACTTTGAGGGGGAAAATTTCTACATTAGAAAACTGCCAAATTTATAACCTCACCTTAACAGTCAATCTCTCGTGGCTCCGAGTTTCTTGGCGGTTGCTTGCCGGGGTTTGACCATACTTACGTCCCCACCTGGAAAGCGCCCGAGACTGAGTTGATATATGTCATATTCCCAAATGACTAAGCTCATTTATTTACGCCACTGTAAATTTTATAGTTTAGTGCTATTATAATTGAAGAATGATTGCTGACATCGCTACTGTATAATAAAAATCAGTCGAATGATAGATCATCTTGATTCACTGGGAGGAAAGTAATGACAGTCAAACAAGAAGAACAGGTACAACGTTGGACCACGGATAGAGGATATCTTTACATAAGAGAAGAATACTGTAAGGGTTGTGGGGCGTGCATCGAATTTTGCCCCCGGGAAGTCCTCCAGGAATCTGATCAGCTCAACAAAAAAGGATACCGCCCTCCAGAACCAGTTGCTCCCGAAGAATGCGTGAACTGTGGTCTATGTGAACGAGTATGCCCGGACTTCGCAATCTGGACGTCAGAAGACAAGGACGAGTCCAACTATGAAGGCTAACTTATCTAATATGTCAAAACAGACAGCAACAATCAATGAAGATTTAAATCACCCGTTGAACATACTTGGGGGTGCTATCGATGCCAGTCATGGTTGATAAAAAACCGGAAAAACCGCAGAGCGTTCAAGCAAAACATCCTATGGAAAAGTACCTTAGGGTTGAGCGCCTCCCGCACATTTGGTGCTCTGGTTGTGGGTTAGGTACAGCACTAAATGCTTACTGTCATGCATTAGACGACGAAGGCTTTGGCCTGGATGATTTTTCCGTAGTCTCCGGAATTGGATGTTCCGGGCGTGCCGCCGGATATATAGCCTCTGATTCTTATCACACCACTCACGGACGAGCAATACCTTTTGCAACCGGGCTTAAGCTGGCAAACCCTAAAATGAACGTAACGGTCTTCAGCGGAGATGGAGACCTATTTTCTATTGGAGGAAACCATTTCATACATGCTGCCAGAAGGAACATTGACCTATCAGTAATTTGTGTTAATAACTACACTTATGGAATGACGGGAGGCCAGGTAGGACCAACGACACCGACAAAAGCCATAGCTACTACTGCTCCCTATGGGAACTTTGAGCGTCCATTTAACTTGCCCGACCTTGCAGCCTCTGCTGGTGCCGTTTACGTGGCCAGATGGACAAGCCTCCACGTTAGACGAATGAAGAAGGCTTTCCGGAAGATAATAACCAAAAAGGGATTTACCTTTGTAGAGGTTATATCTCCATGTCCAACAGGATTTGGCAGGAAAAACGATCAAGGAGAAGCTCTAGACGAACTAAAGGCATACAAAAAACGATCCGTGATAAGAGACGGTGCAGACACTACTGAAGTAGACATTAAGATGGATCCTGACTCCGAAATCGTCGTCGGTACTTTCCTCGACGAGGAAAAACCTACTTATTCCGAAGTTAAACGAGAACAATTAGAAGGCGAGGTGTAAATTACCAGGATACTAACCGGGGATCAAGCCAAATCAACGTGGTGAACTGCTTCCCTCTTGGTTAAGTTTAATTGTTTACATTGTTAACAGCCCGAAGATCATGCTGTAGTCACAAATTTGTATTATAGGAACACGAAAATATATAAATATTTGGAAAACGCCAGTTTGAACGTTTTAGGAGGTCAATATGGGTAACAAAATAGGTGTGTTTCTCTGCCGATGTGGGGGCAATATCTCCGATGTCATAGATATGGAGCAACTTGAAGATTTTGCTTCCTCATTAGACGGAGTAACTCATACCCGTGTTCATGAAAATATCTGTTCTCAACAAGGACAAGACATTATCTCACAAGAAATTGACGAAGAAGACCTGGATGGTGCCGTAGTTGGTGCATGCTCACCCCATTTCCACGGAGAGGATTTCAGAGACACAGTGGGAAGGTCCCATCTAAGTCCTTACCAGTTAGAGATCGCTAATTTGCGTGAGCAAAATTCCTGGGTTCACTATGACGATCATCAAGCAGCTTTAGAGAAAGCAAAAGCAGAGATCGCGGGAAAGGTAGAAAAGGTAAAACGCAATGATGCACTTGAAATAATAAGAACTTCCATTGGCAATAGCGCACTTGTAATCGGTGCTGGGATTGCTGGGATACAGGCAGCGTTAGACCTAGCCGACGAAGGTTTCGAAGTTTACGTAGCCGAGGAAAGACCGGACATAGGCGGTAAGATGGGTCGGCTTGGAAGAACGTTCCCAACCCTGGACTGTGCACCATGTATATTGGATCCAAAGATGTCGGATTTGATGTCTCACGAAAACATCACTGTCTTTACCTACACAGACGTAGAAGATATCCGGGGATCAATCTCGAACTACGAAGTTGACATAAGAATAAATCCGAGATACGTGAAAGACAACTGCACGGCGTGTGGAGATTGTGTCGATGTCTGTCCCGTAGAGGTAGAAAACGAGTTTGACTACGGGATGGGGACCAGGACAGCTATTTATTCCAGTCACGAAGAAGCAGTGCCAGAGACCTATTTAATAGACATGGAGAACTGTATTCAGCCTAGCGAACTCCATCCACCTGGCTCTCCATGCGTAGAGGTCTGTCCCGTAAATGCAATAGATTTCAGTCAACAAGAAGAACACAAAACCATCGAAGTAGACACCATAATAGTTGCCACTGGATTTGACATTTACGATATGAGCAAAATAGGAGAGTACAATTACGAAAGCAGCAAGAATATCATTCATGCCGGTCAATTAGAACGAATGATGATCGGTACTGGGCCCACAGACGGCGTGATCAGACCCTCGGATGGCAAAACGCCAAAAAGTGTAGCCTGGGTCCTGTGTTCTGGCTCTAGAGATGAAGACCACAACGAATACTGTTCTCAAATATGTTGCATGTACTCGATGAAACAAGCCCGTTTACTTCGGAACTCCCTTGGGCCCGATGCCCGACTGTCCCTGTTTTACACTGATATAAGAGCCGCGGGCAAAGGTTTCGAAGAGTTTTATAACGATACTCAAGACAACAACATCGAGTTCATCCGCGGGCGGCCATCGAAAGTAGCCCCAACCCCTGACGACAAGGTGGAAGTAACTGCAATAGATACTACCATAAACGAGCAATTGGAATACAACTACGACCTAGTAGTCCTCGCGCCAGCTATCGTACCCTCAGAGGGAACAAAGAAGATCGCAAGAATACTGAAACTGGCAAGGAGTGGCGACGGATTCTTAAAGGAAAGCCATCCCAAATTTAAACCAGTTGACACACAATCCAAGGGCGTTTTTATTGCCGGTACCGCTCAGGGTCCGAAAGATATTCCCAGTTCCGTACTTCAAGGTGGCGCAGCTGCTTCCAGAGCGAAAAACCTAATTGGTGTAGATGAAATTACTCTGGATCCGGTAATAGCGGAAATCAACCAGGAAGCTTGCGACGGATGCAGTGATCTCGAATCACCACAATGCGTAGACAATTGCCCATTTGACGCGATAGAAATAGGCGAAAACGGAAAAGCACAGGTCAACCAAATCCTCTGTAAAGGTTGTGGGCTCTGCCTAAGCTCTTGCCATCAATCAGCAATATCAATTAAAAACTACAGAGACGATCAGGTCCTGTCAGAAGTTAGAGGTTTACTAGAAACTGGAAAGGAACCGCGCTTGCTCGCTTTTCTAGACAGCAACTGCTCGTACGTTGCCCTGGATATGTTGTCGAATCGTCGGAAGCTCTATGCCAGTAACATCTTGCCAGTGGAGATACCTGATGGAGCAATGGTAACTCCGGATTGGATTGTCCACGCACTGCAAAACGGCGCTCAGGGTGTGTTTATCGGTACGTGTGAGGGAGGATCAGATCCCTTCTCGCCGGAGTGTGCCACCAAGACAGAAGAAAATGTCAGAGTTGCCAAAGAACGATTAGAAGACTTATCTATCGATCCTGATAGGGTGGCGCTTAAACTTGCCGTCACAGGTGCTCCTGACCCTGTACTAACTGCTATAGAGGATCTAAACGATAAAATAATTCAGATGGAACGAGGCAAAGTAGGTACCCACAGTTAATTATAGCCTAGTGCAGCTTTGTAAAATAAAAGCACTTATAGCGGAAAAGGGGTATTAAACTCTTTAGAGAAGATAGATATAACGAGCAGAAACTACAAATAGTGGTTTAACAAGTATTCTTAAACATTTCTAGCGAATCGTTATCTATATTCGCTGTCTTGGTTAAGGCCTGCTCGTCTACTAGTATCATTTTGTCTCCATCAACCTGGATGGTTCCGTTATTTACCATCTTTTTCATCAAACGCCTTAGCGTTTCAGAAGAAACACCCAGGAGATTCGCAAGAGTAGGATTAGGTAACTCAAGGTCGATCAACGTACCTTTCTCCTGGGTTCTGCCAAATTTTTCGCCTAGAGCAATTAACAAACAGGATAAATTCTGTTGAGCGCCTTCGGAAAAATCACGGGTCAGTTTAAGTTCAAGACTTGCTACCTGCTGTGATAACCATTTACATAAACTAAATAGTGTATGGGGATGTTCTCGCAAAAAGTTTCTAAATGCCCCGCGCTCAACTAAGATTAACTCACAGTCCGTCAAGGCTCGGGCATACTGAATATTCGAATCTTCTTTATCCATGAACAAAGACTCCAGGCCAAACCACCCACCACGGCCCAGAAACCTTAACACACGGCGTTTATCGGTTCGAGCGTACTTACCAACTCTGATCAATCCATCGTAGACCACGTAAACCGTAGAAGCCAACGAACATTGCTGTGCTATAAGATCCTCTCGCTTATATCGTGTTAAAAACACCGAATCCGATAGCCCGGCTAATTCCTGACAATTGACGTCCCCAAGATAATTGGCTAAAAATTCAGAAATTCTCTTAAATTCTTCATTTACGCCATCCATAAGTTGACTCCCTCCGCAAAGATGACATTCAAAACCACTTTCCTATCCCAAATCACTAGTTATGCACAGGTTATGCACAGGATTTAAAAAGAATCGCTTCGATTTCTTGCAGCAACTACCAGAAGCAGGAAATTTTCAGTAGAGATCACACACCCTTACACCCCATGTAGGAGCTGCTGGCCAATTCTTCCAGAGTTACGGGATCGGAGATTACGACTTCCTCCGATTTTCGCTCCACACAACCTGCTTCCTCAAAATTCTTCAACGCAGACGTAACTGATCCTTTAGACACTCCAAGGATGCTGGCAAACGTTTTGCGCGTAAATTTATAAGGGATAACTATCTTAGACCCTTCCTGTCTTCCCCATTTACTTCCAAGATGTAACAGTAGATTAGCAAGGTTGTTTTCTATCGTATTACAGGTACAGCGTATCAATCTGGCTTCAAACGCTCGTATATCCCGTGACAGCAACTTTGCAAAATCGAAAAAGGCACCGTTTTTTGAATACAAGAAAGACAAAAAGGAGCTTTTCTCCAAAAAGCCCGTACTCGTATCTACCAACGCTCTCGCTTTACCAAAATGAGGACTTAACGATTCCGTAAACAGCCTCTCCACCCCGAGCATCTCGCCAGGTCCAACCAACCTTAGCGTGATATCTCCATCCCCCTCAGCCTCCCTTTTCCCATAACGCACGAAACCGTTACAAATCATGTAAACACCGTCCGCTGGCGAGCCTTCTTGAAATATCAAATCGCCTTCTTTGAAATTTATCATCCTAACGGACTGCTGAATCTCCTCCAAATCCCCCGGACTCAAGCTTCCAAAAATTGTTGACAAACAGTTTCTTGCCTTGCCAATTTGATCCTTACATGGAGCCATTCCAATAACCTCCATTCGGTAATTTACCAATAATAGCAGTTAGTTTTTCCTCTGTTTGAAGAACAATACTCCATACACCCCTGTACTACCCCTGGTTGTTTATCATGTCACTAACAATATTATACAAGAGCCACTGAAATAAAGATACGACAAATATCCGGTTGACGAACAGTCTATCTCGTTTAAAACATTACTTGATGTGGGCTAAATTTAAAACCTATCCACCGAAATTTTCCATACAGGAGGATTATTATAGATTAAGACAGGACAATCAATTCAACATAAGGCAAGGTTCTGAGGGTAAAAGATTCGTTTTTTATGGTAACTCATCAATAATTTTTGCTCCCCACAAACCCACAAAAGTGACTATTAATCTCCATTTTAACTAAGCGATATCATACTCTCGCAATTGTAATCACATTAACATTAATTAGATAAAAATAAGAGGAATACAAGATTGCAAGGGCACTGATGAGAAATCAATAATCGGAGGTGGAGAACATGTGTAAAGGTACAATGAAAACTGTACTGGACAAATGCAGTGAAGACAAAGAGTTTGTCGCAAAATTATCCGATAACTGTCCCGAAACGTTGAAGGCATTCAACTTAACTCCGGAGGAACGATGCGCGATCATTGAAGGAGATATAACCTGGGCAGAAAAACACCTGAATAGCTTGACCGATAAGGAGAAAACCTGGTTCAAGTGCAGATTACAACAAGAAAGATGGTAATTTTCTTGGATTCAAGGACAAGTACTTAACTAAACTCTTTTGAAACAGGTTGTTCCTGCCAGACAATTGAGGTCTTACTGTAAAGTTCATCCACCAAACGTTAGATAAGGACTTCATAACCAGGAAGTGGGGTTTGCTCACCATCAGGGGTAGTTCAAACCCATAAAACAGATCGTTTTACCCCATCCAGCTGAACTTTTAAGCACCCCGACTCTCGACCATCTCACAATTTTCTTATTGCCTTAATGTCGGGTATACTTAATTTTGACCAGTAAATAGCTATCTAAATCAAAAGGGGAAAGAAATGAAAAAGAACGTTGGAAACTTTGATAGTAGAATCCGGACTAGGCTGGGGATGATCTTAGTCATTGTCGGTATCCTGGGTCTGGCAAATTTGCTCACACTGGGAACAGTTGCCTCGATTGTCTTAATGATCGTGGGTTTAATATCTTTTTGGACCGGTCAAACCAGAAAATGCACGGTTTATTATATTGCTAATATTGACACTCTCGAAGAGGAAAACCAAGGAGAAAAATCAGGGAATAATGGTTGAGACAGGTCTGAAAGATAAAACCGTATTGATAACCGGGGCTTCCGGTGGAATAGGGAGTGTATGCGCAAAGACCTTCGCTAAGGAAAAAGCCAACCTCGTTCTGCATGGTTACCAGAACATGAATGCGATCCAGAAACTTCATGCAGAATTGAAAGTGGATACTCTGCCCGTTCGGGCAAACCTTACCGATGAAGAAGAAACAAAGCGGTTATTTAATTCAGCCCATAAGGAATTCGGGGCTGTAGACGTACTTGTAGCAAACGCCGGCATATGGCCGGAAGAAAATCTGTCAATTGTTGATATGTCCTTGGAACGCTGGAATAAAACCATAGAAACAGATCTAACTTCCGTATTCCTTTGCTCACGAGAGTTCTTCCGGTCTATAGAGAAGACACAGGTTGACTCCCCCTCACTGGTTGTTATTGGCTCAACCGCCGCGCTATTCGGTGAAGCAGGACACGCCGACTACTCGGCAGCTAAGGCTGGGGTCGCTTACGGATTAACCAAAACCTTAAAAAACGAAATAGTTCGATATGCGAAAAAAGGTAGAGTAAACGCAGTCTGCCCTGGTTGGACCAAGACATCCATGGCTAAATCCAAAATGGACGGTAAGGCCGTAGACGCTGCCAAACTACGAACGAGATCGCTAAAGGAGATAGCAAGACCGGAGGACATAGCCAATGCAGTTCTGTATCTAAGTTCAACTAAACTGGCCGGACACGTTACTGGTGAAATACTAACTGTTTCGGGAGGCATGGAGGGTCGGGTTATCGATATTTAGTCATTTGAAACTCTCCGCTAGATTTGTCTCCTGTAAGTGTATATCTATGCACTCAAGGAGCCAGGGATAATGGGCATCTCTCCACTGAGCCATGCGGGTCAAAACACTATTATAAGGTAGATCAAGCTAAATCGTTTGAAGGATTTCGAATTCTGCCACTACGGGCAAGTGATCGGATATATCAAGGGTATCCTTCTGTCTGACGTAATGATCTCCCAATTTAGTTCTATCAGAAAGAAATAGATAATCTATAGTCTTGTTTGGTTTCGTTATTTTCGGGTCGTTGGGGAAGTGAGTAAACCACTCCTCGTAATTTTCACCATTTACTTCTTTGTAAGTGGGAACTGGCTGGTAATTTTCAAACAATACCTTTATCTCCCGTTCATCACCATAAACCCGGTCCCGCTGTTCAACAAATATGTCACTTTTTTCACCGGGCGGTAGGAGGTTAAAATCCCCTCCAAGCATCCATGGATGCCCCTGGTTACTTCTTTCCTTTAGTAACGAGTCTATTTTATTGACCTGGCGAGTCAGCACGCTAGTACCGTGAGCAAAAGCTGATAAATGTGTATTAAAAACTAGCAAGTCCTTTCCCTTATCTCTGGGAAGTTTTACTTCCAATACTGCTCGTTTTAAATCAAACTGCTGAACAATGAAATTATCCGGTTTCAATGCTAATTTATAACGGACTGCCTCTTTCATCTGATACTTGGAAATAAACGAAAGTTTCATACCCACAGAGCCCATTATGTGCGGGTGAGGAACAAACGCCGCCTTCCAATAAAACGTCGAGGTGTGACAGCAATATTCATCCGGCAAGAGAGCAAGCAGTTTAGCCAATTGATCCTCGTGATCAGTCCGTTTGGCACCATCGTCTACTTCCTGGAGTAAAACAATGTCCGGGTTCTGTTCCTTGATAACTCTTGCCACTTCTTTCGTGGTCTTATCTATATCTTCGCTAGAAGGACGTTCGTCCGTACCAGAACCGGAATCGTAGTAAAAATGGTAGTTCTTACCAGCCATGTATTGTACGTTCCAGCTCAAGACCTTTAGCTTTTTGGAAGCGGGTAAAACCGGTGCGCTTTCAGAACCAACCACCCGGACGGATTGAGCCTCGTGAGGGTGAAAAGTAGAAAACCATACCCAACCAAAAAAGATAATTGCCAGTGCAATGACAAATCCCACTATTCCCACAAGCAATTTCATGGGTCCTGGTGACAAAAACTGCATGTGCCTATCACTCCTTAAATACCCCTCTCATAATACGGGTAAACTCGTATTAGTCAAACCTTAAGTCGAGGGATTCTTACATTTGTACTGAAAAATTTCGGTTACTCCTGCGTTCAATGTTCGAAGAAATAGGTGGAGCAGCACCGGTTCCTAATAATAACCTAGTTGCAGTCCGGACAGTATCTCCGGATAACTTAGCCCGCTCTATCTGTTAATTCAGGCAAAGATCTATATAATTTACAGGTTAATTACATTTTTCCAGTCTTTGAGGTGAGTAATTTATGAAATTGAGTAAAGCAAAATATGAAAGAATGCAACAGTTAAGCGATGAAAACGACGTGATAAAAGCAGCTGCAATGGACCAACGAGGTTCTCTGGTCCAAAGGCTGTCCGACGCCTGCAGTATACCGAAAAACGAAGTTACAGATCAAATGATGGAAGAATTCAAAGAAGCAGTATCCGAAGTCCTGACGCCCTATGCAAGCGCAATACTTTTAGACCCAGAATGGGGAATGCCAGGTGCTAAAGCACGCCAGGATGGCACGGGTTTGATAACCTCTTACGAGAAAAGCAGCGCCTCGAGAGAATACGCTGAGATTTACGATCATAGTCTCCCGGCGAAAATAAACGAACTCATACCCAACTGGACTGTGAGTAAATCGATAGACGCCGGAGCGGATGCTATTAAGCTACTTATTTACTACCATCCCGACGAGGAAAGAATCTATAACGCTCCCAAGGAGGCATTGGTAGAAAGGGTCGGCGCCGAATGTGCTCACCACAACATACCCTTCTTTTTAGAATTTCTCGGTTATGGAGTGAATGGCGAAGATTGGAAAAACGATCCCGCACTCGCCAGAGAGAAACCGGACGTAGTAAGAAGAAGTATCGAAGAGTTCTCTCAGGAGCGTTATAACGTCGACGTACTAAAAGTTGAAATTCCAGTTAACATGGAATTCGTGGAGGGTACCGAATCCTTCCAGGGCAAAAAGGTCTACGACAGAGATGAAGCCTTACAACATTTCACTTCCGCCGCTAGCGCGGCAAAAAGACCGATGATTTACCTCAGCGCCGGAGTAGACGCCCCTCAAATGAGAGAGAGCTTAAGGTTAGCCAACGAAGCAGGGGTAAACTGGAATGGCGTACTATGTGGCCGGGCTACCTGGCAAAACGGAATAGAGGAGTACGCAGAAAAAGGCGTAGAAGGCCTAATTAGCTGGCTTAAATCGGGAGGAGTCGAAAATATAACCAAAATGAACGCCATCATCGACGAAGGAGCAAGTCCCTGGTACGCAGTCTATGGAGGGGAAGAAAACCTGGAACTCGTTGAATAACTGCGTTACAAAAACTCCTGGACTTCTAGGAATTACAAAGTCAGGTAATTTTGGTGGGTC
>Ga0102934_1000229_pt1 | contig 34922 bp, 30 predicted proteins | sample SalPonR2_A_D1_MG_FD_78175 | JGI IMG/M metagenome (GOLD analysis project Ga0102934, IMG submission 78175) | Salt pond soil microbial communities from South San Francisco under conditions of wetland restoration - Salt Pond MetaG R2_A_D1_MG | ecosystem: Environmental > Aquatic > Marine > Intertidal... | reverse complement strand
AGAGATATGAAAAGGGAGGACGGGCCATGAAGATCGGATTCATCGGGTTGGGCAACATGGGCGCGCCGATGGCCGCGGGTCTCGTGGCCGCCGGCCATGAGGTGACGGGCTTCGACGTCGCGGGCGTGACCGTCGAGGGCGTCGCACAGGCCACGAGCGGGGCGGAGGCCGTGGAGGGGGCCGAGGTCGTCATCACCATGCTGCCCAATGGCGCGATCCTGCGCTCCGTCTCGGCCGGGATCCTGCCGGCGATGACCAGGGGTGCCGTGCTGCTCGATTGCTCCACCGTCGACGTGGCCTCGGCCCGCGACGTCGCGGCCGAGGCGGAGGCGGCAGGCGTAGGCTTTCTCGACGCACCCGTCTCGGGCGGCGTGGGCGGCGCTGCGGCGGGCACGCTCACCTTCATGGTGGGCGGAAGCGACGCGGCCTTCGCGACCGCGAAACCGCTGTTCGAGATCATGGGCCAGAAGGCGGTGCATTGCGGGCCGGCCGGAAACGGGCAGGCCGCCAAGATCTGCAACAACATGATCCTCGGCGCCACCATGATCGCGACCTGCGAGGCCTTCGCGCTCGCCGACAAGCTGGGGCTGGACCGGCAGGCGATGTTCGACGTGGTCTCCACATCCTCGGGCTATTCGTGGTCGATGAACGCCTATTGCCCCGCGCCGGGCGTAGGCCCGCAGAGCCCGGCGGACAACGACTACAAACCGGGTTTCGCCGCCGACCTGATGCTAAAGGACCTGCGCCTGAGCCAGGAGGCGGCCGAAGCCGTGGATGCCGACACGCCCATGGGGGCACGCGCCATGGCGCTTTACGCGCAATTCGTGGAGGAGGAAGACGGAAAGGGCCGTGATTTTTCCGCGATGCTGCCGCGGTTTGAGCGGCGGGGGCGGCCAGACTAGGGTTCGCGCGCCGCAAGCGGTGCCGGAATTTTTCTTGACGGATATACCAAATGTGTCACACTCACTTTTGACACTCCAAGACATGTCCGCAGTCAGCCCAGTGCGCGACGAATTTGACGGCTGATGGTGCACCTCGTGTCGCTGCACTGGGCCGCGGACATCCCGGACTGAACCTTTGATGGGAGTGTCTGACCCCATTTCGGTGGGGTTTCTTTTTGGCCGCTTCCCAGCGCTTTCAACCAGTCAGCAAAAAATGTGAAAAAGATTCACTTCCCCTCTTGCGGGCGGGGTCTGGCTACCCATATTCGTAAATGTGATTAACATTAACATCCGCGGCGAGATCGAAAGGAGACCCCGATGACGACATCTTCAACCCAGGCCCCCATGGTTCGGGAGGCGCAGAACTGGTTCGCGCGCGCCGAAGCGTGGCTCGATGCGCGCGGCAAGGTCGCGTGGATCGCCGCCATGGTTCTGGCCCTCATCCTGTTCTGGCCCGTCGGCCTCGCCCTTCTCGCCTACATGATCTGGAGCAAACGCATGTTCAATGGAAGCTGCAACAAAAGCCGCCACTCGGCCCGCAACACTTTCCGTAGCTCGGGCAACAGCGCCTTTGACGCCTACAAGGCCGACACGCTGCGCCGGCTCGAAGAGGAACAGGAGGCGTTCGAAGCCTTCCTGCAGCGCCTGCGCGACGCCAAGGACAAGTCCGAGTTCGACCAGTTCATGGACGATCGCGCGCGGACCGCGAACCGGGACGCAGGCGACACGGCGCCAGCCTGATTGCCAGCCGAGCCCCCTGCCCCGGCGCATCCCTGTCGCCGGGGCAAGCCTGCGGCCGGGTCCTTGGAAAGCCCCCCGATCCCGGACCCGGCCGCCCCCAACCGCGACATGCCCCCCTTGCGCGGCGCGCCCGCGCAAGACAACCATGCCCCTGACACGAGACCTCGACAGCCATGACCGATGCCATGACCCATCCCGCCGGCCTGCCGGATCCCGATTACGACCACGCCTTCTATGACGGCGTACCCGCCAAGCGCCTGTTCGCTTGGATGATCGACGTGATCGTGATCGCGCTCGTGTCGCTGGTCCTCGGCCTTATGACCCTGACCGTTCTGCTTTGGGTCTGGCCGATCCTCTACCTGACGGTCTCTTTCCTCTACCGGTCGGCCACGATCGGAACAGGCTCGGCCACGCTGGGCATGCGGTTGATGAATATCGAGCTCAGGAACGGCCTCGGTCAGCGCCTGTCCCCGGGCGAGGCGATGATTCACACCGGTCTCTACCTGTTCCTTTCGGCCTCGCTGATCCTGCAGCTGATCTCGATCGTCCTGATCGCGGCCTCGCGCCGGCACCAGGGTCTGCACGACCACATCCTCGGCAGCGCCGCGATCAATAGCCCGCGCGGCCAGCGCTAACCAGCGGCAAAAAAACGTGTTGCGGCCGGGTCCCCGGCTAGGGCAGCATTATGGCCACACGACAAGACCGGCCGAACCACACCCATGCGTCACACACTGCCGATAGCGCCACAATTCTACGTGACGGCTCCACAGAGCTGTCCGTACCTGTCTGGCCGGCGCGAGCGCAAGCTCTTCACCGCGCTGCAGGGCGAACAGGCGGAGAAACTGAACAACGCGCTCAGCAAGCAGGGCTTCCGCCGGTCGCAGAACGTGCTCTACCGCCCGTCCTGCACGGAATGCGCGGCCTGTCTTTCGGCGCGTATCCGCGTCGCCGATTTCGCGCCCCGCCGCAGCCAGAAGCGCGTGGCCAAGCGGAATGGCAGTCTCGTGCGCTCCGCGCGCTCGGCCTGGGCCACGGAGGAGCAATACGCGCTGTTCCGGCGATATCTGGACGCACGCCACGCCGAGGGCGGCATGGCCGATATGGACGTGTTCGAATTCGCCGCAATGATCGAGGAGACGCCGGTCAAGACCCGCGTGGTCGAGTACCGCGACCAGGATCGCGAAGACGCGCTGACGGCTGTCTGCCTGACCGACATCCTCGATGACGGGCTCAGCCTCGTCTATTCCTTCTTCGACCCCGACATGGCCCGCAACTCGCTGGGAACCTACGTGATCATGGACCACGTGGCGCTTGCACGCGAAGCGGGGCTGCCCTTCGTCTATCTCGGCTACTGGGTACCGGGGTCGGACAAGATGGGCTACAAGGCGCAGTTCCAGGGGCTCGAGGTCTACATGGGCGGCGAGTGGCAGCGGCTGGGCGACCCTTCAGACTATTCCAATCAGGCCCATCCCCTGTCGATCGACCCGATCGCCCAGCAGGTGGCGCAAATCAACCTGCCGGACCTCCGCGGCGCGGACTGAGTGCTGAGCCTCGTCACGTTTCTGGTCTCAGACTATGACGAAGGGTTACGGTTCTTCGTGGACGGCCTCGGCTGGACCTGCCTCAGCGACGAGGATCAGGGCCGCAAGCGCTGGGTCACCGTGGCCCCGACAGGTGGCGGGACGGGGCTTGTGCTTGCCCTGCCCATGACCGAACGCCAATCCGCGGCCCTAGGTCGTCAGACGGGCGACCGCGTGGGCTTCTTCCTCGAAAGCCGTGATTTCGTTGCGGACGCGGGTCGCATCATCGCCGCTGGCGGGACGTTTCTCGAGGCCCCCCGGCGCGAACCCTACGGCAAGGCGGCCCAGTGGCGCGACCCGTGGGGCAACCTCTGGGACCTGATCCAGAGGCCATGAAAAAGGGGCCCCGAAGGCCCCCTCCCCATGTAAGTAATGGCGCGCGCTAGTTCAGCAGGTCCGGCAGGATCGTCACGATCCCCGGGAACAGCCACAACAGCGCCAGCCCCAGCACCTGGATACCCACAAAAGGCAGCACGCCGCGATAGATGTTGCCTGTCGTCACCTGTGGTGGCGCCACGCCGCGCAGGTAGAACAGCGCGAAGCCGAAGGGCGGTGTCAGGAACGAGGTCTGCAGGTTCACCGCGATCATGATCGTCACCCAGGCCGGGTCGAGCGTTCCGCCATAGATCACCGGCCCGACGATCGGGACCACGATGTAGATGATCTCGAGGAAGTCGAGCACGAAGCCGAGAATGAACAGGATCACCATGACAACGAGGAACACGACCATCTCGTTGTCGAAACTGCGCAGGTATTGCTGGATGTGGTGTTCGCCCCCAAAGGAGATCAGCACCAGGTTCAGCAGCTGCGAGCCGATGAGGATGGTGAAGACCATCGACGTGACCTTCGCCGTCTCGCGCACCACTGGGCTGAGGATGTTCGACCGGAACAGCACCCAGCAGGAGAAGAGCAGCCCGAAGAAGGCGAAGTGGTAGGCGAGCTGCGCCAGAACGTAAGCCACCCAATCCTCGAAGGGCACCGTCTCGCGCGTGATCCTGAGGTCGAAATTCACCCCCAGAAGGATCATGATGACGAGCGCGAAGCTGGCCCAGATCACGATCTTGGACTTGCCGTTTTCCTCCTTCAGCTTGCGGTAGGCGGCAAGCATGATGGCACCCGCCGCGCCGAGCGCGGCCGCCGGCGTCGGATTGGTGATGCCGCCGAGGATGGAACCCAGCACCGCGACGATGAGGATCAGCGGCGGAAACACCACGCGCAGCAGATCGTTGCGCGACATGCGGATCATCGCCTCCCGCACGCCATAAAGCGCAAGCGCGGTCGGCACGGCGAGGATCAGGAAGGTTGCGCCGGCGCCCATCAGCGGCGTGATGAACAGGATGTCGGACAGCAGCGCGAGCGCCACGCCTCCTGCCCCCACATATAGCGGCGTCGGGTCCGAGGCCGGCGAGACACCGCGCGCCACGGCAAGGATAAGCGCGAAGAGCACGAAGATCGTCGCGACGCCCGAGCCGATCGGGGCGACCGCGTCGCGCGCCCGTTCGAAGGCCTCGGCGATCTGCTCTTCGGTCAGTTCGACCTCTTCCTCGGCCGCTTCATTTGCCGCAGCGGTTGCGGCGCGCTCCTCGACGGCGCGGTCCCAGGTCTCCTGGCCGTGCAGCTCGATCATCGCTTCCTGACACTGTTCGGACACGTTGGTCCGGAGCGTCCGGTCCTGCTGCGCGCCGGTCTCCGTCAGGAAGGCCGTCTGACTTCCGATCAGGCCGCCGCTCCCGGCTAGGCCGACCGCGATGAGAATGGCCGCCGGAGCGCCAAGGAACCAAGTCAGCGCCTCGTTGCGGGTGACCGGTTCGGACGCGCTGGTGCCGCCCAGTTCGACCGCGGGCGCCTTGGCCGGGTTGATCAGCGCGAAGCCGAAGGCGTAGGCGGCGTAGAGGAAGGCCAGGAATATGCCCGGCAGAAGCGCGGCCTGGAACAGCGTGCCGACGGACAGGACCGCCGGTTCGCCCAGATAGGTGAGCGCGTCGCTACAGCCCGCAAGCTGCGCCCGCGTCTCCTGCCCCGTGGCGTAGAGATCGCCCACCAGCGTGCCCAGAAGGACGATGACGATCGAGGGCGGGATGATCTGCCCCAGCGTGCCGGAAGCGGCGATCACGCCGGTCGCAAGCTCGGGCGAGTAGTTGTTCCTGAGCATCGTGGGCAAGGCCAGAAGGCCCATCGTCACCACGGTGGCGCCAACGATACCGGTGGAGGCCGCGAGGAACGCGCCCACGATCACGATGGACACGGCCAGACCGCCCGGCAGAGGCCCGAAGACCCGCGCCATGGTGGTCAGGAGTTCCTCGGCGATCTTGGAGCGTTCCAGCGTGATGCCCATCAGGACGAACATCAGGACCGCCAGAAGCGTCTCGATCGACTGGCCGGCAATCACGCGCTCGTTCATCCGATTGACGATGAAGGAGATATTGCGCTCCATCGCCTGTTCCCAGCCACCGGGGAACAGGGCTTCCTCGACGCGCGGCAATTCCGGGTATCGGAACACGGATATGGATTCTCGGATCACCCCTTCGGCCACGAGCGCGGAATATTCCGCCGAGCCCGTGTCGATGGCCTGGTGTATCAGCAGGCCCGCGGAATCCAGCGCGGCGATGATCGCGAACGAGATCATGCCGGCGCCGGCGATGGCGAACGCCACCGGAAAGCCCGTCATGATCCCCGCGAACAGCGTCAGGAACACGATGATCAGGCCGATCTCGACCCCATCCAATCCGAACAGCATGGTCCGTCTTTCCCCTCGTTACGGCGCGTAAGTCGCGGCCGTCAGTCCCAAATTCGCCCCGTCTTCGGCCCGCTCAGGTGGAGCCGGAATGGATGGCGTGTTCCAGATCTTCGGCCTCGTCGCCGGTTTTATCGCGGTCGAGATACTTGTTCTCGCTCTCCTCGCCCTCGACCCATTCCAGGTAGGACCGCCAGAACACCGCGATCGCCTGCAGGAAGACCATCACGCAGAACAGCACGATCAGCACCTTGAAAAGGAAGTAGGCGTTGAAGCCGTTCGGGCTGAAGCCGATGGTCTCGACGTTCCAGCGGAAGATGCGCGCCTGCATCAGCATCCGGTCGATGTCGCTGGTGGAGGTGACCGAGGGCGTCATCAGGTGACGCCACATGAAGAACCAGGCGTAAAGATAGGTGATCACGACGGCGGGCATCATGAAGAAGAGCGCGCCGAACATGTCGATCATCTTCTTCGTGCGGAACTTCACCGCCGAATAGACCAGATCGACGCGGACATGGCTGCCTTGCACGAATGTGTAGGCCACGCAGAGCGTTACCACGATGGCGTTCCAGAACTTCAGGCCCTCGGCCCACCAGCTCAGGTCGAAGGCGACGGCCGTGCCGAAGGGCCCGAGCTCGATCGCGGCGACGCGGAAGATGCGCTGCAGGAACACGATCATCACCTGGATGAGCACCATCAGAAGGCCTGCCCAGGCCGCGGTCCGTCCGACCGCGTTCGCGATGGCCTCGAGGATGCGGACGCCGGTCCACAGGATCTCGCGGTTCCAGACCATGCCGATCGCGGTGAGAATGAGAAAGGTCGTGAAGACGACGAAGAAGAATTCGACCGAAGCACCGTAATAGATGAAGCGCATCACCGCTTCGGGATTGCTCCAGTTCAGCCAGTCGCCGGGATTGGTGACCGCGACGAACAGGTAATAGGGCGCCATCGCGATATTCTGCAGCACCCAAAGGACGAATTCGATCATGTGGTGATCCCCCGAAGGCAGGCGCGTGTTTCAGGCATGTCTTCTCCCGGCAACAGGAGATGCCCCGCCCGGCGCGTCGGTGGCGCCGGACGGGGCAGAGTTCAGGCCGCGATCAGCCCGCGTTCACGCGGTTACGCTGGCGCATGTACTCGCCGTCGCCGATCTCGTACCAGGCCGAGGACTCGTTCATCGAGGCGAAGTAGCTCTCGGCGATCTCGGCATAGATCGGGTCGCCCATGTTCTCTTCACGGACTTCCGCCGAGGCGCGACCGAAGGCATCCCAGACGTCATCGGGGAATTCGCGCGGCTGCACGCCTTCCGCCATCAGACGCGCGAGGGCTGCACCGTTCTCGGCCAGCGACAGCGCGGTGTTCTGCGCGTGCGCGGCTTCGGCGGCGACCTTCACGACCTGCTGCTGCTGTGCGGTCAGCGATTCCCACACTTCGAGGTTGAACGACAGGTGCAGGGCCGAGCCCGGCTCGTGGAAGCCGGCCGTGTAGTAGAGGCTCGTGACCTCCTGGAAGCCCAGACGCTCGTCCGCGTAGGGACCGATCCACTCGGCGCCGTCGATCTGGCCCGAGGCCAGCGCCTGGTAGATTTCACCGCCGGGGATGTTCTGCACCGATGCGCCGAGACGCCCGAGCACCTGGCCACCCTGGCCCGGCATGCGGAAGCGCAGACCCTGCAGGTCGTCCGCCGAGGTGATCTCGGTGTTGAACCAGCCGCCGGGCTGCATCGCGGTCATGCCACACATCAGCGGCTTGAGATTGAACAGCGACGACAGGTTGTCGTGCAGTTCCTGGCCGCCGCGGCGATAGTACCAGTTCGCCATTTCCTGGCTCGTCATGCCGAAGGGCACCGACGTCATGAAGGCGAAGGCCGGATGCTGGTTGAGGAAGTAGTATTCGGCGGAGTGATAGACGTCCGCCTGGCCGGCGGAGACCGCGTCGAACACCTCGAAGGCGCCCACGAGCGAGCCTGCGGGCATCTTGTTGAACGACAGTTGTCCGTCGGTCATCGCGGTGATGTAGTCGATGGCAAGCTGTGCGGCATCGTCGAAGACGGCGAAGCCGTCGGGAACCGACGTGACCATGGTCAGCGTGCGGTTGCCTTGGGCATAGGCCGGGGCCGCAAGCGTCGTGGTTGCGGCTGCCGCGCCGCCGAGTGCCGACGTGCGCAGGAATGAACGGCGATCCATAGGTATCCTCCCAATTGGATGACCCGCTGACCTCTTTCGTGCCGCGGGTTTCATGTTCGCAGTGGCCGCACGTTAGCGAAGGGTTGGGCGTCGTGAAACAAAATTTCGCCCCCGAAATGCACTTTTTTGTAAATTTTCCTTACCAAAATGGCTCAGACATCGGCTATTCAACCCAAGGTTGTGGGCCGGTAGCGCTATCCACCCACCATGGTGGCCAACCGGGCCTTCGGCCGTGAATCGACTGTGCCCCGTCTGGACAATTGGCGCCCGACGTCCACGCCCCGCAAGCCGGGCCACCGACAGACAACCGACCCCCGGCTTGCGGGGCCGGGCAAGGTGCGCCGCCGCCTCGGCTCCGACGCACAGGCCGTATATAAAGTTGCGCATCCGCTCTCTGTCGCGACATATTGTTCACGAACCGTACGGTTTCGCGGTTGACGCCCCCCAGTGGCGGACCTAGTGTCTCGCCCGACGCAGACCGGAGGCCGGGATGAATTCCCTTATCGTAATCGTAGACAGGACGCGCATGGGTCGGTGACGACAGCCATATGGCAAGCCCATGCGCCCTCGGAACCCTCCGGGGGCTTTTTTGTGCCGGCGGCATGGAACGCAGCAGGCCGAATACGCAAATGGATCGTGGAACAAATGGAAGGACGCCCGCGATGAAACCCGAAGCAACGGGCCAGATGACAGGCGCGAAGATGGTGGTCGAAGCCCTCAAGGAGCAGGGCGTCGAGGTGGTGTTCGGGTATCCCGGCGGCGCCGTGCTGCCGATCTATGACGAGGTGTTTCAGCAAAACGCCATCCGCCACATTCTCGTCCGTCACGAACAGGGCGCGGTGCATGCCGCCGAAGGGTACGCGCGCGCCACTGGCAAGCCCGGCGTGGTCCTCGTGACATCGGGGCCGGGCGCGACCAACGCCGTCACCGGCCTTGTCGATGCGCTGATGGATTCGATCCCGATCGTCGTGCTGACGGGGCAGGTGCCGACCTTCATGATTGGCTCGGACGCGTTCCAGGAGGCCGACACCGTCGGCATCACCCGGCCCTGCACCAAGATGAACTGGCTGGTGAAGGACACCGACAGGCTGTCGGGGACGATCCACGAGGCGTTCCACATCGCCACCAACGGCCGCCCGGGCCCGGTGCTGGTGGACATTCCCAAGGACGTGCAGTTCGCCACCGGCACCTATACATCCAAACCGAAGGCCAAGGTCGATCACTACCAGCCCCGCGTGAAGGGCGACACCGCCATGATCGAGGCGCTGGTCGAGGCGATGGAAACCGCCGAGCGGCCGGTCTTCTACACCGGCGGCGGCGTGATCAATTCCGGACCCAAGGCCTCGGCGCTTCTGCGCGAACTGGCCGAGGCCACGGGGTTTCCGGTCACCTCGACGCTGATGGGCCTCGGCGCCTACCCGGCCTCGGGCAAGAACTGGCTGGGCATGCTGGGGATGCACGGGCTCTACGAGGCCAACCTCGCCATGCATGGCTGCGACCTGATGATCAACATCGGCGCGCGTTTCGACGACCGCATCACCGGGCGGATCGCGGATTTCAGCCCGGGCAGCCGCAAGGCGCATGTCGATATCGACCCCTCTTCGATCAACAAGGTGATCCACGCCGATTTCCCGATCATCGGCGACGTGGCCCATGTGCTGGAGGATATGCTGCGCATCTGGAAGGCGCGCGGGCGCAAGACGAACGCCGCCGCGGTCGCGACCTGGTGGCAGCAGATCGAGGCGTGGCGCGCGGTCAAATGCCTGAGCTACCGCAATTCCGAGACAACCATCAAACCGCAATACGCGCTGGAACGGCTGGAGGCCCTGACCAAGGACCGCGACCGCTACATCACGACCGAGGTCGGCCAGCACCAGATGTGGGCGGCGCAGTATCTCGGCTTCGAGGATCCCAACCGCTGGATGACAAGCGGGGGCCTCGGCACCATGGGCTACGGCACGCCCGCCTCCATCGGCGTACAGATCGCCCACCCCGATGCGCTGGTGATCAACGTGGCCGGCGAGGCGTCGTGGTTGATGAACATGCAGGAAATGGGGACCGCCGTGCAGTACCGCGCGCCCGTCAAGCAGTTCATCCTCAACAACGAGCGCCTGGGCATGGTCCGACAGTGGCAGGAGCTTCTGCACGGGGAGCGCTATTCGCACAGTTGGTCCGAGGCGCTACCCGATTTCGTAAAGCTGGCCGAGGCCTTCGGCGCCAAGGGCATCCTCTGCAAGGACCCCGGGGATCTCGACGACGCGATCATGGAGATGCTGGACTATGACGGCCCGGTCATCTTCGACTGCCTCGTGGAAAAGCACGAGAACTGTTTCCCGATGATCCCCTCGGGCAAGGCACATAACGAGATGCTGCTGGGTGAGGCCGAGACGAAGGGCGTGATCGACGCCGAGGGCGGCGTTCTGGTCTGACGCGCGCCGGACGCTGGCACGAACATGGCGGGCGGGTCCGGGAGGGGGCCTGCCCGTTTGCGTTCGGCCCGGCGGATTTGGCCGAAAGGCCGGCCCGACACCGCTGCGACAGGCGGATGCCACGGCCGGGTTGCAACCTGAGCCATGGCTGTTAGCCTGTCCGCGACAACAAGCTGTCGCATTCGGGGCGTGCCCCGTCGTCCCGCACCACGTTCGGCGGGCGCATTCCCCACCCAATGCGTCGAACAGACAAAAACAGGAAGGAGGGGCTCTTGTTCAAACATATCATGGTTCCGGTGGACCTCGCGCATGAGGGACGGCTAGATCGGGCGCTTGGCGTCGCGGCGGATCTGGCCGGACATTATGGCGCGCGTGTCACCTACGTGGGCGTGACCGTGCCGCAGCCCAGCAGCGTGGCCCACACCCCGCAGGAATTCGCGGAAAAGCTCTCCCGTTTCGCCGCCGTGCAGGGCGAGACACGGGGCGTCGCGGCGCCCGCAAGCCATCCGATCGTCTCCCATGACCCGGCCGTCGACCTCGACAAGCAGCTTCTGGCCGCCGCCGAAGAGCTGAAAGCCGATCTGATCGTGATGGGCAGCCACATCCCGCGCTTCCTCGATCTCGGAAGCCATGGCGGCCACCTCGCCTCGCTCAGCCATCACTCGGTGATGCTGGTGCGCGACGAGGCCTGAAGCCACCCGACGACGCGGCACCCCGCGACAGGGCGGCCGGACCGAAAAAACAGGGATAAAAAAATGACCGACGACACGAACATGCAAGGGATACCCGAACCCGAAGGGGACGTGGATATCATCGAGACCGACTACGACATCGGTCAGGACAATATCGAGGGCGCGGTGGGGCCTTTCGGCTTCGACATTCACAACCCCGTCTTCCTGATCTCGGGGCTGTCGGTGATAGCCTTCGTGGTCTACGCGCTTCTGGCGCCGACACAGGCGGCCGATTTCTTTGGCTGGCTGCGGCCTATGCTGACATCGACCTTCGACTGGTTCTTCCTGTCGGCGGCCAACATCTTCGTCATCTTCTGCCTCGTGCTGATCGTGCTTCCGGTGGGCAAGGTTAGGCTCGGCGGTGCGGACGCGACGCCCGACTATTCCTATACCGGCTGGTTCGCGATGCTGTTCGCCGCCGGCATGGGCATCGGCCTGATGTTCTTCGGCGTGCTGGAACCGGCCTACTACTTCGGCACGCCCTGGGGCGACGAGCCGCTTGGAACGGTGCGTCCCTTCGACGAAAGCGGCGCGCTGATCGCCGGCAACGTCGAAGAGGCACGCCGTATGGCGCTGGCCGCAACCTCCTATCACTGGGCGCTCCACCCGTGGGCGATCTACGCGGTCGTCGCACTTGCGCTGGCGCTGTTCACCTACAACAAGGGCCTGCCCCTTTCGATCCGCTCGGCCTTCTACCCGCTTCTGGGCGAACGGGTCTGGGGCTGGTGGGGCCACGTGATCGACATCACGGCGGTCTTCGCGACGCTCTTCGGCCTCGCCACCTCGCTGGGCCTCGGTGCGCAGCAGGCGAATGCCGGTCTGGAATACGTCTACGGCGTCCCGATGGGGACCAACGTGCAGGTGATCCTGATCATCGCCATCACCGCCATTGCGCTGGTGTCGGTGCTGCGCGGCCTCGATGGCGGGGTCAAGGTCCTGTCCGAGATCAACATGGGCCTCGCCGTTCTGCTGCTCCTGTTCGTGCTCTTCGCGGCGGGCGCGGGCGTCATCCTGACCGAGTTCGGCAAGGGCCTTGTCGCCTACGCACAGGAGGTGATCCCGCTCTCCATGCCCTTCGGGCGCGAGGATGACGGCTATCGCCAGGGCTGGACGGCCTTCTACTGGGCCTGGTGGATCAGCTGGTCGCCCTTCGTCGGCATGTTCATCGCCCGCGTCAGCCGCGGCCGCACCGTACGGGAATTCATCACCTGCGTCCTGATCATCCCGTCGCTGGTCTGCATCCTGTGGATGGCCGTCTTCGGCGGCGCGGCGATCAACGACATGGTCGCCAATCCCGACACCTCGGCGGTGATGGCCAACGTGATCGAGACCTACAGCCCCGAACTGTCGCTCTTCGCGATGCTCGAAAGCCTGCCGCTGGCGGCGATCACGTCGACCGTGGGCATCATTCTCGTGATCGTGTTCTTCGTGACCTCGTCGGATTCCGGCTCTCTGGTGATCGACACGATCACGGCGGGCGGCAAGATCGACGCACCGGTGCCGCAGCGGGTGTTCTGGTGCACCTTCGAGGGGCTGGTGGCCATCGCGCTGCTGATCGGGGGCGGTCTCGCCTCGCTGCAGGCGATGGTGATCTCGACCGGCCTGCCCTTCACGATCGTGCTTCTGCTTCTGTGCGTCTGCATCGTCATGGGCCTGCGCAGCGAGCATGCCGCACTCAAGAGCACGACACCCGCCGAATAACGACCAGATCGGCCTTTCCCATCGCGGCCCGCCCGGCTAAACCGGGCGGGCCGATTTCATACCAGGACCCGCCCATGTCGCCGCTGAACATCGAAAAAGGCTCGTCGAGCCACTCTGCCTACGACCTGCGGTCGCACATGTCCGACGCGGTCGAGACCCACACGCTCGCCGTCCTGGTGACGAACGAAGCCGGCGTGCTGGCACGGGTGATCGGGCTTTTCTCGGGCCGTGGCTACAACATCGAAAGCCTCACCGTGGCCGAGGTCGATCACGCGGGCGGGCGCTCGCGGATCACCATCGTCACCTCCGGCACCCCGCAGGTGATCAACCAGATCAAGATGCAGCTGGAACGCATGGTGCCGGTCCACGAGGTCTCGGACCTCACCGTCGAAGGCCCCTTCGTCAGCCGCGAACTTGCGCTGATCAAGGTGGTGGCCAAGGGCGAGCACCGGGTCGAGGCGCTCCGCATCGCCGAGATCTTCCGCGCGAACGTGGTGGATTCAACGCTCGAAAGCTTCGTCTTCGAGATCACCGGCACGCCCGAAAAGGTCGACGCCTTCACCGAGCTGATGCGGCCGCTGGGCGAAGTGCGGCTGGCGCGAACCGGCGTCGCGGCCATCGCCCGCGGGCTTTGACGCCGCGCGGTCATCCCGCCCCCGCCCGGGGTGCCGCGCATCGGTCAGCCACCTGTCCCGCCCCGACCGGCGCGCCCATCTGATCCGTTACCGACATAAGCGATGTCGCGACCGCGCAAGACGGCTTGCCGCACACGCAGTGAAATTCGCCATCATCTTCGATGGAGCTGCGCCATGCCCGACGACCTTCGCCCCGCCGCCCCGCTGGCCGAAACCTCGCTGCTTGCGCAGGTCGGCGCCCCGATCGAACAGGCCCGCGGCCTGCCCAACGCCCATTACACCGATCCTGCGACCATCGCCGCCGAGAACCGCGCCTGCCTCGAGACGACATGGGCCGCCATCGGCGTCGGCGCGCAGGTGCCGGAACCCGGCGACGCGAAGCCCGTCTCCTTCCTCGGCCAGCCGCTCCTGCTGCTGCGCGACGACCAAGGCACGCTCAGGGTCTTCTACAACATCTGCCGTCATCGCGGCATGATCCTCGTCGAGGCGCCGCGCCGGATCGAGGGCGCGATCCGCTGCCCCTACCATTCGTGGTGCTACGCCAAGGACGGGCGGCTGGTGGCCACGCCCCACGTGGGCGGACCGGGCCAGAACGCCCATCCCGGCATCGAGCGCAAGACGCTGGGCCTGATCGAGGTCCCCAGCCATGTCTGGCGCGACGTGGTCTTCGTGAACCTCTCCGGCGACGCCGCTCCCTTCGAGCAGACGCATGCCGAGCTCATCGCCCGCTGGGCGGAATTCGACCTCCCGCTGCATCACGGTGGCTCCGGCAGCAGCTTCACGCTGGAGGTCGCCACCAACTGGAAGCTCGCGGTCGAGAACTACTGCGAAAGCTACCACCTGCCCTGGGTGCACCCGGGGCTGAACAGCTATTCCCGGCTGGAGGACCATTACCATATCGAGGCGCCGGGGCGGTTTTCGGGCCAGGGCACCTATGTCTACCGTCAGTTGCGCGGCGAGGATGGCACCGTCTTCCCGGATTTCGAGGGCCTCTCCGCGAAATGGGACGAAGGCGCGGAATATGTCGCGCTCTATCCCAACGTCCTGCTGGGCGTGCACCGCGATCATGCCTACGCCATCGTGCTGGAACCGGTGGCCCATGACCGCACGCGGGAACATGTTCACCTCTACTATCCCGTCCCCGACACCGACCCGTCCCTGCGCGCGCGCAACGCCGCCCAGTGGAAGGAGGTCTTCATCGAGGATATCGGCGTGGTCGAGGGCATGCAGCGCGGCCGCGCGGCCACGGGCTTCGATGGCGGCCGCTTCAGCCCGGCCATGGACGGGCCGACCCATTGCTTCCACGCCTGGGTGGCCGGACGTGTCGCGGCGCTGGAGGAGGCGAAAGGGTGAATGAGGCGGCGATCGGTGTCGGCCACGCAGGCCCGCGCGGCGCCCTCGACGCCGCCCTGCTCGCGGCCCATGGCAGCAAAGACAGAACGGCGCTGATCGGGCTTTATGCCGAAGCCGCCGACACCGCGGACGACCCGGTGGCGCGGTCCTTTTACCTCACCCATGCCTATGTCTTCGCGCTGGAGGCAGGCGATGCGCTCGCGGGCTCCCTAAAGGCGCGGCTGGTGGCGCGCGGCGCCGAGACCGAGGACGCCCCCTGACCTTCATCTTTCCCCAAATACGCAATCCGAAGGCCGGCCACCGGGCCCTTCCCCCGCCTCTTTAAGCTTTCATTCACCAAACTTGGATGTTCTAAACGTCGGGACGCGCGGGGCGGGATTCGACGCCGCGTGTCAGACCTGAATGACAAAGACGCCTGGGGGAGAAACGAGATGGCCGGGTCCGTGAACAAGGTGATCCTGATCGGCAACCTGGGCCGCGACCCGGAGGTCCGGTCCTTCCAGAACGGCGGCAAGGTCTGCAACCTGCGCATCGCGACGTCGGAGAACTGGCGCGACCGCAACACCGGCGAGCGGCGCGAGCGCACCGAATGGCATACGGTCGCGATCTTCAACGAAAACCTCGTCAAGCTGGCCGAGCAGTACCTGCGCAAGGGCTCCAAGGTCTATATCGAGGGCAAGCTCGAGACCCGCAAATGGCAGGACCAGTCCGGCCAGGACCGCTATTCGACCGAAGTGGTCTTGCGGCCCTATGCGGGGGAGATGACCTTCCTCGACGGCCGCGATGGCGGCTCCGGCGGGGGCGGCGGCGGCGCCTCTGGTGGCGGCTACGGCGATGACCGGGGCGGCGGCGGCTTTCCCGACGACCGGTCCGGCGGCGGCTATGGCGGCCCCGGCGGCGGTGGGCCGGGTGGCGGCGGCAGCGACATGGACGACGAAATTCCGTTCTGAGCCCCTGACCGCCGTCCAGCAGGTGCGAATTTTCTAACGAAAACTCGCATGCCTCCGGCGGGCGTATTTTCGGAAAGATGAAGGCCGGGCCGATCCGCCCGACACCCGGGGAGGCGCCGATGCGGCCGATCAACCACAACCTTGCCGTGACCTTTCCGCCACCGGTGATGGAAGCCCGGCGCTGGATCGACGGGCGCGACTTTCCCGCCGAAAGGCCCCTGATCAACCTCAGCCAGGCCGCACCCGTCGCGCCGCCGCCCGAACCGCTTGCCCGCGCCATGGCAGAGGCGTTGATCCACGACGCGGCGTCGCATCTCTACGGGCCGGTGCTGGGCCTGCCCGCGCTGCGCGAGGAGCTGGCGCAGCAATGGTCGGCCGGATATGGCGGCGCGATCGCGCCTGCGCAGGTCGCGATCACCGCCGGCTGCAACCAGGCCTTCTGCGCCGCCATGGCCACCATCGCGGGCCCAGGCGACGGGGTGATACTGCCCCTGCCCTACTACTTCAACCACAAGATGTGGCTCGACATGGCCGGCGTCGAGACGCAGGCCCTGCCGACCGGCGACGACCTGCTGCCCGACCCCGAACGCGCGGACGCGCTGATCACGCCGCGGACCCGCGCCATCGTGCTCGTGTCGCCCAACAATCCGGCCGGCGTGTCCTACCCGCCCGCACTGATCCGCGCCTTTTTCGAACTTGCCCGGACCCACGGCCTCGCACTGATCGTCGACGAGACTTATCGCGACTATCTCGACAGCGCGGACGCGCCCCATGACCTTTTCGCCGATCCCGCCTGGGACGACACGCTCATCCACCTCTATTCCTTCTCCAAGGCCTACCGGCTGACCGGCCACCGGGTCGGTGCGCTCATGGCCTCCGAGGCGCGGCTGGCGGAGGTCGAGAAATTCCTCGACACCGTTGCGATCTGTCCGCCGCAAGTGGGCCAGATCGGCGCGCTCTGGGGGATGCGGCACCTCGGCGACTGGCTCGCCGGGGAACGGGCCGAGATCCTCGCGCGGCGCGACGCCATGGTGGCGGGGTTCCAGCGCCTGCCCAGCTGGCAGCTTCTGGGCTGCGGCGCCTATTTCGCCTATACACGGCACCCGTACGACGCGCCTTCGGACGAGGTGGCCAGGGACCTTGTCGACAGCGCCCACATCCTGACGCTGCCGGGCACCATGTTCGGCCCGCGCAAGGCGGAGGGCGGCGACGGACAGGCGGAGGCGACGCTCAGGATCGCGTTCGCCAATGCCGATGTGGCGGGTCTGGCCGAGGTCTGCGACCGGCTGGGCGCGGTAAGCCCGTGACGATGGCGCGCGCGGACCTCCAACCATCCAGCCACGTATCCGGGCGGGCCTTGTCGGGCCGCGCCTGAGCGCGTAAGTCACCCCGACAGCATCCACGCGCGCGCGGAAAACGGCCGAAACGAAGGATCACGCCCATGGCGGCATCGACCGGAAAATCGATCTCACGCTTCTTCGTCTGGGTCATCCTCGGGCTTTTGTTCATCGCGCTCGCGGGGTTCGGCATCGGCTCCTTCGGGGGCGGGGCGAGCCGGCTGGGCGAAGTGGGCGATGTCGAGATCAGCGCGGATGATTATGCCCGCGCGCTGCAGAACGAGATCCGCGCCCAGATCGCCCAGACCCAGACGCCCGTGAACCTTGCCGATCTGCGCGCGCGCGGACTCGACGAGGCGGTGCTGCAGTCGCTGGTGGCGCGGGCGGCACTGGCAAACGAGGCGCAGCGGCTCGGCCTGTCGGTCGGTGACGAAGTCGTGGCCCGCCAGATCCAGGACCTCGAGGCCTTCGAGGGCGTGAACGGCGGCTTCGACCGGGAGGCCTATGAATTCCTCCTTGCCCAGGAGGGTCTCAGTCCCCGCGAGTTCGAGGAGGACATGCGTGAGGACACCGCCCGCGCGCTGCTGCAGACGGCAGTGGTCGGCGCCATCCGCGCGCCGCAGATCTATGCCGACAGTATCGCGGCTTATCAGGTCGAGACGCGGGACCTGGCGATCCTGACGCTGACCGAGGCCGACCTGACCGACCCGTTGCCCGAACCAACGGCCGGCGACCTCGCTTCCTTCTACGAGGCGTTCCCCGAGCGGTTCGAACGCCCCGAGGCGCGGCGCATCACCTATGCCTGGCTGGTCCCGACGCAGATCATGGACGAGGTCGAGGTCGATGAGGACAGCCTGCGCCGGCTCTATGACAGCCGGATCGGCATCTACCGCCAGCCCGAGCGGCGGCTGCTGGAACGGCTCGCCTTCGGCACCGAGGACGCGGCACAAGCCGCCTATGACGCCATCGCGGTGGGCGAGACCGATTTCGACACGCTGGTCGCAGAACGCGATCTGACGCTCGCGGATGTCGATCTCGGCGAGGTCGCCTTCGGGGACCTGCCCGCCACGGCCGCCGAGGTGATCTTCGCCGACAGGGACAGCGAGATCATCGGCCCCCTGCCCTCGCGGCTCGGGCCCGCGCTTTATCGCGTAAACGCCGTGCTGGAGGCCACCGAGACAAGCTTCGAGGAGGCCCGCGCCGATCTGCGTGAGGAACTGGCCGATGACGCCGCGCGGCGCCAGATCGCCATGATGCGCGAGGAAATCGACGATCTTCTGGCCTCCGGCGCGACGCTGGAGGAACTGGCCGAGACCACGCAGATGAGCCTTGGCCAGATCGATTTCACCGCCGACTCCGAAGACGGGATCGCGGCCTATGACGCGTTCCGCGAGGCCGCGCTTGCGGTCGACGAAGGCGACTTTCCCGAGGTGCTGGACCTTTCCGATGGCGGGCTCTTCGCGCTGCGCCTCGACGAGATCGTGCCCCCCACCGTGCCGCCGCTGGCCAAGATCGAGGACGAGGTCGCCGAAGCCTGGCGCGTGACGGCGCTGCGAGAGGCCCTGACCGAGCGTGCCGACCAGCTGGTTGGCCAGATCGCCACGGGCGCGGCGCTGGAAAACCTCGGCGAGGTCACGACCGAGACGCAAGTACGGCGGCAGGATTTCATCCCCGACATGCCGCCCACGCTCGTGGTGCAGGCTTTCCAGCTCTCCGGCCCCGGCGATGTCGTGGCCATTACCGGCCCGCGCTCGGCCCATATCGTGCGGCTCGACGCGGTGAACCCGGCGGCACGCGATGCGGACGACACGGGCGTGCTTTTGCAGATTCTTGACCAGACCGTCGCGCAGTCGATGGCGCAGGACATCTTCGAAAGCTACGGGCGCGCGCTGCAGACGGAGGCGGGCATCCGTCTCGACCAGAGCGTGATCAACGCCGTCCACGCGCAGTTCCCGTGAGCGCGCGGCCATGGCCCTGACCACGGATTTCGCGGATTTCGAGGCCGGCTGGAACGCCGGCCGGAACCAGCTGGTCCATGCCCGGCTGGCGGCCGATCTGGATACGCCGGTTTCGGTTATGCTCAAGCTGACCGATGCAGGGCGCGACGCGTTCATTCTTGAATCGGTGACGGGCGGCGAGGTGCGCGGGCGCTATTCCATCATCGGCATGAAGCCCGATCTGATCTGGGAATGCCGGGGCGAGAAGGCCCGCGTGAACCGGGCCGCGCGCTACGACCGCGACGCGTTCGAGCCATGCACGGCCCCGCCGCTCCAGGCGCTGCGCGCGCTGCTGGCGGAATCGGCCATCGACATGCCCGCTGACCTGCCCGCCGCCGCCGCGGGCCTCTTCGGCTATCTCGGCTATGACATGATCCGGCTGGTGGAACACCTGCCGGACGTGAACCCGGACCCCCTCGGCCTGCCCGATGCGGTGCTGATGCGGCCTTCGGTCATCGCGGTGCTCGACGGGGTGAAGGGCGAGGTGACGGTCGTGGCCCCGGCCTGGGTGGGGTCGGGCCTGTCGGCGCGGGCGGCCTATGCGCAGGCGGCCGAGCGTGTGTCCGACGCGCTGCGCGACCTGGAACGCGCGCCCTCGGTCGCCGCGCGCGAGATGGGCGACGCCCAGCCTCTGGGCGAGCCCGTTTCGAATTTCTCCCATGCGGGCTATCTCGCCGCCGTGGAGAAGGCCAAGGACTACATCCGCGCGGGCGACATCTTCCAGGTCGTGCCGTCCCAACGCTGGCGCCTCGATTTCGCGCATCCGCCCTTCGCGCTTTATCGCGCGCTGAGGCGCACGAACCCCTCGCCCTTCATGTTCTACTTCAATTTCGGCCCCTTCCAGGTGGTGGGGGCGAGCCCCGAGATCCTCGTGCGGGTCTTCGGCGGCGAGGTCACGATCCGCCCCATCGCGGGCACCCGCAAACGCGGCCAGACGCCCGAGGAGGACCGCGCGCTCGAGGCCGACCTTCTGGCCGACGAAAAGGAACTGGCCGAGCACCTGATGCTGCTCGATCTGGGCCGCAACGACGTGGGCCGGGTCGCGAAGATCGGCACGGTGCGCCCGACCGAGGAGTTCATCGTCGAACGCTACTCCCATGTCATGCACATCGTGTCGAACGTGGTGGGAGAGCTGTCGGACGACCATGACGCGCTGTCGGCGCTGCTCGCGGGGCTTCCGGCGGGCACCGTCTCGGGCGCGCCCAAGGTCCGCGCGATGGAGATCATCGACGAGCTGGAGCCGGAGAAACGCGGCGTCTATGGCGGCGGCGTGGGCTATTTCAGCGCAGGCGGCGACATGGACATGTGCATCGCGCTGAGGACCGCCGTGGTGCAGGACGGCACGCTCTACATCCAGGCGGGCGGCGGCGTGGTCTATGACAGCGACCCGCAGGCCGAGTTCGAGGAGACCGAGAACAAGGCCCGCGCCATCCGCCGCGCGGCCGAAGATGCGGGGCTGTTCAGCGGGCGGAGCGGCTGAGGCAGGGGACGTTTTTCCAGGAAAAACGGCACGGAAAACACGTGTTTTCCGCGTGCTCGGTGGCCAGCGGCCGACCTTCGCGCCGGGCTCAACGGTCTTGGGCCAGCCGCTGCAGCACCGCCGAGACCGGAGCGATGGCCACGCCCTCGTTGCGGTCGCCCAGCGCCCAGGAGAATAGTGCCGTGACCGTGTCGGGCCGGGTTCTGCCGGCCACCACCACGGCGCCCTCCTGCTGGGCGGCAAATTCGGCGCGCCCGAGATAGCGGGTGATGACGGTCGCGCGCTGATCCTCGTCGTCGAGCAGCCGGAAGAGCGTCGCCGCAGGCACATCGGCGCGCGCGGCCGTCTGTTCGGCGGTGTTCAGCCCGCGCGGGAAGGCGACGAAGCCCTGCCCCTCTCCCGCCGCGGCGCCCACCGCCGCCTCCAGCACCACGCGTTCGGACTGAACGCGGGCCTCGGGCGTGTCCATCAGCGCGATGGCCTCGGGGACGCGGGCGCGCGCCGCCGCGAGCGCGACCTCGGTATCCGTCGCCGTGGCGCCCTCGGGGATGACGCTGGCCAGCATCAGGACCTCGAATCCCGCATCGCGATAGATCGCGGCACGCTCGGCGGCGTCGGGCCGGGACGGATCGATGGCGAAGGCCACCGGGAAGGTGAACCGCGTCAGCGTCTCGATATCGAGCCGCTCGTCGGGTTCATCGATGAGGATGACGGCGATGAGCGGGCGCGTCTCGGCGGCATCGAAGGGTGCGGCATAGGCCTCGATGGCAGGCTGCTCGGCCGCATCCGCTTCGGGCGGCCGCACCATGTCGCCATCGACCCGCGCCACGGGCATGTCCGAAGTCGCCTCCCCGTCGTCCGTTTCGGGGAGGTTGCGAGCCGGGCTGACGATCTGCGGCAGCGTGCGCTCGACCGTCGGCGCGTCATCGGTGTCGGAGGGTCGCAGGACGCGGGGCGGCTCCGGCATCTCGACGGCCGCCGTCTCGCCGGGAACGGGCAACTCGTCCAACGGCACCAGTGCCAGAGGCGCGCTTTCCTGCGGGGGAACAAGCTGGACCACGGCAGGCGGGCGTGCCGGCGCGGGCGACGCCGTCTCGGGCGCGGCGGCGCGCGGTGCTGCCTCGGCCCTGTCGGACGGTGCTTCGGACGGCTCCGCCGCCGCGCCAGGCGCCTCGGCGATGGCATCGGGTTCCGGGTCGCGCGCCTGGTCATCGTCCGGCGCTCCGGCGACGTCAGGCACCTCCGCCGGCTCGGGCACGGCGGGCTCGGGCGCGGCGGGATCGGGCGCGGGGGGCTCGGGCGCGGGGGGCTCGGGCGCGGGGGGCGCAACGCTTTGCGCATCGGCCTCGGCGCTCGCGTCGGGTTCCAGTTGCGCGAGCGGCGCGGGTTGCAGTGCCGTGCGCGCGTCGGGCGCGTCGCCGCCCGTGGCCGGAAGGGCCACGTCATCGGTGTCGAGAACGCCCGGGTCCGAGGGCTCAGGCGCCACGGCGATGTCGGGCTGCGGCGCAGGCGCGGTGTCCACCCCGCCCGGCGTCGGGGGCACGCTCACCTCGGGCGCCGAGGGTGAGCGGACAGCCAGCGCGTCGTCGGTGCCCGGCAGAACCGGCGCCTCCTCCGGCGGGGGGCGGTTGAACTCGGACCCGGCGGGAAGCGGGATGCCTTCGAGGGCCGCTCCGGACTGCGGGTCGAGCGACGGACCGGGCTGCGCGCCTTCGAGGGCGGCCACGGCTGCCGGGACGGACGGCGCCGCGCCGGCTTCGCTGTCGGCTGCGTCATCGGATGCCGTGTCCACGGCCTGCGGCGTCTCGGGCTGGGCGGTCTGGGCGGGCTCAACGGGTTCGGCGTCCGGAACCACCTCGCCGGACGCGGTTTCCGCCGCAGGCTCCGGGGCTGGTTCTACCGGCGCACCGGCGGCCTGATCCGACCGCGGCGGCAACGGCGCACTGAGCGACACAACCGTCACCACCAGCGCCGAGAGCACGAGGCCCCAGAAAACTCCCACAAATACGCCAGCGCCCATGCCTGCTCACCTTTCCATCGGTCGGGTCTGCCGGTCGGGACGTACGGCCCGATCCTTGCCCTTGCGGCGGCCCGCTCGTGGCCGCCCACACCCCCGGTTCTCATCCTGTGGCCGCCGTTCGTATCGCCGGGGCGCGACTTGACCCCGGAGCGCGGCTTTGAAACATGTATAACTCGGGCGCGGCGCGCCTTCACCCCTTTTCGCGAGGCCTGCGCGATGCTGCTGCTGATCGACAACTACGACAGCTTTACATACAACCTCGTCCATTATTTCGGCGAGCTCGGCACGGTGCCGCATGTCGTGCGCAACGACGCGCTTTCGGTGCAGGACGCGCTGGCGATGAAGCCCCGCGCCATCGTGCTGTCGCCCGGCCCCTGCGATCCGGCGCAGGCGGGCATCTGCCTGCCCCTGACGCGCGCCGCCGCCGGTGCGGGCATCCCGCTTTTCGGCGTCTGCCTCGGCCACCAGGCAATCGGGGAGGCCTTCGGCGGGCGCGTGGTGCGGCATTCGGAAATCGTCCACGGCAAGCTGGGCCTGATCCGGCACGGGGGACAGGGTGTCTTCGCCGGCCTGCCCTCGCCGCTTTCGGCCACGCGTTACCACAGCCTCGTGGTCGAACGCGAGAGCCTGCCCGATGAGCTCGAGATCACGGCCGAGCTGGAGGATGGCACGATCATGGGCCTGCGCCACCGCAGCCACCCGATCGAGGGCGTGCAGTTCCACCCCGAAAGCATACGGTCCGAGCACGGGCACGCACTTTTGAAGAATTTCCTGACCCGCGCGGCGGAGGCGGTCCCGGCATGAGCGACATGATGAAACCCCTGATCTACGCGGCCTCCGAAGGTCCGCTCAGCCGCGCGCAGGCGGAAGCGGCCTTCGAGGAGCTGTTCGAGGGCACGGCGACCCCGGCGCAGGTGGGCGGCTTCCTGATGGCGATGCGCGCGCGCGGCGAATCCGTCGCCGAATACGCGGCCGCCGCCAAGGTCATGCGCGCCAGATGCGTGAAGGTAACCGCGCCTGAAGGCGCGATGGACATCGTGGGCACCGGCGGCGACGGGATGGGGACGCTCAACATCTCCACCGCCGCGGCCTTCGTGGTGGCGGGCGCCGGCGTGCCCGTGGCCAAGCACGGCAACCGCAACCTCAGCTCGAAATCCGGCGCGGCGGATGCGCTGAGCGAGCTGGGCGTGAACGTGATGGCGGGTCCCGAAATCGTGGAACAGTGCCTGAAGGAGGCCGGGATCGGGTTCATGATGGCGCCGATGCATCATCCGGCGATGAAACATGTGATGCCCGTCCGGCAGGAACTCGGCTCCAAGACGATCTTCAACATCCTCGGGCCGCTGACCAACCCCGCGGGCGTCAAGCGCCAGCTGACCGGCGCCTTCGCCATCGACCTGATCTTTCCCATGGCCGAGACGCTGCAGGACCTCGGCGCCGAGGCCGCGTGGCTCGTCCATGGCAGCGACGGAACCGACGAGGTCTCGATCGCGGGCACCACGCAGGTGGCCGAACTCAAGGACGGGCGCATCCGCGGGCGCGAGGTGCATCCCGAGGACGCGGGCCTTCCGGTGCACAACTTCCGCGACATCCTCGGCGGCACACCGGCGCAGAACGCCGCGGCACTGCGCGCGCTGCTGGAGGGCGAGGCCGGCGCCTATCGCGACGCGGTGCTCCTGAACGCCGCAGCCGCGCTGGTGGTGGCGGATCGCGTGGCGGAACTGCGCGACGGGGTGGAGATCGCGGCCGAAAGCATCGACAGCGGCGCGGCGAAACGCGCCGTCGAGACGCTGGCGCGCATCACGTCCGCGGCGGTCTGAGGGGGAAGGACGATGGCGACGATCCTCGACAAGATCAAGGCCTACAAGCTCGAAGAGATCGCGGCGGCCAAGGCGGCGCGCCCGCTGAGCGTCGTGGAGGCCGACGCGCGCGAGGCGACCCGCGTCCGGCCTTTCGGGGCGGCCCTGAAGACGGCGCAGGAGGCCGGTTACGGCCTGATCGCCGAGATCAAGAAGGCGAGCCCCTCGAAGGGGCTGATCCGGGCCGAATTCGACCCGCCGGCGCTGGCGCGGGCCTACGAGGCCGGCGGCGCCACCTGCCTGTCGGTCCTGACCGACGCGCCGTCCTTCCAGGGCGCGCCCTCCTACCTGCGTGCGGCGCGGGAGGCGACCGGGTTGCCGGTCCTGCGCAAGGATTTCCTTTATGACCCCTACCAGGTGGCCGAGGCGCGGGCCTGGGGCGCGGACTGCATCCTGATCATCATGGCCAGCGTCGCGGACAGCCTCGCCGCCGAGCTGGAGGAGGCCGCGCGCCACTGGGGGATGGACGCGCTGATCGAGGTGCATGACGCCGCCGAGCTTGACCGCGCGCTGACGCTGGCAAGCCCGCTCATCGGGATCAACAACCGCGATCTGAACACCTTCGAGACCACGCTGGAGACCACGAAGACGTTGGCGCCACGGGTGCCGGAGGGGCGGATCGCGATCTCCGAATCCGGTCTCTTCACGCCCGCCGATCTCGCCGCCATGGCCGGTCATGGCGCGCGCAGCTTCCTGATCGGCGAAAGCCTCATGCGGCAGACGGACGTGGCCGGCGCCACGCGCGATCTGCTCGCCAACCCCGTCCCGGTTCCCGCATGAGCGGCAAACTCACCCATTTCGACGCCACCGGACAGGCCCATATGGTCGATGTCTCTGAGAAGGCGGCGACAGCCCGGCTGGCGGTGGCGGAGGGCCATGTGCGCATGACCGCGGAGACGCTCGCGCTGGTGGAGGCGGGCGACGCCAAGAAGGGCGACGTTCTGGGCGTGGCCCGGCTGGCCGGGATCATGGGGGCGAAACGCACGGCGGACCTCGTGCCGCTCTGCCATCCCCTGCCGGTGACGAAAGTGTCGGTGGAGCTGGTCCCGGACGCGGCGCTGCCCGGCGTGCGGATCACCGCCACGGTCAAGACCACCGGCCAGACCGGGGTGGAGATGGAGGCGCTGACCGCCGTCTCGGTCGCAGCGCTGACGGTCTATGACATGCTCAAGGCCGCCGAAAAGGGCATGGAGATCGGCGGCATACGTCTGGTGCTCAAGGAGGGCGGCAAGTCGGGCCGCTACGAGGCGGGGGCCTGAGCGTGCGGCAGAGGGTGCATTGCGTATTTTTGGAAAGATGAAGGGGATGGGGCGTGATCACGGTTGAGGAGGCGCTGGCGGCCTGTCTGGCGCTGACGCGGGTGTTGCCGGCCGAGACCGTGGCGTTGACCGAGGCGGCGGGCCGCGTGCTGGCCGAGCCGGTCTTCGCGACGCGCGATCAGCCGCCCTTCGCGGCCTCGGCCATGGACGGCTACGCGGTGCGGCGCGCCGATGCCCTGCCCGGCGGCCGGCTGCGCGTGGTGGGCGAGGCGCCGGCGGGCCGGGCCTGGGCGGGCGAGATCGGGCCGGGCGAGGCGCTCAGGATCTTCACCGGCGCGCCCCTTCCCCGCGGCGCGGACCGGGTCGTCATCCAGGAGGACGTCACCCGCGAGGGCGAGCAGATCGTCATCGGCGACCGGCTCGACAAGGGCCCCCATGTGCGCCCGTCCGGCGCCGATTTCCGCGCCGGCGCGCGGATCGAGGCGCCGCGACGCCTGAGCCCCGCGGACCTTGCGCTGGCCGCCGCGATGAACGCGCCCGAACTGACCGTGACACGGCGACCGGTGGTCGCGCTGATCGCCACGGGCGACGAGCTGGTCCTGCCAGGCGAGACGCCGCGCGATGACCAGATCATCGCCTCCAACACCTATGGGCTGAAGGCGCTGATCGAGGCGGAGGGCGGGATCGCGCGGCTGCTGCCCATCGCGCGCGACGATGAGGAGAGCCTGCGCGCCGTATTCGATCTCGCGCATGGGGCCGATATGGTGGTGACGGTGGGCGGCGCGTCTGTCGGAGATCACGACCTCGTGGGCGCGGTGGCCGAAAGCCTCGGGATGGAGCGCGCCTTTTACAAGATCGCCATGCGGCCGGGAAAGCCGCTCATGGCCGGGCGGCTGGGCGATGCGTCGCTGCTGGGACTGCCCGGAAACCCTGTTTCGGCCATGGTCTGCGGGCACCTGTTCCTCGTGCCGATGTTGCGCGGTTTCCTCGGCCTGCGCGCCGGCGAACGGCGGCGCAGGAAGGCCCGGCTGGGCGCTGATGTGGCGGCCAACGGCCCGCGCGAGCATTACATGCGCGCCGAGGTCTTCCCCACCGGCGAGGTGCCAGAGATCGTGCCATTCGACCGGCAGGACAGCTCGCTTCTGTCGATCCTGAGCCGCGCCAACGGCCTGATCGTGCGGCCCATCGGCGACCCGGCGCGGACGGCCGGCGAGCTGGTCGACTACGTCCCCATCGGGCCCGTCACTTCGTGACTTGCCTGATTCGTTGACAGATGCACCGGAACAGGTGTAGAACGTAACGCGAACGAGGTAAGGGCACCGCGGGACCCAAAGGGCCATTCGCGGCAGGAGGAGCACGACAATGCTGACCCGGAAACAGCGCGATCTTCTGGAATTCATTCACAAGCGCGTGCAGCGCGACGGCGTCCCGCCATCCTTCGACGAGATGAAGGAGGCGCTGGACCTGCGGTCCAAGTCGGGCATTCACCGGCTGATCACGGCGCTGGAGGAACGCGGCTTCATCCGGCGGCTGGCGCATCGCGCCCGCGCCATCGAGATCGTCAAGATGCCCGACGCGATGGAACGGCCCGGCTTTTCCCCACGCGTGATCGAAGGCGACCGCGCCTCGGCCCAGTCGCCCGCGCAGCCCGCCGGCGCCATGCCGGTCAGCGGCGCCGGCGCCTCGAACGTCCCCGTCATGGGCCGGATCGCCGCCGGCACGCCCATCGAGGCGATCAGCGAGGTCGCCTCGCATGTGGCGGTGCCGCAGCAGATGCTGGGCGCGGGCCGCAGCCACTACGCGCTCGAGGTGCGCGGCGACTCGATGATCGAGGCCGGCATCAACGATGGCGACGTGGTCGTGATCGAGGAAGGTGCCGCCGCCGACAATGGCGATATCGTCGTGGCCCTTGTCGAGGGGCAGGAAGCGACGCTCAAGCGCTACCGCCGCAAGGGGGGCATGATCGCGCTGGAGGCGGCGAACCCGGCCTACGAGACGCGCGTCCTGCGCGAGGACCAGGTCACCGTGCAGGGCAAGCTTGTCGGGTTGATCCGCACCTACTGAAACCGCTCAGCGGGTCCAGAGCCGGTCGCCCTGCATATGCCGGGCGGTCCGGATCGTGATCGCGGCGGCATCGATATCGATGGCCAGCGCGCCGGTCTTTGCGAGGAAATCGGCGTCGATCAGGGTGCAGCGCGCGTCGTCCGGCGCTGCCCGAGCGGCCATCAGAACCGGTGGTCCGAGATCCGGCGCGATACCGTCGATGGCGGGCTCCGCCTCCGCGCCCAGTTCGGAGAGGATGACGAGGTCATGGGTGTCGCAGGCCGCCGCGGCCTCGGCCAGGGCGCGCCGCCCGGCGCCGTGCCAGATGCGCACACCTTCCATCGTGATCGATACCCCTGCCTCGGTATCGCGCCAGCCCGCGCGCCCCGCCGCCGCCTCCTGCGTCGCGCCGTCGCCGTCATTCTCCAGCCAGACACCCGCGACGAAACCCTCCCCGCGCGGCCGCGACAGCGCGCGCCCCTCCTGCGTCCACGCCCCGACAAGACGGCCCGTGTCCGAGACCAGCAGGTCGGGGCGCGCCCCCCCGGACCAGAGCAACGCCGCAACCGCAAGCGGCAGCGTGCCCGCCCAGCGGCCTCTCCCGCGCCAGAGGATCGCGATCAGCCCGCCAAGCGCGATCAGGCCCAGCGTGCCCGCCGGCGGGCTGGGAACGTGGCTCACGGCGCCGGGCAGGTCCGCCACGCGAGCCGCCATATCAAGGATCCAGGCCAACCCCGGTTCCATCACCGCGAAGGCCAGGCCCGACAGGCCCAGCGGCCAGAGCAGTGCGGCCACCACCGCGCCGGGGATGATGAGGCTGCCCATCACGGGCACCGTCAGCAGGTTGGCGATCAGGCCGAAGACGGCGATCCGGTTGAAATGCGCCGCCGCGAAGGGCGCCGTGGCGAGGCCCGCGACGGTCGAGGACAGGATGAGGGCGAAGACCCATTTCTGCCAGCCGGGCCGCACCCTCAGCCACTCCGCGCCACGCAGTCCGTTGAACACCGCGACAAGCGCCGCCGTCGCGGCGAAGGACATCTGGAAGCCGGGCGAGAACAGCGTCTCGGGCCGGTGCAGCAGGATGATGACGCCGGCTATGGCGACCGACCGCAGCGTGATCGCGCGCCGGTCGAGCATCACGGCGGCCAGCATCACCGCGACCTGGATGAAGGCGCGCTCGGTGGCCACGTTGCCGCCCGAAAGCGCAAGATAGAAGGCGCCCGCCGCCAGCGCACCGGCGGCGGCCCATTTGCGGATCGGATAATACAACGCCAGCGCCGGGATCAGCGCCAGCGCCAGCCGGAGCGCGCCATAGACGAACCCTGTCAGAAGCCCCATGTGCAGGCCGGAGATCGCCAGCAGGTGGGCGATATTGGCCACGCGCATGTTTTCCACCGTATCGGCGTCGAGGCCCGAGCGGTCGCCTGTCAGGACGGCGGCGGCAAAGGCGCCGGGCTGGCCCTCGATGCGGGCGCGGATCGCCTCGGACATGGCCATGCGCATGTAAAACACAGCCTGCGCGCCCTCGGGCCGCGCCTCGGCCAGCAACATGGGCGTGCGCGTGTAGCCCACCGCGCCCAGCGACAGGAACCACGCGTGGCGCTGGAAATCGAAGCCGCCGGGTTCCGCCGGGCCCGCGGGCGGGCCAAGATGCGCGGTCATCATCACGCGCGCGCCGGGCTCCGGATCGAGCCAGCGCTGCTCACCATGGAGCGACACACGCACCCGGCGCGGCGTGCGGTCGGGCGAGACATCGTCGAGGCGGACACGGTCCAGCGTGAGGCGCAGCGCGTCGGAGGCGGAGCGGTCGATGCCCACCACGCGCCCCTCCACCGGGCCGTAATAGCGGAAATCGAGGACAGGCCCCGCGACCTGGTGGGCCCGCAGGCCCGCCGCCGCGAAACCGGTCGCCGAGAGCGCCAGCACCAAGCCCAGCGGTGCCAGCGTCTCGCGCCGCCAAAAGCCGAAGGCCAGGCCCACAACGACCACGACGCCCGCCGCGCCGAATTCCGCCGGACCCGGTTCCACCGGCAGCGCGAAGAAAAGCGCCACGCCGAGCCCCAGCGCGACCGCCGTCCAGGGCATCAGCGCGCCGCGCTGCCCCTGCTGCACCGCGTTCAGCGCGGAAAGGGTGGCGCGGCTCAGCACCCTTGCACCTATCCTCAAGGCTCGGGTAAGTCCCAGTGGTCTTGCCAAGACATGGTTTCCAAATGGTTAACGCGGGCCGCGAGCGCCGCCCGCAGGGGGGTCCCATGGCCACAGACGTCGTCACCCGCATCGCGCCCTCGCCTACGGGCACGATGCATATCGGCACCGCGCGCACGGCGCTGTTCAACTGGCTCTATGCCCGCGGCCGCAGGGGCAAGTTCCTGCTGAGGATCGAGGACACCGACCGCGCGCGCTCCACCCCCGAGGCGACTCAGGCGATCCTCGACGGGATGACCTGGCTCGGTCTCGACTGGGACGGCGAGGCCGTCAGCCAGTTCGAGCGCAAGGATCGCCACGCGGAAATCGCGCTGCAAATGCTGGCCGAGGGCACGGCCTACAAGTGTTTCGCCACGCAAGACGACATCCAGGCCTTCCGCGACGCCGCGAAGGCCGAGAGCCGCTCCACCCTGTTTCTCAGCCCGTGGCGCGACGTGCCCGAAAGCGAGCACCCGGACGCACCCTATGCCGTGCGCCTGAAGGCCCCGCGCGAGGGCGAGACGGTGATCGAGGACGCCGTGCAGGGCACGGTCCGCTTCCGCAACGACCAGCTCGACGATCTCGTGATGCTGCGCTCGGACGGGACGCCCACCTACATGCTGGCCGTCGTCGTGGACGACCACGACATGCGCGTGACCCACGCGATCCGCGGCGACGACCATCTCAACAACGCGGCGCGGCAGGCGCAGATCTATCGCGCCTTGGGCTGGGCGGAACCTGTCTGGGCGCATATCCCGCTGATCCACGGGCCTGACGGCAAGAAACTGTCGAAACGCCACGGCGCGACGGGCGTGATGGAGTACGCCGAGATGGGCTATCCGCCGGCCGCGATGCGCAACTACCTCACGCGTCTGGGCTGGAGCCATGGCGACGATGAGCTTTTCACCGACGCTCAGGCGCTGGAATGGTTCGACCTCGCGGGCATCGGCAAGTCCCCCGCCCGGCTCGACATGAAAAAGCTCGACAGTGTCGCGGCCTGGCATATCGCGCGGATGGAGGATGCCGAGCTTGTCGCGGAGGTTGAACGCTACCGCGCCCTCACCGGCGCCCCGCCGCTTTCGCAGGTGCAGAAAGACGGGCTTCTGGCTGCGATGTATTGCCTCAAGGACCGCGCGCGGTCCCTGCCCGATCTGCTCGAAAAGGCCCAATTCGTGCTGGCGGAACGTCCCATTCAGCCGGACGAGAAATCCGCCGCTGCGCTCGACGATGTATCCCGTGGTATACTGTCAGAATTGACTGCGCAGTTGCAGAATGATAGCTGGTCGCGAGACACGTTGGAGGCGAAGCTCACCGCGTTTGCGGAATCCCATGGGTTGAAATTCGGCAAACTCGCAGCCCCGATCCGGGCCGCGCTGGCTGGTCGGAGCGCCACCCCGAGCGTGTACGACATGATGCTCGTCATCGGCCGGGACGAAACACTCGCCCGCCTGACGGACGCCGCCTCCCGCCGCGACTGAAGCCGCGGGTGGCCGCTATATGCGACGGGGTCCGGACAGGACCTGGCCCCGATCAGACACGCTGGCGCGCCGCGCCCGGCACGCCTGTTGGAGAAGGGACGACCATGGCAGACACCAGAACCGCCACCTTGACGATCGACGGACAGACCTACGAGTTGCCGATGCGCTCACCCACGGCCGGCCCTGACGTGATCGACATCACCAAGCTTTACGCGCAGGCGGGCGTGTTCACCCACGATCCGGGCTTCACCTCGACCTCGTCGTGCGACAGTTCGATCACCTTCATCGACGGCGACAAGGGCGAACTGCTGCATCGCGGCTACCCGATCGACCAGCTGGCGATGAAGTCCCACTTCCTCGAGGTCTGCTACCTGCTGCTCTATGGCGAGCTGCCGGACGCCCCGACGCTCGAGGAATTCGAGACCACGATCACCCATCACACCATGATCCATGAGCAGATGGGCAACTTTTTCAGGGGCTTCCGCCGCGACGCTCATCCCATGGCCGTCATGGTGGGCGTGGTTGGCGCGATGTCGGCCTTCTATCACGACTCGACCGACATCACAGACCCGCGCCAGCGCGAGATCGCGTCCCACCGCCTGATCGCCAAGCTGCCGACGATCGCCGCATGGGCCTTCAAGTACACGATCGGCCAGCCCTTCGTGTATCCCCGCAACGACATCGACTATGCCGCGAATTTCCTGCGCATGTGCTTTGCCGTCCCGGCCGAGGAATACAAGGTCGACCCGATCCTTGCGCGCGCGATGGACCGGATCTTCACGCTGCATGCGGACCATGAACAGAACGCCTCGACCTCGACCGTCCGCCTGGCGGCCTCCTCCGGCGCCAACCCGTTCGCCTGCATCGCCGCCGGCATCGCCTGTCTCTGGGGTCCCGCCCATGGCGGTGCAAACCAGGCCTGTCTCGAGATGCTGCGCGAGATCGGCACGCCCGACCGCATCCCCGAATTCATCGCGCGCGCCAAGGACAAGGACGATCCCTTCCGCCTGATGGGCTTCGGCCACCGGGTCTACAAGAATTTCGACCCCCGCGCGAAGGTGATGAAGGAAAGCGCCGACGAGGTGCTGGACCTGCTTGGCGTCGACAACAACCCGACGCTTCAGGTCGCCAAGGAACTTGAGAGGGTCGCCCTCGAAGACCCCTATTTCGTCGAGAAAAAGCTCTACCCCAACGTGGATTTCTACTCCGGCATCATCCTCGACGCGATGGGCTTCCCCACCTCGATGTTCACGCCGATCTTCGCGGTCGCGCGCACCGTCGGCTGGGTCAGCCAGTGGAAAGAGATGATCGCCGATCCCGCGCTCAAGATCGGCCGTCCGCGCCAGCTCTATACGGGCGAGACCATGCGCGACTATGTCGAGATCGAGGATCGCTGAGGCGTCCGGTAGAGGCAAAAGAGAAAGCCGCTCATACAGGGCGGCTTTTTCATTTTTGGCAACGTCTTGTCGAAAGACCTTCACGCAGCCTTCAGGCCTCGGCACGCTCCGCCGCAAGCGCCCGGATGCGGCCCACCATCGCGCGAACTCCGTTCGACCGCTGCGCCGAGAGATGCTCGTCGAGGCCCAGCCGCCCGAGCGCTGCAGCGGCATCCACCTCCGCGACCTCGCGTACCGGCAACCCCGAATAGAGCGCGTGCAGCACCGCGATCAGCCCGCGCACGATGATCGCATCGCTGTCGCCGGCGAAATCGAACGTCGCCGCCGGCCCCTCGCCGTCGATCCGCGGCAGGATCCAGACCTGGCTGGCGCAGCCCTCCACCTTCGTCGCGTCCACCTTTACCGCCTCGTCGAGCGGCGGCATCGCCTTGCCCATGTCGATCACGTGGCGATAGCGCTCCTCCCAGTCGTCGAGAAACTCGAACGTGTCGGCGATCTCTTCGAAAGCTTCGGTGGCCATGGTCCTCTCCGTGGGTCTGGTATCCTCCGGAAGTATGCGCGCCATCCCCTCGCGTCCAGTGGCGCTTTTCATCGCAGGGGCTTTGGTCTAGGCAATGCCGGGACTGTCTGTACCACGACCGTCTATGCCGGAGGCCCCATGCAGCGCGTCACCCTAACCCTTACCCTCTGCCTGTCGCTAGCGGCCTGCGGCGAGAGCCGACTGAACCCGTTCAACTGGTTCGGCGGCGAGCGGGAGGAACGGATCACGGTGACCGAGGTCGAACGCCCCGCCGATCCCCGCCCCCTCGTGGCAGAAGTCACGGGGCTGGCCATCGAGCCCACGACATCGGGCGCAATCCTGACGGCCACGGCGCTCACCGAGGCGGCGGGTCATTGGCGGCCGGGTCTTGTGCTGCTGAGCCGCGAGGACGGCGCCGTCACCTATGAATTCCGCGCCGCCCCACCCCAAGATGGCGCGAGCCAGGGCACCGGGCGCAGCCGGGAAATCGTGGCGGCCGTGGCGCTCGGTCAAGATGAGCTGCGCGGCCTGCGCTCGATCACCGTGATCGCACGCACCAACCGCCGCAGCGTCGAGCGGCGCTGAGCCTCCTTCATCTTTCCAGAAATACGCAGGGGGAGCGCGAGGGGGCGAAGCCCTCTCGCCTGCAAGCAAAAAGCCTCAAACCGGAACGGTTTTCACCCTTTCGCCCTCGGCCGCCAGCGCGATCTTGCCGTCGAGCAGCTGAAGCGCCGCCTCGCCGAACACCTCCCGCCGCCAGCCCCGCGACCAGATCCCGTCACGCTCGCCACTGGCGATATCGTCGAGATCGCTGGAGGACGCGATCAGCTTGGATGCCACGCCGGCCTCCTCCGACTTTGCCTTGAGCAGCACGCGCAACAGATCCGCCAGCGCTGGGTTCAGCGCCGAGCGGTCGCGGCCCTTGGGCAAGCGCGGCCAGTCCGACTGCGGTGTCTCCAGCCCGCGCCGCACCGCCTCCACGAGGCCCTCCGCGATCGCGCCCTTGCGCGCCTCGCGCAGCAGCAGACGCGATTTCGACAGATCCTCCAGCGATTTCGGCTTGGTGGAGACCAGCTCCATCAGCGCGTCGTCTTTCAGGATGCGGTTGCGCGGGATGTTGCGCTCCTGCGCCATGCGCTCGCGGAAGGCTGCCAGTTCGCGCGCGATGGCCAGCACCTTGGGCGAGGCGTTCCGAAGCTTCAGGCGCTGCCACGCCTGCTCGGGGTCGACGATGTAGCTCGACGCATCGGTGAGCGTGCCAAGCTCCTCTTCCATCCAGTGCGAGCGCCCGCTTTTTTCCAGCCGCTCCTGAAGATGCTCGTAGATCTGGCGCAGATGGGTCACGTCGGCCAGTGCATAGGTCTTCT